>Ga0105048_10006334_pt1 | contig 19089 bp, 14 predicted proteins | sample MAT05_FD_78382 | JGI IMG/M metagenome (GOLD analysis project Ga0105048, IMG submission 78382) | Freshwater microbial communities from Lake Fryxell liftoff mats and glacier meltwater in Antarctica - MAT-05 | ecosystem: Environmental > Aquatic > Freshwater > Ice > Liftoff microbial mat | place... | reverse complement strand
TGACCAAGAAAAAATTACATTTTTTCGGGATGTGAAATTTTTGTTTGTGAAAATTGGGTTGATGGAAGTTGCCTTAAGGAAATTGAGATAGCTTACCGCCGGTAGCCAAAAGATGGATTCACCGTTCTTAAAATATTTGAACAAATATTTACCATTACCCTCATTTCTTAGTGCTTCAGCAATAGTTTGTTTTTCTGTGTATAACGAATAATTAGGGACTGGTAATAAAATTACTCTAAAGGGTTTGCCTTGTATAGTGGTAGCTTTATTGAGAATAGATATGTTTTCATTCAAAATATCATAATCTAACTTACTTACAGGGTCATTATCTTTTTCTAAAGAATCAATTTGGGCTACTACGATTGTAGAATCATTAATAAATCTTGCAAATTCATCAACATGTACGTTTGCTCCTCCTCCTCCAAAATAATTACCCGCTTTCGCTCCCAAAATTGCTTTGTCCATGTAAGGCATCCGGTTAAGCCAAATCATTTTTTGTTTCCCATACATCCTTAGATATTCTTTTTCGATTTCTTCGAGAGACTTTTCAGGATTTCTATGCAAAGCTGTTTCCCTAAAACACATCAACATTGTATTGCTCATGTCAACAGCGGCACCTTCTGCAACTAATTTGGATGAGATTACTCTTAAGTTCATTTGCTTTGCAATTGCATTATCCACTTCTCCCCGTTTATCACTGAATTGATACACTTCAAATTCTTTAGGATACCTATAGTTGCTCCAAGCAAAATCCAATATTGCCAATTGACCATTTTCATTTTTTAAAAATATCGGTCCTGCGTCTCTGATGAAAACATTAGGTATGTAATGAATATACTTTCTAACTTTTGCCGTGTCAATACCTGCGGCATTTAATTGTTGCAATGCAACCTTCTGAACACTGTCGGAACGGGACAAAATGGTTAATGTAACATGAGGACTTAATGCTTTTGACATTTGTAACTGCACCCTCTGAATACTGGAATCAGTGCTCCATCCAAGCCAAACAGATTCCTGATTGTGCCATTGAGGACGAAAGTCTTATTCTTGAGATTTATCTCGTGAGCAAGCATTTGCCGCACAAGAAACAAATAATGCAATTAGAAGATTATTTTTCATCGTTTTAATTTAGTATTTAATTTAAGTTTTGTACCGTCGAAATAGCTTTATCGCTAAGGTCAGAATGCGCACCCTTAAAAACCACGTATTGCTGATTTTTCAAAGAATAAATATATACAAAACTACTTGACATTGGAAAGAACGACTTTTTGTTTGTTGTGCATTTTTTTCTAGTTACACAACAATTGTCATGAACTTTATTCAAATGGGTAAAATCATCATTTTAAATTTTATTGCGGTAGATGCCGTTAAAGTGGCTATTATAGACCAATGGAGTAAAACGGCGTTAGACAATTGTAGAAAGCGGAACAGAATAAATGACAGTAATCGTACTCTTCGTATTTGAAGTTTTGCTTGCACTAAAAACGAAGAGTTGAAATTACTATTAATCCCTAAACACCGGAAAACGGCCTTTTCTTCTCAAGAAAAATATAAAACCAATTCCAGTGAATATAAATAGAATAGCAATTATTTCTGCCTGTGTGGCTTTTATTCCCATCAACATAAATTCATTGTTGACACGGATTTGCTCAATCAGAAAACGTTCAATTCCATTGAGAATTAAGTACAGTGAAAAAAGAGTACCCGGAATTACAAACTTTTTACGGAAATACCAAAGTATTCCGAATATCGCGAATGCCATAAGGATTTCGTAAATAGGAGTTGGGTATACGGGCGGAACCAAATGCGTACAATGTTCGCCCCATTGTGGTTCGCAAGGGAACATTGGAGCACCAACAACATTTACATTGTGTGGATAATCATAAGCCCACAGCCAATCGGGTGCCCATGATAACCAGTTGGGTTTTGGATTTGTATTTACAATTCCCCAATCACCATCGCCACTTACATGGCATCCCATGCGCCCAATTCCATAACCGATCATCATTGCCGGTGCGGCACTATCGCACAAATGCCACAAATCGATTTTTTGAAATTTGGCATAGGTAAGTACTCCAATAGATCCAATAATAAGTCCTCCGTAGACCGTCAGCCCACTGAGAAAACTATTTACTGAGGGATTGGTAAAAAACTCAATGAGTTCTTTTGGATTTTCCAAAAGATGAAAAAGTTTGGCTCCAAGAATGCCAAAAACTGCAGATAAAAAAGTGAGTGTTCCTGTAAGATGATAAGGGAATACCTGAATTTGTTTTTCAATTGGTTCAGGTAGTTGCTGTTGTTTGTATTCTCTCCAACGCCAATAACAAAATCCGGCTCCAATCAATAAACCCAACCATAAATTGCCTTCACCAGAAAAAATATGGCTCTGCGGTGAGCTGCCATCACCAAATAGTTTGTCGCTATTGCTGATGAGATAGACAAATTTCCAACCAATCAAAAACCCGATAAGTCCATTGGCTAAAATGTCGAGCCATTTGGGTTTCTCGCCTACAATAATTTTTTTTATTGTTGGTTTAAAAAGTCCAGCATCTGATTTCCTTTTCAGCTCCTTACCCCACAAATAGCTGGCAACAACAAATGCCATTGCTACAAAAAAACCGAAACTATTGAGTAGTTTCATCCACGTCCAATCAACGCCAAGTAAGTCGTACAGTGCATGATAAATGGTAGGGTACATAAATTTGAATTAGTGCTGCAAGGTAGGAAATGCAAGGTTAGATTTTTATCGTGGCATTTATATTAGAAGCATTTAATAAAGAGTGTAGAAAATTCTTTAATAAATTACTTTGTTAATGCCGTCAATACATTCAAATGGTTCAATGAAGCAGAGCCGATACTGGACTTCATTAATTGTGTACACGGTATTATTTGGAATTGTGCAACAGAAAGAAATGCAGAAATTGAATTAGAAATTCCGAATTACGGGATTTGTGTAAAGGCAATCAATTCTAATTGTCAGCAATAAGGAATATTCGTATTCTAAAGCACTCAAATTTGCTCATTTGCACATTCCGCTATTCGCAGATTTCCCCATTTCCCCATGAGCAAATTGGCTAATTTGCTCATCTTCATATTCACCCATCCATCAAACCAACTCCACCATCGTAGAATAAACAAAACTCTCATCACGAATATTAAGCAGTTGAACTTCTTCCGTTGTATTGACTTTGAAAGCATCAAACTTGCCTGTTACTTTGATGTAATTTTCGGTGAATCCAGACATTTCATCTTCTTCAATGCCTTTCTCCCAGAGTACGTGGCCGATGGAATTCTTATTTGCTTCGTAAAATGCTCGCCTTTTCTTTTCGGATATTAAACGAAGAATTTTTGTTCGGTCATTTCTCGCGCTAACAGGAACCACTTCATTTATGCGAAGAGCGGTTGTATTTGGGCGTTCACTGTAGGTAAATACATGTAAATACGAAACCGGAAGATCCAAAATTAAGTTTCTAGTCTCTTCGAAAAGTGTATCTGTTTCACCAGGAAAGCCTGTGATCACATCAACACCAATGCACGCATTTGGCATGAGAGATTTTATTTTTTCAACACGACAGCGATACAAATCAGTGCGGTATCTTCTGCGCATAGCTTGTAAAATTGTATCGCTGCCACTTTGAAGAGGGATATGAAAATGTGGCATGAATTTTTTAGACGAAGAAACAAATTCGATGATTTCGTCAGTTAGAAGATTTGGTTCAATAGAGGAAATCCGAAATCTTTCAACTCCTCCCTCAAGATTATCCAATGCTTTTATCAAATCGAGTAAGGTCTCTTTTTCTGTTGTGCCAAAATCTCCTATGTTCACTCCCGTAAGTACAATTTCTTTTGCTCCATTACCAATAGCTTTTTGAGCTTCTTTTACGGTTTGCTTAATGCTTGCGCTGCGGCTTCGGCCTCGAGCGAGTGGAATTGTACAGAATGCACAGAAATAATTGCATCCATCCTGAACTTTCAGAAAAGTGCGCGTTCTATCTTGGGATGAATATGACGGTAAAAACGTTTTTACTTCCTTTATTTCGCCTACAAGCACAGTGGTTTCAGTAGTTCCTTTTTTGGCTTCAATGTGTTCAACCAAATTAAACTTTTCGCCCGCTCCTAGCACAAGATTCACACCTTTTATTGACGCGATTTCATTTGGTTTTAGTTGGGCGTAACAGCCTACAACGGCTACAAAAACGCCCGGATTTAATCGGATAGCCCTGTTGACAATATTGCGACATTTTTTATCGGCTTGTTCCGTTACACTGCACGTATTAATGATCAATACATCGGGTTGCTCCTCTATTTCAACGCGCGCGTATCCAGCATCAGCAAAGGACCTGCCAATGGTTGATGTCTCTGAGAAATTCAGCTTACATCCAAGTGTATATAGTGCAACTTTTTTGAACTGGTTCATCTCATTTTTCCATGAAGCGGGGTGCGAAGATAACTCAAGCCTTCCAAAGCATCTTTCACAAAACCAATTTGTATATTTATAACAGACTTTATTAGATTTCTTGCAATATGAAATTTTGTGAATACTTTTGGGCCTCTAAAGAAAAAATAGATATGGGACATTCACATGACGATCAAGGCCACCATGGCCATCACGAGGCAGAACAAAACGAAATAGCTGGACCAGTAGTATTCGCATTAATTTGCGTAATTTTGGTTATAGTGGTAATCTACTTCCTCGCTTAATAGTGGAGTGTTTTATCATGATTCAACATTAAATTGTCGGCTTGCAGGTGATATTTATTTTAGGCAGGGCGACGCCACAATGGCTAAGTTTAGTAAGAAAAAAGTCTGACCACCATCATCAGACTTTTCTTTATATCGTTGAATTATTTTAATTTAGAGAGATCATTTTTTACCGGTAATTGTCATTTCATCCAATAGATATCCCGATTCTGCGTAAATATCTATTACCCACAACACATAACGAATGTCGACCATTATGTTGCGGCATATTTCAGGATTATAAACAAGGTCGCTCATTGTACTTTCCCATGATCTGTCAAAATTAATTCCAACTAACTCGCCTTTTTCATTAAGCGCAGGAGATCCGCTATTGCCGCCTGTGGTATGATTGCTGCCCGTGTAGCAGATACGCAACTCTCCATTTTCACTGTAAGGCCCAAAATGGCGCGCGATAAGCAAATCAATCAAACGATCTGTAAGTTCGAAATCAGGATTTTGAGTATTGTATTTATCTATAATTCCGTCTGACGTTGTGTAATACTTATAGATTTCGCCATCTCTTGGTTCGCTACCGCCAACTTTACCATAACTTAGTCTAAGTGTCGAATTTGCATCAGACCAATGTGGTCCCGGCTGAGTAATCATTAGAGCCTCAGAATATTGTTGCATGTAATAATCTATCTCGCCTTGAATCCTTTTGTAATTAGGTATATAAGTAGTGTAATATGCATCAAATACTTTGTTGGATGTAAGAAGGAAATAATCTTTGCTGAACTTTTTTACAGATGATTTTCCAAATTTATCGAGCTCCTTAAAAAGCAATGTAGAATCACGAAAAATCGAAACACCATACTGTTTTTTAGCAAATGAAGTCCATGGATCTAGATCTGGTTCTTTGTAAGTAAGAAACGGATCGTATACAAAGCAGAATAAAGGACTTAACTGCGCATAGATGTCCATCTCCGTCTCAAGATCAAAGTTTTTATAGAATAGTCTAGACTCTTGTTTCAGTTTTTTTAGTGTTTCATCTAGGTTGCCCTCCGACTTCAATTTTTCGTAATTCTCAGTTACCTCTCTAAATCGTTGCGCAAAACCAAATACTTCAGGACCATAAAACATGTATTCTATAAACGACTCACGCGCCAACGCATAAGGCTTTATTTCTTTGTAAAGACTGTCGAGTTTAGAGAAAATTTTACTGTATTTTTTATATTCTTCGCGATTGGTCATCAATATAAATTGCTCTTCTTGAATCTTTTTCAAAGCAATGGAATTCATATTTGTGAGGCCAATGTTCTGACCTTTCCACTTCTTCCAAGCATTAGAAATATCTTTTTCTTTTGAAGCATATTTCAGTTTTACTTCCTTGTTGTTGCTCATTCTTGGTTTGATAACATTGAGCGTGGTTTCTCTCATATTAATGCGCATAGGATTGCTGTCGTACATGATGTAATCAAGCGCAAAACTTGTGAGTAAGTGATCGGTACGCCCTGGAAAACCATAAACCATACTGAAATCACCCGCATCAACACCGGCCATCGAAACGGGTAAAAAATGTCCTGGCTTATAAGGAATATTTTCTGCACTGTAAGCTGCAGGCATATTGTCTTTTCCGGCATAAATTCTAAACATCGAAAAATCTCCTGCATGTCTTGGCCAAACCCAATTGTCGGTGTCGCCACCAAAGCCACCAATAATAGCCGGTGGTGCGCCAACCAAACGTACGTCTGTGAAAGTTTTGCTGATTATTGCGAAGTATTGATTTCCGTAGTTAAATGCTTTTATCACAATTGTGAAGGTGGTATTGTCTTTTTTATATTCATCTTCCAATGCAGTTCTATTTTTTTTGATCAATGCATCGGTGTCTGGCTGAGGCATGTCGGTAGTAACTCCTTTTCTGATTTTTTCAGTTACATCATCCATTCTAACAACAAATGACACAGTAAGTCCTTGGCATATCAATTCATCTTTTCTGTTTTTGGACCAAAATCCGTCTTTCACAAAGTTTTTCTGCAAGGATGAATGGAATTGTATGTAATCCAAACCGCAGTGGTGATTGGTGAAAAAGAGCCCTTCAGAACTAACCATTTCTCCGGTACAGCCCCCGTCAAAAAGTAAAATAGCATCCTTGAGACTTGAGTTATTTACTGAATAAAGTTCTTCTGCAGAAAGCTTTAATCCATTGGCCTTCATGTCATCGTGCACCGCACCAAGAACTGCCGGAATCCACATGCCTTCTGTTGCGTAAATAATAGATGATAGAATTAGAAAAATAGATGAGAGAACATGCTTCTTCATAGCGTGAGAGTAAGGGTGTAAAAAGGTTAAACAGGTTACTTCGATCGGGTCGTTTTTTGATCTTCTTTCAGTACAAACCAGTAGTAATATCCAAAGCACAAAAATAGTACACCAAGGAGTGCCGGAAAGATAAAGAATAGAATAGATCGCTGTTGAGCTTCGGGCAGCTTTTGTTGTTCAAAATAACGGTGAATCGGTACAATTAGAATTGCTGCAAACAAACACATAAAAAACACGTTTGTAACCAAATGAAGCATCCTAGCGCCTTTGCTTAGTGGGGGAGTCGAATTTACTCTTTGACCAGTATGATCGTTACCTTGACGAAAAGTTGCTTGTTTTTGCTGATGTTCAATCCAAACTTTATATACTTGATCGCGTCGCTCATTATCCTGTCGATTTCTTGAATCGTTCAAGACCATTGCCTCATACTGCATTCTCCGAACATCGTCAGTCAATATTTCATAAGCATTCTGAATCTGAATAAACTTATGTTTAGCCTCTTCACTTGGATTGCGGTCAGGATGATAAAGTTTTGCCAGCCTTCTGTATGACTGCCGAATTTCCTCTCGCGTTGCACCCGGCCTTAATCCTAATATTTCGTAGTATCTTCTCAACGCTGAGTATTATATGGCACATACCAATTACTAAATTCAATACCGACTGTTATAATTGGCAATTCAGGAATTGGTTGGTTTTGGTAGAAATCGTTTGAGCGAATAAAAATATCAGAAAATCTGTATTTAGCGAAGATTGCTATCTTGTCCCATCCGGATCGAATAACGGCAAAACTTTGTATTGAACGTGTATAATTGAGATCCGATTGGATAAGTGTTACTTTTTCACTGCCATTGTTTTGGGTGGCATCCACTTTTTTTTGAGACTTAAGTCTACTTGCAAAAACGTAATTCATCTCTCCAGCAACATCTAGATAATGGCCTAATCTGTTACCTCTTTTACCAAAATTTAATCTCAAATATGTGCCTAACCCTGCGGCATTAAAAATGAGTCTTTGTTTGTCATATTCGACACCTTCAGAAAAGATGCTCAGCGTTTTGTTTTGTTTGATTCTGAATTGTTGACGTTGGTACTGCACATCCATTCCAAGTGCAAAGGTGTTATTTAATTTGAGTTTGTAACGCCATCCTAAATGCCAATGATTGCTTGACTGATTATCTCTTATAGCCATGCTATCGTTGGTATTAATAGGAAGAATAATCCCGTACCCAAGTTGTCCGCTCAGAAAATGTTGTGTATTGGGTCCCCAATTATCGTCATTTCGCTTGAGCTGTTCGCGCACATTTTTCTCTAGCACAGGTTGCTGGCCAATCGATGAAGTAGCCCACAATATCAAAATAAAATACAGCATAGGTCTAATCTTCATCTTCTTTGTTCAGAATAATTTCGGACACCCTTTTTTCAATTGTAAAGCCATTGTAATGCGCACGGAGTATTTGACTTTGGCTCCAATTGGCACGCAATGTTATACCTGACATTTCTTTTCCCTCATATACTTCGTAAAAATCAAGAACTCCGTCTTCACCTTGTCCATGAACATAAACATAGCGTCTTCGGTTCACTTGGTTGCTAATTAAGGAATCCATGGCAAGATTATGGTCTGTGATTGTTAATAAGCTATCATTCGGAATATGAGATAGTATCGAGTCTTGCAAGTTTGCTTTTATAAATTCTATGCTGATATTATCACTTTCAACGTCATAACTAAAACGAATGGTTGGAGTCATTACATTTTTTATTGAATCGAGAAAATAAGAAGCTTGCGGAATTCCATAACCATGTGCGTAATCAAAATAGGGATAAAGGTTTCCACTTTTTTCCAATTCAGAGAACAATTTTTGAACAGTCCATTCAGGATGTAATTGTTTCACACAAGCTGCAAAACCTGCCACTAGCGGAGAGCTAAAAGATGTTCCGGTTGCAACCTCACGTTTTTCAGCACTGCTTCCGATGGCCTCTCCAAAGGCGGCCAGATTTGGTTTCATTCTTTTGTCGGAGGTCGGTCCGTAAGAGCTAAAATCAGAATGTAATCTTGTTCTGGGATTGATACCTCCTATCGTGAGAACTGATTCCGCATCGGCTGGGGCGGCAACAATTTCCCAATAACTTCCTCCTTCGTTACCTGCACTATTTACAACCAATATTCCCTTGTAGGCAGCCATATTAGCTGCTTTGCTGATCATGGAAGTTTGACCGTCCATTTCACTTCTGAAGTAAAATCGATCAGTGTATCCAAGTGAGGAATTGATAATATCTGCTCCATTTTTATCTGCCCACTCAAGCGATGCAACCCAATTTTCTTCTTCGATTTTATTTTCTGACAATACTTGTTCTGTCCTAGCCAATAAAAATTGTGCATCTATTGCACATCCCATCTGAAGATTTTCATAAACTCCTGCAAGACAAGACATCACATGCGATCCGTGGTTATGAAATGAAAATACGAAGCGTTTTTTGAGCACGAAATCATACGTGGCTCTTATTTGATTGTTGTCGATAAGTCGTTTGAATGAATTGTCGGCTGTAAAACCTTTATATCCTCCATCAAACACTGCAATGCGCACTCCTTTGCCTGTTAGTCCTTTTGTATGAAACAAACTGTATTGCATACTTTCTGTTTGATCTATCATCAACTGCTTATCGAAAGAATCAAAGTCAGGAATAGTATTTTCCATACCACTCAGCACCGCTTCGCCATGGGTCATAGCGTCGATTCGACTTACAAACGGAAATTTTCTAAGAGTGTCAATTTGTTCCTTGGTTGCAAAACAAGCCACCGCATTAAACCATCTCGATCTTCCAGATATGCCTGAACAATGTTGTTCCATTTCTATTATGTATGTCTCTTTTAATGGGAAGTCACTGAGATCATACAGGTCAATGTTTTCTTTGACCCTGCGCTCGATGGCCTTTTGGTCAAAATAGCTGTAAGGATCAAACTCAACGCCGTCCTTATCGGTGAAAAACACCCAATACTTTTCTACTTGAGCTGTGATGCCCAAAGGGAAAAAAAGGAGGATGAAGATGATAAATCGCAAATCTTTTAGAAATATGAACTTGTACACAGATACTTTTGTAGCTGCAAATAAACGCAAGGAATGACAATTGACCTTAGAAGTGATACAGTAACTAAGCCATCAAGGGCTATGATGGACTCTATTGCCAAAGCTCCCGTTGGGGATGATGTGTTCAAAGAAGACCCGACAGTTAATGAATTAGAGAGCTTTACAGCGGCTTTGGTTGGTTATGAAGCGTCCCTTTTTTGCTGTAGCGGTACCCAAGCCAATCAGATTGCCATTATGGCTCATACAAGGTCCGGTGATGAGCTTATTTGTTCCGACTTAGCCCACATTTATTTGTATGAGGGTGGAGGAATTGCTGCAAACGCAGGATGCAGTGTGCGTCTCATCAAAGGCGATAGAGGAAGAATTACCCGTACACAAATTGAACAAAATATCAATGCAGACGACGTGCACTTTCCAGCGACAACACTCGTTTGTGTAGAAGATACCATGAACAAAGGCGGAGGTGCAGTGTATGACCCTTTGGAAATACAAAAAATAAAATCGCTATGTACGGAGCGAGGACTAAATTTTCATTGTGATGGAGCGCGAATTTTTAATTCGATCGTTGCCCGTGGTGCTCAGCATGATTCACTTTCTGGTGTTTACGATTCATTTTCCATTTGTTTATGCAAAGGTTTGGGAGCACCGATTGGCAGTATGCTAGTTGGATCGCAAGAGTTTATTCAAAGAGCAAGAAGAATTCGCAAAAGACTTGGTGGCGGAATGCGGCAAGCGGGTGTCATAGCATCAGCAGGACTGTTTGCATTGCAAAATAATATAGAACGAATCGCCGATGATCATAGAAGAGCAGTTGATTTGGAATTAATATTAAATTCTCAATCGTGGGTAAAATCGGTGATGCCAGTCGAAACAAACATTGTCGTTTTTGAACTGGCAGAAGGTTTTAATGCAAAAATTATTCTCTCTGCATTGAACAAGCAGGGCATTTTGGCACTTGCATTTGGTAATGACAAAGTGCGAATGGTAACTCACCTCGATTTTACAGATGGACAACTGGCCGATTTCGAAAGTCGCCTTGGTTCGCTTGATTTCGAAATGAATACCTCTGGTTCAGTTGCTGGCATATACTAAATTTAAAGATAAGGAATTTCAAAAAGGATTATGAAAAACAATCAAAACAATAGTGGTAAACTCATCAATATTACGCTTATACTTCTCGCTGTATTTAACTTGATTTTCTGGCCAGCAAAACTTTTTGGATTATTTACTTTGGCCTATGAAACAATATTGGATCATTTCTTTCTTTTGTTTTTGTTAGAATTTCTTGCAGTGGCTTCCATTTTCGTAGATGTCATTATTCGTTGGGATAAGTTCAAAAAAATGGAACAAAAATTGAGATTCATTCTAGCTTTGATCTTTTGCGGATCATTTGTAGTGCAGATGATTTTATCTGTAATGGAGCTTTATATAAAAGGTTCAGTTGGGTAGATAAATTGATGTGGTTTTCAGAATTAAATTAGAATTATTTTTTCTTGAGCAAGTCTTTGAATTTTTCGAATACGATTTCAGCGGCTTGAAAGGAGGATATTTTTTTATCGTTGATCAATTCTTCTGCTTCTTTTAAACTGTTATTCAGCTCCATATTTTCATCAATCATTTCATAGATATAATTGTGAATACTGTTTCGCATCCATTTTACATCTTGATTTTTTCTGTGTTTAGCAAACCATCCATGTTCTTTTGTCCATTTTTCATGCTCACAGACATTTTTCCAAACTTTATCAATATTCATATTTTCTAGGGCCGAGCACGTTTCTACCTTCGGATACCAGCCACTTTCCTTTTCCGAAAAAAAATGGAGTGCTGAGCTAAATTCTGCTTTAGCTCGTTCGGCTTTCACAACATTTTCACCATCGGCTTTATTTATTATCAGCACGTCACACATTTCCATTATGCCTCGTTTAATGCCTTGTAACTGATCTCCTGCTCCTGCAATCAGTATCAATAGAAATGTATCTGTCATATCATAAACGGCAGTTTCACTTTGTCCAACACCAACGGTTTCAACTAGAATGACATCATAGCCTGCAGCTTCGCATAAAATAATAGTTTCATTTGTTTTTCGCGCAACGCCTCCAAGATTTTTGGCAGAAGCAGATGGTCTTACATAAGCTTTAGAATGCATCGACAGATTATTCATTCTTGTTTTGTCACCCATTATACTTCCACCACTAACAGGGCTGCTTGGATCAATTGCAAGCACGGCAACTTTTTTGCCTTGTGCAATAAGATACATTCCTAATGCCTCGATAAACGTGCTTTTTCCGGCACCCGGAATTCCTGTGATGCCTATTCGAATAGATTTTCCGCTATGTGCCAAACATCCTTTGATAATTTCTCGAGCTTGTGTTTTGTCCTTTGACTGCGTGCTTTCAACAAGTGTAATTGCACGAGAAAGAGCAACACGATCAGAACTTATTATTCCTTCAATAAGGTCTTCGGTTGATTTGTACGTAGACTGCTTACGTATGGTATCTATTGCCAGTTGTTCAGCTTGCTTTTTTGATTGATCGCTTTTTCCCATCTCTGCGAATTTACATTCTGTTAGGTCATTTTTATTTCAATTAATCCTGAAATTCACGATACAATTCATTGGAAGTTTTATTTTATACCAATGCTGCACATACATTAGCCGTTTCTATTTTATATCATTATTGCAAATAACGTAAGAGTAGGGGTTGTAGACCTATGAAGTGAAACGAAATTGGATTAACACATATGCCATTAACGTACTAGACGATTTAATCTTTTATTTTTCAATAAAAAGCAGAAAATCATTCTTCGAGAATTAATAAAAATTTCGTCAGGCCTTAACAGATTTTTAATATTAAATCGCTTTAAATTTGCAGCATGGATTATTTAATAATAATTATTGTAGCACTCAGCGGCGCATACGTTAGCTTTATAAGTGGATTTGGGCTTGGAACGCTCTTGCTACCTGCGTTTATGATGTTTTTTACAGCCCCTGTGGCTATAGTCACAACAGCAGTGGTTCACATGCTTAACAATTTATTCAAGCTGGGATTGGTGGGTAAATATGCCGATAAAAAAGTTCTGCTTTATTTTGGTTTTACTTCCGTTATTGGCGCTCTAACTGGTGCATGGCTCTTGAGTTGTATCAATATTGGAAATGTTATTTGGTCCTACAACATTTCTTCACACGAGTTTAACGTGACGTCGATTAAGGTTATTATGGGCATTTTAATTTTAGTGTTCACTATTCTAGAAATGAATACGCGTTTTCAATCATTGGCTATAGGAAAAAAATGGCTTCCGGTCGGGGGATTACTCAGTGGCTTTTTTGGCGGTCTCAGTGGACATCAGGGCGCATTGAGAAGTGCTTTTCTGATGAAGGTTGGGCTCAGTAAAGAATCATTTGTAGGAACAAGAGCTGTATGTGCTTTTTTAGTCGACACATCGAGAATAGCTGTCTATGTTACTTTGATCAGGGAGAGTTTTTACCAGATCAATATTAAACTTGTTATTGTCGCAGCAATTGCTGCATTTACCGGAGCTTGGTATGGAAATCGTTGGATGAAAAAAACTGAAATTGAATCCGTCAATAAATTCATTTCAATTGCTCTTGTAATTTTTTCTATTCTTCTTATAGCGGGAATAGTCTGATTTACATAAAGTCAGGACAGACTTTGTAAGGAACAATTTTTTTCTTGGATGGAATGATGTATATCGCCGAAAGTTCAAATCCACCTTTGCCGTTGCTTGCCGGTTTCAAGTTGCTAGTATTGATGTCATAACTGGCACCCACATTCCATTCGTTATAAATCACACCAGCTATCAGATTGCCAGCATCTTTGGCTCGACCTATTGCACCGCCGTATATTGAGAATTTATTCCAAGCATTTGACGACAACGCATAGTAGGCAAGGCCTCCAAAATTCACTTCGTCATACGTTCCTTGCCGCATCCACAAAATCATGGGTTCAATTGCCCACTGATTATTGATTAGGTGTTTGTACTGGGCATACATATTGCTCCGCATATCGAGTTTTACATATCCGTCATCAAAAAAACTCTGTTTCGGATTGCTTAGATTAAAAAGTCCAATTCCTGTTTTTAATTGTCCTGAGTTTGACCATTGTCGGCTGTAATTCATTCCCAAATTAATATTGAGATATCCTCTTGAATTTCGAGCAAATTGTTCCTCCGGATTAATGCCAGGATCATAGACAAATCCATTCCATTGGTTGTCAAAATTTAGATTGGAATAGTCAATTTTCATGTGGGTAAATCCAATTGAAATTCCTGGTGTAATATGGCCGGATGCCGATCCCAAAGGAATGTCTTTGGATAAAAATAGATTAAGCATATCTGATTTGAATCGAGAATCTCCGGCCTTGTCACTGTAGTAACTCATTCCTGTATGGATGTCTTTGAGAAATGACTTTTTTTCTTCTGTTTGTTCCGATAGATTGTATAAAAAATTTCGCGCGTCCACTGCAAGCCCAAGCGTATTGTATGGCACTGTTACTGATCGCCATTGCGTTCGCTGATTTGCAATAAATCTATAGTCCCCTTCATACTGTCCACACAACCCCGGATTGATATTAAAGGGTGACTGATAAAACTGTGTGAAGTGAATATCCTGCGCTTTAGAATAAACGAATGAGCAAACGAAAATTGCAAGAAGCGAAAAGTTGAATACCTGTGACCTGAGACTCTTTTTTGTATCAGCCAAATTCAAAAAATTTGAAAATCCTTTTTGCATCATCTGATGAGCGTGATATTTCCTTTGTCAAAATATTCTTGTCCATCAATGCAAGTTGCCTCTAGGTAGTAGGTATAAACGTCAGGATCCAATCTACGATCCTGAAATTTGCCATCCCATCCATCATTCAGTGACGTGGTTTCAAATACTTTTTCTCCCCAACGATCATAAATTACAAAGTATAGTTTTGTAATATTATTCGCTCTCACATACAATCTCTCGTTTTTGTCATCAACATTCGGAGTAAATGCATTCGGTACATAAATACTTGGCAATCCACATATAAATTCTACCACACGCAATGTCACAGAAGTAGAAGCAGTGCATTCACCATCACTTGCTGTTACAACGTATGTAATGTCTGCTTGTGGGGTTGAAACGGGATTTTGAATGACGTAAGAACTGAGCCAAATCGGAGGCGTCCATTGATAAATGAATCCATTAGGCTGTGCAGACAATTGACTGCTTTGTCCTTGAATAATTGTTAGAGGAGTTGCTGTTGCAGTGAATGTATTTTCATTCAATGGACTCACACTTATTGTTACCTCATCGGTTGCAGCGCAGCCATCAAGACTTTCGGAGAGAACCGTAAAAACAGTTTCAGCAGGTACAACTACTTCAACTTGCGATGTGGATTGTCCTGTAATAATAAGATTTGTCGGTGACCAGGTATAAACAAATTCAGGATTCGGATCTACAATAGAAAGTGTTGTATTGTCATCAACGCAAACTGTAAGATCACCTTCAATTAGAGTTTGAAAACTCACAAGATCAACATCTATTTCTGCTTCTGCTGTGCATCCTGCAAATGTTATAGATGCGTAATAGGTCGAAGGTAGAGCAGGTGAAATAGCGATCGAAGCATCTTGCGGATTTTCATTAAGAACATTGCTGTAGTCAGGAGTATCGCTCCATATAATAGACGCATTTATTGGAGAATATTCGGCAGTTAGATTTAGGCTTTCATCATCGCATAGCGTGGTATCACCTGGGATTTCGAGAGATAATTGAACAACATTAACTTGTTGAGAAAAAAGATCAACACACCCATCATGCGAAATTTGAAGTGCGTAAGTTGTTGAATTTCCTGCCTGAAATATTGGATTCGGTGAATTTGCATCACTCAAAAAGGTTGCAGGTGTCCATTGATAGTTATAGTTTGAATCAAAGTTTTGTGGACCTATAATTTCATTGTCTCCTGAACAAAGATTTAGTTCGTCAAAAGAGCCATTCTGTGGTTGAAGTATTGTTATGCTTTTGGTGATTGTATCTGTGAGATTGCACGTGGTAGGATGTTGAACAACAAGTGTAATCTCATAAGTGCCTGCCTGTGTAAAAGTCCATTGAGGATTGGGTTGCATTGATGTTCCAAGACCATCAAAATCCCACTGATAACTTAAAGCGAAGGTGCTTGAAGATGTAAATACAACTGGATTATTTACGCAACCTGTTGGCACAATAATAAAATCAGCAATTGTGATCGGGAGCTGAAAATCAAATTTGTAGACGCCATTATTACAACCACCTTGAGCATTGTTAGTAGCAGACCATGCATTGTTGGGCTGTATCGGAAAGTCACTGAAGCCGCCACAGCCTGCACATACACTTTGGTAGATTATTCCTTTTGAATCAAATCGACTTGTACCTCCGTCAACGTGCTCTGAACTAGAACCTCCACCATAGAAAGTAGCATATTCAAGTTGACTCATGTTCTCATCAAATACTGCCATGTAAAAATCTCCTGTGCTGCATGTTGAATCAAATGCGTCCGACGTTGTTTGCATGGTATTCATTGCAGCAAGATTTTGGTTTGGATTGAGCGGATTGTTACTTACACTTACAATTCCCCATCCCGATACATAAACACGGTTGCAATAATCAACTAAGAAGGCTGCGGGCGAGAGTGTGGGTTTTGATGCATTCGCTCCAAAAACAGAAGACCAAATTACACTCTCAAGATCACTGCTAAATTTGGTAAGGAGGTTTCCCCCTCCCGGTGTCCCATAAGTGGCATTGATGATCAACGTATTTCCGGAAGCCGTTGTTTGACCGTAGACATACACATTATCCTCATTGTCAACTTCGATGAAGTATAATTGATCGTACGTATTTTGTCCCCAGAATGTCGCGGCCATCATGGATTGACCATTGCTGCTTAGCTTAGTTACGTACCCGTCAGCGTTCCCACCTCCAAATGAGTTTTGAACTGCGGTGGTGGTAAAAGGAAAATTCGTCGATGATGTTCCGCCACAAACATAAATTTCTCCTAAACTGTTGAAGGATGCTGAAAATCCGGAATCATCCAAACTTCCTCCAAGATATGTGCTCCAAAGCAACGTGTTTAATTCAGGATTTAACTTGGCGACTACTGCATCTTGTTGTCCGCCAAGACTTGGTTGTATTGCATTTTGTATTGGAAAATTAATCGAGAATGTTGATGATACTATCAGAGGATTCCCTAATTCATCGAGCGAAATTTCACCACGAAACTCATCAGCATAATTATGCTTTAATGCTATGGATGTGCATACGCCATCATTGCCGGTTCCACCAAGATATGTGCTTCCAATAAGATTTGTTGAATTCGCGTTGAAGTGGGCGATCACAATATCTGTACCCACAGGAAAATTTGCTCCGGTGCCTGTTGGGCTTACCAGCGACCCTCCGGCAAAAGAAACATCCACAGCACCGGGTGTTACCGGAAAATTATTAGAACCTGTGGTGCCGTAAACATATAATTCATTGTTTTCGTTGGTAATGATGCTGTGGGGTAAATCGTCACCGCTGCCTCCCAAAAAAGTAGACCAAACCATAAAGGTTCCGGTTACATCATACTTGGTTAGAGCCATGTCTATTCCGTCATCAATATTGCTGTCACCTCCATTATGAGTGGTCTGATATGCGCCAGAAGTTATGGGGTAATTCTGACCAAATGCTGAACTTCCACTGTAGAGATAGCCGTCATTATCGTAGGTCGCTGTGTAGCCAAAATTATTGGCAACACTGCCACTGTAAGTTGAGAATACTAATTGTGGATCGATGATTAAGTCGTGATTGTGATCATAGCCATTCGGCAAAACAAACGAAACTCTATTTCCTTTTTTCAAGTTATATTGACATTCTACATAACGTTTTTTGTTATTTATAATTTGCCAAGCGATAGGTTTTTGTTCATACACAACTCCCACTGAAGTAATAATTTTTAAACGATCATTTTCTATTTTTAAGGAGTCCACGTAATCAAATTTCATGCTAATGGCAGTGACATTTGCATTGGGTTTCAATACAAAATCATACTTCAGCATATTATCTTGAGATTGGTAAATAAAGTCTATCCCGAGGAGGTAATTTTCTCGAATAATTTTTTCATAGGCAGCACAATTTGAAGCCCAGACTGATTCATCATTCGACAAAAAATAATTGTAGTAAGTTTTTTGTTTATCCACAGATTTTGTTACAGCCTGCGGATTGCATCCTTCAAAATTTACTTTATAAACGTGACCTTTTATTCTGACATTATTCAAATTCTCAATTGATACTCCGTCATGTTGTTTTTTGATGGCTGAAAGATCAAATTGATGGTAGGTAATTCCTGACTTTTCAAGAAACATTCGCCCACTTTGCATTTCGGTGCTGAACAAAACCTTCTCGGGCCATTGTCCACGATTTTCAACAAATGAAGGATGCCCGGATTTATCCTGTTGTGCAATAACATTGCTACTTGGGATGCAAAAATTCAAAACTATTATGACTACTGATACTATCCGCATGGTTCGAAATTAACGTAAAACTCGCTAATTGCAATGAAGACAGAGTTTGGACTGCACAAGTTGTACCGCTGAAATACTAATACCGTATCTTGACCTGTATTAGTCCAATTCCGTATGTTCAACCAAGATATAATTAATTTAAGCCACGAATGATGTCTGTTTTAAATTCGTGTAATTCGCGTAATTCGTGGTTAATTTCAGCGGAATATTCCACGAATAATTAATAAAATTTAGTCACGAATGTCACGTAGGTCACGCATCGTTTCGGGTTTAAAAATTCGTGTAATTCGTGGTTTATTTCAGCGGAATACTCCACGAATAAATAATAAATTTTAGCCACGAATGTCACGAATGCCACGAATCGTTTCGAGTTTAAAATTCGTGTAGTTCGTGTAATTCGTGGTTTATTTCAGCGGAATATTGCACGAATAAATAATAAATTTTAGCCGCGAATGCCACGTAGGTCACGAATCGTTTCGGGTTTAAAATTCGT
>Ga0105048_10006333_pt1 | contig 19092 bp, 15 predicted proteins | sample MAT05_FD_78382 | JGI IMG/M metagenome (GOLD analysis project Ga0105048, IMG submission 78382) | Freshwater microbial communities from Lake Fryxell liftoff mats and glacier meltwater in Antarctica - MAT-05 | ecosystem: Environmental > Aquatic > Freshwater > Ice > Liftoff microbial mat | place... | reverse complement strand
TCTACGACAACCGCAGCGTGGTGTTGCTGATCACCGACCGGGACTACGTGATCGAGTGCAAGGTGTCCGGTGCTCCGCCGACCTTGCCGACCATCGGTGTCCCAGTTCCGGACGGCGACGAGACGCAGGAGACGACGCCCAGCGGCGAGAACGCGTCCGACCTGTCCACCACCACGTCGCCCAGCACCACGACAACGACCACAGCGGAAGCCAGCGGCGAAACCGATCCCGAGGGCGATTCGAACGCCAACGAGGGCACGAACACCGGCCCCACCACAGCCACGACGACCAGTGCCGCGACGACGAGCACCGGCGTGTCGACGACGACGACGATCCCGATTGTCGAACGCGAGACGGGCGGGTGCGAGGGCCGCGGCCCCGACGCGCTGCCGGCGATGAAGTTCGTAACCGAAGACGGGGTGTACGGATCGATCGTCGAAGGCGATGTCATCGCCACCGCGGGTGGTTCGAAGAGCTTGGTCCCGCCCGACATCATCATCGGCACGGTGGTCAACAAGATCGAACGGGCGAGCGCCGCAGGTCCGCTGCTCGAGATCGACCTCTCGGCCGATCTCGACCACCTCAACCTGGTCCAGATCGTGAAATACCGCCCGACCTCGGAAATTCCCGGCTGAGGTGGGCTCGCTCCTCCGACGGCCGATCCTGCGCATCATCCCAGTGGGGTTGATCGCGCTCGCCATCCAGATTTCGTGGTTCGGTTCGGTACGTCCGTTCGCAACGGTGATCGAGGTGGTGTTGTGTCTCGCTGCGGCGTCGGGGGTGCCCGGTGGTGCAGAGCGGGGCGCGTGGATGGGATTCGTGCTCGGGATCATGTTCGATCTCGGTACGGGTGCGACGCTCGGACAGCATGCCCTGGCCTACGGATTGGCGGGCTTCGTCGCCGGACTCGTCAACGCCGTCGCTGTCGACCCGCACTGGTGGCTGTCGATGCTGTTCGTCTCCCTCGGAGCGACCGTCGGCGAGCTGTCGATTCCGGTGATCGACACGTTCATGAGCGACGGAGGTGGATGGCAGGGCGAGCGGCTGTCGCGCATCCTCCCGGTGATCGCGGTCAGCAGCGCCGCGCTGTCGTTCGCGTTGATCCCGATCAGCCGATGGTGTCTGGGGATCCGCAAGAAGAAGTGGAAGGTGATGAACCAGTGACCGAGCCGCGCCACACCAGACGTCCAGAGAAAGCACAATGGGGACATGGCCGTTGACAAACGCGCTGCCCGTTTGGGCGCGCTCGCTCTCGTGTCGGTGATCTTGCTCGGGCTGGTGGGTACTCGGCTGTGGTTCCTCCAGACCGTTCAGCGTCAGTCGGTTGCCGACAGCGTGTCGCGCAGCAAGACCCGCACCCAGCAACTGATCCCTGAGCGCGGTCGCATCTTCGATGTCTGGGGTCGGGTCTTGGCCGATAATCGGCGCGTTCTTACGGTCACCGTCGACCGATCGGTGATCCGTCGCACGAGTCAGCGGTTGGAGATGTTCACCCGCTTGTCGGGCGTGGTCGGTGTGCCGGTGGAGGTGATGGAAGCCCGGTGGAAGAGCGGCAAGTACAGCCAGTACCTGCCCCTGCCGATCGCCGAGGACGTCCCCGAAGACATCGTGCTGCAACTGGAGAGCCGGAGTGAGGACTACCCCGGCGTTCGCGGCGACGAGGACTACGAGCGGGTCTATCCGTACGCGCCGCTCGCCAGCCATGTCATTGGTTATCTCGGCTTGATCCTCAAGAACCAGGCGGCGGAATACGACGCCAAGGGATATCTGAACAACGAGACCGTTGGTCAGTTCGGGATCGAGAAGAGCATGGAGGACGTGCTCCACGGTGAGTGGGGAGAGGTGGTCTACGAGGTCGACAGCGCCAATCGTGTCGTGCGCGAAATCTCGCGTCGCGAGCCAACGCCGGGCAAAGACGTCCGACTCACGATCGATCTCCGGGTGCAGCAATACGTCGAGCAGATGCTGCAGACCCAGCTCGCCGACATCCGGTTGCAGACGGATCCGGCCGCGGGCAAGATGTCGAAGAACACCAAACAGAAGGACCCCGTGACCAGGGTCTTCGACTGGAAGTTCACCGCCGAGGATCTGCCGCCCGGGCAGTCGTTCACGATCTACGACAACCCGAGAAGCGGCCAGGTGGAACAGTTCTTGCCGTATTCGGCGCCGGCCGGATCGGCGGTTGTGCAGAACTACGAGACCGGCCAGATCGTCGCCATGGCGAGTTACCCCACGTTCGACAACCGCTGGTTCACGGTCGGGCTCACCGGGGAGAAGTTCAAGTTGCTGTTCCCCGAGACCGAGGACCCGGACAAATCAATCCTCGTCAATCGGGCGATCCAGGGTCAGTACAACCTCGGGTCCACGTTCAAACCAATCGTCGCCTACGCCGCGATGGCGACCGGAATCGTCGACGCCGACTACACCTTTACCGACACCGGCAGCTATGTCCTCAACATCGACAAGGACATCTGTGACCAGGGCGTGCGCTGCGAGTACTTCAATGCAATCAGTTCGGGCACCGGACGACCGAGTACCTACGGCGAGGTGAACGTCACCACGGCGCTGGCCGTGTCGAGTGACGCGTACTTCTACCGGCTCGGTGAAAAGATGTTCGAAGCAACCGCCGATCGGCAGTTGCTCGCCAACGAGGTGCGTCGGTTCGGGTTCGGCGCCGACACCGGGATCGACCTGCCCTACGAGTTCGACGGACGCGTGCCTTCGTCGGAGCTGAAAGCGGAGCTGCTCGCCAAGGGAGTGCTCAGCAAAGATGAAAACCCGAAGATGCTGGTCGGCGACAACGTGCAGCTCTCGATCGGCCAAGGTCTGCTCGCAGCGACGCCGCTGCAACTGTCGAACGCGTACTCGACGATCGCTAACGGCGGGTTCCTGTACCGACCGCACATCATTGCGGCCATTTATCGCAGCGGCACGCCGGACGATCCGACGCGGGCCGGCTACGCCGACCTCGGCCAGGGTGTGTTGCTCGCCGAATTCAGCAGACCCGAGCTGGTGCGCCAACTCGACATGCCCGATTCGACCCGCGAGCCCATCGTCAGCGGCCTCAACCGGGTCATCACTGGACCGGCGGTCGTCGACTCGAACGGCACGCCGCACGCCACCACCGGGCAATACCTGTTCGAGAACTACGACGCGATGCCGCTCGCCGGCAAGACCGGCACCGCTCAGGGTGCTGCCAGCAAGCCGTGGTTCGACTCGTCGGTGTTCGCTGCCTTCAGTCTCGACGAGGCCCAGCCGTACACGGTGGTGTCGTACATGGAGAAGTCTGGCTATGGCAGCAAGGCTTCGGCTCCGTTGGTGAAGTGTGTGTTCGAGGTGCTCGGTAGTCAGATCGTGGCCGCTGACGTGCAACCTTCCGATCCGCTCGATCAGACCAACCTCGTGCCCGCTCCGCCGAACATGATCGCCGACACGGCCTGCACGTTCAACCGGTTCACCGACCTCATCCGCGACTGATGGCCTTCTCCGTCCTCAACCGTCGACCTGATTCCGGACTCGGCAACGTCCGGTCCAGCCCCGGAGATCCCAGCCGCAACATCGACTGGGTGTTGATGTTCGCGATGTCATGCCTTGCGGTGATCGGCTGCATGACCGTGTACTCCGCGTCGCGGACCAAGTTCGGATCCGGTGCGACCCAACCGTTCGGCTACGTCTTCGCGACCCGCCAGGTCGTGTTCGTGATCATTGCATCGGTGGCGATGCTGTTCATGATGTCGCTCGACTATCAGTGGCTGCGAGAAAAGGCCAAGTTCCTGTACGGGCTGACGATCGTCACGCTGGTGCTGCTCTTTCTGCTCGGCTCGGTCAGCAACGGTGCCCAACTCAGCTTCGATGTCGGCCCGATCAATTTCCAACCGGCCGAGTTCGCCAAGGTCACCGTGTTGCTCGCGCTCGCAGCATTCCTCAGCGAAGAAAACAGCGACTCCGTGTCGTACGAACGTTTCATTGGTTCTCTCTGGCTCGGCGGGGTGCCGACTGCATTGATCATCCTGCAGCCCGACCTCGGTTCGTCGTCAGTGATCGTGGCGTTGATGATGGGGCTGCTGCTGGTGGCGGGGGCGCGGGCCAAGTACATCTTCATGATCACGGTGCTTGCGGTGACCACCGTCGCGGCGGCCGTGGTCAGCGGGTTGGTCGACGACTACCAGTTGAACCGGATCACGGCCTGGCTCAATCCAAACTCGCAGGACCCGGCGATGCAGGAGTTCATCTATCAGGGCCGCAACGCGCTGCGCGCGACTTCGCTCGGTGGCATCACCGGCCAAGGCTGGTTGCAGGGCACCCTCACCAACACTCGCGGCGACATTCCCGTCCAGTGGGCCGACTTCCCGTTCAGCGCGATCGCAGAGCAGTTCGGGTTGATCGGCTGTGGCGTCGTGCTCGGGCTGTTCGGTCTGGCACTGTTCCGGATCTGGCGGATCGCCCACCTCTCGAAGGACCTGCTCGGCACCTACCTGTGTGCGGGGGTGTTCACGATGCTGCTCTGGCAGTTGTTCCAGAACGTCGCAATGACACTCGGACTGATGCCGATCACGGGTCTTCCGATGCCGTTCATCTCCTACGGCGGCTCGGGCATCGTGACGTTCTTCGTCTTGTTCGGCCTGGTCCAGAGCGTTCACATGCGGCGGATGCGCTGATCTCGGCCGACTCCCGCCCGGCCCTGACCTGTGGACAACCGGGTGCTCTTCGATACTGTTGATCTCTGAAATTCAGCCAGACGCAATTGGTGAGATGAACAACGGGTGCCGCGACCACGGTCTTGCCGAGTCGTAGTGTGAGGTACCTCGTGTCGGATGACACAAGATCGATGGTGCAGGCGCCAGTTGGACGATCGTCCAACTCGGCAGCCGAACCACAGGAAGGAAACACGTCCGTGGACGAAATCAACGAGCACGCTCCCGCCCCATCGGAGCGCGCCCCAGCGGCTGCACCTGCCACGCCAGCGGCGGCCACCGAACCCGCCGCTCGAGCCGTTGGCACGACCGACGGCGGCAGCGAGGTCGGCGGCAGCGAGACCAGCGGGGATCAGGCGGTCAACCCGAACCGCAAACGTCGCCGTGGTTCGCGCGGTGGCCGGGGCCGGGTCAAGGTGACCGGAGAAGATGGTGTGGACGCCGACGGCGACCGCGACGCTGACGACGGCGACGCTGACGACCGCGACGCTGACGACCGCGATGATGGGGATGCCAGCGGTGGTGCCCGCGCCGAATCGACCGCCAACGATCGTGATACCGAGACCGCTGCGCCGGTCGCAGCGGAGCCCAAGCCAGCCCGCCCGTCGCGACAGCGCCAACCGAAACCGGTCGTCGAGGCCGGTGCCGAGCCCGCCGACGGCGAGCCGAAGCCCGCCCGCCCGCCACGACAGCGCACCCCCAAAGCGGCTGCCACCGACACGCCGCTACCAGAACTCCCGGAGCGGATCTCTGAAGGCCGAGCAAGCGCAGATGCCGCCGAATCCGCACTCGTTCGACGACCCCAGGTCGGCGATGTGCGACCCCAGATCGGCGACGTCCGCGCGGTGCCTCGTCCAGCGATCCCGCCACCGTCGCCCGCCGCTTCCGCTCCAGCGGCCGCAGCATCCGCGGCATCCGCCGATGACGCCGACGCCGCCGGCAGGAAGAAGCGCAGTCGCAGCAAGGCGGTCAAGCCCAAGGGTGGCTCGGATCGCACGCCTGGCCGCAGCGAGAACCGTTCCGCTTCGCCGCAACTCGACCCCGATGTGCTCGAGAAGCGCCGTGGTCGCGAACGCAACGGTCGCCCGATCGGCCGCTACCTGATGTGCGTCCAGGTGCGCGACAACCTCACCCAGGTCGCCGTGATGGAAGGCCGCAACCTGGTCGAGCACTACGTCAGTCGCCCGGCCGACGACGTCAGCCAGATTCACGGCAACATCTACGTCGGCAAGGTTCAGAACGTGCTGCCCGGCATGGAGGCGGCGTTCGTCGACATCGCCACCCCCAAGAACGCTGTGCTGTACCGCGGTGATGTGCAGTACGACCAGGAAGACATCGTCGAGCGTGGCCCGGGCTCCGGCGGAGCGATCGGCAAGGACGCTCGCATCGAGAACATCCTCAAGGCCAAACAACTCATTGTCTGTCAGGTCACCAAGAACCCGATCGGTGCCAAGGGCGCCCGCCTCACTCAGGAGGTGTCTCTTCCCGGCCGCTTCGTGGTGCTCATCCCCAACAGCAAGACCTACGGCATCTCCAAGCGACTGCCCGACGACACTCGCAAGCGGCTGCGCAACATCCTCGACCGGGTCAAGCCTGCCGAGCACGGCCTCATCGTTCGTACCGCCGCCGAGAACGCGACCGAGCACGAGCTGAAGGCCGACATGACCCGCCTGCTCGATCAGTGGAACCGGATCGAGACCAAGGCCCGCAAGATGCAGTCGCCCGGCCTGCTGTACCGCGAGCCCGAGCTCGCGGTGCGGGTGATCCGGGAAGAGTTCAACGCCGAGTATCGCGGCGTCGTCATCGACGACAAGCGCCTGTTCGAGGATGTGCGTGACTACATCGGCGCGTTCAACCCCGAGCTCGCCGACCGGGTCGAGTACTACGACCGTGACGCAGAAGGGCTGCCGATCTACGAGCAGTTCCATCTGCACGAGCAATTGCACAAGGCGCTCGACCGCAAGGTGTGGTTGCCGTCGGGTGGCTCGTTGATCATCGAGCACACCGAGGCACTGTCGGTCATCGACGTCAACACCGGCAAGAACGTCGGCACCTCGAACAGCAATCTCGAAGCAACGGTGTTCCACAACAACCTCGAAGCGGCCGAAGAGATCGCCCGCCAGCTGCGCCTTCGCGACATCGGCGGCATCATCGTGATCGACTTCATCGACATGGAGATTCGCGAGAACCGCAAGAAGGTGGTCGACGCGTTCAAGCAGGCATTGGCCCGCGACAAGACCCGCACGCAGGTGTTCGACATCTCCGATCTCGGACTTGTCGAGATGACCCGCAAGCGCATTGGCGAGGGTCTGTTGACCAACTTCGCCGACCAGTGCCCCAACTGTGACGGGCGCGGTGTCATGGTCGACCTCGCCCTGCTCGAATGAGTGTCGAGGCGATGTCCGTCTCGCCGTTGGAATGACCAATGACAAAGGTAGGATCGATTCGCTATGTACGCAGTAATCGCAACCGGCGGTAAGCAGGAACGAGTCGCGGAAGGCCAGCAATTGCAGGTCGAGCTTCTCGGAACTGAAGACGGCGCCGACGTCTCCTTCACACCCATCCTCCTCGTCGACGGCGACGCTGTGCTGGCAACCCCAGCAGAGCTCAAAGGCGTCTCGGTGACCGGCAAGGTCATCCGCACCGTCAAGGGTGTGAAGATCGACGGGTTCACCTACAAGCGGCGCACCAACCAGCGCAAGCGTTGGGGACACCGCCAGCAGTACTCTCTCGTCGAAATCACCTCGATCGCAAAAGGCTGAATCATGTCAAAGACAAAAGGTGGCGGTTCAACCCGCAACGGTCGTGACTCCAACGCACAGCGCCTCGGAGTCAAGGAATTCGGTGGCACGGTCGTCACCGCCGGCAGCATCCTGGTCCGCCAGCGCGGCACCCGGTTCCACCCTGGCAACAACGTCGGCCTGGCCAAAGACGACAGCTTGTTCGCCCTGAAGGACGGCGTCGTCGAGTTCGGCGAGCGTCGTGGCCGTCGGGTCATCAACGTCGTTGCTGACGCCGTCGCCGACTGAACGTCGGGCTGACGCCCAACACAACGCGAACTGACAAGAGCCCCGGCCGATTCGGCCGGGGCTCTTGCGTTGTTGCTCTTCATCGTCCGCCAAGCCGGTGTCGCCATCGATCACCACATCGGCGACGGCCGGTGCTGCTCCCGTTCCATCGAACACGGTTCCGCCGGACAACAGGGTGCGAGTCATGACCCCATCATTGCCGACCGCCGGTGGCGTGTCTCTCGCTCAGGGGCTGACGCCGATGCCCTGCGGCAACCGTTGCGGACCCCACCCGAGCAGCATCATCGCCTGGCGGCAGGCGAATCGATCGGTCATCCCGCTCACGTAACGAACAGCTTCGTGGAGGGCTTCCGGGCTGCCGGCCTGGAGGCCGCTGATTGGCAGTTCGGGGACGTACCCATCGGGCGAGATCGGGAGCAGGTTGGGCCGATCGGCGTAGTGCTCGACCAGTGCCTGGAGCAATGCGATGACTGCGTTTGCTTGCGCGGTCGAAGCGGGGCGGAGGTAGACGTTGATGTAGTTGAACGAGCGGAATGCGGCGAGCGCCTCGGCAGCCTCGTCCATCATCCCGATCCGGCCAGTGGTTGCCGCGGCATCGAGCATCGCGTGGACGAACGAGCCGAGCTGGCGCGACCGCGCAGTTCCGCAGCGGTCGCGGACGAGCGGCGGCAGCATGTCGGGCGAAACAATGCCGGCCGCAACAGCGTCTTCGAAGTCGTGGCAGACGTAAGCGATGCGGTCGGCCCACGACACCACCTCGCCCTCGGGTGTCATCGGCGCCGGCCGCGACCACGAGTGGTTGCGAATGCCATCGACGGTTTCGCGGCACAGATTGAGCGAAACGAGCGTGACATCGGCACCCCACGTCGCATGGTCGTAGCCGCCTGGCAGGTAGGGGCTGAGAGCGTCCTCGCTGGCGTGGCCACCCGGGCCGTGGCCACAGTCGTGGCCGAGCGCGATCGCCTCGGTGAGGGCCACGTTGAGACCGAGCGCGCGTGAGATCGACACGGCAACCTGAGCGACTTCCAGGGCATGGGTCAGGCGGGTGCGCTGGTGGTCGTCGGGGAAGACGAAGACCTGGGTCTTGCCAGCGAGCCGACGGAAGGCCGACGCATGCAGGATCCGGTCACGGTCACGTTCGAAGCAGGTGCGGTACGGATCCGGTTCCTCGTCGATTTCGCGATCACCGGCGCCCTCGCTGCGGGTTGCCAACATCGCCATCGACGAGTCCTGCTGTTCTTCGCGAGCGAGCCGGTCGAAGACTTCGTTGCTGCCAGGACCCGCCCACGAATCTGCGTGTGCAAGTTGGATGCCCGCCACTGTGTGGCCGGACATCGTCGACGCCCACCGCTGGGCTCGTTCCTCGATCGAGATGTCGCGAACTGGCTCGTTCATCACTCGCAGGCTACGTCAACGACTCGACAGAGGAGTTGCAGATAGCCTGCCACCCGCCCTATGAGTGGATTTGTCGACGAAGCCCAACTGAATGTGCGAGGAGGCGACGGTGGCGCCGGCTGTGTGTCGTTCCGCCGAGAGGGGCCAGTCGCGTTCGGCGGGCCCAATGGCGGCGATGGTGGTGGGGGCGGCGACGTCTGGCTCGTTGCCACCCGCAACGTCGCGTCGTTGCTCGCGTTCCGAGACCACCCGCACCGCCGGGCCAAGGATGGCGTGCACGGCAAGGGCAAGGATCAACACGGAAAGCGTGGCGAGAGCATCGAGATCATGGTCCCGGAAGGCACGGTCGCCCGCGACATGTACACCGGCGAAATCTTGGCGGACCTTGTCAACCACGGCGACCGATGGCTCGCCGCACCCGGTGGCCGCGGCGGACGTGGAAACGCCAAGTTCTGGTCGAACCGTCGCCGCGCACCGATCTTCGCCGAGCAGGGCGAGCACGGCATCGAGAAGTGGCTGAAGCTCGATCTCAAGCTGATGGCCGATGTCGCCCTCGTTGGGTTCCCCAACGCCGGCAAGAGCACCCTGATCAGCACGATCAGCGCAGCCAAACCAAAGGTCGCCGACTACCCGTTCACCACCCTCGAGCCCCACCTCGGTGTGGTCCGAGTCGATTCGAACACCGAGTACATCGTCGCCGACATCCCTGGCCTCATCGAGGGCGCCAGCGAGGGCAAGGGTCTTGGCCATCAGTTCCTGCGCCACATCGAACGGGCTCGGGCGCTGTGCGTGTTGGTCGATCTCGCCGCCACTGACGGTATGAGCCCGTCGGAACAGGAGCGCATCTTGCTCCACGAGCTCGAGAACTACGACCCCGAAATGCTGGAACGTCCTCGCGTGGTGGTCGGCACCAAGAGCGACATCGGAGCCGACGCTGACTGGGATGGCATGCGCATCAGCGCGCCGACCTACCAAGGTGTCCGAGAGCTCGTGGCCCATATGGCCACCCTCGTCAGCCAAGCCCGCGAGTCGCAGCCCGAACGCGAAGGACTTGTCATCATCCGACCCGAGGTCGACGGCAGCATCGTCGAGCGGGTGCAAGAGGGCGAGTTCCGAGTACGCGGTCGTGCGGTCGAGCGCGTCGTGGCCCTCAACGATGTCACCTCGCCGGAGGCCCTGAACTGGATCGACGAGCGGCTCAAGAAGATGGGCGTCGATCGTCTGCTCAGCCGCGCCGGTGCCCAGGAAGGCGACGTCATCTGGATCGGTGCCTTCAGCTTCGAGTACGAACCGGATCTGTAGGGAGCGGGAACTCTCATGCGTATCGTGGCCAAGGTCGGCACATCGTCGCTCACCAACGGTGACGGAGTCATCCAGAGGGATGTGGTCGCGTCGTTGTGCGACCAGATGGCCGATCTGCGCAAGCGGGGTCACGAGGTCATCCTCGTCAGCTCTGCGGCGATCTCGGCCGGCGTCTCGGCGCTCGGCTTGTCCGCTCGTCCCACCGATGTCTTGACGTTGCAGGCTCTCGCTGCCGTTGGCCAACCGCGATTGATGGAGGAATACAACCGCTCGTTGGCACGTCATGGACTCGTTGCGGCACAGGTGTTGCTCGTTCCCCACGACTTCGCCGATCGCCAGCAGTACCTGCACTCACGCAACACGTTGGCGCGGCTGCTCGATCTCGGCTGCGTGCCGATCGTCAACGAGAACGACACCGTTGCGAGCGACGAGATCCGGTTCGGCGACAACGATCGGATCGCGGCGCTCGTCGCTCACAACGTGAGTGCAGATCTCCTGGTGCTGCTCACCGACACTCCCGGGCTGTACACGGCCGATCCGCGCACCGACCCCTCTGCGGCGTTGATCGCCGATGTCGCCGCCAACGATCCGCTGCTCTCGGTTGCAGCCGGAGCGAAAGGCACCGCCCGAGGCAGCGGTGGGATGGCGTCGAAGCTGCAGGCCGCCCGGATCGCGAGTTGGTCGGGTGTGCGCGCCGTCATCGCCCAGGCGCTGCGCCCCGACGTCCTCGTCGATGCGGTCGCCGGCCTCTCGGTCGGCACATCGTTCGCTCCGAACGATCGGCGGCTCTCGGCGCGCAAACTGTGGATCGGGTTCGCCAGCCACAGCCAAGGTTCGGTGACGGTGGACGCCGGCGCCTACGCGGCACTCGTCGACGGTGGCCGGTCGCTGCTCCCGGCTGGAGTGATCGGGGTCGAGGGAGACTTTCTCGAGGGCGCCACCATCGAGGTCTGCAATCCCGACGGAGTTGTCTTTGCTCGCGGGATGGCGGTGTTGTCCGCCGACACGGTGCAGCAGCACGCCGGCCGCAGCACCCGCGACCTGCCGGCTCGGATCGCCCACGAGGTCATCCACCGCGACGACCTCGTCCTGCTCCCTCACTGACGCCGCAATCGGACGCAACGGTGAGCGGTTTGCCGTGCAACCTGGGTGATCCGTGGATCAGCCGGCCGAGGGGCGGGGCTGCTCCTGCGGAATCTGGGGGGCCGGCAGGCTGGTGCCGGCCAGTTCTTCGGGCGTCGGTGCTGCGATTGCGGCCTTGGCCGGGTTGAGGCCGAGTTCCTCGCGGAGCTGGCTGAGTCGACCCTGGGCCTCGACGTTGGCGGTGGCCATCTCGACCTCGTGGATCCGACTGGTGACCGAGGTCTCGCCGAGCTCCGACGACGCCTTGGCCCTGGCGTAGCGGGCCTCGATCTTGTCGCTGACTTCTTTGAGCGTCGGCACGTCTGCGCCGACCGTCTCGTTGAGCTGGTCCATGGCCTTGCTCATCTGCTCTTGCATCTTGGCCTGCTCGAGCTGGCTGAGCAGCTTGTTCTTCTCGGCCAACTTCTGCTGCAGCAGGCGGCTGTTCTGCGCGACCGCAGCCTTGGCCTGATCGGAAGCCTGGGTCGAATCCATCACCATCTGCTTGAGGCCTTCGACGTCTTTTTCGACGGTGATCAGCTGATTGGCGATCGTCTCGGCCGCGTTGTTGTACTGCGTGGCCTTGATGGTGTCGCCGGCGGTGGATGCGTCTGCCGCCATGACCAGGGCCTGACGGGCGTTGCCGTTGAGCTTCTCGAGCTCTTGCATCTTGGCGTTGAGGCGCAACTCGCTCTGCTTCTGCGTCGCAATGACGTTGACAGCCTGCTCTTTCAGCCGCTGGTGCTGGGACTGGGCCTCGGCCAGCGCCTGCTCGAGCTGGATCGCTGGATCGGCGCGATCGTTGAAGTCCTTGTTGAACTTGGCGCCGAGATACTTCCACCACTTGCGGAACAGATTGAACATGCGCCGATCCTAGCTGGCTCGGAATACCCGCCGCATTCGTCTGGCGGGGGGAGTTGTCCCCACCTCAGGGCGGATCAGGTGCGGCCGACGAGTGTGTCCTCGGATGCCGCTGGATCGGACGGACCTCGACCGCCGGGCAGCTTGCTGCGCAACAGATCCAACTCGGGTGCTCGGAGTGCGAGCAGCACACCGACATAGGAGGCGGTGCCGATCACGGTGCCGGCGATCACTCTCACCACGGCACCCGGGCCGGAGTTCTCGCCGACATTGCGTGCAACGAGCCACACGACCTCGGCCATCACGACCGCTGCGAGCAACATCCGCCACAAGCTGGTGTAGATCGCCCGCAGCGAGAAGCCGGGCACCTTGTAGCTGAGTACCAGCAGCGCCCACGCGGCGCTGACGAGGTAGGCAATGCCGAACGACAGACCGAGTCCGAGCACGCCGTAGCGTCGGACCAAGAACCAGGCGAGCACGATGTTGACCAGGTTCTCGAAGATGTTGATGATGAACGGCGTGCGCGCGTCCTGGTGCGCGTAAAAACCGCGCAACACGAACAGGTACACGCTGAACCCAACCAACCCCAGTGCAAAACCACCGAGCACTCGGCTCGTGTTGAGGGCATCCTCGGCGGTGAAGTTGCCGTGCTGGAGGATCGCCCCGACGATCGGCCGGCGTAGGACGAACAACCCGAATCCGGCAGGGATGGTGAGCAGGGCAACCATCCGGATCCCGAGCGACGCCCGATCGATGAACGCGCCCTTGTCGCGACGGGTGACGAATCGGGCCAGTTCAGGCACGAACGTCGTTGCGATCGACACCGCGAGCAGGCCGTGGGGGAGGACGAAGAACGTGAACGCCTTGTTGTACGCGTCCTGTTGACCCTCGCCCCGGCTGAGTGCAAAGTTCTGGATGAAGATGACGGCGACCTGATTGGCCGCGGCATACCCGAGTGTCCACCCGGACAAGCTCATCAGCTTCTTCACAGCGGGGTGGCGGAAGTTGGTGGTGAAGCCGGTGGGCGCCCCAGCGCGCTTGAGCGCCGGGTAGAGGGCGAGTGCCATCACGGCGATGCCGATCGTCGAACCGAACCCGAGCGTCAGGCGCAGCGTGGCGTTGTCGAGCACGTCGGTGAGTTGCACATCCTGGTGATCCATGATCGACGGCACGGCGAGCAAGCTGGCGATGATGACGAGGTTGGACAACACCGGTGCCCACGCGGCCGCGAAGAACTGCCGGCGGGCATTGAGCATCGACGTGCCGAGCGATGTGAGCCCGTAGAAGAAGATCTGGATCAGGAAGATCCGTGCCAGCAGCGTGCCGACCTCGCGGAACTGGTCCGCGTCGACGGCGTCGGACGGACTGATCGAATAGAGATGGAAGATCCACGGGGCGGCGAGCACCGCGGCCGCTGTGAGCACGCTCATCGCGACGACCGTCGCGCTGACGACAGCCGTGGTGCCTTCGTCGTCGCGTTGCTCGGCGAGCTTGGAGAACAGCGGCACCAGGCTCGCGCTGAGCACACCGCCGAGAAGAAGTTCGTAGATCGCGTTCGGGCTGCTGTTCGCGGCGTTGTAAGCGTCGGCGAGCGCGGTCTGGCCGATCACGATGCCGAGCACCATCACCCGGACCAAACCGGTGACGCGAGACAGCGCGGTGCCGAGCGCGACGATGACGTTGCTCCGCAGCATCCCGCCCGACGCGGCGATGGTCACCGCCACCGCGTTCGAGTGTTTCTCGACGGAGTCGGACTGCTCGCCAGCGACGTCGAAGCCGGTGTCGTCCGGTCCGCCTGCAGCGCGGCCGGTGACTTGGTTCATTGCGGAGGCCGGGTCTGTGGCTTCTCGACCAGCGGGTCGGTGGGGGTGTCGACCGCCGCGCTGTTGTTCGCCTCGTCGAGCGCGAGGCGTAGACCTTCGAGCGACGTGACGAGATCATCGACGTCGTTGCCGAGCACGCCGCTGTCACCGGCGCCGACGCTCACTTCGGCGGCACGGGCAACGAGCTCTTCGAGTCGCGTGTCGAGCAGTTCGAGTCGACCGCGGGTGGAGGTCGACACGGCCTGCATCCGTTGCCCGGACGCAATGGTTGCTTGCAACGATGCAATCGCAGCCGACTGATCGGCACCGCCCGGCGTGGCCTGCAACCGGGCCAGCTCGCCTTCCGCTCGTTTCGTATTGAGCTGGCCGAGCGCAGCATCGATCTCGTCGCCCTTGATCGCGATCCGCCACGATTCGTCGACCGCGCCATTGAGCTTGGTCGACAGCTCCACCAGACGTTCTCTGATCGGTCCGGTGCGGGTGGCGCGCACCGTTCGGTCGAAGCGACCCTTTGCCGATAGGGCGCTCTGCACGTGGCGTCGCCACGGCTCGCTGAGCACGAAGGGGTCGATCCGGCGGGTGCGGCCGTTCCGCGGGATTGCGGCGCCCACTCGTGCTGCGTAGACGACGAGGCCGACACCGATCGCGACAGCGACCGGCAGGCCGACCACGATTCCGGCTACTGCGACCACCACGAGCAGCCCGATGCTGATCGGCGACCACAACGCCTTGAACACCTTTGGCGTGAAGAACCGGTCGCGGAAGCTCATGGTGCGCCGACCGGTGGCATGTCGTCGGCGATCAACGTCGTCAGTTGCTCGTCGGTGGGCTCTTCCCACGACGCGAGCCGCTGTGCTTGGCGGCCAACGGCCTCCTCGAACAGGTTGCGAATCAGGCGGGCGTTGCCGAAGCCGCGATCTCGCGAGGTCGCGGCGAGGATCGCACGCAGCTTGAGCCGGGCATCGTCAGTGAGCGCGTAGTGGTTCTTCTCGCCGAGGTTCTCGAAGATGCGGATCAGTTCGTCGTCGGTGTAGTCGTCGAAGTTGATCGTCTTCGTGAACCGGCTCTTGAGCCCGGGGTTGGTGTCGACGAACTCCTGCATCTCGGTCGGGTAGCCGGCCGCGACGATGCCGATGTCATCGCGATGGTCCTCCATGAACTTGACGAGCGTGTCGATGGCCTCGCGCCCGAAGTCGTCGGCGCCTCCGCGAGCGAGGCTGTAGGCCTCGTCGATCAACAGCATCCCGCCGAGCGAGCTCTCGAGCACCGCCATTGTCTTGGTCGCGGTCTGGCCGACGAACCCGGCGACCAGGTTGGAGCGATCGGTCTCGATCAGTTGGCCCTTCGACACGACGCCGACAGCGCGATAGATGCCGCTCAGCAGCCGGGCGACGGTGGTCTTGCCGGTGCCTGGGTTGCCGGTGAAGATGAGGTGGTGGCTGGTCTCGATGGTGGGCAGGCCGCGGTCTTTACGCAGGGCCTGGATCTGGAGCAGGCTCGTCAGTCGGGCGATCTCATCCTTCACCGTCTGGAGGCCAACGAGCTGATCGAGCTCGGCCCTCAATTCTCCGATCGAACGAGCGGGCGGCAGCGCCGGCTCGGGTGTGGTGGGCGCAACGGCGAGGTCGGTGGCCTTCGCTGGTTGGCCAGCCGCTGGTTGGCCGGCGAGCTTGCCGTCGGTGGCATTGGCCGGCGGCTTGGCCGGACCGGCACTCGACGGGCGGACGAACGCTGCGCTGTTCGGCCGGTCTGCGGTCAGCGGTGGTAGACGCCCGATGCCCGGCCGGGGGACGCCGGCCGAGTCCATTGCCTGCAACATGGTGTGCCGGAACGACTCGATGAGGTCGAGTTCGGCGGGTGTCGCAACGAGATCGACCGACGCGCACGCCCGGGCGAGGCGCAGCGCCCGGTCGTGATAGCGGTGGCTGCGGGTCGTGCCGTCGCGGGCATCGGCCCGGCAGAGCAGGTCGAACAACACCGATGGTGACTTGACCCAGTTGGCCTTGCCGGACAGCACGCCGCTGACCCGCAACTCCGACGGCGTCCCGATCAGCGGCGGCTGGCTGATCGCCCCGACTCCGGACACGTACGCCCACGACTCGTCGTCGCTGAGCCGTCCGTCACCGTCGAACGCAGCAGCGACCAACGCGGCGGCTTCGATGATCACATCGGGTCGGTGCGAATCGCCGGTCTGGTGTGACAGGTCGGCGAGGTCGTCGCACACCGCATCGATGAATCGGTCGATGTCGTTTCCCAAGGGCCCGCGATCCACGCACGCATCGTACGCGTCGCGCGCCGCCATCGAAGGACACGACGCACGTCACGCCGGTTCACATCGGTGCAACTCAGTAGAACGGATGGAACTACCGACCGGTAAGGTGCGTTTTCGTATGGCACCTCGTTTTGAATCCGTTCAGGCCGTCCGCGATGGACTTCGCAACGTCAACTACCTCGCCGACGAAGGAATTGCGGGTGTGGTCTTCCTGGCCGATCGCCTCGGCAAGCCCGTTCTCGTCGAGGGTCCCGCCGGTACCGGCAAGACCCAGCTGGCCAAGAGCGTCGCCGAGATGAGCGGCTCGCGGCTGATTCGGCTGCAGTGCTATGAGGGTCTCGACGAGTCCAAGGCCCTGTACGAGTGGAACTACAAAAAGCAATTGCTCCGCATCCAGGCCGACAAGAACAGTGACTCTTGGGGTGACGTCCACGATGACATCTTCTCCGACGAGTTCCTGCTCACCCGCCCGCTGCTCGAGGCGATCACATCCGAAGAGCCGGTTGTGCTGCTGATCGACGAAGTCGACCGGGTCGAGGTCGAGACCGAAGCGCTGCTGCTCGAGATCCTGTCCGAGTACCAGGTCTCGATCCCCGAGCTCGGCACGATCAAGGCCAAGCAGATCCCGATGGTGTTCCTCACCTCGAACAACACCCGTGAACTCTCCGAGGCGCTCAAGCGTCGCTGCCTGTTCCTCCACGTCGACTACCCCGACATGGAGCGCGAGAAGCTCATCGTCACCACCCGCGTGCCCGAGGTCAGCGACAACCTCGCCGACCAGATCGCCCGCATCGTGCGCAGCATCCGCCAGCTCGATCTGAAGAAGTCGCCCAGCGTCAGCGAGACCATCGACTGGGCCCGCACGCTCGTGCTGCTCGGCATCGATCACATCGATGCCCAGCAGGCCAAAGACACCCTCCACATCCTGCTCAAGTACCAGACCGACATCGCCAAGGCAGCCAAAGAGCTGTCGATCGAAGCCGCGAAGTAACGGGGTCCCGCACATGCTGGACCTGATGGCCGGCTTCGTCAACGAGTTGCGCAACGCCGGTTTGCCGGTGTCGCTCACCGAGAACCTCGACGCGATGGAGGCGGTGCAACACATCCCGATCGAAGACCGTGAGGCGTTCAAGTACGCGCTCGCAGCGACGATGGTCAAGAACAACGCCCACTGGCGCGCCTTCGAGACCGTGTTCGAGGTCTACTTCAGCATCCGCGGCCCCGAGTACAAACTGGTCGAAGGCGACGGCGACATCGACGAGATGTGGCGTGAAATGCAAGAGGCCCAGCAGCAGGGCGAAGGCAAGGGCTCCGGTGGCGGCGGGATGGAGTCGCTCACGCCCGAAGAGATGATGGCGATGCTGATGAAGGCACTGATGAACGGCGATCAGGGCATGATGCGAGCCCTTGCCAAGCAGGCGGTGCAGCGCTTCGCCGGGATGGAGCCGGGTCGGCCGGTCGGCGGCACGTACTACCTGTACCGCACGCTGCGCAACCTCGACCTCGAGGGCATGCAGGACAAGTTGATGGACGCGTCTCGGCAGGAGGTCGGTGGCGAACTCACCCCGCTCGAAGAGCGACTCGAGAAGGACGAATACGACAGCCGGATCGAGCAGTTCAAGAAAGAGATCGAGGCCGAGATCCGTCGCCGACTGGTCGCCGATCGTGGCGCCGAGGCAATGGCCAAGACCTTGCGCAAGCCCTTGCCCGAAGACGTCGAGTTCATGCATGCGTCTCGCGATGAGATGCAGGCGCTCAAGAAGTCCTTGTATCCGCTCACTCGCAAGCTGGCCGCCCGGCTGACCCGCAAACGCCGCCACGGTCGCAAGGGCCCGCTGGACTTCCGCAACACGATGCGTCACTCGCTCACCACCGGTGGCGTACCGATCGATCCGAAGTTCAAGTACCCACGCCCGTCGAAGCCGGAACTGATCGTCGTTGCCGACATCAGTGGCTCGGTTGCGGCGTTCGCCCGGTTCACGTTGATGCTCGTTTACGCGTTGCAAGGCCAGTTCAGCAAGGTGCGTTCATTCGTCTTCATCGACGGCATCGACGAAGTCACCGACTACTTCAAGAACACCGAGGACATCCAGGAGGCGATCCATCGGGTCAACACCGAAGCCGATGTCGTCTGGGTCGACGGTCACAGCGACTACGGCCATGCTTTCGAGGTGTTCTGGGACAAGTGGGGCAAAGAGATCAATCCCAAGTCCACCGTGCTGTTGCTCGGCGACGCTCGCAACAACTACCACGCCAGCCAGTCCTGGGTGGTCAAGAATATCCGCCAGAAGGCTCGCCACGTCTACTGGCTGAATCCGGAACCGAAGAGCTACTGGAACACCGGTGACAGCATCGTGGGCGACTACGGCACCCACACCGACGGGGTCTACGAGTGTCGCAACCTGCGTCAACTCGAAGCCTTCGTCGAAAAACTCGCCTAAGAGCGCGCGCCAGTGCTGGCGGCAGTTGCAGTCGCGCATTCTGCGTCCGCGGAGTTCTGAGCCAGCGCCGGCGGCAGTCGCCCATTCTGCGTCCGCGGAGTGCTCACAGCTGGGATGTGGCGGACGCCGCAACTCCGTGGACGCAGAATGGGC
>Ga0105048_10006332_pt1 | contig 19096 bp, 15 predicted proteins | sample MAT05_FD_78382 | JGI IMG/M metagenome (GOLD analysis project Ga0105048, IMG submission 78382) | Freshwater microbial communities from Lake Fryxell liftoff mats and glacier meltwater in Antarctica - MAT-05 | ecosystem: Environmental > Aquatic > Freshwater > Ice > Liftoff microbial mat | place... | reverse complement strand
GAAAACAAATTTTGAGACTTCGTCGCGTGAAAGGGCAAATTGAAGGAATCGAAAAGATGATCCTCGATCGGCGCTATTGTCCCGACATCGTCACGCAACTCCGCGCGGCCGCGTCCGCGCTTCGATCGCTCGAAAGCGCGGTCCTTGAGACTCACTTCCAACATTGCGTCGCAGATGCGTTCGAATCGAAGGACGAATCCGACAAGAAGCGGAAGATTGCCGAGATTATGAAACTCTTTTCCAAGTCTTAGTTTTGATGTCAGGGGGAATGACCATGGGAAAAAATGCTTTTAACGTTCTTTTGATTTTTAGTGTCCTTTTAGCCGGAGCCCGCGAGCTCCGGGCCGCCGAAAAAACGCGGATGAAGATTCCACATTCGCACGCCTCGCTCATGGGCGGCGGGGTCGCCATGTTGGGGGATGATCATTTTGAGGTTAAGCTCGGCGCGGTGCCCAAGACTCTCGAAGTTTATGCCTCCGACCGGGTCCGTGATCCGCAACCCGTGAGTCTTTTCTCGGAGCTCACGGTCAATTTGGTCGAGGGAGAGAAGAAAACCGTGCTTAAGCTCAAGCCAGGACCTTCCGATTCCGTCGTGGTTGCGACGCTTCCCACGCAGTTCGCGAAGGACACGGCTAAGATTGAAGTTTTCGCAAGGCGCAAAGATCCGCCGAGCGGTCACGTTCCGGCCTCCGGCCCCGCCTCAGTTTCCTTCAAAGACATCTCAAGTCGAAAGCCCGCGAATGGTCACACGGGTCATCCGAAGTAGCGAGAAGGATTTGCGTTCCATGAAGTCACGACTGTTCATCGCCGGCATCGGAGTCATGGTCGGTGCGAGAGCTTTCGCATTGCCCGCGAGCGCTCGTCTGTTTCAGCAGGCCTACGGGTATAAAGTTAGTTGCTTGCTTTGCCATTCGAACGGGGGTGGGTCCGCCTCCAACAACTACGGAAAGACTTTCCTCCGGTCCGGAGCCAACTCGGGGGCGTTCAAGAAAATTGAGTCCATCGACTCGGACGATGATGGCATCCCCAATATTCGGGAGATTCTCGCCAAAGCGAATCCGGGCGACAAGAAAAGCACGCCATCCGCCGTGGGCGATTGGCTGGCCAACGCCGGTGCGGTTTTCATTCCGCAGAAAGAGCTCGAGAAGCTTTTTCCCGGCCATTCGAAATTCTCCGCCATTGAGGGCTCGCTCAATGCCAAACAAATTGAGTTTTTGAAGTTGAAACTGGGCAAGGATCCCGTCGATGACGACAAGGTGCCCACTTTTTACTTCGCGGAAAAAGACGGCAAGCGATTTGCGGTGGGACAGCTCATCGCCCAACCGCGGGGCGAAGGTAAGGGCCTTAACACCGGGGTAGCGGTCGCCACTTCGGGCAAAATTTTAAAGGTCGAGGTTCTCGGCGGCTCGGAAGCCAAGGCGGTAAATCAAAACACGGCCTATCTCGACGCGCTCAAAGACAAAACGAGCACGACGCTTCCCCCCCCGCCCGCGGATGGTTCGAGTCAACTCATCGCGGCCAGCGTCGAACGCAGCCTCTACCTCATTCAAGCAGTTTTCGGGGGAGCTAAATAATGGAAAATGACGGGCCCATCAATCTGGATGCCGCGACCCTCGAAAATGCGGCCGTCGGTGCCACGCGCGTGTTCCATGTATGGAAAGACGGCGTTTACCCTGGGCTTGCCGTGACGCTTTTTTTGCTGTTCCTCGCCGGACTCATCTCGTGGTCGAACCGGCGACAAACCGTGGTCGTTCCCCCGCAGTTGGGAATTTGGGCCTGGCCCTTGGGCTTGCGCGCGGCACTTGTTCCCTTGCTTCTTTCGTACGCGCTCACACACGCGTTCTCGCTGGCCTCGGTCTATTTCAACACCAAAATTGCGAACGCCAACACTGAATTGTACTTCCAGAACTTGGGACTGGGACGTCTCTATTCGCTGAGCCACGCGCACTTGTTTGCCCATGCCACGATGTATTTCCTGTTGGCGGTTCTCGTGCAATTCTCCGCTCGCGGCCGACTCGTTACGGTGTGGGCGCCCCTGGTCGCGCTCACGGCGGGAATTTTCGATGTTGTTTCCTGGTGGGGCTTTAAAACTCTGTCTCCAAATTTCGAAGTTCTTTCGGCCCTGACGGGTACCGCCTTTTCGGCGAGCTTTCTCGTCATGGCGTACGCCATTTTAACCGCGGCGTTCTGCGAGCGCTGTCGAATCAATGAGAACGAAGTGGGATGAGGTCGGCTCGCCCCGCTAAATCTTAATGCTTTTGAGCCGAAGCGCGTTCGCCACGACCGACAAGCTACTGAGGCTCATTGCTGCGGCCGCAAGCATGGGACTCAGAAGAATTCCAAAGAATGGATAGAGAACCCCGGCGGCGACGGGAACCCCCAAAAAGTTATAAACGAACGCGAAAAACAAATTCTGGCGGATGTTCGAGAGGGTGGCTTCGGAGAGTCGCCGCGCGCGCAGGATGCCGCGCAGGTCGCCGTTGAGAATGGTGATGCCGGCGCTTTGAATGGCGATGTCGGTTCCGGTTCCCATGGCGATGCCGACGTCGGCTTGCGAGAGTGCCGGCGCGTCATTCACGCCGTCTCCCGCCATGGCAACTTTGCGACCCTGGGCCTGAAGCTCCTTGATGATGATGCTCTTTTGTTGCGGAAGAATTTGGGCGTGGACCTCATCGATGCCAAGCTTAGCCGCCACCACCGAGGCCGTGCTCGGATGATCGCCGGTGATAATGACGAGGCGAAGATTTTCTTTCTTCAGCTCTTTAATGGCTTCGAAGGTGGATTCTTTGATGGGGTCGGCGACTCCCAGCAAGCCGGCCGGTTGGCCGTCGACGGCCAAGAAAAGGGCAGTTTGACCTTCCGCCTGCAAGGGACGTGCGGCCTCGGCGAGCGCGCCCGTTGAGACGCCATTGTCGTTGAGCAGCTTTTCGTTGCCCAGCAGAAGAACGCGGCCATTCACGGTTCCGGTGATGCCCGTTCCAGTCACCGATTTGAAGTCTCGCGTTTCCCAGAGCTCGCCCACGGATTTCTCGCTAGCTCCCTTAACGACGGCGCTCGCTAACGGGTGTTCGCTCCCGCGTTCAAGTGAGGCGGCCAGCCGCAACACTTCCGGCTCAGTAAACCCGTTCATGTTGATGACGGCCATGAGCTTTGGCTTCCCTTCCGTAAGCGTGCCCGTCTTATCGAAGACCAGCGTGTCGACTTTCTCGAACGTTTCGAGGGCTTCGGCGTTTTTGATGAGCACGCCATTTTCGGCGCCTCTTCCCGTTCCGACCATGATGGACATGGGCGTGGCTAGGCCCAGGGCGCACGGGCAGGCGATGATGAGCACGGCCACCGCGTTCACGAGCGCGTAAGTGAGTTTGGGTTCCGGACCCCAGACCGCCCATGCGACCGCGGTCAGGATGGCGGTGGCGACGACTCCCGGAACGAAAAAGGCGGCCACCGTGTCCGCTACGCGCTGAATGGGCGCCCGGCTCCGTTGCGCTTCTGAGACCATCTTAACAATTTGGGCCAAGAGCGTGTCTTTACCGACGCCCGTCGCGGTGAAGATGAGAGTCCCCGTCCCGTTGGTCGTGCCGGCGGTGACCTTGTCGCCCTCGCGCTTCTCGACTGGCATGGATTCTCCGGTGATCATGGATTCATCTACCGAGCTTGAGCCCAAGGCCACGACTCCGTCCACGGAAATTTTCTCCCCGGGGCGGATGCGAAGTTTGGCATGAACTTGGATGGCGCTCACTTCGACGTCGGTTTCCGACCCGTCCGGATGGATGATGCGCGCTTGTTTGGGGGCCAAATTGAGCAGGGCGCGAATGGCGGAGCTGGTTTGGCCGCGTGCGCGAAGTTCGAAGACCTGGCCCAGCAGCACCAGCGTGATGATGACGGCGGCCGCTTCGAAATAGACGTCGACGTTTCCGGCGTGGCCCCGGAAATTCGCGGGGAAAAGATTCGGGGCGAAAGTCGCCACGATGCTGAACAAGTAGGCCACCCCCGTGCCGATGGCGATGAGGGTGAACATGTTGAGGTGTCGGCTTCGGACAGATTCATAGCCGCGCTTGAAAAAGGGCCAACCGGCCCAAACCACGACGGGAGTAGCGAGTAAGAGCTGAATCCAGTTGATGAGAGCGGTCGGGAGGAACCGATGCACATTCAACGCGGTGATCATCTCGCCCATCGTCAGGACGACGAGAGGAACGCTGAACAAGAGGGAGACCTTAAAACGCCGGGTCATGTCGAGAAGCTCAGCGCTTGGACCTTCTTCCTCGGCGGAAACTTCTTCGGGTTCCAGCGCCATGCCGCACTTAGGACAGCTGCCGGGCCCGACTTGGTGGATCTCGGGATGCATGGGACAGGTGTAGAAGCGAGTATCCGTTTTTTCGGTTTGGGTGGGGGCCGCTTTGGGCGCAAGATAAGTTTCGGGCGTGGCTTTGAATTTGGCGAGACACTTCGTGCTGCAGAAGAAATAGGTAGTACCAGCGTGGTCATGCCGGAGAGGACTATCGGCGCTAACTTTCATGCCGCACACGGGATCTGTGTATTCTTGAGTTTGGGAGTCGATTGCATAAGCCATGGGCTCACCATATACCCATGGGGGGTATGTGCGCAAGTGCGGGTGGGAGGCGTCGAAAAGACTTCTTCCGGAGTCGGTGTATTGCGCCACTGCCGTCGAGTTTTACGAAATTCCGCCGGCCCCAATCATCGAAGCGCTCCGACTCGATGATTCGCCCTAAACCGCGGGATTGGGTTCCACTTATCCTCGAACGAATCGGGGGCTATGAGGGTTCCACCGAAGCTTACATCTCCACCTCCGGCAAAGGCATCAAGGTCGAAGCCAAAAACTATGGCGAGCTCAATCTGAAGGTGAATGCGATTCTCGCCGACTTGCTGCAGAAGCGGCTTGAAGTCCTCCCAACGTCCCAAGAAAAGCCCATGACTAACGACGATTGGGCCGAGATTCGCCGGATGCGCGAGCTGCTACTGTCGCTGAGTTACCAGTCGCTTCGCGCCCCCACGAGCTACTCCGAGCTCACGACGAAAAGTCGCCGCCTTCTCGGAAATAGCCCAGACCTCAGGGCGCGACTTCGCCCATGACAAAGTACCATTGCTCACCCTCGCGCTTGAAGCGCGAGCGCTCGGCGTGAACGTACTTTTCGGCGTCCATGGAATAGTGCGCGCGGAAGACAACGGTGGCATCGTCGTCCCGTTCATCGAAATTCTCAATGATGAGCTGGTGAAACCGGGCGCGGAGCGCCCACTGTCCGTTGAGCGCGACGTCGAACTGCGCCCGGGTGCTCGGGTGGGTGGTGCGCGCGAGATAATTCATGTCGCTAATTTTGAAAGCGGTGTAGCGCGACTTCATGAGCGCGAGGGCGGTGGCGGGAAGGGCCGTTCCGCTCAAGAACGGCTCGCAGCAAACTCTGAAGTCCTGGTTCGATCCGCAGGGACAAAGGCGACTCATCTCGCTTCGCATTCTAACCCGATTTCTTTCCAAGTAAATTGTCCTGGCATTCGCGCCAAAGCTCGGTGCGGAACTCCGTCATCCAGGCCGGAAGCGTCACCCGCCGAAATTCGGCCCGCGCGAAACGCTTCCCAAGATTTTGGAAAATGAGCTGACGAGCTTCGGCCCGTAATTCGGAGGGAGCTTTCCCTTCAGGAAGGAGCGCCTCGGCCGCTTGGAGTAGGGGTTCCGCTTTGGTGAGAGCCAATTCCTCGGCGGTGAGGCGAACGACGCGAAAAAGGCCGCGCGCCAGCTGCTCGTCTCGGTGACGGCCAGCCTCGAACACCACTTGGAAAGCCGCTAACACCAAAACGTCCGTGGCGTCCCCCATTGACTGAGGCGGGTTTGGCGTCTGAAAATGATGCTCTCGTTCGTTCTCCTGGCGGACCAAGGTGTCCGATGCGGCCAAGGCAAACGTCAGCCACCGTGATTCATCCGTGGGGTCGAGATTTGCCACATTGGGAAAGTCGCGCGCGATGGAGCCGAGCGCCGCTTCCACCGATCCCGAGCGCCGTAATTTTCCGGCCAAATAGCGGGGGAGCCACGCGTTACGCAAGAAAGGATCGTCGGAGTAGGACGGCCGAACCTCGGGGTGTAGTAGGCGGTGGCGGAGCGCCTCCCGCCGCACTCGCATTTGGCGGAGGTGTTCGTCCGATCGCAGGCGGAAACGGGCGCTGAAATAGCGGACGGCCTGCGGGTGAAAGGCGGCCCAGTGTCCGAAGAGCCAGTGGAGTGAGTCAAGCACCGGCGCAATGGCTTGCGGAAAACCCACTCGGCGCATTCGCTGCGAAAAAAGAGTGGCCGCATCGAACCCGTCGGGACGCCCCCTCACCCGGTTGCCCACTCGCACGTCCGGAACAAATTTCCCGAAAATGTTTTCTTCCCGAAGGCGCGTGATGAGGGCGCGGTCTTCGGCATAGGCTTCCCAGGGAAAATGGCCCACGCGTTTGAAAGCGCTCGCGCGCAAAACCGTTCGCGGCGTTCCGCTTAGCGGCAATTCTCCGGCGAGCTGGGTCCGCAAGTCGTGGGCCGCAAGACCCAACTGAGACCGAATGGCGCGCCGAGTGACGCGAGGCGGGGACTCGTCGTCGATGAGGTTTTCGAGGCCGAATTGCACAAAGCCGAGTTGGGAGTGCTCGTCAAACTCTCTCACCATCCGGACCAGGTAGGCGGCCGGAAGAATGCAGTCCGCGTCCATCTGCGCAAGTAACGTCACTTTGAGGGCCTCATCATCCAGGTTCTTCATGGCGTCGGCGTTCCCGATGTCGCGCAATTCGCCGATACTTTGCTTATGCGGCGAGTTCGTCGCGTCGATGACTCTCAAGCGCCAGTTCGAGCCGAGAAGCGCTTCGCCTGCTTCCCGGTGTGCCCGCTCAATTTCGGGAGGCAGGCCCAGCGGACTCAGGTGACCTTGCGCCAAGGCGCGCAGGTAGGAGAGGGTTTTGGAGTTCTCCGCCCGAACCGCGCTGGACGTGGAGCCCTCATCATTCACGACGAAAACGAGCACGCGCTTCAACCCGGGAACGGCGTCCTGTCTCACGGCGGACAGCAGAAACCGAGCCAGGTTAAGGTTGAGAAGCTCGCGGTACACCGGAGTTACGACGGCGACTTCACGGATGAGGGCCTTGGCTTGAAGACTCACGGCGAAAATGAGAAGGGTCAGCCCGCGATTGAACAAAACATGAATGGTTTATATCACTAAACGCAATGCGTCAAGAGGTCGGATCGGAGCCGGCAAAGACAAAATCGGAGTTCGAAGGTAGGTTGCGGGACCATGACCGAGACCCCAAGTCCCTCCGAGCTTCTGGACGGCTTCCTGGCGGAAGTGGCCCGCAAGAATCTTCAGCTCTACCCGGCCCAAGAAGAAGCCATTCTCGCGCTCTATGACGGCGCAAACGTCATCTTGAACACTCCCACGGGTTCTGGGAAGTCGCTCGTGGCTCAAGCTCTCCATTTCCTCTCACTCAAAACCGGGAAGCGGTCCTATTACACCTGTCCCATCAAAGCGCTCGTGAACGAAAAGTTCCTCGCGCTATGCCGCGACTTCGGGCCCGTGCACGTAGGGATGATCACCGGAGACGCGACGGTGAACCCCGATGCGCCCATCATCTGCTGTACCGCCGAGATTTTGTCCAACCTCGCGCTCCGGGAAGGCGCGCGCGGGCTGGTGGCGGACGTCGTCATGGACGAGTTCCATTATTATTCCGACCGCGAGCGCGGAGTTGCGTGGCAAATTCCGCTGCTCACGCTTCCGCAGGCCCGGTTTCTCCTCATGAGCGCGACCCTCGGAGACACCTCCCGTTTTGAAGCCGCTTTGACCCGGCTCAACGGCCGGGCGACGACGGTCGTGCGCGCGGTTCTGCGCCCGGTGCCGCTCGAGTTTTCGTTCGCGGAAATTCCCGAGCACGAAATGCTCGCCCTGCTCATTGCGCAAGGGCGTGCTCCCATCTATCTCGTTCACTTCACCCAGCGCGAAGTCGCCGAGAACGCACGGAACCTCATGAGCGTCGACGTCTGTACCAAAGAGGAGAAGCGGAGCATTCAGGAAGCCATCGGCGACTTTCGTTTCGACAGCCCCTACGGCAAAGAGTTTCATGGTTTTCTCCGCCACGGCATCGGCATTCACCACGCGGGTTTGTTGCCGAAGTACCGCGTCCTAGTGGAGAAGCTGGCGCAAAGGGGACTTCTCAAAATCATTTGCGGGACGGACACCCTCGGCGTCGGCGTCAACATTCCCCTCCGCACCGTGCTCTTCACCAAGCTCTGCAAATATGACGGGACCAAAAGCGCGCTCCTGAGCGTCCGGGACTTTCACCAAATCAGCGGCCGTGCCGGACGGAAAGGCTTCGATGATCGGGGGTACGTCGTGGTGCAGGCGCCCGAGCACATCATCGAGAACAAACGCCTCGATGAAAAACAGGCCGCGACCGGCAAGAAATTCGTCAAGCGCAAGCCCCCGGAGAAGGGCTACATTCCGTGGGACCGGAACATCTACAATCGTCTCCTCACCGCCGAGCCGGAACCCCTGACCTCGCAGTTCCAACTCACCCACGGGATGCTGCTCAACGTCCTGGCCCGCGAGACCGAGGACGGTTGCCGGGCCATGCGCCAAATCATCCGCGACTCCCATGAAACGCCTGAGAATAAAAAAACGCTGTTCCAGCGCGGCTTCGCCCTTTTTCGCTCGCTCGTCGATCGGCGCATCGTCGAGTTTGCGGTCACGAGCGGACCACGCAAGCGGGTCGTCTTGAACCTCGACCTTCAGCAGGACTTTTCCCTGAATCAGACCCTATCGCTCTACCTGTTAGACACGCTAAAACTTTTGGACCGGGACGAAGTGGCGTACCCCCTAAACGTTTTGAGTCTCGCGGAAAGCATTCTCGAGAACCCCGACATCATTCTGCGCAAACAGGTCGACCGCCTCAAGACGGAGAAGATGGCGGAGATGAAAATGAATGGCGTCGAGTATGACGACCGCATCAATGAACTCGAAAAAATTGAACACCCGAAGCCGCTTCGTGAGTTTACTTATGAAACGTTCAACGCCTTCGCAGACGCCCATCCGTGGGTGGGGGTGGAGAACATCCGTCCGAAGTCGGTGGCGCGCGAAATGTTCGAGGGGTTCTACTCCTTCGGCGATTACATTCGGGAGTATGAGCTTCAGCGGGCCGAGGGAGTTCTCCTTCGGTACCTGTCAGAGACCTACAAAGTTCTCGTGCAGACGCTGCCGGCGGGAGACAAAACCGACGCCATCGAGGAAATGGTCACCTATCTGCAAACGATGCTCCGGGCGACCGACTCGAGTCTCGTTGACGAATGGGAACGGCTGCGCAATCCCGACTTCGAACGGGCCGAATTGGCCGTGGCGCCCGTGCCGCAAGAGCGACCGTTCGAGGCGCTGATGCGCGATCGGAGCTTCCGCATCCAGGTGAAAAACGTGGCGTTTCAAGTCGTCCGGGCGCTTGCGCGCGGCGACCGCGACGCCATCGCGCGGGTCGTGACTTTTTCCGATGCCGCCGCGTTCGAGAAAGCGGGTTTCGAGCTACAGGCCGAGCACCCCAGCATTGATGTGAGCCCACGCGCTCGCAACCCCGCCTTGTTTCAGCTGTCGCCGGATGGCCGGGCGGAACAAGGACTGAGCGACTTTGAGGGTCCACTTGGCTGGGTCCTCAAATTCGAGGTTCGGCCGGAAGAATCGGTGGCTGCCCGGACTCCGATCGTTCGGCTGCTCGGGCTCGAAAAGATTTAAAAAAATTAGCTGACGAGGAGCGTTTGCCCGGGCGAAAGCCTTCTCCTTCATTATTATCTGTGAAGGGGGCATGCAATTTGGCCAAATTCGGAGGATAATTTCGCCATGAGCAAATTTGCCAAACTGACCCTGGATGACGGCCGCACCATTGAGCTTCCCGTGATTGAAGGCACGGAGCACGAGAAGGCCATCGACATCACCAAGCTCCGCGCCCAGACGGGCTACATCACCATCGACTCCGGCTACATGAACACGGGCGCGACGATGTCCAAAATTACGTTCCTCGACGGTGAGAACGGGATTCTTCGGTACCGCGGCTACGACATTGCCGAACTCTGTGAGAAGTCCTCGTTCCTCGAAGTTTCCTACCTACTCATCTACGGCCAGCTTCCCACGGAAACCCAGTTCGCGGACTTCCGGCTCAAGATTAAGTATCACTCGCTCATTCATGAAGACATGAAGAACTTCTTCAACAATTACCCGGGCCAGGCGCACCCCATGGCCATCATGTCGTCCATGGTCTGCTCCCTTTCGAGCTATTACCCGGATCTGCTGAAGTCCGACCAAACCTCCGAAGAGCGCGACGCCACCATCACGCGCATCCTCTCAAAAGTCCGCGTGCTCGCGGCGTTCGCCTATAAGCGCTCGGTGGGGCAGGCGTTCGTCTATCCGAAGAATTCGTACTCTTACATTCCAAACTTTTTGAACATGATGTTCGCGGTGCCAGCCGAGGAATATCAGGTGGACCCGGTCGCCACACGAGCCCTTGAGCTTTTGCTCATTCTCCACGCCGATCATGAGCAGAACTGCTCAACCTCGACGGTCCGGCTCGTTGGCAGCAGCAAGGCGAACCTTTTCGCCAGCATCTCCGCCGGCATTTGCGCCCTCTGGGGCCCGCTCCACGGGGGCGCGAACCAGGAAGTGCTTGAAATGCTCCAAGCCATTCACGACGACGGCGGCGATTACAAAAAGTTCCTTGAGAAAGCCAAAGACAAAACGAATCCGTTTCGACTCATGGGCTTCGGACACCGCGTCTACAAAAATTTCGATCCGCGCGCCAAGATCATCAAAAAAGCCTGTGACGATCTTCTCGCGAAATGGGGCATCAACGATCCGCTGCTCGAAATTGCGAAGGGCCTGGAAGAAGCGGCGCTCAAAGACCCGTACTTCATTGAGCGGAAGCTCTACCCGAACGTAGATTTCTATTCCGGCATCATCTATCGCGCGATGGGACTGCCGACGAACATGTTCACGGTGATGTTCGCCATCGGCCGGATGCCGGGGTGGATTGCGCAGTGGAAAGAAATGATTGAGGACCCCGGAATGAAAATTGGGCGTCCGCGCCAAATTTACACCGGCGCCACGCCGCGCACCTACTCCAGCATCGATCAGCGGAAATGACGCCACTGGGGCGCATTGCCCCGTATTTCTGCCCACGCTGAACCTTGACGCGGTCTCCGCTAGCCTTTGAATGTGGTTCGAAATATGCAGGTAGAAAATATCCGTGGGCCGCGGCCCAATTTAATCTTTTCGTGGTCCCCAGTTCACGAATCTTAAGGAGAATTCCCATGACTCAAGTTCAAACCCAACCGCAAATCAAATCGAATGCGGGTTCCAAGGACATCTTCACGCTCGCCCCCCTGCCTTATGATTACGCCGCTCTCGAACCGGTCATCGATACCGAAACAATGAAGTTTCACCACGACAAGCACCACCAAGCCTACGTGACGAAATTGAATGAAGCGCTTCTCGCCAGTGAACGGGCCGTCCCGGACACTCTCGAAGCATTACTTAGCGAAATTTCGAAGTGGCCGGACGCGGTCCGCAACAACGCAGGCGGACATTGGAACCACACTTTTTTCTGGTCGGTTCTGACCGCGCCGCAGAAATCGGGCAAGCCGAGTCCCGCGCTCGGTGCCGCCATCGACAAGGCCTATGGGTCGTTCGCTAAATTCACGGAAGCTTTCCAGAAGAAGGGAGAAACCCAATTTGGTTCGGGCTGGGCCTGGCTGGTGAAGACGGCCGACGGGTCGCTAGAAGTTTTGTCGACGCCCAACCAGGACAGCCCGCTCATGGACAGCGCCGAGCAATCGGGCACTCCGCTTCTCGCGGCCGACGTTTGGGAACACGCGTACTATCTCAAATATCAGAACAAGCGCCCTGATTACCTCAAGGCCTTTTGGAATGTCGTGAATTGGGAAGCGGTTTCATTGAACTTTGAAGGCGCGAGCAACGCCCTCAAACGCCACTAAACATCTCCACGGAATTGGCGCACTTCGACCCCCCTCGTCGTGGGGCCGCGTGCGCTTCGCTCTCCGGACCACGGTTTTGGCGGTAGAATGTCCCGATGATCGATTTTTCCATTCGAAGACCGGTCTTTGCTTGGGTCCTGATGTTCGGTCTCATCATTTTCGGAGCCATCAGCCTCAACCGCATGGGCATCAGCCAGTTGCCCGACGTCGACTTTCCCATTCTTAACATCTCCATCAACTATGAAGGCGCGGCGCCCGAGGTGGTCGAGGCCGATCTCATCGATCCGCTCGAGCAAAGTCTCCTTGCCATTGAGGGCATTAAGGAAATGCGCGCGAGCGCGACGCAAGGCTCCGGTCGCATCACCCTGGAGTTCGACATCAAGCGAAACGTCGATGTCGCACTCCAGGAAGTCCAGTCCGCCCTCAGCCAGGTGCGCCTGCCCGAAGGCATCGATCCGCCCGTCATTCGCAAACAGAACCCCGAAGAAGACCCCATTCTCATTGTCTCCATCTTCGGCGACTCGAACATGCAGGAAATGCTAAACTGGAGCACGAACACGCTTCTCGATCAGCTCCGGTTTCTCCCCGGGGTCGGGGACGTTGACGTGGGCGGCTTCAGCGTGCGGAACCTCCGGGTCTGGTTCGATCCGAAAAAGCTCGAGAAATTCGATCTCACCGTGAGCGATGTCGTCGAGGCGCTCAGTAGCCAGCACATTGAAAGCGCCGCGGGGCAGTTCACCGAAGGGAAGCGCGAGCTTCGGGTGCGTTGGCTGGGCGAGGCATCGGACGTCGCGGAAGTCGGGAACATTCTCATTCTCCGCCGTGGCGGCGGCATCATTCACGACCGGAAAATTCGCATCCAGGACGTGGCGAGCGTCGAGGACGGTTTGTCCGACGTCCGGCGGATGGCGCGGTTCAAGGACAAACAAACTGTTTCCATGCGCATCAAAAAGCAGCGCGGGACGAACGAAGTCACCGTGTCCGAGGCGGTGCAAAAGAAACTGGGAGAGCTCGAAAAGAGCTCGTTCCCCAAAGGCTACGGCTACAGCGTGAACGTCGATTTCACGCGGAGCACGAAAGCGACGGTGGAACTCACCATAGAGAAACTCTGGGTCGCGGCGCTCATCACCATTCTCATCTGCTTTCTGTTTCTCGGAAGTTTCCAGGCCGCACTCAACATTTTGTTCTCCATTCCCACCTCCATTGTTGGAACTTTCATCGTCCTCTATTTCTCGGGCTTCACGCTGAACCTGTTCACGTTGCTCGCGCTCACCCTCTCCATCTCCATTGTCGTCGACGATGCCATCATGCTGCTCGAGAACATCGTTCGCCATTATCGGATGGGCAAGGGCTCCGCCCTTGCGGCTTCCGAGGGAGCGAAGGAAGTGCTCCCGGCGGCGGCGGCGGCCACTCTCGCCGTCATCGCCATTTTCCTCCCCGTCGTCTTCATGGAAGGCGTCATTGGTAAGTTCTTCTTCCAGTTCGGGGTCACCATCTGTTCGGCCGTTCTGCTCTCGCTGTTGGAAGCGGTCACCATCACGCCGATGCGCGCCGCCGCTTTTTTGAGCAGCCAACCGAAAGTGGGGAAATTTGAGGCCTTCCTCGACCACAAGTTCGAGCGCTTGGCCGACGCCTACCGCCGGGTGCTCGTGCGGATGCTCCATTGGAAATGGACCCTCGTCCTTTCCACTCTGGTGGTCTTCGCGGTCTCCCTCCTTCTCATCACCCGGGTCCGCCAGGAGTTCATTCCGGCGCAGGACCAGGACATCATCATGATTACGGCGCAAGCGCCGCCGAGCTCCTCGCTTGAGCGCACGGACGAGCTTTCCCGCCAGCTCGAAGCGGTCGTCCGCACGGAACCGGAGATTCAGGAGTTCGTCGTTTCGGTCGGCGCGGGCGGCCCCAATTCGCAGGTCAACCAAATTTTCATCCCCGCGCGCCTCAGTCCCAAGAATTCACGCAAGGTGACGCACGTCGACATTATGAACCGTCTCCGCGGCAAATTTAAAAGCATCAAAGAGCTTCGCGTGAGCATGCGTGACATTTCGGCGCGCAACCTCAGCAGCGGCCGGTCGAATCCGCTCGCGCTCAACCTGCGTGGACCGGACCTCACCGTGCTGGCCAAAGGCGCGCAAACGCTCATCACCCGGCTCGAAACCGAAAAGCTCGGTGTGGACCTCGACACGGACTACCGCACTGGCATTCCCGAGCTCGTGGTGAAACCCGACCGTGACGCCATGGCGCGGCGGGGCGTCAGCGTGGAAGCCGTGGGAGCCGTCCTCTCGGCGGCGGTCGGCGGCTTGCGCCACGGGCGCTACACCGCGGACGGAAGACGTTACGACGTTCGGTTCAAGTTTCCCGACCGGCTCATCCGTTCCCCCGCTGACATCGAGGGAATTTTTGTGCGGAACAACGCGGGAAACCTCGTGCGGTTGTCCGAGATTGTCAAAATCACCGAGGGCGAAGCCGCCCAGGCCATCTCCCGCGTCAATCGGCAGCGCGCGGTTTCGGTCTACGGCAACATCGCGCCGGGGCAGTCCCAGGCCGCGGTCCTCGACCGAGCGCAAGCCATTGCGAACGAGGTGCTTCCGGAAGGATATGTCGTGGCGCTCGAGGGCGCTTCGGCTGGTTTCAGCGAGGCGTTCCGCAGCCTCTACGTCGCGCTCCTCATTGGCGTCCTCGTCGCCTATCTCATCCTCGCCGTGCAGTTTAATTCCTTCGTTCATCCGGTCTCGGTCCTTATGGCGCTTCCGTTCAGTGTGACCGGCGCGCTACTGGCGCTTTGGATGTTCAACCAATCGCTGAACCTGTTCTCGTTTATCGGTCTCATCGTTCTCATGGGCATCTCCAAGAAAAACTCCATTCTGCTTGTGGAGTTCACGAACCAAGTTCGCGAGGGCCGCGGTCATGGGACTCATGGGGAAGCCAAGGAAAAGAAGAAGCATCCGGGGCCCGAGGAAGCGCTTCTCGAAGGCTGTCCCGTGCGCCTTCGTCCCATCATCATGACGTCGGTCGCAACGGTGTGCGCGGCAGCACCGCTCGTGTTTGGCTCGGGCATGGGTTCCGAAGCGCGTCTCCCCATGGGCCTCTCCATCATCGGCGGTACCATTGTCTCCACCGTTCTCACTCTTTTCGTCGTGCCCGCCATCTACCTCATTCTCTCGAAGCTCGAGAGCAAGAAGAAGCCACTGAATTTGGACGGCAAGAATGTCCAGCCCGCTTAAGCGATGTGATTCGGATGAGTCCGGGCGGCCGAAAACACCAATCCTATTTTAGGTGCGAGTGAAACGGCGCATTGATCTTCGGCTCGAAGTCGAGCGGGCGACAACTGCCGAATTCTTCAAGTAGCGGGCGCGAACAGAGGCGTTTGATTAGGAAAATGAGCGCCACGGAAAATCCGAACGACAACGCATAGGCCGCGATGTTCATCACCGTGAACAGGAACTGAAACTGCGCGAGCGCGCCGGGCGCCATCTGCGGGCGCATGATGAAGTACTGGCCGATGGAACTGGCGAGGTTGAACACAATGCTGAGCGCGCAGAACGCGATGACGCCCTTCCGGGCCCAATCGTAGCGCCGCAAAAATCCAACCCCGATGGTGAAGAGGACGCAGAAAACGAGGAGCATCAAGGCGGCAATGGAGCGAATGTGCGTGATGCCGAACACCATGAAGCCGGGAATGCTTCCCGCGGTCGACGCGGCCTTCATCGCGTTGTCGAGGTCCTGGGCCTTCACCAACACGAAGAAAAAAATGGTTTGCAGCAAGGTCACGAAGACGCCGATGCCAGAAGTCGCAATGAGAATCCAGGCAGTGCTCGTCACGAAGCTCGAACGGATGCGGTGCGGGACAACTGGTACGGAAGGTTCCATGCGTTTGATACCTATCCCGCCTTAGCGGTCAAAACAAATGCGAATGAGGAGAAGAATGGCGACCAAGGTGAGGACGGGCCGCACCAAATCGCCGGCGCGCTTGCGGGCGAGGCGCGCGCCGGTGAAGGCCCCGGCCATGATGCCCAGCCCCAGCGGGATGCCTTGCGCGAAATGGACGTAACCCTTGGCGTAGAATCCGACGAAAGCGCTCGTCGCCGACACGGTGTTCGCGAGCTTTGAGATGAGGAGCGATTCAAAAAGGGGAAGCTTCGCCACCACCAGCAGCGCGAGGAACATGAATGTTCCCCCGCCCGGACCCCAGAATCCATCATAAAAACCGACCACGAGCCCTGGGAGGAGCAGAGTCAAAACCGCGCGGCGTTTCGACGGGTCGACGGTCGCCTCTTTCAACTCCGCCCGAATCCAAAGATCCCGGTTCCACACAACCCAGAGAATCAGGGGGCAGGACAGAACCAGGAGCCACTTGAAAAATGTACGATCAAAGTGAGGGCTGGCCTGGGAACCGAGAAAAGACCCCATCATGATGCCCGAGCAGAAGAGCAGCGACTTTTTGAGCGGAAAACGGCGCTGCCGGGTCCAGTAGACTAGGAATGCGGCGAGGGAGGCGAGCACTCCCGCAATTTTGTTTGTCCCGATGGCGTCCGGCCCGGGTCCGAAGCTGAGCATGAGGAGGGGCAAGGTGATGAGGCCGCCGCCGCCGGCGATGGCGTCGATGACTCCCGCGAAGAAGCCACCGATGATGAGAAGGAGCATGGCCTCTGGCCTCCGGGCTTAGCGGTCGTCTACGGTTTGGGAATGGCGGTCGCGTAGCCATCTTCGCGGGCCAGCGCGTCCGGATCGAAGTCCTGGCCCCGAAAGGCGCGGTACGCGTCGATGGCGTCTACGGTTCCACCGACTGAAAGAATGGTGTCGCTGAGGCGGCGCCCGAACTCTCGGGGACTCAAGGTGCCCGTCATGCGGAACTCATTCGCGTCGGCGACATACGCATCCGACCAGGCGTAGCTGTGATAGTTCGCGCCATACCGACCCGTCATGATGTGACTGAAACTCGTCGTCACGACGCGGGGAACCGCCGGCAAGAATCGATGCGCTTCAATGAGGGGATGCTCAAAGGCACGGATGTCGGTGATGTGAGTTGGGTCGCCCTGGTGCCAGGCCTGATCGAGTCGTCCCAGCATCGTGGATATCATCCGCGAGCGCGCGACCTGAAAGTTCAGGGCGGCGAAAATTTTTGCGATGGTTTCCTCAGTCATCGGCTTCCGAGTTTCCACGTGCAGCGCGAACCGGCGCAGCGAGTCCGGACTCAGGAAGATTTTCTCCATGAGTTGCGACGGGAATTCCACGAAGTCGGGTCGCACACTGGTACCGGAAAGGTCGGGATAGTGGGTGCGCGAAAGAAGCTCATGGAGCATGTGTCCGGACTCGTGGGCGAGTGTGCGCAGATCGTCGAAATCGAGGAGCGAAGGTTTGCCGTCACTGGCTTTGCTATAGTTTGCGCCAATTTGGACCCAGGCGCCCTCGGGGCCGCGGAACTGCGCGCGCGACCGGAAGCTGCCTTGCCAGGCCCCATCTTTTTTCCCCCTGCGGGCGAAGAGGTCATAGTAGACGACGCCCAAGTGAACGCCTTTCGCATCGACGGCCTCGAACACTTGAACGTCCGGGTGATAAGACGCGATGTCTTTTCGCGGCCGGAACTCCACGCCAAAGTATTCGCGAATGACGGTGAACACCGCTTCCATGGTCTGCTGCAATTCGAAGTATGGGCGCAGCGCCGCTTTGTCATATTGGAATTGTTGTTCCTGAAGCCGCCGCGAATAGTAGGCCGAATCCCAGACCTGGAAGTCGAGGAGTCCATCTGTCTGGTGCGCGAATGCCCGGAGTTGTTCAACATCCTGGCGCGCTCCGGCCTGATAGGTTCTGGCAAGGCGATCGAGGAAAGTGTTCACGGTGGCCGGATTCTTGGCCATGGTCTCGGACAGAACTTCGGTGGCGGCGTCCGGGTAGCCCAGGAGGCGGGCTTTTTCGAACCGAATGTTCACAATGCCGAGGACATTGGGCTCGTTGTTGAACGGAGCGCGACTGGCCTGAGTGAGCATCGCACGGGTCACGCGTTCTCGGAGGTCTCGGCGCGGGGAGTACTCCAGGAAATCACCGGGTACGTTGCCAATCATAGTGACGAGCCAGCCATCCGGGTAGCCCCCATCCTTGGCCGCCTTGGCAAGCACGTCGAGGAGCTCGGGCGGAAGTCCACGGACGTCGCGCTCGTCTTTGAGCCACATGCGGAAAGCCTCGCGCGATTCTTTGGCGGTTTTCCGATAGGTCACCGTCTGCTCGACTTCCTGCGCGTTCAGCGCTTGAAGTTGCGCTTTCCCCGCGTCGGGTAGCTCGGCGCCGCCGTTCTTGCGGCGCAAATATTGGTCCTCGACGATGGCGCGCTGTTCCGGAGTGAGGGCCGACTGGTGATGTTCCCGCAGGAGTTTGATTTTGAGGAAAAGGGGCTGGTCGAATGTGATTTTGTTCTCGAGGGTCGAGTTCAGCACTCCGCTCGCTTCCGCCACCGCTTCCCACTCCTCAGTCTGGGTCACGCTGTAAACGGAGTAAGCCAAGCCGTAGACGACGTCGAAATCGCGCATCACGTTCCGGAGCTCGGCCAAAGAATTGTCGAATGTCGTCTCCGCAAGCGCCACGGCGGCGTGGGCCTTAAGCCAGGCTTCCGCGCGATCCGCGTGAAACTGAAGCGCCGGCATCACGTGTTCGGCGCGGACGTTGTCGAGGGGAAGGGTGCCGAGGACCCCGCGCTCGGAAAAGAACGGATTGTTTTGGAGGTGTTTAGGGACGACGAGCTCTGTTTGGCATTGGTCGAATGGTGGCGGTTGCGCGGCCGTGGAGACGAGGGCGACCAACAACACGGACAGCAGGGACGACCGAAGGAAAGGCATGAAACTTTTCTTACAAGAAACCGCTAACTCGTCAAAGAACTTCGTTTCTCGGGGGTGGAAAAACTCATGAGAAGCACGAACATGAGCGGAAACACGAGCGTCCGGTTGAGGCTGAACCGAAGGTACCAGCTCACTTCGATGTTGGAATTCAAGTAGATGATGACGAGGACGAGGAGGAAAACGAAGGTCAGGGTTTGCAGTTCGCGGTTCAGTTTCCGGACGAGGAACGGGGCGAGCACGAGGAGCCATGAGGTCAGGCCGAAGGCAG
>Ga0105048_10006330_pt1 | contig 19100 bp, 18 predicted proteins | sample MAT05_FD_78382 | JGI IMG/M metagenome (GOLD analysis project Ga0105048, IMG submission 78382) | Freshwater microbial communities from Lake Fryxell liftoff mats and glacier meltwater in Antarctica - MAT-05 | ecosystem: Environmental > Aquatic > Freshwater > Ice > Liftoff microbial mat | place... | reverse complement strand
CCATGTACAGCGAGCGCGTGTCCTCGTCGTCTTCCACGACGAGGACGAGGAGACCGGGTTCCGTGGCTCGAGTGGCTGGGCCGGAGGAGATGGGCATGGGCATTCAGGTGACCCGCAAACCGAGGAACGGAGCAAGCACCAGGCGTGCCGTTCAAGGTTGCGGGAGATGGTCCGTTGCCCGACGCAGGAACGCCTCAAGTGAGGCCGATTGGCGCGACCTACTTGCTAACCGAGGCGACGGCGGAACAGGCGCAGCAGCAGCAGCAGCCACCCCAGAGCGACGTGCGTGGCGACAGCGAACGCGACGATCGCTGCCACGGGCAATGAGCAGCCCGCGCCGAGGCCGAGCAGGAAGCCGGCCGAGCCGATGAGATACGCGTTGACGGTGCGAAAGCGAAGCGCGATCGGCGCGCCGACGCCGAGATAGGCGAGGGAACGTCAGCGCGGTGGTCAAGAGCAACAAGACCGCGTCGGCGGCATGATGGCTGAAGAGCAGCAGCGCTTCACTCAGTCATTGCTTCGGGCACCGCAACGCGGCACAGCCAGCCGGCACCCGAGACCGGCGTCGCGTCGAACGCGCCGTCAGCCGGAGGCGGCCCGCTCGGGAGGCGGCCCAGGCGAGCGCGGAGATCGAGGCCCCCCGGATCCTCCGCGAGCAGGCGGAGACCGCGGTTGTTGGCCGCCACGATGGTCCCTGACGGATCCACCACGTACAGCGCGTCGCGCTCGCGCTCGAGCAGGTGGAGCAGCACGCCGTGCTCCGAGCTCCGGTGCGTCTCCGTGACCCGATCGTGCGCCGCTTGCCGCCCGTCGAGGAGGAGGTTGAACGTGGTGATGATCTCCTTGATGTCGGCGGGCGGTGCGGCGACCTGGCACCTCCGGAGCATGTCGCCTGCGCGAGCCGCGCGCGACACGGCGTAGAGCTCGGACAGCGGCGTCAGGACCCGCTCCTGCAGGCGCGAGAGCGTGACCAGGGTGAGGACGAACGCCGTCAACGCGATCAGCACCGAGGCCCACGCGCCGGCCGTCCCCAGGCGCTGGGCCGCTTTTCCGCTGCGGTTCATCGCCTCGCGGTTGATATGCAGGAGCTGGCGCACGTCGCGCATGAGGAGCGGCCGCGCGCTGTGGTCTCCGCTCTTCAGCGCTTCGAGTCCTCGCTCGATGCCCTGAATCAGCAGCGCCTCGCCCGCGAGGTTGCTGCTGGCCTTGGCGGCGCCCAGCGCGCGATCGAACTCGATGAGATCGCCCTCCTCCGCCAGCATCGCGAGCATCTCCTCGCCCGCCTCGATCGACGGAATGTTCGCGAACAAGATCTCGTCGATCGCCGGCCCCATACGGCCGAGCAAGCCGATCGCTCCAAACGCCAGGAGCAAGACGAGCGCGGTCAACACTCCGTAGCTGAGGAGGATGTCTTTGCGGAGCTCCACGTCAGGTCCTCTCCATCATCTGCTGCACCGCGCCCGGCTTGGCGACCACGATCAGGACGTCGCTCGCGCTCACGGGCGACTGGGGCTCCGGCAAGATCACGCCTGCGGATCCGGCTCTTCGGATCGCGACTACGGTCACGCCGTATCGGCGGGGGAGCTGCAGATCGATCAGCGAGTGACCCACGAAAGTGGCAGGCGGCCGCAGCTCCGTGATCAACAGGTCTTCACCGAGCTTCAGCTCGCCCATGATGCCCTCGTGCAAGATCTGGCTCGCGAAGCGCTCGCCGAACTGCTTCTCCGGGTTCACCACCTGATGTGCGCCGACCAGCGTGAGGATCCGGGCCATCACGTCGTCGTTGGCGCGCGCGATCACCCGCGGCGCGCCGTTCTGGCGCATGAGCGCGGTGCAGATGATCGACGCTTCTTTGGCCTCGTCTCCGATGGCGCAGATGCACACGTCCCGCCTCGCGGGCACGGTCCGAGCGAGCAAGTCACCCTCGATCGCGTCGAAGCAAGCCGCCTCGGCCACGAAGCCCGCAGCGACGCGGACCCGCTCGTCACGCTCGTCGACCGCCAGCACCTCGACGCCTCGCTCGGCCAGCGCGCGCGCGACCGACATTCCGAACTGGCCGAGGCCGACCACCATTGCCTGTTTGACCATCGATGACTCCTATCCAACCGCGACGTCCTCTTCGGGACGCCCCACGCCGCTCGTGCTGTCGGCGCGCTTGCTGAGGAACATGAAGAACGTGAGCGAACCGACGCGCCCGACGAACATGGACGTGATGATGATGCCCTTACCCACGCCATCGAGGAGGTTCGTCGCGCCCAGAGAGAGGCCCGTCGTGGACAACGCGGAGACGACCTCGAAGAGCGCGAGCGAGTCAGGCATGTCCTGCGTGAGCTGCATCGCCAGCAGCCCGAGGAACACGCCAGCGGCGGCCACCGTCATGATCGCCGCCGCCTTGTAGATCGTGCGCTCGGGGATGCGACGGCTGAACACCACCAGCCGCGTCTGATGACGCACCGCCGCGATCACCACCAGCACCAGCACCGCCAGGGTGGTCGTCTTGATCCCGCCCCCCGTGCCGCCCGGGCTCGCGCCGATGAACATCCACAAGATCATGAACGCGACCGTCGCCGACCGCATCTCGGTGAGCGTGATCGAGTTGAAGCCGGCGGTCCGCACGGTCACCGACTGGAACCAGGCGTTGTGCAGGCGATCGGGCCAGGACAACGACGCGAGCGAGCTCGACCACTCCATTGCCAGGAACAGCACGAAGCCGCTGACCAGGAGCACTGCGGTCGTGACCACGACGATCTTGATCTGGACCGCGATCGGCTTCGGTCGCTTCTTGGCGAGCAACGCGGGGATCGCGAGCGCTGCCACCGGAGAGAGCCCTCCGAGGATGATCAGCACGCCGATCACATGCAGGATCAGCGGCTGCTCGCGATACGGGACCAGGCTGTCGCTGCTCAGCGTGAAGCCGGCGTTACAGAAGGCCGAGATCGACGTGAACACCGCTCGCCAGAGCGCGCCCGCGAGATCTTCTCCCGCGGCCATGAACGCCGGCAGGAGAAGGGCCACGCCGATGGCCTCGGTGATCGCAGTGAATATCAAGACCGTGCGAGCGAGGGCGAAGAGCTGCCCGCGATCGCCGAGGCTCAGCAGATCGGCCGCCGCGGACTCGTGACGAAGGCTCATCTTGCCGCCGAGCAGCTTCAGCCCCGCGGTGGAGAAGGTCATGATGCCGAGGCCGCCGATCTGGATGAGCAGCACGATCACGAGCTGACCGAAGCCCGAGAACACCGAGCCCGTATCCAGCACCACCAACCCCGTCACGCAGGCCGCGCTCACTGCGGTGAACAGCGCGTCCACCGCCGCGACGTTTCGCCCGACGTTCGCGCTCAGCGGGAGCACCAGAAGAAACGCGCCGATCACCGAAATAGCTCCGAAGGTGACCACAACCATGCGCTCGGGATGGCCTGTGATCGGGTCCCACCACGGCAGCATCTCCGTCGCTGGCGAGGGCGGCCAGGGGATCGCGACGATCGCGACGCCGGGCAGCAGCGCCAGCGCCCCCAGCATCACCCGCTCGTCGCCCCAGCTCCACACGAACAGCACGACCTCCATCGCGAGCGCGCTCAGCAGGATCGCCGCGCGTCGCTGGTGGCGCGCGCGGTGGTCGAAGATCCACGCCAGAACGAGGGCCAGCGCGATCACCAGCGAGCAGCCGAGCGCCACTCTCTCGATCGGGCCCGGCTGCGGGACCCCCAGCACGAGCCAGATCAGCGCGCCGATCGAGGCGAGGCTCGCCCCGCGTGCCCGCGCGCCTCCGTACGGTCGAGCGATCCAGTGGGCGCTGCCGAGGCTCGGGATCCAAAGTCGGGCCATCACGGCAGCGGCGATCAGCGCGCAGGCCAGAGTCAACGCAGGAGAGTCGATCATCGCCTCGAAGCCCACCGCCGCCATGGCCGCGATCGCCGCCGTCACGAACCGCCGACCCATCGAGGGCGCAGCGGCGAGCGTGACCGCGGCCAGCGCCAAGGAGACGCAGGTCACCATCACCGCGCCGAAGACCCAGCCATGGACCGAGACCGCGGAGATCCCGTGAGTCTGGATTGCAGCGACGACCGGCAATGGGATCGCGGCGAGGCAAGCCCCGACCGAGCGAGAATAGGGGCGAACGGTCTCCGCGGCGCTCACGTCTTCGGCTGCATCGCCTGCGTCGCGTACCACTCGAGGAGCGCCATCGCCAGATCGCTCCTGGTCACGACTCCGCGCACATCGGTGGCGTCGGTGCCGATCACGACGACCGCCTGCACCTCGTCGGCCATGATCACGGCGATCATGGCCGTGAGGCCCGCGTCCAGCGACACCGACGGGGCGTTTCGCGCGAGGTCGGCGGCGATGAGCATGCGCTGGAGCTCGGCGTCGCGCGGGAGATCGGTGACGTGCTCGGGCAGCACCACACCGAGCTCGTGCCCAGCGAGTCGAACGACGACCGCCTTCGCGCCGCGGATCGCGGCCGTCACCTCGCCCACCGTGGCCGCGCCCGACATCACCGGCGCGTCGGACATCACCAGCTCGGCGCGCAGAGCCGCGTCGGCGTGTGGACGGCGCGACGCCACAGGCATGCCGCCGGTCCCTGCGCTCCGGGCGTGGACGCGCATCAGATCGCTCATCGACAGCACGCCGACGAGACGCGAGCCCGTCAGCGCGTCCGTCACGTAGAGCTGGCGAACGCCGAGATCGTTCATGCGCACGATCGCTCGGAGCAGAGTGGCGTCGGCGCGGATCGTGTGGCCCGGACGCATCAGCGTACGGACCGGCCGCTCCACTTCGGCCGACGCGGCTCGCAGCGCACCGACGCGGACCACGCCGAGCACTGCACCGCTGCCATCGACGACCGGGAGCGACGCGAAGCTGCGATCTACCACCCGCGCCGCGGTCTCGACGATCGGCTCGCCCACGTCGGTAGTGACGACATCGACGGTCATCGCATCCGAGACGAGGAGCTGCTCGAGAGGATGAACCGGACGCGGAGCATGCGGCAGCACCACGCCGTCTTGCGCGAGCAGTGCCTCGTAGATCGGCGTGGGTCGCAGGCGACGCGCGATCACGAACGCGGTCATGTTGGCGAGCATGAGCGGCAATACCAGGCCGTATCCGCCGGTCATCTCGAAGATGATGAGCACCGAAGTGATCGGCGCGCGGACCACGCCCGCGAACACCGCGCCCATTCCCACCAGCGCGAACGCGCCGAGCTCGCGGCTCTCGTGGCCGAGCACGAGCACGTCGAGGTGCCCGACCGCTCCGCCCAGCATCGCGCCGACGAAGAGCGACGGCGCGAAGATCCCGCCTGCGCCGCCGCTCGAGTACGAGAGCACCGTCGCCACGAGCTTCGCCACGCAGAGGGCGAGCAAGACGCGAACACCGAGCTGCCCCTCGAGCGCGAGCCCCAGCGTATCGTACCCGCCGCCGGTGATGCCGTTCGTACCGAGGTAGCGCACGAACACGACTGCGATCACGCCGGTCGCGAGCCCGCCGACGCCAGGGTGCGTCCACGCTGGGATCGCGCGCACCGCGCGGAACCGCGCGCGCACCTTCAACAGCCCATCGGTGAAGGCGACCGATACGAACGCCGCCAGCACGCCCAGAATCGCGTAGAAAAGGAGCGATGAAGCGTGATCGAGGCCGTACGCCTGCGCGACGGCTATGACCGGGTGGGTCCCAAGAATGCCGCGCTCGATCACGGCGGCGAGCGCGGCGGCGACCACCACGCCGGAGAGGATCGCATGATCGAGCGTTCCGACGATCTCCTCGATCGTGAACGTAACCGCGGCGATCGGGGCGTTGAACGCCGCGGCGATCCCGGCGGCGACGCCAACGGGGGTGAGGCGGCGCATGTTCCGCGGCGGGAGCGAGGTGAGGCGCGCAAGAGCGCTGGTCGCGCCCGCGCAGATCTGCACCGTGGGCCCCTCGCGCCCGAGCGAAGCGCCCGAGCCGATCTGGAACGCGCCGATGATGAACTTACCCACGGCGTCGCGGAGCTTGATCCGCCCGCCCTCGGTCGCGAAGGCCTGCTTGACCTGCGGGATCCCGGAGCCTCGCGCGCCGGGCACGATCCAGTGGAGCGCCGCGCCGGCCGCCAGACCTCCGATCGCCGGGGTCGCGATCGTCCACGCCATCCAGCTCGAGCCAGACGCGGTCAACGCGCGATCGATGAGCAAGTGCTCCATCGTCGTGATCGCCAGATGGAAGGCCACCGCGACCAGGCCGCACAGCACGCCGATCACGAGGGTGAGCGCGAAGAGGTGCTGCGTCTCGTTCGGAAGATAGCGCCGAACGAGCCCCACCCAGGCCGATCGCACGACGCTGATCCGGCGCCGGACCGCCGTTGCGCGCGCGCGTGCGTGACGTGCCCAGGCTGGCGCCGGGATCGAGCCGGGCGCGCGCTGATGTTCGCTCGGCACTTCGACTCTCAGCTCGCGTTGCGCCGGAGCTTCGCCCTCGTCTCCGCGCCAATGCAAGCAAAGGCCGCGCGTCCGTTTGACATATAGTTTGATTTCAAACAAATATGCACTCGTGTCCGTGGGACCCCGCATTCGCCTCTGCGTGATCACGCAAGATCTGGCCAGCGGCGGTATCGAGACCCGGATGGCACGGCTCTGCTCCGCCCTTCCGCGCGCCACATTCGACCTGTCGTGGCTGTCGTTCCACCGGGGCGGCAACCCGTTCCTGCTCGATCTCGCCGGCCGCGACGTGACGGTGCAGGTGCTGCCCCGCCACCCCACGCGGCGAGGCGTGGACGCGCGGCTCCTGCTTCGCGTCGCCGAGAGCTTGCGCCGGCTGCGACCGGACATCGTGCACGTCCACAACTGGTCGACGAGCCTCTACGGGATCCTGGGCGCGCGTCTGGCGGGGGTGAAGCGCGTGATCTACGAGTCCGGCGGGCGAGAGCAGCCCGAAGGCCCGACACCACGCCAGCGGGCGTTGATGCGGGCGCTCGCGCCCCACGTGGACGAGCTCTGCAGTGTCTGCGAGCTGCTCTCTCGGGAGATGGACGCCGACTGGGGCGTGCCGGCCGGGACGACGCGCACGATGCCGACGGGGCTCGATCTGGCGCGCTTCGCCAGCGGCGATCGGCGGGAAGCGCGGCGACGGATCGGCATTCCCAGCAACGCGATCGTGATCGGGACCGTGGCGATGTTCCGGCCGATCAAGCAGCTCGATGACCTCATCGAGGCTGCCGTGGTCGCGATGCACCGCGATCCACGCGTGCACCTGCTCATCGTCGGCAGCGCCGAGGACGGCACGGTGCCAGAAGCAGCTCGGGCTCGTTTCGAGGCTGAGGGGCTGGCGGGCCGGGCTCACTTGCCGGGCCGCCTGGAGGCTCCATCGCGCCAGCTCCCAGCGTTCGACGTGTTCGTGAACTGCTCGGCGTTCGAGGGGCTCTCGAACGCGATCATCGAGGCGATGGCCTCGAGCATCGCCGTCGTCGTGACCGCGGTCGGAGGCAACCCCGAGCTGGTCATCGACGGAGAGAACGGGCTCCTCGTCCCTCCCTCCGACCCTGCTGCTCTCGCTTCCGCGATCGGCCGCCTCGTGAGCGACGAGATCCTCCGCCGGAGGCTCGGCACTCAGGGTCGGCGCGTGGCCGAGGACCGCCACGGGCTCGCATACATGGCGGAGGCTTACGGTCGGCTCCACCGCGACCTCGCCGGGCGCGTCGACGGCGGACTGGTGACCCTGGGATTCAACGCCGTTCGCGGTGTGCTCCGCGGCGTGGGCGCCGCGCCGGGCTTGTTCGAGCAGCGCTGAATCCGGGAGTCGCCTTTCTGACCTTACCCCGCGACCGCCAGCTTCATCTCGTCGAGCCTCGCCCCGCCGACCACCTTGGCGCCGAAGTCGAGCGTGCGGATCGGGAAGGGGATGGTGATGTGGTGGGCATCGAAGGCGCGCTTGATCGCGATCATCGCCTCGGACCGAGCCTCCACGTAGGCGAGCTGGGAGGAGTCTTCGAGCCACACACGAACTCGTGATGTGATCGCGCTGTCGCCGAAGCTTTCGAAGAAGAGCTCGATCGCGCGCGCGTGATCGCGGTGCGGGATCTGCTGGACCGCTTCGGTCACCACCCGCCGGACGGTCGCGAGATCGTCACAGTATGCGCTGCCGATCTCGAGCTCCATGCGCCGGTGCTTGGTGCGCGTGTAGTTGACGATCGCGTTCTGGAAGACCTCCTTGTTGGGGATCACGATGCTGAGCCCGTCGAGCGTCTCCACCTCCGTCGCGCGGAGGTCGATCCGTATCACTCGGCTCTGCCGCCCGGCCAGCTCGACGATGTCGCCCACCTTGAACGGCTGGCTGACCGCCATCATGAACCCCGACATGAAGTTCGCGGCGATGTCCTGGAACGCGAAGCCGATCGCCAGCCCGACCACCCCCACGCCGGCGAGCATCGAGGTGACGCCCTTGTCGAGGTGGAGCACCGTCAGCGCCCACAGCGCGCCCACCGCGATCACCGCGACGCGGCAGAGCGAGGCGATCAAGCGGCTCACCGGCTCGTTGCGGGTCGCGCGCAGCAGGCCCCGGAGCACCACTCGCGGGATCCAGCGCGCGGCGAGCAGGCCGACCAGCGCGATGAGCGAGGCGATCACGAGGTTCGGGAGCATGACCACCAGCTCGACGACCCACCCTTGGATCTTGTGAACGAGCGGAGTGAGCACGTCGAAGCTCGGCGTATCAGGCATGACGCTCGCTATCAGGCGCGGGCGCGCGAGCCAACGTTGACTGCTCGACGGATGCGCTGTTGCCGACGACAGCTCGCTAGGCTCCGCGGGTTCTCTCACCCGCTGGAGGAGGCGCCAGCGAACCCGTAGCGCTCGGCTCGCCCCGCCGGCGCGAGAGCCTCACGTCCAGCGCGGGCACCTCCACGAGCAGCACCGTCATCGAAGCCAGCGCGACCCGCCCATCCGTCTGATCGACTGCTGCCAAGATGCGGGTGAAGAGGGCGTCCTTGGTCGTACGCCGCGCCCGGTGATTGATCACGTAGCGGAGCGTGAGCTCGACCCAGTTGTCGTTGGCGATCCTCGAGCCGGTAGGCCCGCACCAGATAAGCCCATCGCTCGCGCGCCTGCTCGACCTCCGCGTCGACCACGACCGCGAGCGCGCTGTCGAGCAGAGCTTCGAGCTGAGCGCTCACCTCGACACCGTGCTCAGCGCGCGCCGCGGCGCGGGCGGTGAGCCTTGACCTTGCGATCGACCAGGCGACGGACGGTGCGCTCAGCACCGTCCATGCAAGCGTCGAAAGCGCCTCCGGGATCCGCGGCGCGGGCCTCGACCACCACCGCGCCGTGCCGCGGACGCGCTGCAGACGGATCTTCACGGGTACGACGCGAGAGGTCGCGGTGGTGTTCTTCTTGGTGCTCATGGGCTCCGCGCCTCCTTGGCGCGGACGATCAAGGTGGAGCAAGGCGCGTGGCGCACCACACCCTCGGCGACGCTGCCGAGGACCAGGCGGGCCAGCCCGGTGGCGCCCCGCGAGCCGCAGACCAGCAGCTCGGCCGACTGTTTCTCGGCGGCCGCCACCAGGACTTCGACCGGCGGGCCTTCCTCGGTGAACGACGCGGCGGAGACCCCGGTTCGCTCGACGGCGCGCTGGAGCGAGGCCTCGGTCTGGGCACGCCGCACGCCGGGGCTCACGTAGGGTACCGGCGCTGTGACCATCATCGAGACGCCCGGCGGCATCACGATCGCTTCATAGCTCTGGACCGCGGTGAGCGTGCCCTGGCGGCGCCGCGCGTAGCGCTCGGCCTCGCGGAGCGCTACGAGGCTCTCCTCAGAAAGATCGATCCCCGCGAGGACCACGCCCGTCTGCGGCGACGGACGGGCCACGAGCACCGAGCAGTGCGCCAGGCGCACGACCTTCTCGGCCGTGCTGCCGAGGAACAGGCGGCGCAGGCGGCTCCGGCCGACCGAACCGACCACCACGAGATCCGCGCCACGTGTCTCGGCCGCGCGCACGATCTCGGCGTACGCGGCGCCACGCTCGACGCAGACCTCGAAGCTCCCCTCGACGCGGCCGGTGAGCGCCGCGACGCGCTCGACGACCGCCCGAGCGGCTTCCATGCCGTCGTCGTGCCCGCCGACGGACTCCTCGACCGCGAGCTGCGGAAAGAGCGGTCGCAGCGTGGGCGCGGCCAGGACCACGCAGCACACCAGTGTGGAGCCTTCCGACGCCCATGCGTGCGCTTGGCGGATCGCCTCATCGGCCTCCGCGCTCAGGTCCGTGGCGACGAAGACGATCATCGGTGAGCTCATGGTGCGAGCGGCGGACGGTCCTCCGAAAGAGAGGTGGGGGTCAACCGCGCGATCGCGGGCTCGTGCGTCCATTGCTTGACATGGTCCGCCGCGCCCTGGGCAGCTAGCTGACGCCATGACAGCACAGAACAGCGCGCAGCCCGCGCCGCGCTCGCCAGGCGGCTGGTGATCGCGCTCTTCTACGGACACGGCGTCCACATCGGCTGGCTCACAGCCGCGCTCGGGCTGACCCTTCTGCTCGGCGCGATGAACCGCGCCTACGTGCTCAACGGGCTGGTCTACGGTGGCACCGGCGCAGCGCTCTGGTACACGCTCCACGAAGGCGGCGTCCACGCCACGATCGCCGGCGTCATCCTCGGCCTCATGATCCCGGCGCGCGCTCAGCGACCCTCCCGCCAAGTCCTGCGCGAGCTCGCAGAGCACGTCTCGGCGCTCGAGCAGACGGCCCCCGACGAGGAGCTCGACGGGGCCGAGATCTCGGCGATCGAGGACCGGCTCGAGGATCTCCGTGCGCCGATTCACCGCTTCGTCCACATCCTGCACCCGTGGGTCGCGTTCCTGATCGTGCCCGTGTTCGCGCTGGCCAACGCGGGCGTCTCGCTGCAAGGCGTGGGCGCCTCGGTGCTCACCGCGCCGGTCGCGCTGGGGTGCGCCCTCGGGCTCCTCCTCGGCAAGCCGATCGGGATCTTCGGCCTGACCATGGTCGCGGTGAAGCTCGGCCTCGCGCCGATCCCCGGCGGAGGGACCGCGGCGCAGCTCTTCGGCGTCTCGGTGATCGCCGGTATCGGGTTCACGGTCGCGCTCTTCATCGCTTCGCTCGCGTACCCGGGAGCGCCGGAGCTGCTCGACCAGGCCAAGGCCGGGATCCTCGCCGGATCGATCGGGGCCGGCGTGCTCGGCTTCGTGCTCCTGCGGGCGACGTCGCCGCACCGAGCGCCCGCAGAATGAACGCTCGACTGCGTCAGCTCCTCGCCTTCATCGCCGACGAGTTCTGGATCCTCCCGGGGCTCATGGTGCTGATGGGCATCTTCGGCGCCATCGGGACCGTGCACCTCGACCGCAGCGGAGCCCTGCCCCGGGTGTTGCTCGAGGGCGAGTGGCTCTACACGGGGGCCGCCGCCGGCGCACGAACGCTCCTCGGCGCCGTGGCCAGCTCGACCATCGGCGTCGCCGGCACGGTCTTCTCGATCACCATCGCAGCGCTCTCGCTCGCGGCCGGACAGATGGGGCCGCGGCTCCTGCGCAACTTCACGCGCGATCGAGGCAATCAATTCACGCTGGGTGTTTTTCTCGGCACGTTCTCCTACGCGCTGATGGTGCTGCGCAGCGTTCGGGCGCGCGACGAAGGCGAGTTCGTCCCCCACCTCTCGCTGACCTTGAGCATCGTGCTCGCCTTCATCTGCGTCGGGACGCTGGTCTACTTCGTCGGGCACATGGCCGGCCGCATCAACGTCGACACGGTGATCGAGCTGGTCAGCGCCGACGTCAGGGCCTCGATGGTACGCCTGAGCACCACCGACGAGCAGACGCCCGCGCCCCCCGACTCGTTCTGGCAAGGCGCGACCCCCGTCGCCGCATCCAATCACGGCTATCTGCAGGAGCTCGACGTCGAAGGGCTGGCCGCCTGGGCGGAGGAGCACGCCTGCGCCATCCTCCTCAGGGTGCGTCCCGGAGACTACGTCTTCCCGAACTCCGTCATCGGGTACGTCCAGCCGGCGGTGGCGGGCGCGGCTGAGGCGGTCGACGACGCCGTGGCGCTCGGACCGCAGCGCGTGAGCTCCGAAGACCTCGAGTACTCGGTGCGCCAGCTCGTGGAGGTGGCCGTGCGCGCGCTGTCACCCGGCATCAACGATCCGCACACCGCGATGAGCGCGCTCGACCGCCTGGGCTCGGCGCTGTGCAGCCTCGTCACCGTCCGACTGAAGAATGGCGTCCACCCCCGCAAGGGCAAGCAGGCCTTGGTCGTCCCGAGCTTCGATTACGTGGGCCTCACCGACGCGATGTTTCACATGATCCGGCAGAACGCCCGGACCTCGACCGCGGTGCCGATCCGGATGCTCGAGGTGCTCACCGCCGTGGCCGCCTGTGAGCGCGACGCGGCTCGCATCGAGTCGCTGCGACGTCATGCCAACCTGGTGCTGGGCGACGCCGAGCGGAACCTCGCCAATCCGAGCGACCTCGACGACATCCGCCAGCGACGCGCCGCCTTCGACCGCGCTGGAGTCGCGCCTGGCGCGGATCCGGCGGCCCCCCGTCGCCCGCGGAATGCTGAATTGCCACTCGATGTCGCGTAGCGCTAGTTTCCTACGTGGCGACCGCACTCCCTCACGAAGTTCGAGCGACTGCTCGAAGAGTCAACACGCTCCGCTCGCACGAGAGATCAAAGGTCGGGTGAAATGAGCTTCGACCTTCCGCCCCAAGTCGCGTACGTCGGCCTGCTCTTCGGACTCTTCGTCTTCCCGCGGATCCTCCAGCGCTGGCGGGTGCCGGCAGCGATCACCAGCCTGGCGCTGGGCGCGATCGCCGGCCCGGGGCTGGGCCTCTTCGAGCACGACAACACGATCAAGCTCCTCTCGACGCTCGGAATCGTCGCGCTGTTCCTCTTCGCGGGGCTCGAGGTCAGCGTCGCGGACCTGCGACGAGAGTCCAAGGTCATGGGTGAGCACCTCGCGATCCGATTGGTGGGTTTGGCGCTGGTGGCCGCCGCCGCGCATTCGTGGCTCGGGCTCGATACGCGCGCGGCCATCCTGGTCTCGCTCGCGCTCCTCACCCCGTCGCTGGTCGCGATGATCGTCGGGTTGCCGTGGCTGTTCCGGGTGTTCGCGCGCTTCATCGTGCCCCACGCGCCCAAGATCGGAGTTCGCCTTCTTGCTGATGACCTCGGTGATCTGCGCGCTCGTGACGAAGCAGCTCGGCGTCTACTATCCCGGGATGACTTCACGCTCGGCTCGCTCGGCTTTGCCGCCCTCTTTCTCGCCATCGGAGTGCCTCTCGGCCTGTTCATGGCGGTCCTCCACCGGAACCTCCGCCTGGGCGAGAGCATCCGTGAAGGCGTACGCGTCGGTGGCCCGATGCTGCCCACCTTGGTGTTCACGCTCGTGATCGCACAGATCCTGCGAGATCGCTTCGGCGCGTCACCTGCGGTCTTTGGTGGGCTGGTGATCTACGCGCTCGTCAACACCGTGATCCCGAGCTTCTTGTTCCGCACGCCACCGGTGGAGCTCGAGACGCCCGAAGCTCCGGAGCTCGACGAGGCCTCCCGCGCGATCGCGTCCCTCGACCCCGGGCCGCCGCCCCGATCGCTCCGCTGATCGCGAGACGTCTCCGCCGGTCGCAGCGGCGCGCTCAGAGCGGCGGACCAACGGCGATCACTTCGAGTGTGTCCGCGGTGCGCCCTGTCGAGCGCCGAAACGCCACCCGTACGGCGCACGCCACCGGCAGGCTCACCGCGCCCCAAACCATCGCGAGCTGGGAGCGGAGCGGCTCGACGGCGCACGGGATCAACAGCGGCACGGCGGGGCGCAGCCGCGCGAACGCGACGGCGGATGCCAGATCGCGGACCGGCGCGACGATCGCGACGCGATTCTTCGATCCATCCTGCCCGCTCGAGAAGATGCTGGGGTAGCGAATCCCATTCTTCCACAAAACTCGAACAAGCCCTTGACCGTTGCTTCGAAAAGTTTAGAAGTAGTGTCATGGTCAGCAAGCTCGAACGGCACGCGCTCCAGCTGAGCGCGCTGGGTCACCCCGTCCGCCTGAAGGTCCTCCGGTACATCGTGGCTGCGGGTGCAGAGGGCGCGGCGGCGGGCGATATCCAGGCCCATGTCGACATGCCCGCGTCGACGCTGAGCCATCACCTCAAGCGCCTGGTCGACGCTGGCCTGCTCGCGACGCGCGCAGAAGGCACCTTCCACTACTACGCCGCAGAGTACCCAGCTCTGCGCGCGCTCACCGACTACCTCTGGGAAGACTGCTGTCAGCGCGGCGCCAAGAGCTGCTGCTGAGCAGCAACGACAGGAGAGAAAGTCATGAACGTCATCAAGCCGCACGTCTCGCTCAACGTCACCGACATCGAGGCCTCGGTCGCCTTCTACGAGAAGGCCTTCGGCGTCACCGCCACCAAGCGCCGACCGGGCTACGCCAAGTTCGATCTCGCCGAGCCGTCGCTGAACCTCACCATGCAGAAGGCGCCGCGCACCGGCGTGAACGCGAGCCACTTCGGCATCCAGGTCGAGAGCACCGAGGACGTCGGGGCCGCGTGGGCGCGCTTCAAGCAAGCGGGGCTCACGACGAGAACCGAGACCAACACCGAGTGCTGCTACGCGCTCCAGGACAAGGTCTGGGTGGAAGATCCGGACGGCAACGCGTGGGAGGTCTTCGTGGTGAAGGGCGACGCGCCGGTGATGAGCGCGGAACCGAAGGCCAGCGCCTGCTGCGCGCCGAAGCTGGAGAGCGAGCCGAAGAGTGGCCGCAGCTGATCTCGCCCGCCGCGCCACCGCGGAGGCCCTCGGGACGGGCTTCCTGGTGGCGACGGTGATCGGCTCGGGGATCATGGCCGAGCGCCTGAGCGGCGGAAACGTCGCTCTGGCGCTCCTCGCCAACACCATCGCGACCGGCGCGGGGCTCATCGCGCTCATCCTGGCCCTGGGCCCCATCTCGGGCGCGCACATGAACCCGGCGGTCTCGATGGCGAGCGCGATCGACGGCGCGCTCGAGTGGCGCGCGTTGCCCGCGTACGTCGCGGCCCAGGTCGGCGGCGGCGTGGCCGGTGCCGTGCTGGCAAACGTGATGTTCCGTGAGCCGATCATCTCCCTTTCGCGTCACGCGCGCACGGGCGGCGATCAGTGGTTGAGCGAGGTGGTCGCGACCTTCGGGCTCTTGATGGTGATCCGCGGGACCAAGCCCGCCGCGGCTCCGTTCGCGGTGGGCGCGTACATCAGCGCGGCGTACTGGTTCACCGCGTCGACGTCGTTTGCGAATCCGGCGGTGACGATCGCGCGGGCGCTCAGCGACACGTTCGCCGGGATCCGGCCGGTGGACGCGCCGGCGTTCATCGCCGCTCAGATCGTCGGCGCGGTTCTCGCGACGATGACGTTTCGCTGGCTCTCACCGAGGAGTGCTCCATGAAGACGATCCTGTTCGCCTGCGTCCACAACGCCGGCCGCTCGCAGATGGCGGCGGCCTGGCTCAACGCCCTCGCCGATCCGGCGATTGCCCGCGCCGTGTCCGCCGGGACCGAGCCGGGCGAGCGCGTCCACCCGGAAGTCCTCGCAGCGATGCAAGAGGTCGGCATCGACCTGTCCGACGTGAAGCCGAAGCTCCTCTCGGACGCGCTCGCGCGCTCGGCCCAGCGGCTGATCACGATGGGCTGCGGGGAGGCGTGCCCGTGGGTCCCGGGGCTGGAGCGCGAGGACTGGCCGCTCGAGGATCCGAAGGGCAAGCCCATCGAGCGCGTGCGCGAGATCCGGGATGAGGTGCGCGCCCGAGTGGCCGCGCTCCTCGAACGTTTGTAGCGGCGCCCGCCAGACCGCTCGACCCCTGGCGCGAGTCGTGGCACTTCTCCCTCCGCTTCGTGATTGAGGGTGCGGCTGGCCGCAGGACAGGGGATGGTCGGGCCGCCGTCCAGACCGGCTGCGCCGGAGAGGTCTCTTCATGTCCGTCCGTCACAACACGCCCGCAGCGCCGCCCGAAGCATGGGCGCCTCTTCTTCGCCTCGCCCGCATCGCGAGCAAGCCGCTCGAGCGCTTCTTGCAGATCGAAGCCGCGAGCGGGGTGCTCCTCCTCATCGCCGCTGCGATCGCGCTCGCCTGGGCGAACTCACCGTGGGCCGAGAGCTACTTCGCGCTCTGGCACACGTCGGTCGGCGTCAGCGCGGGGGCCTTCCGGTTCGAGCGAAGCCTCGAGTGGTACGTCAACGACGGGCTCATGGTGATCTTCTTCTTCGTCGTCGGCATGGAGATCCGGCGCGAGGTGCACCAGGGAGAGCTCTCCGAATGGCGGCGAGCGGCGCTCCCTGCCGCTGCCGCGCTCGGCGGCATGATCGCGCCGGCGTGCCTGTATCTCCTCTTTGCGGGCGCGCCCGAGACGCGCTCCGGGTGGGGCGTCCCGATGGCCACGGACATCGCCTTCGCGGTCGGCATCCTCACGCTGCTCGGGAAGCGGGCGCCCGCCGCGCTGCGGGTGCTGCTCCTGGCGCTCGCGGTGATCGACGATCTCGGCGCGATCGTCGTCATCGCCCTCTTCTACTCCTCGGGGATCGCGCTGAGCGGGCTCGCGGTGGCAGCGCTGGGGTTCATCGGGGTGCTGTTGATGCAGCGGCTCGGCGTGCGGGCCAAGGTCGCGTACATCGTCCCGTCGCTCGTCGCCTGGGCGGGCATTTACGCGAGCGGCATCCACCCGACGATCGCCGGCGTCATCATCGGCCTGATGACGCCGGTGGAAGCGTGGCTGGGTGCCGCGGGCTTCGTGACCGGCGTCCAGCGCGAGATCGATCACCTCGCGAAGGCCGATCTCGGCGAGCTCTCGTCGCACGAGCTGGCCGTGGTGCTCGGTCACGTGAACGTCGCCCGGCGCGAGGCGATGTCGCCCTCAGAGAGCTTGATCGAGTCGCTCCACCCGTGGGTCGCGTTCGGCATCATGCCGATCTTCGCGCTCGCCAACGCTGGCGTGGCGATCCAGGGCGGGTCGCTCGACGCCACATCGTGGACCGTCCTGGGAGCGGTCGCGGTCGGGCTCGTCGTCGGGAAGCCGCTCGGCGTCGTCCTCGCGTGCTGGCTGACCCTCCGCACCGGGCTCGGCGTGTTGCCGGCCGGGATGGGCACGAGGCACGTCGTGGTGCTCGGCGTGGTCGCGGGGGTCGGCTTCACCATGGCGCTCTTCATCGCGCAGCTCGCCTTCACCGACGTCCGCCTCCTCGCGGCCGCAAAGCTCGGCATCCTGGTCGCCAGCGGAGCAGCGGCGATCCTGGCCCTCGTCCTCGGCCGGATCCTCTTGAAGCCGCCGGCGAGTGACGCGGCCATGGCGAAGACCGCCGACGAGGCGGAGAGCTCCACCGAGGTGTGATGCACGCGGCGAGGTGCAATCGCGCTGTGCGAGATTGCACCTTCTTGGTCGCCGTCACCGAACGGTGACGTGCCGTGATGGACGCATCGAGCGCGGCGATTGGACTCGGCCTTGCACTCATCCCCGGGATGACCAAGCTCCGCTGCTACGACTACGTGAACTCACCCTATGCACCGGTGCGCGATCTGATGAAGGGCGACGCCGTCGGGATCTTCCAGCGCGCGACTCGAGCCGCTCACACCCGTGCGGAGGTCATCTCGGCGAACCTGCACACTTCGCTCGGGCCCATCGTGGTCGGCACCGACATCGAGATCCGCGTGCTCGACATCAGCGAGGGCGTGTCGGTGCGCGACGCTCCGATCACACGCATCAAGCTCGCGTGGTCGGCCGTGCACGGCGCGGCGCTCTTCCCGTCGATGCAGGCGACGCTGTCGATCTATCCTCTGACCGCGACCGAGACCCAGCTCGAGCTCGACGGCGACTACACGCCACCGCTCGGCGCGATCGGCGCCGCGATCGACCTCGCCGCGGGCCACAGCGTCGCCGACGCGACCGTGCTGCGGTTCGTCCAGGAGGTCGCCGAGCACTTGCGTCACCATCCGGGAATGACCGTCACCGCGCGGTGACGTCGAGCGCGATCTTCGGAGTAGGCTGAGATCGAAATGCGAAAGTACAGCATCGACACGGCCATCCGGGTCCGCCTGATCCATCGCGCCGGCGCGCTCGCCGATCTGGCCGCCACGATCGGCGCGGCCGGCGGTCTGATCGGCGACGTCAGCATCGTGAGCTTCGGCGAGGACGACACCGTGCGTGACATCGTGGTGGAGACTCCCGACGAGGCGCATACGGAGCGGATGCTCGCCGCCGTGCGCGCGCTGGCGAACGTCGAGCTGATCGAGGTGCGCGATCCGGTGTTCGAGCGGCACCGCGGCGGCAAGCTCCAGCAGACCAGCCGCGTGAAGGTGAACGACGTGACCGACCTGCGCTACATCTACACGCCGGGCGTCGCGCGCGTGTCGCTGGCGATCGCGCGAGATCCCGACGCCGCCTGGGAGCTCACCGGCATCGGCAACTCGGTCGGCATCTTCACCAACGGGACACGCGTGCTCGGCCTCGGCGACATCGGGCCGCTCGCGAGCATGCCGGTGATGGAGGGCAAGGCGGTGCTCTACAGCAAGTTCGCGGGCGTGAGCGCGACGCCCATCCTCGTCGACACCAAGGACTCCAACGAGTTCGTGGAGACCGTCGTCCGGCTCTCGAAGACGTTCGGCGGCATCCACCTCGAGGACATCCGCATTCCGGAGTGCTTCGCGATCGAGCGCGAGCTGAAGGCCCGGCTGCAGAAGCCCGTGATGCACGACGACCAGCCCGGCACGGCGACCGTCGCGCTCGCGGCGATCTTGCGGGCGTGCGCGCAGACCGGCGTCGACCCACGGCGTTCGAAGCTGGGCCAGATCGGTCTCGGCGCAGCCGGCAGCGCGATCGCCCGTTTGGCGCTCGCGTACGGCGTGGCGGATGTCCTCGTCACCGACATCTCGAAGGACGCGATGCGCGCGCTCGCAGCAGAAGGCGCGCGCGCGAGCACCCTCGACGAGATCATGGCGCAGGCGGACATCGTGGTCGCGACCACCGGCCGGCCGGGCCTCATTCACCCTGAAATGGTGCGGCAGGGCCAGGTCATCTTCGCGCTCTCGAACCCCGAGCCCGAGATCTCCCCGAGCGACGCGCGGGCCGCGGGCGCAGCGTTCGCAGCGGACGGGCGCACCGTGAACAACGCCCTCGCCTTT
>Ga0105048_10006328_pt1 | contig 19101 bp, 9 predicted proteins | sample MAT05_FD_78382 | JGI IMG/M metagenome (GOLD analysis project Ga0105048, IMG submission 78382) | Freshwater microbial communities from Lake Fryxell liftoff mats and glacier meltwater in Antarctica - MAT-05 | ecosystem: Environmental > Aquatic > Freshwater > Ice > Liftoff microbial mat | place... | reverse complement strand
GGGGTCAACAACAACGGCACCTTCTTCCAGAACATGAGCGTGGACACGAAGAATGGGACGATCGACCTGCACCGCTACGACATGCGGATCCACATCCGCCCGGACGACGAGAAGACGGCGGGGAAGTAGGGTTGGGGAACGCCTACCCGTCGCGACTGGTGGGCTTTACACCGGGTGTTAGCCCCGCGTGCGCCGGTCGTCTTACCCACGTCCCCCAACCCAACGGCCGCGCCCGGGCGCGGTCCCCGCCCATACAACGGGTGGGCGTTCCCGCCGCGTTCGACCCGTAATCCCCTTCCGAGAGCGACCCCGACGATGAGCACCGGCGAAATCGGCCAGTCCGACCGCGACGCGATGCAGAAGTTGAAGACCGCGTTCGACGACATCCGCCAGCAACTCACCCGCGTCATCGTCGGCCAGGACGACGTGATCGAGGAGTTGCTGATCGCCATGTTCAGCCGCGGCCACTGCATGCTCGAAGGGGTGCCCGGGCTGGCCAAGACGCTCATGGTCAGCACCCTCGCCCGGTGCCTGTCGCTCGACTTCTCCCGCATCCAGTTCACCCCCGACCTGATGCCGTCGGACATCACCGGCACCCGCATCATTGAGGAGGACTCCGAGACCCGCCGCCGCGAGTTCAAGTTCCTCCAGGGGCCGCTGTTCGCCAACATCGTCCTGGCCGACGAGATCAACCGCACCCCGCCCAAGACCCAGGCGGCGCTGCTCGAAGCGATGCAGGAGCGGCAGGTGACGGTCGGCGGGACGCGGCACAAGCTCGCCAGCCCGTTCTTCGTCCTGGCCACCCAGAACCCGATCGAGCAGGAAGGCACCTACCCGCTGCCGGAGGCGCAGCAAGACCGCTTCATGTTCAAGGTGTACGTCAAGTACCCGTCGTTCAAGGAGGAGTTCGAGATCGCCCGCCGCACCACCGGCGTCGCGACCGACGAGATCACCCCGGTGCTGACCGGCGAGCAGATTCTGGAAATCCAGAACCTCGTGCGCAAGGTGCCCGTCACCGACCACGTCATCCACTACTGCCTCGCCCTCGTGCGGCAGACGCGGATCGGCGAGCCGGGGGTGCCGAAGTTCGTCAAGGAGTGGCTGAGCTGGGGGGCCGGGCCGCGGGCCGTGCAGAACCTCATCCTCGGGGCGAAGGCCCGGGCCTTGCTCTACGGCCGGTCGCACGTCACGACCGAGGACATCCGGGCGCTGGCCTACCCGGTCCTGCGGCACCGCATCCTGACCAACTTCACCGCCGCGTCCGAGGGCGTGACGACCGACACGGTCATCAAGAAGCTGCTCGAAGAAACGCCGGACAAGGAAGGCGACCTGACCAAGGACGAGCGGTTCAAGAAGATTTTCGTGTCGTGAGTGCGGGGCGAAAGGCAACCTAACCCCCCAACCCCCTTCCCTAAGAGGGAAGGGGGAGCCGGATCAAGACAGTGGCTCTCTTGCTCCCCCTTCCCTCTTAGGGAGGGGGGTTTGGGGGTTAGGTTCTTGCCGGCGATCACAGACCCAGGACACCCGACCACATGGCCACCCGCCGCGACGACAACGACCCCAAGCGGTACTTCGACCCCAAGACGATCGCCAAGATCAGCCAGCTCGACCTGCGGGCGCGGCAGGTGGTCGAGGGGTTCCTCACGGGCATGCACAAAAGCCCGCTGTTCGGCCAGAGCGTCGAGTTCGTCCAGCACCGGGATTACGTCCCGGGAGACGACCTGCGGCACGTCGATTGGATGGTCTGGTCGAAGACCGACCGCTACTACGTCAAGCAGTACGAGGCCGAGACGAACCTGCGGGCGTACCTCGTCGTCGATGCCAGCGAGTCGATGGTCTATGGGGCGGAGAAGCACCGCAAGGCCGGGACGCTCCACAAGTACGAGTACGCCGCCACCGCCGCCGCCTGCCTCGCCTACCTCACGGTCAAGCAGCAAGACTCGGCCGGCCTCATCACCTTCGACTCGGACGTGCGCCAAGTGCTGCCCCCGCGGTCGTCGCAGCAGCACATGGACGCCATCGTGAAGGCGCTCCACGTCAGCAAGCCGCGGGAGAAGACCGACCCGTTCAAGATCATGCGGCGGGTGGCCGAGGCGCTGCCGTCGCGCGGGCTGGTCGTGCTGTTCTCCGACCTGCTGTGCGACCGCGAGCCGCTGTTCAAGGGGCTGGAGATGCTCCGGCACCGCAAGCACGACGTGATGGTCTTCCACGTCATGGACGACGACGAACTCCTCTTCCCGTTCGGCGGGATGACCCGGTTCGAGGGGCTCGAAGACCAGCCGCACCTGCTGTGCGACCCCCGCGCCCTCCGCGACGGCTACCTCGAAGCCCTCGAAGAGTACCTCACCGAGGTCCGCCGCGGCTGCACCCGGATGGGGGTCGAGTACCACCTCGTCCGCACCAGCGACTACCTCGACGCCGTCCTGTCGCGGTTCCTGTACCAGCGGATGTCGGCCCGGTCGTCCCCGGTCCGCCGCTGACCCGCTCGGCCGCCCCCCGTCCACGTCCGCCCACGACGAGACTCCCCCGCGATGGAAGCCCTGTTCACCCACCCCCTGACGATGGCCGCCGGCGGTGCCCTCGTCAGCGCCCCCGTCGTCATCCACCTCATCAACCGGATGCGGTTCCGGAAGGTCCAGTGGGCGGCGATGGAGTTCATTCTGAAGGCGCAGAAGCGGATGCGCCGGAAGATGATCCTCGAACAACTCCTGCTCCTGCTCCTACGCTGCCTCCTCGTCTTCCTCGTCGGGATGCTGCTCGCCCGGTTCAAGTGGTTCAGCCCGATGGAGGGCGAGGAGGGCCGGGCGACGGCCCACGTCGTCGTCATCGACGACTCCCCGAGCATGGGCGACTTCGTCGTCGCGGACGGCCGGCAGACGACCGCGTTCGACCAGGCCAAGCTCCAGGTCGCCGACAAGATCGCCCCGGCCGCGGCCCAGGCCAACACCCCGCAGTCGATGGACCTGCTGCTGCTCTCCGACCTCGCCAACCCGCGCCCCTACGAGCGGCTCAACGACACTACAATCGGCGGGATGAAGGACTTCCTCGGCACCGTCCGCGACCCGGCGACCGTCCGCGTCAGCGTGGTGGACGGCCTCCGCAAGGCGAAGGAATTGCTCGACAAGAAGCCGGATTCGGACGTGGCGAAGGTGGTCCACGTCGTCTCCGACCTGCGCGCCATCGACTGGACGGAAGAGGGCGAGACGCTCAAGCAGCTCGTCACCGAACTCACGGCCGCCGGGGTGCGCGTCCACCTGATCGACGTGGCCCACCCGCACCGCAAGGACGCCGACCGTCAGCCGCGCTCCAGCGACAACGTCGGCATCGTCGAGTTCCGCCCGAAGGCCCGCGTCGTGGCGAAGGACCGGCCGGTCGAGTTCGAGCTGCGGGTCAAGAACTTCGGCAACACCGAGTTGAAGGACGTGCGGGTCGAGTTCTTCCTGAACGGCCGGCGGTGGAACGACGCCTCGGCCCGCATCCCGACCCTCCCACCGAACCAGGAGCGGACCGAGACCGTCGTCGCCACCACCGGCATCTCCCGCACCGCGACGAGGGACAACCCGCTCGACCGCTTCAACCTCGTGACGGCGAAACTCGCCGAGGCCGAGCCAGGCGGGCTGGCGGCCGACAACGTCCGGCACGCGGTCGTCGAGGTCCAGGACCGGCTCTCGGTGCTGGTGGTCGAGGGGCGGCCGGCGCTGCGCGACAGCCCGAAGGGGGACGCCCTGTTCCTCCGCCGGCTGTTCCAGGACGCCTTCGGCGGCATTAACTGGGTGGACGGCAAGAAGGACGACCTGGAGAAACACGACCTGCGGCAGTACGCCTGCGTCTACCTGATGAACGTGGACGCGATCACCGACGCCCAGCGCGAGAAGCTCGAAGCCTACGTCGCCGGGGGCGGCGGGCTGGGCGTCTTCCTCGGCCCGGACGTGAAGCCGGCCGAGTACAACAAGGTGCTCTACCGCGGCGGCGACGGGGCCTTCCCGGTCCGTCTGCCGGACGCCCCGACCCTGCCGCTGACGGCCGAGGCCAAGCTGCGCCGCGGGCTGGTGCTGAGCAAGCGGGTGCTGGCCCGCGACCCGGGGGTGAAGTCGCACCCGGCCCTCGTCGGGGTGTACACCGACGCCGGGTCGGCCGAGAAGCCGAAGGACGTGGAGCGGCAGTTCTGGTTCGTGAACATCGACCAGTATTGGCCGATCCCGCGGCTCGGGGCGTGGCAGACGAACAAGTCGGTGCAGGAATTGTACTGCATGCCGAACACCCGCCCGGTGTCGGACTTCGACGCCCCGATCGCCGACCTCGTCGCCAAGCTCAAGGTCCAGGCGGCCGAGCCGCGCTACGAGAAGTACCGCCGGTTCCTCGACCCGGTGGTCGAGAAGATCCGCTCGACCGTGCAGGTCGGGTCCGACGCCCCGCTCGCGGCCGTCGTCCTGTACCTCGACCGCCTGCTGTGCGACCAGATCAACGACGGGGACGAGAGCGAGCCGGTGCTGCGCGAGTTCTGGGGGCTGGCCGAACTCGCCGACCTGCGGGCCGGGTTCCAGCGGCTCCGCGACACGACCAAGTACGGCGACCCGCTCTACCTCGTCAAGCAGTTCGGCCGCGGCCGGGTGGCGGTGATGACGACCGACGCCGGCGGGACGCACGCCGATGGCCCGTGGAACGACTGGCCCTCCGGCCAGGGCGCGCCGGGGTGGGTCATGGTCGGGATCGAGATGCAGAAGTACCTGTCCGGCGGCCCGGCCGAGGAGAACCGCTCGGTCGGGGCGGCGGTCGAGAAGGGGTTCGAGGCGGCCCGGTACAAGCCGACCGCGGCCCGCCTGTTCGTCACCGCCGACCCGTCGAAAGCGGACAAGAGCGGCGACATCCCGCTGACCATTACGCCCCTCGGCGACCAGGCGCTCGACGGCACCGGCCCGACCCTGAACTTCCGCTACAACGAGGCGAAGAAGGCCGGCGTGTACCTGTTCACGTTCGCCGGCCTGACCGGGAAGACGGCGGTGGGCGGGGAGCCGGAGTACGCCCCCGAGTACGTCCCGTACACCTTCAACCTCGACGCGCTGCGCGAGGGCGACCTGCGGCGGGCGACCCGCGACGACCTGGCCCAGAACGCCCCGAACGTCCCGGTCCACTCGCCCGACGACACGAGCTGGGTGACGGCCCTGAAGCAGAAGCGCGACGACTTCTCGACCCGCCGCTGGCTCTACCTGCTCATCCTGCTGGTGCTGGTGGCGGAGCAGGCGATGGCGGTGCGGCTGAGCTTCCACGCCCGCCCCGAGGACGTGGACGCCTTCGCCCCGAGCGCGGCCGCGGCCTACGCCCGCGGCACCACCCCGGTCGTGGCGACCGCCGAGGGCGTCGAGCCGGCCGAGGCCGTCGGGGTCTGAGGCGGTGGCCGGTGTACGGTTTTCGATTTGTGGCACGGGTCTCCAGACCTGTGCAGGCCGCACGGGTCTGGAGACCCGTGCCACAAGATTAAGACGAGTACCGATGAACCCGACGACGGACGCGACCCAGACCCAGGAACTCGTCCTGCTCCGCCTCGAACAGTCGTTCGGGGATTTCCTCGGCGCGCTCCTGCCGGCCGCCGGCTGGCAGGCCGCCCCGTACTACGCCCTCGGCGCGGTCGCCGCCGCCCTCACGCTGGCGTGGCTCGCCCGCACCGTCGTGCGCTACACCAGCGCCGACCATGCGTGGCGCGGCCGGCCCGGACCCGCCGGGCGGAAGCTGTGGCAGGCGTGCGTCGCGTCGTGGGTGGCGTTCGCGGCGTGGGTACTCGTCGTCTTCTTCCTCAACGACTCGTTCCCGACGGCCGGGCAGACCGGCAGCGAGGTGTCGTCGGCCAACAAGGAGACCAACACCGCCCTGTGGCTCGCGTTCACGGGCCTCGTGTTCGTCGCCGGGGCCGCGTTCACCGTCGCCATGTACGTCAAGGACAGCCGGACCGTGCGCTGGTACGTCGCCGCCTTCCTCGCGGCGCTGCGCATCGCGGTGTACGCGATCCTGTGCGTCGTCTTCCTGCTGCCCGCGCTACAGACCTACGAGCGGACCGAGAAGCGGTCGAAGGTGCTGGTGCTGCTCGACATCTCGCCGAGCGTGACGAAGGTGAGCGACGAGATCGGCACGCCGGCCCCGGGGAAGAAGCTGCGGTCGCGGCTCACGACCGTCATCGACTTCCTGACCGACGACAAGGTCGCGTTCCTCCAGAACCTGCTCGCCGCCAACCCGGTCGCCGTCTACCGCTTCGGCACCCGGCTCGACGAGGAGGCCCAGACCCTCACCCGCGACGACCCGGCGTGGGCCGCGGTCGACTGGGAGGCGTTCGCCGCCTACGACTTCAAGCCGTTCGCCCTGCGCGGCCTGTCGCCCGAAGGGGCCGAGGCGGTGAAGGCCAGTGCGGCTTGGGGCGGGGCCGCGGCCGGCACTCCAGACTGGGCCGCCGGGTGGACCACCCGCGGCGAGGACGACGCGATCCCGCAGAACATGCCCGAGGTGGATAAGGCGAAGCTCAAGGACAACCGCGGCAAGCTCGAACGCCGCCTCGACGTGGCCCGGACCATCGCCACCGGCACCAACGCCCCCGACTCGATCACCGCCGCCATCAACCGCGAGGCGGCGAACATGGTCCAGGGGGTCGTGGTCTTTTCCGACGGCCGGAGCAACATCGGGTCGGACTCGGCCTACGCCGAACTCAAGCAGCGGGCGGCGAAGGAGAACATCCCGATCTTCACCGTCGCCGTCGGCGAGGACCGGCAGACGGTGAGCGTGGTCGTGACCGAGGTGCAGGCCCCGGACAACGCCCCGCCCGACGAGCCGTTCAAGATCGTCGTCGAGGCCGACGGGGTGAACCTCGCCAACACCGACACCGACGTGTCGCTCGACCTGTTCCTCCCCGGCCGCGACCCGAAGGTCGATCCGGCCGACCACACCCTCACCGGCAAGCTGACGTTCGCCCCCGGCGACCCGCCCCACGGCCAGACCGAGTTCGTCATCGACCCGGCCAAGCTGCCCGAGAAGCTGACCGAGAACTCGAAGGACAGCGCGACCAAGCGGAAGGTACTCAAAGAGGGGGCGTGGGCGGCCCGCGCCCGGCTGCCGAAGAACCGCCAGGAGGCGTTCCCGGACCCCGAGCACGTCCGCGAGCGGCTCGGCATCCAGGTCATCAAGAAGCCGCTGCGGGTGCTGCTCGTCGCCAGCGGCCCGACCCGCGAGTACCTGGCGCTCAAGACCCTGCTGGCCCGCGAGGTCCAGGAGAACCGGGCCGAGCTGTGCGTGCTGATCCAGAACGAGGCCGGCGAGAAGGGGACGGCCGTGCAGGACGTGCCGCCCGAGCGCCTCCTCACCCGCTTCCCGACCCGCCTCGACGTGACCGGCGGCAAGAACGCCGACCCGAAGGAGCGGTTCTACAACCTCAACGAGTACGACCTGATCGTCGCCTTCGACCCGGACTGGTCGGAGGTGTCGGCCGAGCAGGCGGGGGCGCTCAAGCGGTGGGTGCAGGAGCAGGGCGGCGGGCTGATCTACGTCGCCGGCCCGCTCAACACCTTCCAGCTCGCCCGGGTCGAGCCGAACAGCCGCCTCAGCCCTCTCCTCGACGTGCTCCCGGTCGTCCCCGAGGACATCATCGTGATCCGCGGCAAGGGCACCCCGCGGACCCCGCGCCGGCTGTACCTCAAGCCGCTCGACGGGTCCGACCTGCTGCGGCTCGAAGAGGCCGGCGACGACCCGATCGCCGGGTGGGAGAAGTTCTTCACCGACCGCGAGAAGTACGCGTCGAACGCCGACCTCAAGGTCGAACTCTACCCCCGCCGCGGGTTCTACTCGACCTACCCGCTCAAGGAGATCAGCCCGGTCGCCAAGGTACTGGCCGAGTTCGTGGACTTGAACCTGAACGGCGAGCGGGAGACGGCCCCGTGGCTGGTGACGAGTAACCCGTCGGCCGGGTGGCGGACGACCTTCCTCGGGTCGGGCGAGATGTACCGCACGTTCGCCTACGACCCGCCGCTCGGGAAGGACTACTTCCAGCGCTTCTGGGTCAAGCTGCTCAAGTACACGGCCGCCAAGCGGAACGTGAAGGCCGCCCGCGGGCGGGTGCTGCTGAGCAAGGAGTACATCTCCGGCGCGCCGGTCCGGGTGCAGGCTCGGCTCCTCGACCCCGGGGCGAACCCGTACCCGCTCAACGCCATCGACCCGAAGTTCCGCATCGTCCGGTTCTCGGCCGACGGGCAGAAGGAGAAGGAGTTCGGCCCGTACCAGATGAGCCCGAAGCCGGGGCCGACCGGGTTCGACAGCTACTACCAGGGGCAGACGACGCCGGACGCCCGCGAGATGCCGCCGGGGGATAAGATCTACCGCGTGGTGATCGACGTGCCGGACAGCGCCGGGGAGACGATCGAGGGCGAGTTCATGCTCCGCCGGTCGGACCCCGAGATGGACAACACCCGGCCCGACACGGCCGCCCTGCTCGGCATGGCGAGCGACCTGGATGTCGTCGCCGGCCGGATCACCAAGCCCGAGACGAAGGACAAGCTGGCGTCCGGGTTGCCGAAGGAGAACGGCAAGGCCAAGCTCGCGTTCAAGCTCGCCGAACGGGAGTTGCTCGCGCTGATCCCGGAGTGCATCAACGCCAAGGAGGCCAACTCGAACAACCGCGGCAAGGCCGACGACCTGTGGGACAAGGGGTTCGTCGTGCCCGAACATTTAACGCCGTCGTGGCTCGGCAAGTTCCCGCAGCAGATCAGCTACGTCCTGCTGGCCGTGGTCGGGCTGCTGTCCGTCGAGTGGATGACGCGCAAGCTGCTGCGGCTGGCGTGATCGCTCCCTAAAGCCCACCCATCGCGATGGGTGGGCTTTCACATACGCTTTCTTCCGTGGTGACGACTCCATGGCAACCGCGATGCCCCGACCCGCCGCCCTCGACCCGGTCGTCTCCCACCCGCTCGACCGGCTCCGCGGGACGATCCGCCGGTACGTGATCGCCGAGGGGCTGCTGTCGGCCACCATCTTCGTCGCGGCGTGGTTCGCCCTCGGCTTGCTCCTCGACTTCGGGCTGTTCAAGGCCGCCGCCTGGGACTGGGCGCTCGACGCCCCGCGGTGGGTGCGGGCCGCCGCCCTCGTCGTCGCCCTGCTCGCCCTCGCCACCATCCTCGTCCTGCGCATCGCCCGCCGGCTGACGAAGGAACTCTCCTACCCGGCGCTGGCGCTCGTCCTCGAACGGCGCTTCCCGGCCGTCTTCGGCGACCGCCTCATCACCGCCGTCGAACTCGCCGACATGGACCACCAGGCGCGCTACGGGTACTCGCGCGAGATGATCCAGCGGACGATCGACGAGGCCCGCGAGCGCGTCGGCACGGTGCCGACCCGCGACGTGTTCCACTGGCGGCGGCTGTGGAATCTCGGGTACGTCGCCGCCGGGCTGGTGCTGCTCGTCGCCGCTGCCGGGTTCGCCGGGTACGCGGCCGCCACGAGGAGCGCCGACCCCGTCCGCTTCGGCTGGCGGGCCGCGCACGTCGGGGCGACGTTCGTGGAGCGCAACGTGCTGCTCCGCGACACCCCGTGGCCGCGGCGGGCGCACCTCGAACTCGTCGCCTTTCCGGGCACCGAACGGCGCGTCGGCAAGGACGCCCAGGACACGGTCGTTCGCGCTAAGGCGTTCCGCTGGGTCGTCGCCGATTCGAGCGCCCCGATGGGCTGGCGGCCGATGGTCTGGGCCGACGTGACGCCCGACCTCGTCGGCGGGCCGGTGCCGGCGCTGCCCGAGGCCGGGTTCCGCGCCGGGGCCGAGGCCGGGGTGCTGGGCGACGACCCGGCCGGGTGGCAGGTCGATCAGATTCAAGCCGTCGGCGTCGAAGATGCGACCGCCCGCACCAAGCTGCTCGCCGCCGTCCACGGCGACGAGTACGAGACCCTCCGCAACGGCCTCGAGCGCGTCTTCGCGGCGCTCGACGCGCGGGCCGCCGACCCGGCGATGGGCCGCACACTGCGCAAGCTCGACGTGCCCGAGCGGGTGCTGCTCGTCTACACCGGGCAGACCAAGACCGGTGACGTGACCCTCGGGGCGGTACAGAACCAGGAGTATTCCGCGCCGGTGCCGGACTTGAAGGAGTCGGTCCAGTTCGTCGTCAAGGCCGAGGACTTCCGGACCGGGCCGCGGACGATCACCCTCGTCCCGCCGCCGCTGTTCAAGTCGCTCACGAACACCCAGTACCAGCCGGCCTACCTGCACCACGCCCCGCCGCTCGACGCCGACGGCACGGACATGGGCTACCCGGCCCTCCGCGGCCTGCGGCAGGCGATGGCCGACAAGCCCCTGTCGCTCACCGGCGACCGCTCCGTCATCCCCGTGCCCAGCGGCACCGAACTCGTCCTGACCGCGATCGCCGACGGCGACCTGACCGCCGCCTATCTGCTCCCGAAGGTCGGCATCCTGCCCGGGGCGAAGCCCGGCTCGGCCGACCCGGTGCCATTGAAGATCGAGGCCGACAAGCGGACGGTGCGAATCGAGTTCCGCGGCGACTACCGCTTCGCCGCCGGCCGCACCTTCACCCACGCCTACCGCGACGAGGCCGGCCGCGACCACTCCGCCCCGATCACGACCACGCCGACCGTCGAGTTCGACCTGGTCGTCGAGCAGGACGTGGTGAAGGCGAAGCGGCAGATTCTGGTGCAGGTGAACGACGACCAGCCGCCGGTCGTCGAGGTGGCGACGGACGTGATCCGCAAGGTCGGCAACGTCTACTACGTCACCCCGAAGGCGAAGATCCCGTTCAACCCCGAGAGCTTCGTCCGCGACGACCGCGGGCTGAGCAAGGTGGCCTACGAGTTCGCGTACTGGCAGGAGGATTCGGACCTGGGCCGGGCGCTGCGGTCGCAGCTGCTCGCCCGCCCGTTCCTGTACGCCCCCGGCCCGGCCGGGCTGTCGAACGTCGTCGCCCCGGCCTACCACGCCGTCAAGTTCAAGGAACTCGACAAGGGCGACAGCCGGCAGACCGGGTCGTTCGGCGTCAGCCGCTACGCCGAGATGCGCAACGACCTACGCCGCGAGACGCTCAAGGTCTTCACCGACCGGCTGGCCGCCCCGTTCGAGGAGGGCGAGTCGCACGTCGTCCCGAAGGTCGAGCTCAAGAGTCCGGACCGCGACTTCTTCAGCATCGACGCGCTCAAGCTGGGGGCGAGCACGTCCGAGGTGCAGACCCGCTACCGGCTCGACCTGAACGTCGTCGCCACCGACACGAACTACGACACCGGGCCGAAGACCGGCCAGAACCCCGAGCCGATCCGCCTGCTGATCGTCTCCGAGGGCGACCTGCTCGTCGAGATCAACAAGGAGGTCGAGGCGTTCGCGGTGCGGCTCGACGAGGCGCTCGCGAAGCTCGCCGGGGCGAAGAAGAAGTGGGAGTTCGTCCGCACCCAGACCTCGCTCGGGCAGGCGACGGGGGGCGGCAACCGCGAGAACTTCGACACGACCAAGGTGCGGGCGCAGGACGCCGCCCAGGACGTGGCGAAGGCCCGCGACGTGGTGGTCGGCGTCGTCCGCGAGTACCGTCGCCTCCACCGCGAGTGTATCGTCAACCAGGTGACGGAGGCGACCCGCGACAGCTTCGGCACGTTCGCCAATTGGATCGACCGCGTGGCCGGCGAGAACCCGCCGCCGGTGAACGACGACGAGGGCCGCCGGGCCGCGGCCGGGACGCTGACCCCGAAGATGACCTTCCCCGGCGTCGAGAAGCGCATCGACGGCGTGCTGCTGCTGTTCAACGAGAACCGCTGGCCCGAGTCGCCCGCCGTCGCCGACGCCGAGGTCGCCTTGACCCTGCTCGAAGCCGAGGTCACGGCCATCCGCAAGTCGCTCGGCGAGCTGCAGAACAAGGACAAGCTCAAGAAGATGCTCGCCTCCGTTATCGAGTCGCAGAAGCGCATCACACAGGAAATCCTGGCGTGGCGGTCGGTGGCGGAATCCGACACGCTCAAGAAGGAGCCGAAAATCCTGGCGATCGGTCCGGTGTTCCTCACGAAGGGCGAGACGAAGAAGCTCAAGCAGGGGCTGAACTGGCGGCAGTTCGACAAGGACGACCTTACCATCAAGGTCGCGTCGTCCGACCCGGCGGCGCTGACCGTGGTGCCCGAATTGAAGCTGAATTTCGAGCAGATCGACCGCAGCCCGTTCTTCGAGTATGAGGTCAAGGCCGGCGGCAAGGACGGCGAATTCACCCTGACACTGACGCCCGAAGTCGGCGACCCCGTGAAGGTTGTGGTAACGGTAAAGTAACGGCCCCGTTCGGCGAGCCGATTCCGCACGGTAAAGTGTTGGTGAGAGGCCGGTGCCTCGTCTCAGTTGGTGAGATCGACGTGCGGTGGTTGTCACCCCGCCCCCCGTTGGAGGTTCCCCCATGCCCCGCCGGTTGCCGGCCGTTTTCCCGCTCATGCTGGCGGTCACGGTCGGACTCTTCGCCCTGACCGTCCCGCTCGTCGCGCAGCCGGCCACGCCGGCCCCGACCGGCGAGGGGATCAAGCGGACGCAGGAAGACAACCTCAAGCTGTACAAGCGGTTCGCCGACGAACTCCTCAAGCTCGCCCAGAAGTGGGAGAAGAGCGACAGCACCGAGGAGCGCGAGCGGGCCAAGGGGCTGCGGGCGGCCCTCCGCATCGCCGACGAGAAGGGCGTCAAGACGCTGTTCGAGGGGGTCGTCAACGGCCTCGTCGGGGTCAAGAGCGGGCCGGAGTTCCAGGCGCTGCTGGCGAAGGACCAGGCGCTGACCAAGGCGCTCGAACAAATCCTCGAATCGCTCGAAACCGAGGGCGAGGCCGACAAGCTCAAGCGCGACATCGCCGACCTCAAGGAACTCATCAAGCAGGTCGCCGAGTTGAAGAAGCGCGAGGAGAACATCCTCGCCCGCACCAACCTGCCCAAGGCCGACCCGAACAAGATCGCCAAGGACCAGGCCGACCTGACCAAAGACGCGAAAGATGTCGCCAAGAACCTCGACAAGACCGACCCGAAGGACGGCAAGCCGCCGATGGGCGGGGCCGGGGAGCCGAAGGACGACAAGTCGGAACAGAAGCCGGAGGCCAAGCCGGGCGAGTCGTCGGCCGAGCCGAAGACCGACACCAAAGACCCGAAGAGCGACGGCAAAGACCCGATGGGCGGCGACCCCAAGAGCGGGGAGCCGAAGCCGGGCGACCCGAAGGGCGGGATGAAGCCCGACGCCGGGATGTCGAAGGAGACGCCGAAGGACGGGGCCGGCGAGCCGAAGGCGGGCGACCCCAAGGCCGGCGGCGAGCCGAAGCCGATGGCCGGCGAGCCGAAGCCGCCGACGCCGGGCGACCCCAAGAATCCGATGGGCGAGCCGAAGCCGATGTCGCCGAGCGACAGCAAGGCCCAGGGCGAGGGCAAGGGGGACGCCAAGCCGTCGCCGCCGATGGGCGGCGAGGCCAAGCCGATGGCCCCGAGCGACAGTCCGCCGAGCGACAGCCCGCCGAGCAGCGGGATGCCGAAGCCGGGCGGCAGCCCGAGCAGCCCGCCCCCCCCCGGCGGGCCGAAGCCGCCGAACCCGAACAACCCCAACGACGAGGCCAAGCGCAACGTCGAAGAAGCCATCCCCCCCGCGGAAGGGGCCGAGAAGGACTTGAAGAAGGACGACCGGCGGGAAGCGTCCAAGAAAGAAGACGACGTGATCCGGGCGCTCGACAAGGCCCTCAAGGAGCTGGAGAAGCGGCTCAAGCAGCTCCGCGAGAAGGAGATGCTCAAGAAGCTCGAAGACCTCGAACGCCGCGTCGCCAAGATGCTCAAGATGCAGGTCGAGGTGTACGAGGCGACCAAGAACATCGACGGGCTGGTCAAGAAGAACAACAACCAGAAGACGACCGCCGACATTCAAAAGGCCGGGGTCGAGGGGGAGAAGGAGGGTGAGATCGCCCTGGAGGCCGAGAAGGCCCTGCGCCTGCTCGAAGGCGAAGGGACCGCGGTCGTGTTCGCCGCCGTGCTGGGCGAGGCGAAGAAGGACATGGAGGCGGTCCAGAAGGAACTCACCCGGGCGAACGTCGGCCCGGACACGCAGCTGGTCGAGGAGCAGATCATCCAGCAGTTGCAGCGGATGCTCGAAGCCTTGAAGAAGGCCAAGGACGACCTCGACAAGCCGCCGCCGCCTCCGCCGCCCGGACCCCCGCCGCCCCCCGGCGAGCCGAAGAAGAGCCTGATCCAGCTGGTCGAGCAGCTGAAATTGCTCAAGCAGTTGCAGGTGCAGGTGAACGACCGGACGACGGCGTTCGGCAATCGCGAGCCGACCCCCCAGGTCGCCGACCCGTTCCTCCAGGAGCAACTGCGGCAGCTCGGCGACCGGCAGAAGACCTTGCAGGGGATGCTGCACAAGATCGCTGAACAGCTGAACCAGCAGTAAGGCGGAGTGGTTCTGTAATGTGGCCCGCTCGCTCCGCGAGCGGACCTTTCTGGAGACCGAGTGGCTGCCCTTGCCGTCCAGGAAACGACCGCTCGCGGAGCGAGCGGACTACACTGCGGAACCAGCCTTTTGGAAGGCAGTTGCGGTAAAGCGGTTGTGTTAGCCGAAGTCCGAAGGTAAACTCGGGGTGTGTGGAACGCTCTCTCCCTCCGCCCACCCCACCGATCAAAACATTCCGGTTCCGAGCCGGTCACGTTCGCGAGGAGGATTGCCAGTGACGATCCGCACGTATGTAGCGGCCGCGGTCTGCTCCGCGGGCCTGATCGCCCCGGCGACCGCCGCCGAGACCGCCGTTAAAAAGCCGGCCTATGGGTTCAGCACCCTCAAGGCCGCCCCCGACGCCAAGGCGAAGGCCGAGGCGTGGCTCAAGTCGGTCGGGAAGTTCGACCAGACGGCGTTCGACGGGATCTGGGGCAAGGAGGCGCGGTCGGTCCTCGACCGCGTGGCCGACACGATCTCGCTCGGCAACAGCGAGGCCGGTGCCCTGCTCGCCGCCGCCCGCACGCTCGACGCCCCGGCCGCCGCCGAGGTGCCGGCCCTCATCAAGGACGCCAAGCAAGACGCCTTCTTCCGGGCCAACCTCGCCCTCGCCTTCGCCAAGGCCAACGCCAACAAGAAGGCGTTCGAGGAGGCGCTCGAAGCCCTCAACGCCGTCACCCCGGAAGCCGTGGTGGACCCGTCGAGCTACTTCTTCTTCAAGGCCGTGTCCGAACACGCGACCATGAAGCGCGACGCCGCCACCGGCACCATCACCCGCCTGCTCGACGACGTGACCGACGCCCCGGACCGCTACCGGATGGTCGCCACCCTCATGTTCTTCGACATGCTCAACTGGTCGCCCGACCCGAAGGACATGACGAACATCGGCCGGCTGATGGACAACAGCGGCCGCCGCCTCGACCTCGCCCGGCCCGGCGAGAAGACGCAGGACATCCAGAAGAAGATCGTCTTCCGGCTCGACGAGCTCATCAAGGAGATGGAGAACCAGGGCAAGGGCGGCGGCAACGGCGGGTCGTGCCCGGACGGCGGCAAGCCCGGCAACAAGCCCGGCCCCGGCAGCCTGACCCCGAGCAACCCGGCCCCGGACAGCACGGTCATGGGCGGCAGCGGGGCCGGCAAGATCGACGACAAGAAACTCCGCGAGATCGCCGACGGCTGGGGCCTCATGCCGCCGGACAAGCGGGCCAAGGTCGTCGAGGAGATCAACCGCGACCTGCCGGCCAAGTTCAAGCCAATGATCGACGAGTACTTCAAGTCGCTCAACCGGGTCCACGGCGTCAAGTGACCGCGACCCCGAGCCGGCGTTGACACCCGCGGGCGGCGGCCGATCCCACGGCCGCCGCCCGCCCCGTTCCCGGAACCCCCGCACCCCGAGTCCGCCGCCATGCGTTACACCCGCCGGGGGTCGTTCGTCTTATTCCTGGGCCTCCTCGCCACGGCGGCCGCGCCTGCCGCCGACCTAACTACCGCCGGCGGGAAGAAGTACACCGGCACCCTCGTCGCCGTGGACCGCGACGGCGTGACCTTCCGCGTCGGCACCACCGACACGAAGATCACCGGCAAGGAGGTGCTCGTCGTCGATCTCGGCAACAAGGTCGTCCCCCCCCCAAAGGACGCGAAGTACCACGAGATCGAGCTGACCGACGGCACCACCCTGCGGTGCGCGAAGTTCCTGGTGAAGGGGAAGAAAGTCGAGGTCGAACTGCTTCCCGGCCCGTCCGGAGTCGTGCCACCGGCTCTCGACCTGCCACTGGCGAGCGTCTTCTACGCCGTCCGCGGGGCCGACGACGAGAAGAACCGGGCCGAGTGGCGGAAGATGCTCCAGACCCGCGGCAAGCGCGACCTGTACGTGATGCGCCAGGCCGACGGCCTGAACTTCGTCCAGGGCACCCTCCTCGAAGGCAGCGCCGACGGCACGACACTGACGTTCGAGAAGGAGGACGGCACGAAGGAACCGCTGCGGCTGTCGCGGGCGACCGGCGGGCTGGTGTTCAGCCAGCCGCCCCCCGCGACCGTGCCGCCGACCCTGTGCAAGGTCGTGGACGTGTTCGGCAACACGCTCGTCGCCGCAGCCGTCGAGGTGACGGCCGCGGCCGTGACGGTGACGACCGTGGCCGGCGTGCGGGTGACGTACCCGACCGCGACCGGGGTGGCCAAGCTCGACTATGCCCAGGGCAACATCGCCTACCTCTCCGACCTGACGCCGCAGGTGGACGTGCCGGAACTGCCCGCCGACGAGGGCACCAAGACGCTCAACGTGCGGGCACCGTTCCTCGCCGACAAAACGCCGACGAACGAGGCGCTCAAGCTCGACGGGATCGTGTACCCGAAGGGGCTGTGGGTGGCGGCCGACACGGTGCTGACCTACGCCATCGGCGGCGACTACCGCGAGTTCCGGGCGGTGGTCGGGGTCCACGACCAGTTCGGCAACAGCGTGACCGAGGCGAAGGTGACGGTCGAGGCCGACGGCCGGGTGCTGTTCGCGGAAGTCGTGCGGCGGAAGAACAAGCCGAAGGTCGTGTCGCTCGACGTGAAGAACGTCAAGACGCTGCGCGTTCTGGTCGAGTCCGACGCCCCGTTCTTCAACGGCAGCCAGGCCGTCCTCGCCGACGCGCGGGTGCAGAAGTGACGACCGACCCGTCGCCTTTCGCTCCGCGAAAGGTGGCCGACCACGAGACTGCTGCCTCGGATCGCTTCGACGACCTTTCGCGGAGCGAAAGGCGACTTTGATACGTCTCCCCGAGTAACCCCCATGTCGCGTCGCCTCCTCGCCCTCCTCGCCCTCCCCGCCGCCCTGGCGATCGCCGCCGTGGTCGTGCCCGTCGCCGCCCGGCCGCCGGCCGTCGAGAAGGCCGTCCTCGACGCCGAGACCGCCCGCGTCGCAGCCATCGACAAGGTCAGCCCGGCCGTCGTCGCCGTCTGCATGGCCGTCGGGCAGGCCGTCGGGTCGGGCGTCGTCATCGACCCCGAAGGCTACGCCCTCACCAACTTCCACGTCGTCCAGCCGACCGGCCCGGTCATGCAGTGCGGGCTGGCCGACGGCGTACTCTACGACGCCGTCCTCGTCGGCCTCGACCGCGTCGGCGACGTGGCCCTCGTCAAGCTGCTTCCGAAGGTGCCGGGCAAGCCGTTCCCGTTCGTCAAGCTCGGCGACAGCGACACGGTCAAGGTCGGCGACTGGTCGCTGGCGATGGGCAACCCGTTCTCGATCGCCCTCGACTTCACCCCGACCGTCACCTACGGCCTCGTCAGCGGCACCAACCGCTACCAGCCGCCGGGCGGGGGCGGGTTCCTCGAATACACCGACTGCATCCAGGTCGATACGTCGATCAACCCGGGCAACTCGGGCGGCCCGCTCTTCGACATGAAGGGCGAGCTGGTCGGGATCAACGGCCGCATCTCGCTGGAGAAGCGCGGGCGGGTGAACGTCGGCGTCGGGTACGCCATCTCGATCAACCAGATCAAGAACTTCCTCGGCCACTTCTACGCCGGCATCGACACCGACCACGCCACCCTCGGGGCCGCCGTCGGTTCGGCCGACGAGGATAAAGACTTGGCCAAGATCGTCGTCAAACAAATTCTCGACGACAGCGACGCCTACCGCCGCGGGCTGCGCGACGCCGACGAACTGATCTCGTTCGCCGGCCGGTCGATGACCAGCACGAACCAGTACAAGAACATCCTCGGCGTCTTCCCGAAGGAGTGGCGGGTGCCGCTCACCTTCCGCCGCGACCGCGACCAGAAGGAAGTCCTCGTCCGGTTGCAGGGGCTGATCCCGGCCGAGAAGGAGCCGGGGCCGGGCGGCGCGCCGAAGCCGATGCCCACGCCCCGGCCGAAGCCGATTCTTCCGAAGGGGGGCGGGCCGCCGAAGTCCGACTCGCCGGCCGCCAAGCTGTACCAGCAGAAGCCGGGGTACGCCAACTTCCACTTCAACGAGCTGCAGCGCGACAAGCTGCTCGCCGCGGCCAAGGCCCACGGCGACTTCGCCGCCGTCGCCGGGACGTGGGCGGCCGAGGGCACCTACGACGCCGGCGAGCGCAAGGGGGCGATGCGGTTCGAGGTCGCCGGCGACGGCGGCGACGACGCCCAGGTGTCGCTCACCCTCAACATCGACCACAAGTTGCAGCCGTTCAAGCAGGCCGACCTGCGGGCGCAGTCCGAGCCGATCGGTAGCGGCGGGCTGATGATGGCCCTGTACCACTACCACCGCTTCCTCACGGTCGGGGTGAAGGGGTTCGAGGGCGAGTTCGCCCACGCCGGGAGCGAGCCGTTCTACCCGTACCCGGCCGACGGCACGGCCCCCAAGTCGCTCGCCGCCCTCCGCGTGGACGCCGACGTGATCCGCACCAAGCACGGGTCGGTCGTGTGCAAGTGGTACTTCGCCAAGGCCGACCACAAGCTGCTCGGCTTCGAGACGGTGCTGGCGAAGGAGGCCGACGCCTGCGAGGTCTACTTCGCCGACTACAAGGCCGTGGACGGCCGGCAACTCCCGCACCGGATCGAGGTCCGCACCGGCGACAAGCGCTACGCCGTCCTGACCGTGAGCAAGTACACCCTCAAGTAAAACGACACGACAAAGCCCACCCGTCGCGACGGGTGGGCTTTTCGACGGCTCCTGGTAGACACCTTATGCGCATCCGCACTT
>Ga0105048_10006327_pt1 | contig 19102 bp, 24 predicted proteins | sample MAT05_FD_78382 | JGI IMG/M metagenome (GOLD analysis project Ga0105048, IMG submission 78382) | Freshwater microbial communities from Lake Fryxell liftoff mats and glacier meltwater in Antarctica - MAT-05 | ecosystem: Environmental > Aquatic > Freshwater > Ice > Liftoff microbial mat | place... | reverse complement strand
TGAGGAAAAAATGCCAGAAAAAGGAATTCTAGAAAGTGCGAAAGAAAAATTGGGTACTATGCTTAGTTCTGCTTTTGCAAGTAATGCATCACCATCATCAACTGCTGTTCCGGACCCTGATGGGTCAGGATGCAAGGCTTTAGCCGTAAAAATAGAAAATAATGAGGGAAGAGTTCTAGCAGGCGAACAAAAAAGAGCGATCGCTTGCGGACTTGGCGGAACTTAATTTAAACATCCTTAATCTCTCTACGATGAGTTTGTATTTGAAATCCATTAGATTTAATGTGGGCAGAAATATCTTCGGCTACTGTCACTGAACAATGTTTTTTGCCTGTACAACCAAAAGCAATAGTCAAATAGCTTTTACCTTCTTCATCATATCGCGGGAGAAGCGTATTAAATATCGTCTTTAAATTTTCGATATATTGACGATACATATCATCTTTAAGGGCATAATTTTGGACAGCTGGGGAGAGTCCAGTCTTAATTTTTAAATCATCATCCCGATAGGGGTTGGGTAGAAAACGAACATCAAAAACTAAATCCGCTTCTCAAGGAAGTCCATCAGAATAAACAATGCTATCAGGAATGACTTTACGTTCGACAATCGGTATTAAGCTCGCCGATGAAGCATCAGGGATAATCTTCGTAAAACCTTCCCCCCACATTTCAATAAGCCGAACGCAGCACTTTACCAGCCGCACATCATCCTAGCTTACCCTTTCTTATTCCTTTAAAATAACTTTCATCAACTTCAATCTCTCCTGTTTTGCTTTGTCTATCCTACTTCTTCTCATAACTGCACCTTTACAACATTATTTCATGTTGTCTTGTACAGCTCCGAATATTCTTTTCTATTAAACACTTTCCTTTTATAGTGAAAAAATCTATTTTGAGCTTTATAAATCAATTTATCTAAGAAAAAATAGAGAATAAGTTGAATGACAAAAAAACTAAATATTGTTTGGTTCAAAAAAGATTTACGTATTTTTGATCACTCTTCCTTGTATGAAGCATCTCAAAATGGTGATGTTTTACCTTTATATGTTATAGAGCCCAATCTATGGAAGTTACATGATAGCTCTCGTCGTCATTGGCATTTCATTCACGATTCCCTCATAGATTTACAAAAATCTTTACTCAAAATAGGAGCTCCGCTATGCATTCGCGTGGATGAGATACTAAATGTCTTACAAAATCTAAAAAATGAAAATGGTATATTTGACCTTTGGTCACATGAAGAAACTGGCAATGACTGGACATATAAACGCGACTTAAATGTCGCTAAATGGTGTAAGGAAAATGGTGTCTCATGGAGTGAATTTCCATCCAATGGGATTGTACGCCGACTTAAGAGTCGCAATGGATGGGCGAGTTTACGTGATACGAGAATGAAGTCTTCTATTATTCCTCCGCCCATTAAAATCCAAAATTCACAGGAGATAGTATCAGACCCCTTACCATCTAAAACAGATCCTATGTTTGGCGATACAATAATTGTTAATGTGCAAACAGGTGGGCGTATTGAGGGATTTAAAATACTAGATTCGTTTCTTAAAGATCGTGGCCGCTATTATGTGCAGACTATCTCTAAGCCCGGTATTTCGGCACGTCATTGCTCACGCCTAAGCACACATATTACTTATGGTACCCTTTCAGTAAAAGAAATTGAACAAGCAACAAAGGCAAAAATTATCTCTCTATCTGAGAATATTTCTCCTGATGCCTCATTTTTCCAACGTAATCTTTCAGCGTTTTTATCTCGATTAGCATGGCACTGCCATTTTATACAAAAACTTGAGCAACAGCCAGAAATTGAATTTGAATGCATGCATAAGGCGTTTGAAGGTATGCGCGAACCCCATTTTCGTGAAGATTTTTTGGAAGCCTGGAAAACAGGTCACACTGGCTACCCACTTATTGATGCGTGTATGCGAAGTTTACATGAAAATGGATGGATTACTTTTCGGATGAGGGCAATGGTGGTTTCCTTTGCAAGCTATCATCTCTGGCTAGATTGGCGAAGGACTGCACCTTATTTAGCACAATTATTTACAGACTATGAGCCGGGCATCCACTATTCTCAGTTTCAGATGCAATCAGGTGTTACAGGCATTAACGCTATTCGAATGTATAATCCAATCAAACAATCTTACGAACATGATCCACAGGGAAAGTTTATTCGCCGTTATGTACCTGAACTCGCTCATCTTCCTGATGATAATATTCATGAGCCATGGCTTATGGATTCTCCGCCTCCCAACTATCCCTCACCAATTGTTGATCATCTGACTGCTATAAAACATGCTAGAACAGAAATATCAAAGAGGTGGAAATCTGATGGTTTTAAAGAAACCTCAAATGAGGTAAATAAAAAACTTGGAAGTCGTAACCGACCTCCATTCAAGGTAAAGTCAAAAAGAAAAGTAGATACGTCACAACTTAGTTTTGAGTTATAATTATTAACTTTTAAAGAATCATACAAAAGCAAAAAAAATAATATGGCAATTTTGTATACAGAGGAATTTATTAAGACTATCATCCGAATGGCATGGGCAGATGATATTTCATTTGATAAAATAAAAAGAGATTTGGGTATAAGTGAGAGTGAAGTAATTAAAGTTATGCGCAGCAATTTAAATTCTAATAGATTTAAACTATGGCGTAGACGTGTAACGGGTAGAAAGTCGAAACACGAAAAACGAACAAAATTGCTTGAGCGACTGATAGATTAGTTTGGAAAAAAATCTGATTTCAATTTTATTTTTATAGCTTGAGCTTACCTCTAATAATTACAGGGTAAAATATAATCATGATAAGTGTATTCTATGATGGAAAATGTGGCCTCTGCAGGCGTCAAATTAAATATTATGAGGGGATTGCTCCTGCTGGTATATTTGAATGGATAGATATTACACAAACACCAGAGCCATTTACAACACTCGGGTTCAAAGTGAACGATGGATTACGTGTATTACATGTGCGTGATAGTAAGGGAAAGATGCATCTGGGTATAGATGCCTTAATCGTTATATGGCGATTACTGACATACTGGAGAGTCTTAGCAATAATAGTATCCTTACCAATTATAAAATCAACAGCTTCATGGCTTTATATACGATTTGCAAATTGGCGATATAAGCGATTAGGGTATGATTCATGCGATATATAATTATTTTACTTATTCTCATATTTACAGGAGATGTTATGGCAGAAGAACAAGAAAAAAATATATTAGGGAACGATTTAGAGCAATGCTGCACTTCTCCGATGACAGGTTTCTATCGTGACGGCTATTGCCGAACAAGTGATGAAGATACTGGCACTCACGTAATGGCTGCTATTATTACTGAAGAATTTCTTCAATTTACTAAGTCACGTGGCAATGATTTACAAACGCCACGCCCCTTATATGATTTTCCTGGTCTCAAAGCAGGAGATAGGTGGTGTTTATGTGCTTTACGTTGGAAGGAAGCCTATGAAGCAGGTCTAGCTCCTCCTGTTGTTCTAGAAGCAACGCATGAAAAAGCATTAAATTATATTCCTATCGAAGTACTCAAAGCTCATAGAAAACAATAAATGCAAGTTCTAAAAACTCAATTTGATACGTATGAAGATTTAGTAAGCTATGTTAAAAATCTGGCTCCGTGGTCTGAAGGAGAGCCCAGCTTTATTCGAGGTGGAAGAAAGAGTGCTGAAATAAATCTATTACGGATAAATCCTATCACTTATGCAAGCACACGTAACTATGGTGATGGGGATATAACACGACTATCGCCTTATATTCATCACGGTATTATCAGCTTAAATGAAGTTCGTAATTTTGCACTTACCAAATGTAGTGATCCCTCCCAAATAATAAAATTCATCCAAGAGCTTGGATGGAGAGATTACTGGCAGCGCATCATAAGCGTAAATCCTGAATGGGCCTGGCAAGACATTGAATCTTATAAAACTGGGTTTTTAGTAAATGATTATGCTGATGATTTACCTGATGACATTATAAAAGGTACAACAGATACTTCTTCTATTAATGCATTCATCAAGGAGCTAATTGAAACAGGATACATTCACAATCATGCACGTATGTATCTAGCTTCATATATTGTGCATTTTCGTCGAATAAAATGGCAGGTGGGAGCAAAATGGTTTTTAAAACATCTTCTTGATGGTGATATAGCCAGTAACAACTTATCATGGCAATGGGTAGCAAGCACTTTTAGTAATAAACCTTATATCTTTAATCTAGAAAATGTAGATAAATATTTTGCAAAATGTGTCGATACTTCACCGCTTAATAATCAATCTATAAACGATACTTATGAGGCTCTCACACTGAGGCTTTTTCCTAAACTCAAGGAGATATCATGAGGCAATCAATAATCTGGGTAAATGAAGATTCTCTGAGGCTTTCACATCCTGTTTTTTCATTTTCTTCAGTGGATATAAAAGCTATTTTTATTTGGGATGATGTGTATTTTAAGGAAGCAGGGTACAGTTTAAAGCGATTAGTGTTTATCTATGAAACACTCTGCGAACTACCTATTCAAATTATCCGCGGTGATACAATAGCAATACTGAAGGATTACGATCTATGTTTACTTTATATACCAGAAAGCATAAATCTATTTATAAGAGATATCATTAATCAGCTACCAGAAACTATCGAGATTAATATAATTGAAGGTGAGCCATTTGTGTGTCTTCCTAGGCAAACTCAGTATGGGCGGTTTTTTCAATACTGGAATAAAGTAGAAAAAACTGCACTCTTAGTTGATGGAGGGCTAAAATGAATAGTCGTAATGTGCTGCTTGCAAAATCTCTTACCTATAGTGGAACACTACCATTCATTTTATGTGTTATTTCTTTGTTGATGAATTTTCCGTTTATGGAGGCAAGTTTTCTTGTTCGTGCCTATGCCTCTGTAATTATATCATTTTTATGTGGAATTCATTGGGCAATTTATCTTTTCTTTTCTGATAAGTGTCCAAAAAATCTTTTTATTTCAAGTAATGTAGTTGCAGCGATAGCATGGCTTTCACTGATTACTCCGCCTTACATTATATTCCTTATGCTTCAACCAATATGCTTCTTGTATATGCTATTTCTTGATTTTCAACTATGTAAGGCATTAATACTTCCAAACTGGTTTTATAATCTGAGACGTAATGCTACAATTATTGTTATACTGTCTCTGAGTACAATTATTATACTCTTATAAGATAAGTTATTTTTAGATAGAAATAATTTAGCTATTTGCAGAGTGATAATAAGTTTAACAAAAAGATTAGATTTATTTCGTCCATCTCAAGACGAACTCAACAAAATTTCTCACCTTCTTGACACAAAACCATAAAATATTTTAGTTATCTGTTCTCCAGAGTGGTTTAAATTAATGAATTTAAGAGTTCTCACACTCTTCATAAATAGTGTTACCCTTGATCTTTGAATCTATCAAAGATAAGTAGGGAAAACACTTACAGCTAACACTGTGTAAGATATTTTTATCATAAGTAAAATATCATTCTTTTGATTTTTTATGACCTATTCAGACCGAAGATTTAAAACTTTTATATTATAAATACCTAGTATTAGCAGTAAGTATCTTAGGAAAAGTAGTTGGTATATTTAAATTGAGTTCATTTTTATTATTTTCTACATGTGTCACATTTGCAATAAAATATATCCTACTCCTCAAACCGTCTTTATAAAATCCGGCATTTTCGGATCATCACCAATATTAAGTCGGATTCGCTCGGTCATAATATCAATGGCTCTATCGAAACCATCATAGTTAAGATCTTTGGTATTTTCCAACAAGAAATACCTGCTCAAAACTTTTTCTGAATTACTAAGAATGTACTTATAAAAGTTGAAATTCGCTTGTTTGTGAAAGTTATATATTGTCTAAGAGGGTTGATAATCTAATAACTGTCACACGGCACTCTCCAATGATTAAAAGTAATGATGTTTGAAGTGCTATTCATTATTATTTTCCTCAGTATTTCTTTGAATGGTATGGGCTGTAGATACCCACAACGGAGTATCATCTTCTCTACGTTCCAATTTCTTAAAGGCCATTTTTTTTTTGTAAGTGTTTGTACACCCTTTCGCGGGAAGGGAATCACCCGTGTTTTGAGAAGGGGGTATATAAAATTTTGGCATTTTATCCTCTGTGTTTCTGAAGCATAAAGTAATTGGGGGGCGAGGAAAGACATTACCATTCATGGTATAAGTAAGTCATGTTGAATCTTTGTCTAAGGCATTTTTTTTGTATAAGGATGTATGAGCCCTTATGACTTCCTTATACTGTTGCCTGTCATTCCCTATCGCTTCCTTACTCCAAAACTCGATATAAACTCCATTAATAAAAACCAAATGATTTTTTCAAGAGTTAAATAAGGACACAGCTATGCAAATTAAAGAAATTATGAGTAAAGACGTTGAAGTGGTTGCACCTGACGCTAAACTTCATGAGGTCGCTAGAAAAATGATGAGTCGCGATTGTGGTAGCGTCGTTGTCGTCGAGGATGGCCGCCTGGTCGGGATGATCACCGACCGTGACATTGCCCTACGCTGTATAGCAGATGACCACCACCCCAGCACCACAAACGCCAAACAAATAATGACTCCCGAAATTTTATATTGCATGGACACCGACGATTACGATGAGGTCGCAAAGAATATGGGTAAGAACAAAGTGAGACGACTTCCCGTTCTTGACGCAAACAAACGCATGGTTGGGATTGTATCATTAGGAGATCTAACAAAACATACGAATTATAAATTGTGCGGTGAAATGCTCGGTGAAATTTGTAAGGCGGCGTAATCAAGCAACAATAAAACCTGACCTTATACTAAATTAATAACCCAAAACTTTTTTAGGTGATTCGCCCTACATGAGGTTAGTTCTAGAGTAGAATTCCATACGGTACCCTACGCCAACTTCTGTCCGGATAGTAATTCGATTTTCCGAACCCCTTTCGATTTTCTCTCGGAGCTGACCAATAAAAACCCTAAGATACTGACTATCTGAGCCGTGGCCCTTACCCCAAACCTCTTGCAAAATTTCCCTATGCCCCAACATTTTACCGCAGTGAGTAACGAAATAGCGCAATAAATTATACTCTTTGGGGGTAAGAGCTACAAGCTTGTCATCAAGAAAAACCTGATGACTAACCAGATTCATACGAAGCGGTCCATTACTGATTTCAGATTCCCCCGTCTCGTGGATTGCAGATTTCCTGAGTGAGGCATTTATACGTGCGCAAAGAACGTCGGCATCAAAAGGTTTTATAACATAGTCGTCAGCGCCCATGTTTAACCCTTCGATAACATCTTGATTGGATTTTTTAGGAGAGGTAAGAATAATTGGTACTTGCGACCATTCTCTGATAGCGGGGATAATATTCTTACCATCCATGTCATCCGTATCCATGTCCAAAATAATAATATCAGGCTTGATGGATACGTATAGTCGGATAGCTTGCTTGCCTGACGAGCACTCTACAATCTTAAAGTCTTCCCTATCCAAAACGATATCAAGAATCCTGTAGGTTTGCGGATTACTATCTACAACCAAAATAACATTCTTTTTCTTCTGATTTTTTCTTTGCATTAATCCAGACGCTTCATCGGCACTTTAAGAGTTGTAGGATATTGAAAAATTATAACAAATAGGTGCTATACGGGCAAGTAGGTAATATTGGGGTATCTTGCAACCATGAAAGGCCACTCCTCATACCCTAAAATAGGTATGTCGGAGTGGCTTATGCGGGAGGTGCTTTTTTGTTATGTCATTACTTCGAATCCCGGTTCTGGTCACGATCTTTCGCAGATAGCTCGCCATTTTGGTTACGTTTGTTGTTGGCGGGGTTTTTGTTGCCGGCGCGTTCCTTGTCATTTTTGATGGGTTGATTTATTGCTGGAATTTCAAGGGTAGTTTTCTTATCAGGCTCCGTTCTATTCATTGCATTCTCCTTCGTAGAAGTTTGATTAGAGGTTAATCGACCTCTGGCCAACACCTCGCTTACGAATTCGTTCCAGATTTTTTTAAATTCAAATAAAAATTATTTTTTGGACTGGGCGCTTCATAGAGCTTTAAGTCTCATGTAAGACTTTATACTTCAATATCATTAAGAAATTCATTGAAATTTTTTATGTGGAAATTTTTTATGTGGAACTTTTTTATATTCAGATTGTTTGTACCATATAGCGATCAAAAGTTGTAAATATATCTATTAATTTGCACAATCGAAAAACCTTTGCTTTTGGCAAAATTTTTTTTGAAATCGTTATAATTTTTTTATTTTAAATAACCTTTTAAGGAGACAGCCATGGCGTACAACAACGACGTAAAAGTTAAAAATAATAATTTAGATCCTATCACCAATGAGCGAGGCGCCCACCCAGTCGGAACGGGTCTAGGAGCTCTCGCAGGAGCAGCAGCTGGAATTGCTGGGGCGGCGGCCGTTGGCGCCACATATGGCTCAGTCGTAGGTCCTGCTGGGACAGTGGCCGGTGCAGCTGTTGGGGGCCTCATCGGTGGACTAGCCGGTAAAGCCGTTGCTGAGGACGTCAACCCTACTGCAGAGGAGGAATATTGGGGCGAAAATTACCAGAATCGCCCTTATTTCCAAAGTGATGTAGGCTACGACGCATACCGCCCAGCATATAGTCAGGGAATTAACGCTTATTCTCAAAATGCGGGAAAAAGTTTTGATGAAATTGAACCTCAATTGAACGAAGACTGGGAAAGTCAAAGCGGGGCAGAGCTATCCTGGGCAGAAGCTAAGGAAGCCTCACGCGACGCCTATGATAGACTGTATAATCGCAAAAATAATAATATTTAACAGATACAAATTGAATCGGTGTGGGCTTAGTGAGCCCACACTATTCGAATAAAGAAGGAGTTAGAAATGGGACGTGGAATTTTACTTTGGTTAATAGGCGTGCCTATTCCCATCATCATCTTGCTTGCAATATTCTTCAACTAAAAATCTTCGTAGGTAAATAATGAATCCTATTTCAGATACCCCACAAAGTTACAATACTGTTCAAGAAAGTTGCATTACCGAAACCCACAGTTCGAGCGTGTCTTGGCCCTCGATCACGGCGGGAGCTCTTGCCTCAATCTCCGTATCAATTGTACTTTTCTCTTTAGGATCTGGCATCGGGCTGGCATCACTCCCGCCGTGGACAAATTCAAATTCGTCTCTGACGGCTTTTACGCTTAAAATGGCTATTTTTCTAATTGTTGTGCAATGGATTTCTTCTGCCGTGGGTGCATATTTGACTGGGCGACTAAGAGTAAAAAGAGTGGGTCTTCATACCCAGGAAGCATTCTTCCGTGATACATCAAATGGGTTTTTGTCTTGGGCCTTGGCGACCGTTATTACCACTGGGCTATTAATCTCTGGAACAACTTCTATTATAAGCGGAGGCGTACAAGCCGCTTCAATGGTTGCCGCAGGCACCGTTGCTGGATCAAGCAAAGATGCAGGCGATATAAAATATCCCTTAAGCTATTATGTAGATAGTATGTTTAGGTCCGACAAACTGAGCGAAAATATGACCAATAAAGATTTCCGAAGTGAGGCCACGACTATTCTTATGAGCAATATAAATAGCCTAGGAGTTGGTGATGTCGATAAAGCCTACCTAACTCGTTTAGTAACTGCACATACGGGTTTATCGGAAAACGATGCAACTGAGCAAGTTGAAAGGGTAATCGGTCAAATCAATGTGGTTGAAGAAAAAGCAAAACGACTTGTGGATGATACTCGTAAAGCCGCTGAACATTTTGCCTTTTTTACCTTCTTTTCCATGTTAGTTGGGGCCTTCATTGCCTGCGTGGGTGGAGCTTTGGGTGGTCAACGTAGAGATCTATACTAAATTCTTCTTCTTTTTTCAAAGAAATTGGAAGAAAAAAATAGATAAACATAGTTTTATCGTACAAAAAGATGTTTCTACTCTTGGAAATTTTTTGAGAATTTTTAAATATTAGAAATTAGGTTCACATGCCAAAAAAACAAAATCAAAAAATTTCTAATGGAAGTCAGTCAAAGCAAAGCAATCAAATCAATAGCCATAAAATTTTAAGAATTAGTAAAGCTGTTTCAATACCGTATTCTAGTGTACTAGAAAATTTTAGTCACGGGATTGTTAAGTTTATGGGCACTGCGACCGGCTTCACCATCGCCATCGTGTACACTATTATGTGGTTGATCGCTGGAGTATGGACAAATTTTTCATCTCATTGGGAATCGGCACTTATTGTCTCCTTTAGTCTTATGACGTTTTTAATAATTTTTTTAACACAAAGAGCGCATAACAAGGAAATTCTTGCCGTACATGTTAAGCTTAATGAAATTATTAACGCAACAGCAAAGGCAGACAATAAGCTTATCAATATTGAAGAAAGCAGTGAAAAAGTAATCCATAAAGTGAATACTGATCAATAAGATACTGTTAAAGAAATATTTGAACTTTAAAATAATTAGTTTTTTTTAAAATAGTAAAGTAAACTCTTAGAATGAAAAATAAATTTACACGTACTAATTTAATTTTTACTGCAACTTTTTTGCTATTTGTCGTTTTAATTGTTCAAATTTATGTACTTGGGCTTCGCGAAATTTATAAATCTGAAGATTGGGTTTCTCATACAAACCGAACCATCACCCTTGCAACTGAATTAGATGGACTTACTTCTTCTATTACCGCCTTGCAAATAATCTACATATTGACTGGAGTCGAGGAGTTTAAATCGGAATATTTTGAGAAAAAAAGAGTAGCAATAGATAAGATTGGCGAACTTAATAAACTTATAAAAGATAATCCGTCCCAGATAATTCGTTTAAAAGAATTAAGTTACAATTTTACGAAACATACACAAAATCTTGAAAGTGGTTTTCCTAATATCGATAATTTAATTACTCAAGAAAAATTAAATAGTGCACTCGCCTCAAAAGCATTTAGAGCCAAACTATATACGTTGAATAAAATACTTACTGATGAAGAATATCGTTTGCAAAATATACGGATAAAATATGTTAGTGATCTTAAAGATAAAAATCTTTCATACCTTATTATTGTTGGGTCCCTCTCAATTATTCTCCTGTTAGTTTTAAATAGTTATTTATTGCATACACATTCAAAACGAAAAGACGCAGAAAATGCTCTTTCTGAGAAAGAGGAAATTTATCGTATCGCTATAGAAGGTACACAAGATGGCGTTTATGATTGGAATATTAAGACAGGTATTGTATCTTACACGGAGCAATTTTCAACAATGATAGGCTTCAATAAAGATGACTTTGAGGGTAGGGTTGATGAGTTTTGGAATAGAATGCACCCTGACGATATTGGAGCTACGCGCCTTTACACAAACAGTTACATTGATGGTAAAATTCCCGAGTTCTCCGTTACTTTTCGTATGCAACATAAAGACGGACATTGGGTATGGATCCACTCGAGAGGAAAATTATTGCGAGATGACAAAGGGAATCCCTTACGTCTTATTGGAGCGCATATGAATATCAGTTTGGATAAAGAATATGAACTAAAACTGAAAGAGGAAAAAGAAAAAGCTGAAAAAGCAAACATAGCAAAAAGCGAATTTTTGGAACATATGAGTCATGAAATTAGAACCCCTTTAACAACAATTGGTGGAGTCGCTGAAATCTTTGAAATGAATAAGGAAGATTTCGATGAAAGTAAAAAAGAGCTTATAAAAGCCTTATACAAAAGCTCACTTAGTTTAAAAGATATAATCATCCATATTCTCGATTTCTCAAAAATTGAAAGTGGGAAAATGGAAATTGCGCCAAAAATCTTTTCTCTTCAAGATACATTTGAACATGTTATCAGCGTGATGTCATCAAGGGCAATTGAAAAGAAACTCAGCTTTACTTTCGATTTTGAAAAACTACGAGGTAAGTTTATGTATGCAGATGAAATTCGTTTTCGTCAAATTTTGATTAACCTAATTGGAAATGCGATTAAATTTACAGATATTGGGCGTGTACACGTTAAAGTAAGTGAGCATTATCAGGATCAAAAAAAATACTTACAAATTATGGTCAGCGATACGGGTATAGGCATTAAACCTAACCAATTTGAATTAATTTTTGAACGTTTTACACAAGGCGATTCATCTGAAACCCGAAGATTTGGGGGGACGGGCCTTGGGTTGTCGATTGTAAGAAAACTTGCAAACTTAATGGGGGGATCTGTTGCTGTAAAAAGCATTTTTGGTAAAGGCTCTGCTTTCACACTAACTTTACCTTTTAACCAAGTTGATGAAAAATATGTAATTGCCACCCGCGACTCAAATGATTTATATAATGACAACATTAAATCTATCGTAAGTAATAAAAAGATTTTAGTCGTTGAGGATTACGAAGGAAATATAGCTCTCTTGGGTCATATTCTTAATACTTTGGGTGTAGGATTTGATTTTGCTAGAAACGGAATTCAGGCTTTGCAACTTTGGCAAGAAAATCATTATGATTCTATTTTGATGGATGTACAAATGCCAGAAATGGACGGATTTACAGCAACTAAAAATATTCGACGCATTGAAAGCGAACAGAATTTAAAAAGAATCCCCATCATTGGGCTTACGGCTCATGCTTTAGTAAGTGATGAAACTAAATGTATTGAAGCGGGAATGGATGATTATTTGGCAAAACCGATCCATATAAAAGACTTAACATCAACCTTAATAAAATTTCTTTCAATTAACCAAGATGATGCATGAAAAAAACCCGTCTCATTTGAGACGGGTTTTTAAAGCTAGATATTTATTTATGCAACATTGCTTACCTGTGAATAAGAATTTCCAGCCATAATTGGAAAGGAATATAATTTTTTCTCGGAAGGTGTGTTTAAAAGATCCTGAAGTTGTTCTCTGGCTCTAGATAAACGAGAGCGCACAGTACCAACAGGTATATTAAGTTTCTTTGCTGCCTCCTCATAACTCATACCAAACACACAAACTGATAAAAGAATATTGCGTTGGTCAGGCGACAATAATCTCATCGCTTCATTAACCTTCATGATTTCAACAAAATTATCTTGGGGGGCATCTACATAAGCCAATTCTAAATAAATCTCAGGGTCGTATTTAGTTTCGAACTTTGCTTTACGATGGTAGCCAGTCACAAAAAGATTATACATAATTTTTGATGTCCATTTAAAAAGATCGGTATTTTCCTGAAATAAATTTTTCTTTTCTATGGCCCTTAATACTGCTGATTGAACTAGGTCTTTAGCGTCATCGCGGTTGCGCGTCAGCCTCATTGCAAATTTCTCAAGTTTGGGCAACTCTAATGTTAAGTGATTGTTGTTAAACATGATTAACTCCTTTTTAAAGAAACGATTTTTCTGATAAAGGAAGGCTAACACGCATATGTAACATCCATTTTTCCGCTTTGTAATAGTTCGGAAAAATTTTGTATCTAAATTGTAACAAACAAAGTAAATTACGGGAGATTAAGGCTTTACATGAATAAAACCCATATTCTGTCGTTTGACGATGATAAAGAATTACAGACGGTGTTGAAACACTATTTGGAAGGAGAGGGATATTCTATTACGGCAGTAAATGATGAGAAACAATTTATTGAAAAATTGCAAAAAGATTCCATAGATATAATTTTATTAGACCTTCTTATCCCTGGTAGTGATGGAATTTCTCTTATCTCTTTCATTAAATCCAAAACAAAAGCCCCCATCATCGTTGTAAGTGGTAAGACCGACACAACCGAAAAAATAGTCTGTCTTGAAATGGGGGCGGACGATTATATAACTAAGCCTTTTGAAATGCGCGAATTATCAGCACGTATTAAGGCGGTAATTCGTCGCTCCAAAGAAGGGGCAAATAAAAATTTAGCCTCTCCTTCAAATGATAAAGATAAAAACGAAATTGTAAAATTTGATGGATTTGTTTTAGACCCTAAACAATTTCAAATTTTTAATGACCGTAATGAATCTCTTGATATGACTTCTGGCGAGTTTGAATTATTACGCGCGCTTATCATGTCCCCTAACCAAGTTTTAACTCGCGGGCAATTATTTGAGCGCACGCGAGGAACTGAATATGATTCTTTTGATCGTGCTGTCGATATTCAAATTGGGCGCATTCGAAAAAAATTAGGTGAGAAAGGCTCGCAATCCATTAAAACAATTCGCAACATTGGCTATATGTTTAGTTCAAATTTAGGGTAAAATGTCGCTTAATATTTATCTTAATGATCCTTGGAACTGTTTGTGTTTAAAATTGTTTGCTTTTGAATACAAACAATACAGGAGAATAAAAATGACAAATCAATTTGAAGCAAAATACCCTGAAGTTAATGATATTAAGCACGGCCTTGAATCTTTAAAGGACAGCACACTTGGTTTAGCAAAGCGCGTTAAAGAAAACAGTTCAGAACATATCTCAGAAGCTACTGACTCTTTGAAAGCTCAAGCAAAAGTTGAAATGGAAAGAGCCGAACAATACGTGAAAGAAAAGCCATTACAAGGTTTGGCAATCGCCTTTGCTGGCGGTCTCTTAGCGAGCTATTTTTTACGGAGATAAGTTATGAAAGAGTTTTTTCTTTCTATAATAGTTTTATTGCTAAAAACCAAAGCTTACAACGTTATAATAGATAATAAACAGCCCATCATTAAAAAAAGCAAACTAGGACTAGGGTTAATACCCTTGTCCTTTTTTTGCTTTCTTTTGTCCCTCATTTTTTTATCTTTATCAGGATATAACTATTTCTTATTATATTATAATAGTTCTCTATCTGCTTTACTTATATCTTTGATTGCACTGATGGTTTGTTTGATTTGTATAGGAATTGCGCAATTTTTGCTTAAAAGAAACGTGTCTTCGCCTCTCCATGAGACTAATACAGAAAATTTTATTGATATAGTTACAAGCTCTATCAGCAAAAAATTGATAAAGCCCATTCAAGAAAAACCTAAAACTGCATTAGTTTTGGCAAGTTTATTAGGATTTCTTCTAATGAATAATAAGCATCATTAATTTTCTGAATAAATACAATAAATTTAAATGTGTACTTATTCAAATGTATTATTTTAATAAAATATAATACTCTTTATAAAGAGGACACTTGTTGTAGCGGTTATAAAAACCTGTAAGCAAATAACGTTAAAATTAAATATTAAACTCAAAATTTCATTAATATCCTTAAATTTTTTTTGTTAATTGTATTCTCTTCAAAAATATCCACCTTATAAAAAAGACGCGCCCTTAAAAGGACGCGTCTTATCTAAATCAAAGTTTCTTAGGCGGCTTTTTGAGAAGTACTTAGAGCCTTATCATTTACTTGATTATCCGCAATTTTTGTCAGACATAAATCTGTACTTGTTTCTTGTTGCAATGTTTCATCAAGAAGTTTTGCAGCATTGGACATTCCAAGAAGTGTAGCCCAGCGTTTTAAAGTGCCGTAGCGAGTTATCTCATAATGCTCAACTGCCTGTGCGGCAGCAACCAGACCTGCATCAAGAGCCGGCGAACCTTTATAATCATCCATAACCTCTGCACCTTCATCAAGAATGCCATCAATTGCAGGGCATGTCTTACCCTGAGGACGTTTGCCAAATATCTCGAAAACTTGCTCTAATCTCTCGACTTGTCCTTCAGTCTCTATGATGTGTTTTTCAAATGCCGACTTAAGTTCCGGTGATTGGGAGGCTTTTACCATTTTTGGTAAAGTTTTTAAAATTTTCTTTTCCGCGTAATAGATATCTTTTAGGTGGTCATGAAACAAGTTTTCTAATGTTTTAGTTGCCATTTTTTACTCCGTTATAATGTTTTGAGAAGAGTTAAATTACCAACATAATCATTTGTAAAAAGTTCCAGTAATTATATGGTCTCTTAATTAGTTTTATTTTCTAGAAAATTAGAAGCCAATTTTCTCAAGAAGACTCTCTTCTGCTTTTTTGCCATATATAGTTTTCATGTCAATCACATAACGGAAATCCACAGTCTTTTCTTTCATCTCCTTGAATACATCGTTTACGCTATCAATTGAAACAATCTTAACTGTCGGGGCAATGCCATGCTTGGCACAAAAATCAAGAACTTCTTGTGTTTCTGCAATTCCGCCAATAAGTGAAGTACCAAAAGTTTTCCGGTCAATCAGCATTTTGCTGGTATCCAAAGGTTTAGAAAGGGGTGCAATTACACCTACCATAACAAATATTCCATCCCGTTTGACCAGGGCAATATAGGGGTTCGGATCGTGAGGCTCAGGTATAGTGCTAAGAATAAAATCAAATTTATTGGCGCTAGCTTTCATCTGTTCATCATCACTAGAGATGATAACATCTTCTGCTCCATAGCTTTTTGCATCTGTTGTTTTATGAGGGGATGTCGTAATTGCCGTTACTTTTGCACCAAGAGCTTTAGCAATTTTGATAGCCATATGCCCAAGACCGCCGACAGCAATAATAGCAACCCTATCGCCGGCCTTCACTCCCCAATGTTTCATAGGAGAGTAGGTCGTAACTCCCGCGCATAAAATAGGTGCTGCTGCCGAGAGCTCAAGCCCTGCTGGGATTTTTAAAACAAAATCTTCGCGTACAACGATTTTATTGGAATATCCGCCAAAAGTAAGATTGTCTTTCGTCGGCTTTTTAAGATTACCATTATAGGTGGCTAAGAATCCTTCTTCACTCTCGCAATAATTCTCAAGGCCTTCTTCGCACGCGCTACATTTTTGACAACTATCGATCATGCAACCTACACCTACGATATCACCAATTTTGTATTTTTGAACTGTTGATCCCAATTTAGTTACTTTTCCAACAATCTCATGCCCAGGGAGACATGGATATATTGTATTCTTCCAATCATTTTCAACTTGGTGAAGATCAGAGTGGCATATTCCACAAAATAGAATTTCTATTTCAACTTCGTTTTTGACTGGCCCACGACGTTCAAAATCGTAAGGTTTTAATGGACTGTGAGAACTGCTTGCTGCGTATCCTATTGTCTTTACCATCTTATAATTCCTTTATATAAAAAAACAACTGAAATAGGAGTATTTAGTTCCCTTAGATAAAAAATTAATAAACAGCTTTCTCAAAATAATTTTGATATATAAAAAGAAAGTGTGTTTATAGAAATAGTGGGTACAGTTTTAATTTTTAGGGGCAAATAAATACTTTTTACAATTATATAAAACCTATTTTTTTAGGTTCACTAAGAAATTAATGGAACTAATATTGCTTCCGTAAGTCATATATTCGTAGGAATTACCCTGCCGTCAAACTTTTTAAGGGAAACGCTATGAATACAACAAACCAAGCGAATAAAGATTGTATAGAAATTTGCTGGGAATGCAGGACAGAATGCATAAAAACACTTTATAATCATTGCCTTCCTATGGGCGGAAAAAACGCCGAATCCGAACATGTCAAAATTATGACTGATTGTATTCAGGCTTGCCAAACGGCGGCGGACTTTATGGTTCGTGGTTCGAATCTTTATATGTCAGAATGTGTCGCGTGTGCAGACGTCTGCGAGGCATGTGCTGAGTCCTGTGAAAAAATTGGTGATGAAGAAATGCAAAGATGTGCAGAAGTTTGCCGCCGCTGTGCTAAAAATTGTCGCGACATGAGTAGATAAACAAACAGTGAGTAGGGTAAAAAAATAATCATATTATTGCAGGAATCCAACCTTACAAGCGAAGCTATATCCAAAGTTGATCTTGATACATAATTGACAGCCCATGGCAAGAGAAACAAAGTGTTTAAAAAATTACTATAGTTGTAATTAATATGGAGGTTTATTAAAGGGGCCAGAATAAGTAATCTCTGACAAAAACTATTGGTTATAGTTATAGCTAGTTGCGCGAAACATTTTATTAAAGGAAATTATTTTGAAGGAATATTTAATTGTTTATGGAGCCACGCTGGTGGTTTTTTTAGGACTTGATTTTATTTGGCTCAGAGTGGCCACAAAGCTCCTTTATAAACCAGAGATTGGACATCTGCTACTTGATAAACCAAACATAGCCATTTCTGTGGGCTTTTACTTATTGTACGTTATCGGGATAATTGTACTTGTGGTCATGCCTGCCCACAATCAAGGCAGTTGGTTAAAAGCGCTTGGTGCGGGCGCATTGTTCGGGCTTGTTGCGTATGGCACTTATGATATGACCAATCTTGCAACACTCAAGGACTGGTCAATTACCGTTTCTTTAATAGATATGGCTTGGGGTACGACAGTCACAGCTTTAGCAGCTACAGCAGGATATTTTGTTCTCAAGGTAATTTAGAGCTTCAAAATAGTAAGTTAAATTTATTAATTTTCATGGAGCATTCTTTAAACTGGTCCATATTAAGCGTGGTGGTGGGCGCGTCTCTGTCTAGTGCGTGCGTCGCGCGAGAGTTGGATAGGGTCATTGATGCGCGCGGCTCACCAAGGTTGATTGTCCCAAATGATGGAAAGGAACTTATAGCAAAGCTATTCTGACGCGGACGAATTAGAAGCAGACTAATTGGCATTACTTTACCCCTATGACGACCAATTGAGAATGGTTACACCGTGAGCTTTAACATGTCATACTGCGATGACTACTTGAACCAATATTAATGCTCGTTAAGGCGATGTCTGCGCACTACTTTTGGCGGTTGCACTATCCCCATCTTGCTTAACATCCTCTCTAACGCTATAAATGATGAAGGACTCTACTCACGTCTGAATTAAATTTGTGGAGCAGGTCGCTAGGGTGTGTTGTACATGCAAGAAAATCAGCAGGAGAAATAATAATGAAGTATAGCCTACGTCAAATAAAGTGATTCAATTTTGAAGAGTTGGGCGATGGAGCACATGAGATTGCGGCGAAGGGATTTTATATGCGCCCATTTATTCTCGACGGGATTAAGGTCTGGAGAATAGACAGGAAGATATTCAAGGATGTGTCCTGCAGATTTTATAGCGTCTTGAATATCTTTCCTTTTATGAAAGGTCGCGTTATCCATGACGATAACGCATTTTGGCGGAAGTTTTGGTATCAAATCATTTTGAACCCATCTAAGGAAAATATCAGCATTGATATTGGTTTGATAAAACCCAGCT
>Ga0105048_10006326_pt1 | contig 19105 bp, 21 predicted proteins | sample MAT05_FD_78382 | JGI IMG/M metagenome (GOLD analysis project Ga0105048, IMG submission 78382) | Freshwater microbial communities from Lake Fryxell liftoff mats and glacier meltwater in Antarctica - MAT-05 | ecosystem: Environmental > Aquatic > Freshwater > Ice > Liftoff microbial mat | place... | reverse complement strand
GATCGGCCGCCGGCCGAGCGCGCAGCCGACGGCGCGAGCGAGGCCTGCAACTGAGCGAGCAAACCGGCCGGAATCGCGGCGCGTACTGCGTCCAGCAGCATCTCGTCGGGCAGGCGCCCACTGTCGTTCTCGTCTGGCGGGTTCTCGTCTGGCGGGTTTTCGTCCGGCGGCTCCTGGTCCGGCTTGTCTTCCTCGGCACGCGACTCGTTCTCGTCCGGCGGCGGCGGCGGGGGTTCGGCCGGGGGTTCGGCCGGCGGTGGCTCGGCACTGTCGTCCGGCGGCAGGCAGGTTGCGCGCGGCGCGAACACCAGGCGCCCGGCGAGCACGGCATCCTTTTCTTCGACTGCGCTGCGCCCGTCCAGGGCGGCCGAAGCCCGTGCCGCGCGCACCGCCGCGATCGACGCGCGTGGCGAATCGACACCGAGCGACGAGGCGGTTGCGCATAGCGCTTCCAGCCAGCGATCCTCGATGGTGACCGACGGCAGGCACGCTCGCGCAGCCTCGACCTGTTCGCGATCGACTGGCGGCTCGATCGCCTGGCGCAGCGGAATATCGGACAGGTCGACCAGGAACGCCATGCGTTCACGCAGCGCGGCGGGCACGGCTTCGTCTTCATGCGCGCTCTCGTCGAGCACGACCGCGCCGAAGCGGGAATCGAACCGGGCGGCGAAGCCATCGCGCTCCAGGCGCACTTCGCCATGGTCGAGCGCCGACCCGAGCTTGGCCGCCACACCCGCCTCGACCCGCTCGGCCATCGCGATCACCGCGATGCCACCGTCGACCTCGGCAAGCAACCCGCGCTCGGCCACCGGCCGTCCGCTGCTCAGGGTCGCGGCCAGATCCAGGCCGCCGAGCAGGCGCCCGTCGCCGATCTGCAGCGGAATACGGCGCATCGGTGTCGCCTCGGGCAGCGCTTCGCGCAGCGCGGCCAGCCAGCGATCGCGTATCGGACCGGCCCGGGCGCGCAGAAGCACGCCTCCGAGGCCATGCGGGTCGACTGCGAACATCGCGAGCGCTTCAAGGGAATCCACCCAGGGCGAGGTTGGCTGCCGATCGTTGACGGCCGCCGCTGCAGGCGAGCGCCCGGGTTCCGCGCTGGTCACGACCTGCCTTTGGTGGTCGATGCGCTGGTCGATGCGCTGGTGGTTGCGCTGGTCGATGCGCTGGTGGTTGCGCGGGTCGATGCGCTGGTGGTTGCGCTGGCCGCTGCACTCGCCAATACGCTCACTGGTGCGCCAGGAAAGGCGCTGGCCAGTATGCCCGGAGCAGCCGCCGCTGGCCGCCGCGCCGACCTGGGGAGCCTGCGGCGCGTGGCTCGCATGCTCAGGCGCCGAAGCGCTCTGCGATAGCCCGCTCGATGCGGGTGGCCGAACCGGAATCATCCAGCGGGTTGCGGCGCATCCGGTGGCGCAACGCCGGCGCGGCGACCCGCTTGAGATGCGCTTCAGTCACTGTGGTGGCGCCATCGAAGGCTGCCAGCGCGCGTGCCGCGCGCATCAGCGTGAGTTCGCCGCGCAGCCCGTCGGTACCCAGGTGCATGCATAGTCCAGCCGCCTGCTCGAGAATCTGATCGGGGACATCGACCTGCGCCAGATGGCTGCGCGCCGACGACAGCTTGCGGCGCAGCTTGGCGTCTTCCTTTTCCCAGGCGTGGATGAATGCCGCCGGGTCGCGCTCGAAGGTGTCTCGCCGGCGGACCACCTCGATGCGCGTGGGCAGGTCGGTCGGTGTCTTTACCTCGACTGACAGCCCGAAGCGGTCGAGCAGCTGCGGCCGCAGTTCGCCCTCTTCCGGGTTGCCGCTGCCCACCAGCACGAAGCGCGCTGGATGGCGGATCGACAGACCCTCACGCTCGACCACATTCTCGCCCGAGGCGGCGACATCCAGCAGCAGGTCGACCAGATGGTCTTCCAGCAGATTGGCCTCGTCGATGTACAGAAAGCCGCGGTTGGCCCGCGCGAGCAATCCGGGCTCGAATGCCTTTTCGCCATGAGCCAGCGCGCGCTCCAGATCGAGCGCACCGACCACCCGGTCTTCGGTCGCCCCCAGCGGCAGGTCGACCACCGGAACCGGCACCGCATGGCTCTTCGGTTCATGATGCGGCTTGGGCTCGGCGTGCGCCTTGGGCTCAGCGTGTGGCTTCGCCTCGGCGTGCGTCTTGGCATCATCATGAACGCCCGCCTTGTGCCGGACCGCGGCTGGCGGCTTGACGGTGCAGGCGCCGCACAGCCCGGCGGTCTTCGCCGGGTCGCATCCATAGGGGCAGCCGATCACCGCGCGCATGGTCGGCAGCAAAGCGGCCAGCGCCCGCACTGCGGTCGACTTGCCGGTCCCGCGGTCGCCGAAAATCAATACGCCACCCAGCGACGGGTCGACCGAAGCGATCAGCAGCGCGAGCTTCATCTCGTCCTGCCCGACGATCGCGGAAAACGGAAACACAGCAGCCATGCTTGGACCTGGTTCTTGCATCGAGGACCGGATATTGTAGTGCAGCATAGGGACTGTCGGGCCCTTCGGGGTGATTACAATGTAGCCTTGATTCGACCGATCAGCTCAGCTCAAGCTCAGACTCCGACCGTGACCGTAACCGTGTCCAGCCGCCTGGCCGCGCAGGTCGCGGCGCTTCGCCATGAAGACTTGCCACGCCCCTTCGCCGCGCGGGCGAAGCTGGTCATGATCGATACTCTGGCGGTTGCCTGGACCAGCTCGGCCGCCCCCAGCTACGGAAAAGTGCACCCGATGTTCACCGACGAATGCCGTTTCCCGAATCATCTGAACATCGTGCTGCAGGCGGACACGGCACGCGCCGCCATCGAACTCGGGCTACGGCCAGGCGCGATCATTCAGGTACAGCGCTGTACCGGCAACGAGCTCGCGAGGTAGACCGATGATCGACGACCTGATGATTCACGCGGAGCGTGTCGCAGCGCAACTGAAGGCCCGCAAGGAGACGATAGCCATCGCCGAGTCGGCTGCGGGCGGCCTGATCACCGCGTCGCTGCTTGCCGTGCCCGGCGCGTCGGCGTATTGCCGCGGGGGCCTCGTGATCTACACGCGCGATGTGCTGCTCGCGCTGAAGGCGGTGAACGTCGAGGAGTTGCGCGGCATCCAGGCTTCGACCGAGACCTATGCCCGCTTCGAGGCGAAGACGGTGCGGGCACATCTGGATTCCGACTGGGGCCTGGGTGAAACCGGGGCAGCAGGCCCCACCGGCAACAAGTACGGCAACGCCGCCGGTCACGCCTGTGTGGCGGTGAGCGGCGGCGGCATCGGCGGCGGCGAATGGTCGCGTACGATCGAGACCGGCAGCAGCGACCGGCTGGGCAACATGAAGGCGTTCGCGAGTGCAGCGCTCGAACTGATGGCACACACGCTCGAAACCACAACAACCGCGGAGGGGAACTGATGGACATGGGCTCGACGATCAATCGCAGGCAATTCCTGAGCGACGGCCTGGCGGCCACGCCGTCCGGGAAACGCTGATGAAATCCTGCTGGATCATCACCCGCGACCACAAGGCCGTCCTCGAGTACCGCGAGGTACCGGTGCCGCAACCCAAGCCGGGCGAAGTGATCATCGAGGTCCATGCCTCGGCGCTCAACCGCGGCGAGCTGGTGGTTGGCGGCGCGGTACACGGCGGACCGGAAAAGATCGGCGGCAATGAGGCCTCGGGTGTCGTGCATGCGGTCGGCGCCGGTGTCACCGCGGTCAAGCCGGGCGACCGGGTGTTCGGACGCTGTCGCGGCGGCTTCGCCGACTACGCGACGCTGGACGTGGCGCAGGTGATGCCGATGCCGCCGCGCCTGACCTGGCAGCAGGCGGCGGCGATTCCGATCTCCTACATCACCGCCTACGAGATGCTCTACCCGCCCTACGGCCGGCTCGCCGCGGGCGAATGGCTGCTGATCACCGGCGTGTCCTCGGGCGCCGGTGTCGCCTGCGTCCAACTGGCGAAGCTGCTGGGTGCGAAGTCGATCGGCACCTCCGGTTCGGCAGAGAAGCTCGCGCGCATCACTGCGCTCGGGCTGGATGTCGCCATCGCCACCCGTGGCGCAGACTTCAGCGCCAGGGTGATGCAGGCCACTGCCGATCATGGCGCCGATCTCGCGGTGAATCTGGTTGGCGGCACCCAGTTCGCCGAGTGCGTGAAGGCGATGGCGCGCAAGGGCCGGCTCGCCGTGGTGGGCTATGTCGACGGCGCACTCAAGGCCGAGATCGACCTCGGGGCGGTGCATGCCGGACGTCTGGAGATCTTCGGCATCTCGAACGCAAAGCTTTCCGCGGAAGAAAAAGCCGCCGCCGCTGCCGGCTTCGCGCGCGACGTGATGCCGGCGATCGCGGCAGGTCGCTTCGACCCGGTGGTCGATCGTGAGTTCAGCTTCGACGATATTCCGGCGGCGCGCGACTGGATGGAGTCGAGCGCGATGGTCGGCAAGATCGTGGTCAAGGTCCGCTGAGCTTGGCCGCCGGGAAGTCTCGACCAGGACAGACCCGGCCAGGCGGGTGGCGGTAACATTGTCTGCATGACGCCGCCCGCTGCCCCGACGCCCCTGTCGCAGGTTCAAGACTGGATCGATGCCGCCAGGAAAGTGGTGGTACTTACCGGCGCCGGCATCTCGACCGACTCCGGCATTCCAGACTTCCGTGGACCCAAGGGCGTGTGGACCACCAACCCGAAGGCCGAGAAGCTGTCCGATATCCGCTACTACGTCGCCGACCCTGAAGTGCGGCGGCTCGCCTGGCAGAACCGGCTGGCGCATCCGGCATGGACCGCCGAACCCAACAGCGGCCATCGCGCGCTCGCCACGCTGGAGACCCGCGGCAAGCTGCACGCACTGATCACCCAGAACATCGATGGTCTGCACCAGAAGGCGGGCAACACGCCACAGCGAGTGATCGAGGTGCATGGCACCGTGCTGTTTGTCATCTGCCTCGATTGCGGCTGGCGCGGTCCGATGCCGCTGATCGTCGAACGACTGCGCGCCGGGGAGGCAGACCCGCCCTGCCTGGAATGCGGCGGTATCCTGAAGAGCGACACCATCTCGTTCGGCCAGTCCCTGAAGCCTGGGGTAATCGAGCGCGCACTGCGGGTCGCGCAGGAATGCGACCTGATGCTGGCGGTCGGGTCGACCCTCCAGGTGTATCCAGTCGCGGGCGTGGTCCCGACAGCCAAACAGTTCGATGCGAAGCTGGTGATCATCAATGCCCAACCGACACAGTTCGACGACCTCGCCGATGCAGTGATCCGGAGGACGATCAGCGAGGTGCTGCCGGTGATCTGTGGGGTGTCTTGACGCGACCCGCCGCGCACCCACTCACGCGCGCCGCATCAGAAGCCTGAACCAGGCAGCTTCAGGAACGCGATCTCTTCCGCGGTCGACACCCTGCCCAGAATCGCGTTTCGGTGCGGATAGCGGCCGAACTGCTCGATGATCCGCTTGTGCCGGAGCTCGAAGTCGAGATTGCTTTTCAGGCCGTTGTTCTCGAACAGACGAAGCGCGACCTCATGAATGGCAAGCGATTCACTGTGCATGAACGGCATGTAGAGAAAGTTGTTCTCGGCCGACAACAACACGCGGTCGGCACCAGCGGTGATCGCTTCCTGGGCCATCGCAAGCGCAAACGGATCGTTGGCGAACGAGGCCGCCTGATCGCGATAGATATTCCGAGAAAACTGGTCCAGAACGATGATCTCCGCGAGACGCCCTTGAGCGCTGCCACGCCATGCGTAAAGTTCACAGCGCGCCGCACTGGCATGCAGGCTGGAGAAACGCGTGGCGATCAGGGCGTCGAAGGTCGCATCCTTGTTCCACCACTGGGCGGGCTGGATTTCCTCGAACCAGAAGCGCAGAACCTGCTCACGCATTCAAAACACCCTCGATTGGTGTCGCGAAACAAACAGGCTCACTGCCCGCATCAGCACAACCACGATCGGACTTCAGGCGTCACGCCCTGTCATGGGAGCGGACCGATGCGTGAGAGGAGCGATGACCTTCCTCGCCACACACTGATGACCGCATCGACGCCCAGAAAAGCGACAACTAGCGCGGCGATAGCTGCTCCGATAGGTGCGGACTCCCATGCCGTTGCAAGAATCAGGAGTGCCAAGGCGATGAAGAATACGCCGAAGAGCGCGGTGACGATTTTACTGAAGTTCACTTTCGCCATGGACCTCCATCAGGCTTCAGGAGAGAGATTCGCCAAGTCGTACGTCGCGTGTAAACCAGACGTTCAGAACGCCTGCGTCCCGCTCCGCTGCAGACCTGATCCCTGCGAGCACCTTCATTATTCCACCTTGCGGCCGTACACGCGGCTACTTGTACTTTGCAGCCGTGATGAACTGGCCGAACGCCTCGCACCAAATGATCACCGTGTTGTACCTTTCCACGTCGACTCCGTTGGGCACAGCCACCAGGAAGTTCTTGAACGTCTTGACGTCCGCGACCCTGACCATACCCGACTTGAGCCGCATGAAGTCGGCTTCGGATTCAACGAACTCGGACGAGAGGTACAGCTTGTAGTCGGGTCCAGGAGCGAGCTTCCCGACCAACCCAATGCTCTTGTCTCCAATCGATACCACGCCTTCACCCCAGTGCAGTGCATCACTGTCCTTCAGATCTCGTCGAAACTGCCCTGTGTACTTTGCCGCTGCAGCCTGCGCCTGTACTTCAGCCACAGACGGGGCTTGGGGTGCAATGATGATCGGCAAGGCGTATACGCCCAGGCCAAACCCCAAGGCTAGTGTAATGAGGTGTGAAACGAGCAGAACGAAGAGCTTCATGGTGATCGGGTCTCGTGAGGCGCGGAAGTTCTTCGCTGCGTGGCCGAGCGGTCGAGTCAAGGAGTGTGCACGCTTGTCGGGGCATCCGCTCGAACGACAGGCCAAGCCGTGTAAGGCGTCTCTTTCCAGGAATCAGAGAAGTGTCTCGATTCCCAAGCATTGACCTGAAGAGTTGAAGGGGGAGGTGCCATCATAGTGCTTCGATGAAATCCTGTGGCCGGATCTGGACCTGCCGCAAGACGCCCCCCTGTGCCAGTTGGACGCCAGGAAACCACTCGATGAATTGTGCGACTGAACCACCGTCTTCGAGATTCTCGAAAAGGGCTGACACGACGCGAATGCCGCGGAACACCCAAGCTCCACTTACCAAGTCGGCCGCGTGTCCTACAGCTTCGCAGGAAGACCAATCGATCATGCTGAAGATGCGTCATTTCCAAAAGCGCCACCAAGGCCCGCGATCCTCCGATGTGGAGGCCTTGAGTAGAACTTCAAAGCCTTCATAGTCCACGCCTGGACTTTCTTCATCGTGCCTGAAACCGATAACAGCCTTGGCAGCGTTCAGTGGAATGTCAAAGTAGTGGTCAACATCAGCCTTCTCAACATCGTCCACTGCTTGTGCCTCCTTGTGCGCCGCCGCCATGGCCTCGAAACCGGGCGGGAGGATGCCAGAAGTCTTCAAGTGAATAGGGCCATTCTCACCGACGTGCTCTGCACGCCACACCTGCTTGCCGCCGGCCCAATACTCGGCGGAGCTGAACATTACGTGCTCGTCGATCGAGCATGCGACAACGGGAACGTGCTCGGACAAAGGACCCAGAGTCCCGGGTTGCAGGAAGCGGTTGTCGCAACCGCGCGCAACGATGAGGAACCACTTCGTAGGGAGGACGTAACCCGATAGAGGCTCTCGCGCGTATTCACACGATTGGCCTGTGCGCAGGTAGCCCAGTTGCTGGAGCACTTCGGCCGGGCAGGACGTTTGAACCGCTAGTAGGGATAGAGAGAAGCCCATGCTACGAGGTCCAACGATGGACTTCAGCGGTGACCAACGGCGGCCGAAGGGCGCTGGTGGTTGTCCGCTCGAAGGCTGGGTCGTGCGTCGCCTGCATCACGGGACGTAGACCATGTGCAACTTGATCGAGATGCCATCGCTGACCTCCGTGACACGGGCGCTCAAAACCAGGTCACTTCGGCCTTCTTCTTTAGTCCAAAGATCGACGAATGCGTCCCAGTACGTGCCGTACCACATGCAAACCGAAGACTCCCAAGATTCTTCTGGCAGGTCGACGAGTGTTGCACCGTAGGTGTGAATGAAATCTCGGATCTGTTCCTCCGTCGCTGACGAGACGTGCTCGACTCCTGGTACACCGACCTTGAGACCGTAGTCACCTTGGGCAAATGCGGCTACTATCTTCGCAAGCACCGGCCTCCAGGAATTGGGAATGGGGTGCTGCGTGGACTCGTCCTTTGTCGCAACGACTACACCGCGCAACGCCAGCCCCCGCTTGGTGGCCTGCCCTTGGCGCTCCGTTTGAGCGAGGGGTCAAGCGTCACCTGGGCCTCCGTCCCACTGCACGGGTACTGCCCTTGCTGCTCGTACCGCAGATTCCACTGCGCTCAGGAGATCGGGTGGAACCTGTATTTCACGGCGCTTCGGCAAGAGCCCGAGTAGCTTACGACTTTCGTAGGCTCGGATCCAAAGTCCCCACTCTGGGATACCACGCTCTACAGCACCCTTGTGCTCGGCGAGGTTGTATACAGCGACCTCGAAGATTGGCGTCTGGCCTTTCAGACTGAAAATGAGCCAGCCCCAGTCTTCGTCCAGGTAGTCCGCCTGCAGCTTGCTTGACTTCAGTTTCTCGACAATGAACTCGGCCACGTCTTTGCCGTAGAAACGGTTTCCGGCGTTTATGTCCTCGGGCAGCTCGGACTTGTAGTCGAACTGCTCGGAACTGAAGGAGATCGAGGCGGACAGAGACATCGTTGTTATGACGCCTAACGTAAGTGCAGCTCGAGGGGCACTGCTAACCGAAGCGGCGAATACTCGCCAGAAGTTTCATGCCGCGAGATGGTCTCGCGGCCTGAAGTTACTTTCGTCGCAGTAATACTACGCCGAGTGTTTGCACGATGCAGCAACGAGACAAAAAAGACCGGCCGGGTTCGTGGCCGTCGGTCGCGTCGTGATTACAACGCGTCGGGTCCAATACTGAAAGCCGGAACGCCGGCAGATCGACAAGCAGTCACGCTCGATACCCATGCCGGTCAGCGCTCGGGGGCTGTGCGGCGCAGGCACAATACGGGTCTCATCCAACCTGCTCCAGCGATCGGTAAAACGCGATGCCCACCGCCCCCGCCTCCCCCGCCTCCCCTGCCGCCTCTGCCCGCGCCCGTGTCGCATCCGTACTCGAGCGCGACGGCTTCCAGCGCACCATCCTGGCCCTGATCATCATCAATGCCGTGATCCTCGGACTCGAGACTTCCCGGGACATCATGGCGAGCTATGGCGCACTGCTGACGTCTATCGACCGCGCGATCCTGGCTATCTTCGTCGTAGAGATCGCGGCGCGCGTGTTCGCGTACCGTACCGCCTTCTTCCGCGACCCCTGGAGCCTGTTCGACTTTGTGGTCGTCGCCATCGCACTAATGCCTGCCACTGGACAGCTGGCCGTGCTGCGCGCGCTGCGCGTGCTGCGTGTGCTGCGTGTGCTTACGATCGTGCCCTCGATGCGCCGGGTGGTCGGGGGCCTCCTGGCAGCGATCCCCGGGCTGTCGTCCATCGCCATGGTGCTCGCGCTGGTGTTCTATGTCTTCGCGGTGATCACGACCAACCTGTTCGGGGATGATTTCCCGGACTGGTTCGGTACGCTCGGGCGGTCGCTGTATACACTGTTCCAGATCATGACGCTGGAGAGCTGGTCGATGGGCATCGTCCGGCCAGTGATGGAAGTCCATCCGTACGCCTGGGCTTTCTTCGTACCGTTCATCCTGATCGCGACCTTCACGATGCTGAACCTGTTCATCGGCGTTATCGTGAGTGCAATGCAGAGTTTCACCGACGACGAGAAGGGCGAGACGATCGCGGCAGTCGACGCGGCCCGCGACCATATCGAAGCCGACCTGCATGGCGAAGTACGCGCACTGCGCAGCGACATCGCGGAGCTGCAGAAACTGTTGCAGGCGCGACGCGCAGACGAGGCCCCTGCCCGATCCGGGCCTTCGGGCACGGCATAGCCGTTTCTGCTATCCGCGTTCGTGCGGCCCGGCATACGATTTCCTTGTCCCACGCTGCCTCAACCTCGACGACAGGTGAACGGTGCAGGGTTCGAAAAGCAGCTCGAACAGACGCGTGCGCACCCACCCGCTGCATGTCCGGTCGACCGAGGCGTTCGGCCTCATTCTCCGCGGCTCAAGCTGCTGCTGCATGCAGCTTGACACCGAGTGCCCGTGCAACCTTCAAAACGGTGGCGAAGCTGGGGTTTCCGTGAGCACTCAATGCCCGGTACAGGCTCTCGCGTCGCTTGTGGCAGGCCGCTCGAACGCCGGGTTGGGCGTCACGGAATCTGGAACTCTACGAACGCGCTTGGCGGCTGCTCAACTGCCGCCAAAACAAGATTCCCAGCAACTTTGATGCGACGCCAATTCGTGGTGTGCAAAACAACGATCGCGATCTTCCGACCCGAAAGGTTCTGCTGATACCGCGAGTTCTGATCAGTCGTGACCAGCTCCTCTAAACCTCGGCCCTGAGCGGCTGACAGAAGGTCCCCGTTCTCAAGTTGCCCCCACCCGCACTCTCGTGCACAGTGACCCCTTGGTGACCAAGGAGCAAAGAGCGCAGCGGCGCTGACGTGCCCTGGTCAAAGAGAATGTACATCTACGCCGGAGCGAGCGAGCCGTGAGCTACGTGCTCCAACACATTCTTCGCTTGCTCGACAGTAACTCCGGGAAACCACTCGACGAACTCGGCAACTGAGGCGCCGCCTTCCAGGTTCTCGAACAAGGCGGCGACGAGCACACGCGGACCACGAAACACCCATGCCCCGCTGTCGACGCCAGGGCGGGATTGGACGGCAGAGCATTTCGTTTCAGCGCTGGTCATGGGTGCGGTGACCCAGGTGTTGGCGAGAACAGCGATGGTGTTGGACTCGCCATTTCGCTCGGCCGCATCAACCATGCCGGCGATCGAGTTCCCACCCGGCTTCTTGACGACCTGCACGCGCACCGGCAGCAGCTTCTCCTGCTCGGTCATGTTCGCGATGGCACGCGCGAATACATCGTCGCCGCCACCGGGGCCGGTGTGAACGGCGAACTCGAAAGGCCGCGTAGGTTTGCCGGTCTGTGCGTGCGTCGGAAATAACCCTGCGCACACGACGGCGACCATAGTCGCCGCAGCGTTTTTCCTGATCCTGAGTCCTCCTCGACGATGCGTATGCTATAGGGAACGGTGTCTCACCGCACCACTTTGGCGCCGACTTCTTTCAGCAGCTCGCGCATGCGATCCGAGAACTGGTCGAAGAATTTGGAGAGCTCAGCGCTACGTTGAAAGCCGTCCTCGAACTGGTTGTCTTCAAGATATTTTTTCCAGCTCTCAGTTTTGACAAGCCGCGCAAAGAGATCCTCATAGTAGGCAACAGCGTCTGCGGGCATCCCGGGCGGTGCCACGACACCGCGCACCTGCGGCACGACAGGCACATTAAACCCCGCTTCTTTGAGCGTAGGAACATTGGGATACGCTGAGAGTCTCTTGTCGGTGACCTGGGCAATTACCCGCATATTGCCGCCGCGAATGTGCTCGCCGGCTTCCTGCGGCTCAATCACCATCATGTTGACATGGCCGCCGAGGACTGCCGCGATGCGCTCGCCGCCGCCGGGAAACGAGATGAACGCCCAGTTCGCACCGGTCTCCTTCATCAGCAGCTGGCGGATCACGTTGTCACGGCTGGTGATGGAACCACCGGCCTGCTTCATCTGCCCCGGATTCTTCTTCGCCGCGTCAATGAAATCCTTCAGCGTCTTCAACGGGGAATCTGCCTTGACCGCAATCAGCGCCGGCTCAAGCACGAGACGCACGATGGGCGTCATATCCTTGATCGTGGCCTTCGCTTCCGCCTGGGTCAGCGGATTGGTGATCCAGTTTCCAGTGAAGATTGCGATCGCGTGCGTGTCGCCTTTTTTCTCTACCACGTAGTTCATTGCCGTCACACCATTGCCGCCGGTTTTGTTGACGACCTGCATGCGTACCGGCGCGAGCTTCTCTTTTTCCACGGCCTGTGCGATGAAACGCGCGAGCACGTCTGCCCCGCCGCCCGGACCGGTGTGAACGATGACTTCAATGGGCTTGCTGGGTTTGAACTGTGCCAGGGTGGGTGTCGAAGACAGCGCGAGCGCCGCGCCGACGATTACGATACTGAGCTTTCTATGCATACTTCCTCCGATTTATGAGCTCCTAGGGAAAGGGGGGCTCAGAGGGAAACCTCGGTTTCCCTCTGAGTCGTTGCTGGCCGAGGCGCCGCCGAATGGCGGCGTCAGCCGTTCTCTTGGAGTGCTTTCACACGCCAGGCGTTCGCGCTTTTAAATAGCGGCACAAATAATATCAGCGCGGTGAGCGCCAGCATGACCGCAGAGATCGGCCTGGATACCAGTATGCCCAGGTCTCCTTGCGACATCATGAGCGATTGTCGTAGCGCGCGCTCCATGCTGTCTCCCAGCACCACGCCGAGTATCAGTGGCGCGGCGGGATAGTCGAGCTTGCGCATCACGTAACCTAAGAGACCAAACGCGGAAACCAACCAGACATCGAAGAGACTGCTCGACACGCTGTAGACACCGACGATCGAGATTCCAAAAATGATGGGGAAAAGCAGCGCTGCCGGCAGTCGCAGAATTTGCGCGAACAGCGGAATCAGCGGAATATTGAGCACGAGCAACATCACGTTGCCGATATACATGCTGGCGACCAGGCCCCAGAAAAGCTCGGGGTTGTCCTGTATCAGCAAGGGGCCGGGCCGCAATCCCCAAAGTATCAGCGCAGCCAGCAAGATCGCCGTGGTCGCCGAGCCGGGTATCCCGAGGGTGAGCATGGGAACGAGCGCGCCTCCGGTATCTGCATTGTTAGCTCCCTCGGGGGCTGCCACGCCTTCGGGGACACCCGTGCCGAATTTCTCCGGATGCTTGGACACCGCTTTCTCCAAGCCGTAGGCGAGAAACGATGCGATGGTTGAACCCGCGCCCGGCAATATGCCGACCACGAATCCGACGACTCCGCCATTAACGAATGCGAAGCGACACGCTTTGAGCTCTTGCAGGGTCGGCAAGAGGTTGCGCAAGCCCTTGGGCACCGGCAGCACTTGCGCCGCATCGCGCTTTTCCATATTTGCAAGGACTTCGCCGACTGCGAAAAGGCCGATGGCGACGACCACGAAATCGATGCCGTCGAGCAAATCTGACTGATTGAACGTGAAACGCGAGACCGCGGTAAAGAGATCAGTACCCATGCTCGCGATCCAGAGACCGACCAGCATCGCCAACAGCGCCTTGATGAGCGACTCGCCGGCGAGCAGCACGACCATCGCCAGCCCCAGCGACATTAACGCGAAGTACTCAGGTGAGCTGAATGAGAGTGCGAACTTCGCGAGCGGCGGCGAAATCAGCATCAACAGGATCACCCCAATCGTGCCCGCGATGAACGAGGCGATGGCTGCGATGCCGAGTGCTGCGCCGGCGCGTCCGTTTTTCGCCATCTGGTAGCCGTCGAGACACGTTACGACCGATGCCGATTCGCCCGGTACGTTGAGCAGAATCGCTGTTGTCGATCCGCCGTACTTCGCACCGTAGTAAATACCGCACAGCATGATGAGACCACTGGTCGGATTCATCTGAAAAGTGAGCGGCAGCAACATGGCGATCGTCGCCGCCGATCCGAGCCCGGGCAATACCCCGACGACAGTGCCCAGAAAACACCCGATGAAGCACCACATCAGATTAAGCGGTGTCAGTGCGACCGCGAACCCCTGAAGCAAACCACTGATGACATCCATGATCAGAATCCCAACACGCCCACCGGCAGTTCGACTTTGAGCGCCAATGGGAAGAGCAGATAGAAACTGGCTGAGGTCAACGCTCCGGCTGCGATACCATGAGTGAGCGGACGCCGGTACATGACGCACACGATAAAGAGTGTCAGCAGCGCAAGGCTCACCATGAAACCCAGCACTTTGAGCAATGCGATGCAGGTGGTGAGCGCCGCCCACGAAAGAAGCGCGCGCCCGACTTCAGGCCAGTTGATCGCCTCACCGCCGGCGCCGGCGCGCGCTTTCAACGACACTATCAACAGGCAAAGCGCGAGTGCAACCATGGCGATGCCGTACCACATCGGGAAGAATCCGGGGCCGGGCCCGTCGGGCGTCAAATAATCCCAGCGCCGAGCCTCGACGATAATGAATACGCCAAGGCCGGCCAACAACGCGCCGGACACGAGATCGCCCGTGCTGCGTTTAGGAGTAGCCATGTCAGCGCAACTCAGTCGTTGACCAACTTCTTGTAACGGCCTTTCGGCACAAGCTCGGCCAGCGTGCCACCAGGCGCGCGAAACTTGACTGGGATGACGCCGGGGTCGCTGATCATCTGGCAGCCGTAGCCTTCGAGCGTTTTCCAGTAGCGCTCGACGTCATCAACCTCGATCGCGAAGTGATGTATGCACGGGCCTTCGCCGGCAGCTTTGGATTCAGCCGACTGCGTGCCTTCGTCGTACTGGATTAAGGTGAAATCGAGCGCGCCATCGGTCAAATGACGCGACAGGTGATCGCGCGTCTTGCGCGTCTCGACTTCGCGAAATCCGAATACCTTCTGATAGAAGTCGGTGGTTTTCTCCAGGTCATCTACTTTCAATGCCAGGTGCACAATGCGATTCACGAGCCTTATCTCCTTCGGTTTGTGACGCGTAACGTGTGGCGGATCATTACACAGCCCGCCCCTGAACTTCGAAGCCTGCTTGAGCCAACAATGCACGCGCGCCGGGCGCGCGTAAGCGCGCAATAAAGTGCTCGGCGAACGGCGGCTCTGGCGCACGCGTTGCCAGCGCCGACGTACAAATCGCCTTCATCTGAAACTCATCCGGCAGTGGGCCGGCATACGCTACGCCCGCGTTCGGCAATATCTCGGTGATTTGCGTGATGCCGAGGTCGCCCGTTCCCCGCGTGCTCGCGAGCCACGCCATCGCAGCATACCCGTTGGGGAAGAATTGAACGCGACTGCGTACTTCATTCCCGGACGCGGATGCGCTCACGCGCGTCGGCGACCAGGCACTGCATGACTCAGCACCCTCGCCGCCCACCCTGCTACCTCCGCCCTGAAGAAGTTGTCGATGAAACATGACCCCGGCCCCCGGCACCCTTGGACGCGCGTTTGGCGCGATGGTGAAAGAGTGACCGACTGCGAGGCAGGACGCAAGACCCTGAACACCAGAGCGACGTTGCAGAGCAGGCCGCCACCGGAGATACGCTCGTCGCCGATCGGTGTGTTGTTCAAGGGAACAGCAATGGCCACTCGCTCAAGCGTTTCTGGACCAACGGCGCCGCCGACAGGCCGAAGGCGCAGCACCCGAGCTGGGGCAATGCTGGATGCCTGTTACGAGCGGGCACCGCAATGATGCGCCTGCGGACAGAGCACAACGCGTGCTCACCGACCTTGAAGCTGCGCAGCCGCCCAACGAACGAGTTGAGCGGCCGTAACGGGCGGCGCGCAGCGAGACGGAGAATAGAGGAGTCCGGCTCGCGGTGTGCCACTGGTGGAGGAACGCTCGAACGCCGGGTTGGGCGGCTGGCTATACACGGTCAAGCCAGTAACCAGGCTCACGGTGTTAATGCGCGACTGCGTAGATCTGCGGGCCTGCGTGCAGCCCGCGACGACCTTGCCGCCGCGCTCGAATTGAGCAATGGTTAGTGTGAAGTGGCGCACCAAGGCATGGATGAGGGACGCGCTCTGCACTTGCCGAACGTACAAGTCACCGACGCCGCGCGGCTTTATCGCGCAGCGCCGGCTTGGACTGCCGGGTTGGGCCTTTGGTCCCGAGCAGATGACGCAGCAGCCGTTTTGAATGTGCCGACGACAGAGGGCGTGTCCTTTGACGAAACACCCAGCGCCCGACCACATAAATGTAGGCACCGAAAACAACCATTGCTACAGGAACGAGTAATGCGGGCGTAACAAGAGTGGTGACCATCTTGAACAACACCACCATTCCAGCGCTTACCCCCACGAGAACCAGAAAACCCAGGAGCCCTCTCGCGATCATCGCAATCATAGGTAGGCGCTTTTTCATACGGAGGCCCAACGTTTTACATGAGCGGCCTTCAAGGTCACGAGCGTGCGACGCAAACGGCCTAGCGCTCGCTTCGCCCTGAAAAGCTGGACACGGCGGTGCCAAAGAATGGCGGTTGACTCCCAGCCGAAACGGATTTGCCCGGCTTCAATGAATGAACGCTCATTCGTGCTCCTGTCGTTATCGCGCTGCCCTGCGCGGCGGGTTGATACTCTTCGGCACAGACCCTTGCGTAGACGAGAAAACCCAGCATCATCGCCGGGTGATAGGCCGCCGGACCGGCGCCGCGGTACTTCCAGGTGAGTTCCGACAGATCCAATTCATCGATGATATCAACCACGAAGCGCGCCAGATGATCCTTAGCCATTCCTGTACCGAGGGTGGCAGCAGGTAAACCGTGTCTCGATTCACCGTCACAAATCGCGTCATTCGTTCGCCTTGCCCAAGTGTCCTATGCGTACTTCTAATAACGCTTACACCATCGGTACGATCACCGCTTTAGTAGAAAAAGTCGGCTAAGTCCGACAGGCTGCTAGGCCGTGAACCATAAAATCCCCGTAAAGGCAATACTGGTGGGGGTTTGCGAATGGTGGCGTCGCCGCCGGCCAGCCAACTGGACACCCCTGTATGCTACTTCCATGGACCAAAGCGCGACTCCATCGATGACAGCAAAACGTCGGCCGCCGCGCCCCGAATGGCGCTGGGCATGGGTGGGCGCGCTTGCCGGTGCGCTCATTGCCGGGGTCATCACGATCAAGGCCATTTCCAGTTCGGGCAGTTCGACCGCAGTTATCGGCTTGCTGTTCATCTGGATTCCCATGGGCCTTACTGCGCTTCCATGCGCCCTTTGGGGCGCGGCGATCGGACATGTCGTCACCACGCGTGGCAAACGCCGTGACGCAGGCCGCAGGTCTAAGGCTTTGTTTTTCGCTGCAATAGTGACCGCAATTGCGCTTCCCGTCTATGCCGGGTTTGAAACCTGGCGCGGGCTTTCGTTACAGGCCGAAGTGCGGGCCGTCGCTGGCATGGAAGCCGTCGCCCTCGATGCGGCCCTCGACAGCTCGCGCTGGAATCACAACAAGTTTTTTCTCGGTGCCATTGCGCGCAACAAGGCGGCAGGTCCGGCGGTGCTCGATCGTATCGCCAGCCTCGATGATCCTGAACTGTTTGAGTCCATGGGTTCGATGTTATGGGATGTGATGGGGCTGGACAACAAGGGCATTGCCACCATGCGCGTGCTGGCGCGGAACGGAAATACGGGCGCTGAAACGCTGGCGAAACTGGCCGCTCATCCGCGCGTGCACGACATCCTCTACGAATTGCTCGCCAACCCCAATACACCGGACAGCGTGGTGGCGCGCTGGTACGACTCAACTGATTATATCGCCGAATGGGGGCTCGCCCTTAACCCGCGGCTGCCGCTTCACGTTTATGAACGCCTGTCCCGAAGCGAAAATCTCTACACGCGCATGAACCTGACCAACAACAAGGGCACGCCCGAACCGATACTCGAAAAATTGACCAAGGATCCCGATCAACTGCTGGCGCGAAATGCTGGGCGGGCGCTCGAGCGAAGACAAAACTCCCTGCAGCCGACGTCATACTTAGGAAAACCGCGCTTGCATAGCAATGCGCGCCAGACAAGAACCACGCCAAGTAAAATATGCTTGAACATATTTGTAAAGAGCGTTTTGACGCTCCCATTCTCACTCACTGCGGCTTTGCCGCAGCCACTTGTACTGCTCTTGGGTGTAGTCACCGCGCCCTTCGAGGGGCGGGATCGACCCCAAGCGGTTTCGTAGCTGTTCTGGCAGAACGTGTGCAGTCATGATTAGCCAATCCAACGTTTGACATGAGCGGCGGGCCAAAGGGCGCGAAGCGGCCTTTGGAACGTCCGCTCGATGGAACGGTTAGGCCACAGCGCGGAGGCCTTGACGCGCAACCCTACAGGAACCATAATGGTTGTCATTCAAATAGAGCTACTACATGCCAACGACCATTACCTTGAAGGGAATACCCGACGACGTTTACCAACAGCTGAAGACCTCGGCTGGAGCCAACCGGCGCAGCTTGAACAGCGAAGCAATAGCATGCCTTGAAACGACGCTGTTGCCAAGAAAGACGACGGCGCTTGAGCACGCGACGAATGCGAGAGAGATACGGCTTTCCTTGAAGCAGGGAGCGTTCAAGCCAGAGGACATTGACAAGTTCAAGCGCGCGGGGCGCGCATGATCGTAGTTGACACCAATGTGCTCGCTTACCTGTACCTGCCTGGCACGCACAGCGTGGCGGCGGAAGCTCTGCTTTTGAAGGATTCGGAATGGGCGGCTCCGCGGCTTTGGCGGAGCGAATTCAGGAACGTGCTTTCGACGTACATGCGGGGCCGACTGCTGAGCTTTGACGATGCGGTTCGGATTCACCGAAAGGCCGAGTCTTTGATGGCCGACGGTGAGTACGATGTTGGGGCGCTTGAAGTGCTGCGCCTTGCGAAAGACAGTGGGTGCTCCGCGTATGACTGCGAGTTCGTTGCATTGGCCGAGCATCTCGATGTGAAACTAGTCTCGGCAGATGCGCGGCTGTGCAAGGCCTTCCCGAAGCGCACGCGCATCCTTTCTGGGGCCTAACGGACAAGGTGAGCAGCCGCAACCAGCGGCGCGCCGCTGGTGTGGGTCCGCTCGAACGCCGGGTTAGGCGCCATCGCCGATCACGACGCAAGCGTTACTCGTGGATGCAGCAAGCTTCGCTTCGAGCTCGGCGAGAAGTGGCAATAGGAACACGGGTTCAACCGATCGTGCCTTGAGCACGAAGACGGGCAACGGGAGGGTCGATGTGTTCTGTTGGTAAGGCATGTTCTTGTCGACGGTTATCAGCGCGCCGTAGGTGCCGGCGGCCGTGGCAAGAAGTCGACCATTCATGACGCCTTGCCAGCCCATCTCGACGACTGTCTTGACCTCGTGGGCTGGGAGATGACGTCGAAGCTTGGCCGGCGCCGACTCGTCAAGTAGCAATCG
>Ga0105048_10006324_pt1 | contig 19107 bp, 23 predicted proteins | sample MAT05_FD_78382 | JGI IMG/M metagenome (GOLD analysis project Ga0105048, IMG submission 78382) | Freshwater microbial communities from Lake Fryxell liftoff mats and glacier meltwater in Antarctica - MAT-05 | ecosystem: Environmental > Aquatic > Freshwater > Ice > Liftoff microbial mat | place... | reverse complement strand
CGGCCCTGGAGGTCTGGGCACCGGTGCTGTCGATGCCCGATCCTGGTCGGGCCATCATTGGTGCGGGTCGTCGCGACCTGCCGCATGACGGCGCGCCACCCGTGGTACGCGCCGTGCGGCACCAGACAGGACCCATCCGGCCGATGGGTCCGCGGCCGTGGCTCCGGGTCACGAAGCTGAACGACCAGCATGCCTATCTGGAGTTCGATGCCGGGCAGGAGCTGGCCGTCGGCGACCTCGTGGCCCTGGGCGTGCGCCACCCCTGCATGGCGTTCGATCGCTGGCGATTCGTGCCCGTGGTCGATGCGGCCTACGACGTGGTGGATGTGTTCGAGACGATCTTCTGATGCGGGATACCCACACGGGTGCCGTGCCGCTGCTCATCGACTGCGACACGGGCATCGACGACAGCCTGGCGCTGCTCTACGCCTGCGCGTCGCCCGAGGCGGACGTCCGTGCCGTGACGTGCGTCGCGGGCAACGTCGATGCCGACCAGGTCGGCATCAATACCCGGGCGGTGCTGGAGCTGGCCGGTCGTCGGGACATCGAGGTCGCCATCGGTCGGACGGTGCCCCTGATGCGTCAGCTCGTGACCACGCCCGAGACCCATGGCCCACGAGGGCTGGGCGACGCCAGTCTGCCTCCACCCACAAGCGCGCTATCCGAGAGGCATGCAGCTGACCTGATCATCGCGGCCGCGACCCACCGCCCGGGCGAGCTGACGCTGGTCACCCTGGGCCCGATGACCACGCTTGCCATGGCGGTGCTCCGGGAACCGATGCTGCCGCGCTTGCTCAAGCGGCTGGTGCTCATGGGTGGGGCGTACGGCGCACCCGGCAACACCACCCCGGTGGGTGAGTGGAACGTGGCTGTGGACCCCGAAGCGATGGCAGTCGTCCTGCGATCCTGGTCGCCGGACGGACCTGTCGACTGGGCTGGCCGGCCACCGACCCGCCCCTTGGCGTTGGGCCTGGATGTCACCGAGCAGGCACGCTTCCTGCCAGAGCAGCTGGCGCGTCTGGCCGAGCGAGCAGGCTGTCGGGTGGATGGTTCGCCCCTGGATGGGCACGGCACGACAAACCCCGTGATCCAGTTCGTGGCGGATGCGCTCGCGTTCTACTTCCGGTTCCACGAACGCTTTGACGGGTTCACGGGTGCCTTCATCCACGACCCTCTGGCCCTCGCTGCGGCACTCGACCCAAACCTGGTGCGGGCACGCCCGGTCACCGTGGACGTGGAGCTGAGCGGCGCGCTGACGCTTGGCCAGACCGTGGCTGACTGGCGCGGCCACTGGTCGCGGCCACCCAACCTGGACGTGGCGGTGGCCGCGGACGTGGCCACGTTCCTGGACCGGTTCATCGAGCGTGTCGGACGGCTGGCCGCGGAGCACCCAGACGTGGCACGCTAGCCGCCACCATGCGAAGGAGGACGTGCCAGCCATGAGCCAGGGTGTCCAGGTGCCGACAGCGTCTCCGTCCGGGATGCGCACGCTCGGTTGGCTGCGCTATGTGGCCGCGCTCGTGGTGTTCGCGGTCATCGTGGGCGCCGGCATCGCATTCGTATGGGACTTCTCCGTCGAGGAAGCGACACGTTCGTGGGCGATCCTCACCGCCATCGCTCTCGCTGCCGCGTTCGCCGCGTACGCCGCGGCGGAGTACTGGCAGACGGGGGCCGTGACCTCCATCTCACGTCAGTTCGACACCCGCACGATCGTGCTGATGCCCATAGCCATCGCGCTCAATATCGTGCTGGGCCAGGCCGTCGGGGCCGCCCTCAAGATCCCTATCTATCTTGACTCCATCGGCACCATCCTCATCGGAGCACTCGCTGGTCCGATACCTGGCGCGCTCACGGGCGTTGCCGCGAACCTCATCTGGACCTACGTGCTGCCGCCACCCTTCCACAGCGACATCGCGGCTGCCTTCGCCCTCGTTGCTGCGGTCATCGGACTGATGGCCGGCGGCTTCGCGCGCATCGGCTGGATGCGGCCGCGACCCGACAGCAGCGGTACGACCCTCCTCGTCGGTGGCTTCGTGGCGGTGGGCCTGGTGCTCCTCATGGCCTGGTACGCGTACGACCGGTTCTATGGCTCACAGGGCCTGGACCTGTTCGCAGGCACCAGCGATCCGCTGTTCCAAGTGCTAGCCGTGGTCGTCGGCGTGCTGGCCGTGGCGGCGGTCATCGTCTTCGCGGTACTGCTGTTCATGCGCCGTGACGTGACCGTGGCCTACGTGGTCGTGGCGGGCATTGGGACGGGCATCGTGAGTGCCCTCATCAGTGCACCCATCGCGGCCAACCTGTTTAGCGGTGTCACCGGCGCGGGCACGGACTTCCTGGTGGCCGTCTTCCGGCAGAGCGGCTCGGATATCTCGACGGCCACGTTCCAACAGGGCCTGCTGTCCGATCCGGTCGACAAGCTGGTGACCTTCATGATCGTCTACGTCATCCTTATCTCGATGGCGCGTCGGACCAAGGCCCGCTTCCCGCAGGGCGAGTACCTCATCGAACGGGGAGCGGGCGGGGGGATCGACTGACCGAGCACGCGGGGGCGCCGGTCGACGACGGTCTCGCACCGGCCCTACCACCGATGCCGGACTTTCTGGGGCAGCCCGGGCCCACGCCATGGCACCGGCTGGCGCCACTAACCAAGCTGGTCATCGCTATCGGCACTGCCATCGCCGCTGTGCTGGTGGGCGGCGTGATCGGGCCCCTTCTGCTGGTCCTGTTCGGGGTGCTGCTGCCGGCGCGCGCGGCCGGAGTGCTGCCCAGACTCATGCGGCTGTCGCTCCTCTTGTCACTGCCCATCGGCGTCAGCGCATTGCTGGTCAACCTGTTCTTCTACCCGGGTGGTCAGCAGGTCCTGTTCCAGGTCGGGCCCATCACGGCGACGACAGAAGGGCTGGCGCTCGCCCTCCAGACCCTCGCCCGGATCCTGGCCATATCGGGCGCCATCACCCTGTTCTATCTCACCACGCGTCCGGCGGACCTGGTCCTGGACCTCGAACGACGGGGGGTGTCCGCGCGCGTCGGCTTCGTGGCCAATGCCTCGGTCCAGGCCGTCCCGTCGATGCTCGACCGGGCCACCACGATCGTCGCGGCCCAGCGTGCCCGCGGGCTGGACACACAGGCGGGCATCTGGCGACGTGTCCGCGGGCTCGTGCCCATCGTCGGCCCCGTGATCATGGGCGCCATCGCCCAGGTGGAGGAGCGGACGATGGCACTCGAGGCACGCGGGTTCACGCGCCCTGGACCACGCACCCTGCTGTGGACACCCGGCGACTCATCCCGGCAACGACTGGCCCGCTGGCTGGTGGTGGCCGGCGTGGTCGCGGTGGGCGTCGCGCGGGCTACCGGTTTGCTGTCCTCCGTCGCGTGGCTGGGCTGAGATGCTCACCTTGGTGGATGTCTCGTATCGATACGCGGGTGGTGAGTCGCCGTCACTCCGGGACGTCACGCTGAAGCTGGCGAACGGCGAGGTGGTGGGGCTTACAGGCGCCAGCGAGTCGGGCAAGTCCACGCTCTGCCTGGTAGCCAGCGGCCTGGCTCCACGGACCATCCGGGGCACGCTGGAGGGTCAGCTGTCGATCGACGGTCAGGACATGACTAGCGCCCCGATGCACGTCCTCGCGGCCAGCATCGGCATCGGATTCCAGGACCCCGTCGCGCAGCTGTCGGGCGTGTGCGGCACGGTCTTCGAGGAGATCGCGTTCACGCCCATGAACCTCGCAGTGCCGCGGGATGAGGTCATCGCACGCACCTGGGCGGCGCTCGCGGCGTTGCGTATCGAGGCGTTAGCGCCGCGCGCCCCGAACACGCTGTCGGGTGGCCAGATGCAACTGGTGGCCATCGCGGGGCTGCTGGCGATGCAGCCGCGTCACCTGGTACTGGATGAGCCAACGGCCCAGCTCGACCCGGCCGGCACGGCGCTCGTCGGAGCGGCACTGGCGCGACTGGCCGAGGGTGGCACATCCATCCTCATCGCGGAGCAGAAGACGGACCTGCTGTCCCGCATCTGCAGCCGGGTGTTGGTGCTGGACGCCGGCCGCGTCGTCCTCGATGGTCCTGCGGCGGAGGTTCTGGCCGATCCTCGACTGGACGAGCTGGGCGTGCCCGTGCCCTCCGCCATCCGGTTGCGTCGGGCGATCGATGCGGCCGGACTGATGCTCGACATCCCCGCGGACCTCGTGGCATGACGAGCGTCGCGCTGGAGGGCCTGGTCCATGTCTATGCCGCTGGCGAGGTCCGGGCACTTGATGGCATCGACCTGTCCATCGCCAGTGGCGAGCGGGTCGCGCTGGTGGGCCAGAACGGCAGTGGCAAGTCGACCCTCATCCGGCACCTCAACGGCCTCCTGCGGCCGACGTCGGGGCGGGTGCTCATCGATGGGACCGATGCCGCCCCCCAGACGGTCGCCGCGCTCGCGCGCCACGTCGCCGTCTGCTTCCAGGATCCGGACCAGCAGATCTTCGCGGGCAGCGTCCGAAGGGAGGTCGTCTTCGGCCCTCGCAACCTGGGTATGTCGGGCGCCGCGCAGCGGGAGGCGGTGGACGGTGCGCTGGAGGCGGTCGGGTTGAGTGCGGAGGCGGACACCAACCCATACGACCTGGGCTACTCGCGGCGCAAGCTGCTGACCATCGCGTCCGTACTCGCGATGCACACCCCGGTGGTGGTCCTGGACGAGCCAACGACCGGCCAGGATGCACGCGGCGTGGCCCGCGTCGCCGCGATCGTGGAGATGCTTGCCCAGCAAGGTCGGACGGTCGTCGCCGTGAGCCACGACATGCGCTTCGTGGCGGAGGGCTTCGACCGGGTGGTGGTGATGCGGGCGGGCCGCATCGTGCTGGATGGGCCGCCCGCGGATGTCTTTGGCCGCGGCTCCTGGGACACCCTCGCCTCGACCTTTCTGGAGGCACCTTTCGCGGCGCGGGTCGGCGAGCGCGTCGGCCTCGGCTCGACACCCACCGACGCGGCGCTCGTGGCTGCGGTCGCAGGACGGGGTGACGGATGAAGGTCGCGGTGATCGGCGGTGGTGTCGTCGGGGCGGCCGTGACCCTGGCCCTCGCACGGCGGGGTATCGAGACGGTGCTGCTGGAGGCCGAGACGGACCTCGGGCTCGCCGCAAGCGGCACGAATTCGGGCATCCTCCATACCGGGTTCGACTCGATACCGGGTGCACTCGAGACGCGCCTCATCCATCGCTCCATGGCGCTCCGGGAGACCGTGCTGGGGGCCCTGGGCGTGCCGGTGCTGCGCTGCGGTGCCGAGATGCGCGACGCTCCGGACGCGGTCGTCGAGGGTGCCGCGGTCAACGGAGTGGCAGTGGAGCGCGACACCGACGGCACGCTCCACATCCCCGGCGAGTGGGTCACCGATCCGGTCGTGTTCACGCTCGCGCTGGCCGCAGCGGCGGAACGAAGTCGCGCCACGCTGCGGACCGGCTTTCGCGTGGCGGCCGTGGACGGGGACCGACTCCTCAGCGCCACGGGCGACCAGGAAGTTGTGGACCTGGTCTGCAACTGCGCCGGACTCCAGGCGGACGACGTCGCCCGACTGTTCGGCGACACGTCGTTCGCCATCTACCCGCGCAAGGGCGAGTTCTTCGTCTTCGACGTGCCGCTGGACCGGATCCTGTTGCCTGTGCCGTCGACTCGGACCAAGGGCGTCCTGGTATTCCCGACCGTGAACGGCGGCTGCGTGGCTGGTCCGACCGCCATCGACGGCGAGGACAAGGACGACTGGAGCGTCCGGCCAGCGGCTCGCGACGAGGTGCTGGCCACGGCGATCCTGATGCATCCAGCGCTCAAAGGCATCGAACCCGTCGCCAGCTATGCCGGGCTGCGACCGGCGGGCCGAGACGCGAACTACGTCATCGACAGATCCAGCGTGTCTCGGCGGCTGCTGAACGTGGCCGCCATCCGTAGCACCGGGGTCTCCGCCGCGCTGGGCATCGCAGCGTACGTTGCCGACCTCATCGCGCCGGGCGTGCCGGAACAGGCACTCATCCCAGGTCCCGCACCCGTCCTCGATGGCCCGTGGTGGGCTCGCGCCACCGCACACCGAGCGTGACGCCGTGACCGCGCGACCGCTGCTGCTGGGTATCGACGAGGGCACGAGTGCCGTCAAGGTCGTGGCCTACGACCTGGACTTGCGACCCGTCGCCACTGCCACGCGCACAGTCGCCGTGACCCATCCCCGGACCGGTTGGGTGGAGCAGGATCCGGAGCAGGTGCTGGCTGCGGTCGTTGATGCGGTCGCGGCCGTGCTGGACGAGGCGGATGGTACGGTCGTTGCCTGTGGCATCGATCACCAGGGAGAATCGGTGCTCGCATGGGATGCGGAGTCCGGGCGTGCCCTGTCGCCCATCGTGGTGTGGCAGGACAAGCGATGCGAGGGCCTGCTCGCGGCACTCAGCCCGTCCGACACCCGCGAGGTGACCCATCGCAGCGGGTTGCCCATCGATGCCTACTTCTCGGCCGGCAAGATGGCGTGGCTGCTCGCCGAGGGCGGGCTGCCACGAACAGCCGATGTCCGACTGGGCACGGTCGACGCGTTCCTGGGCGATCGACTCGGTGTTGGCCACGCGACCGATGCCTCGACGGCGTCACGGACGCAGCTGAGCGGCGTGGTCGGTAGCGGCGAGACGGGCTGGGACCCACGGCTCCTGACCATCTTCGGGGTGCCCGCCGCGTCACTGCCGGCGATCATGGACAGCGCCGGCGAGCTGGGGGAGCTGCGTCATCCACGCTGGCGGCAACCCTTGCCGCTTCACGCCCGGGTCGTGGACCAGCAGGCCGCACTGGCGGGCAGCGGCTGCGTCCGCGCTGGGCAGGTGAAGGCGACCTACGGCACGGGTGTATTCGTGCTGGCGCACCTCGGCGACCGTCGACCGGGGACAGACGTGCGCGAGTCAGGGCTGCTGCCCACCGTTGCCTGGCACATCGCCGGGCAGACGCAGTACGCCGTGGAGGGCGGCGTGTTCACGGCGGGTGCGTTCCTGCGCTGGCTGAGCCAGGATCTGGGCCTGGCCGCTGACCCGGCTGCCCTCCTGGACCTCGCCCGGACCGTGCCGGACGCGGCGGGTGTGCGCATCCTGCCCGCGCTCGCGGGCCTCGGTGCCCCGTGGTGGCGACCAGGGGCTCGTGGCGTCGTCGCGGGCATCGGGCTGGAGACCGGTCGCGCGAACGTGGCGCGCGCCGCTGTCGAGGCCATCACGTGGCGGGTCGCCGACATCATGGCCGCGGTGGGCCCCTTGATGCCCGTCGATCGCCTGCGTATCGGCGGTGGCCTGAGTGCCCATCCGCTGCTGGCGGCGCTGCAGGCGGATGTCCTGGGCATACCGGTCGAGCGCATGGAGGCGGATGCGACCTGTGCCGGTGTCGCCGGGCTGGCGGCCGTTGGCGCGGGGATCTGGTCCACTACCGACCAGATCGCGGCACGCATCCGGCCCGCGGAGCGTGTCACGCCAACGCTGTCGCCGGGCCCGGCTGCTGACCGTGCCGCCTGGGCTCGGTTCGTGGAGCGAGCGGCGGCGCTGCTCGAGTGACCGACGACCTGCCGCCCTCGGCAGGGTGAAGCGTCGGCCGCATGACGCGATGACGCGTTGCTGCCGCGGATGCGGGGTGTCTCAGTCGACGAGCAGCTCGACCTCTGTGACCGTGCCGGACTGGATGGACCAGGCGCGCACGATCGGAGCGTCGTTCGCAAGCGAGCAGATGAGATACAGCGCATCCGGGTAGGCCGCAAGGCCGACGTCGGTATCCGACGGGACCGCGGGAGACATCACGTGGGAATGGACGATGCCCCACACCATCTCGTCTGCGTCGTCGATGTCCAGCATCGCGCGCAGCTGCTCGTCGGGATCGATGAGGTAGCGGTAGGGAGAGGCCGCGGCATTGGTGAGCGGCAGGAATCGGGTCGCGAAGCCGCCCTCCAGTGCGGCCGCGGTCCCGGCGATCAGCCCACACGCTTCGTTCGGGCGGCCGGCCAGCACCCAGTCGACGAGCGAGTCCAGCAGGGCCGAGGAGATGCTGGCACCCGAAACCGACGCGGAGGTCGCGGTCCGTCGCTCACGACCAGCGTCCGAGGCCAGTTGCCAAGCGCTGACGCCCGGCACACGGGGATCCGTGCCCGACGCGGCAGGCTCGCCGTCGAGCGAACGTATGCTCCGAGGGGACTCAGGCATCAGCGAGCGGGTCACGCCAACGCAAGCCAGGGTAGCGACCGAACCCGCGATCTGCGGTGATGAGCGTTGCCCGGTTCTCAATGGCGAGTGCCGCCAGCCATGCGTCCGGCACCCGGTCCCCGGTCGCCGCGGACCCGCGGCACAAGTCCGAGAACAGGGTCCAGTGCCGGGGTCCGGGCTCGATGAGGCGAACTGCCGGGCCGGTCGTCAGCTCATCGATGAACTCCAGGGCCACCTCGATCGAGGCCGGGTCCGGAAACACCCGACGGGTCGTGACGATCCTGACGAACGCACTGGCCACGACACTCGGGATGGCGAGTTGCTCGTCGCCCGTCCGGGCTGCCTCAAGCCACTCCCGGACAGCCCGGTGGCGGGGGGCTCCGATGCGATGTGCGTCCACCAGGACATTGACGTCAGCGACGAGCATGCAGCGGGAGGCCCTCGTCCATCAGTTCCCGGAGTGCCGCATTGTCATCCAGGTCGACGCCGGGCATGAGCCCGCCGCCCCCTGACACGGGGAGAGGACGAAGGGGAGTCGACGCGGCTGCGTCTGTCGGCCGTAACGAATCCCGGACGGCATCCTCGATCAGGTCGCCGACGCTCCGCCCTGTTGCCCCGGCCCGCGCCTTCAGCTCTCGATACAGTTGGTCGTCGATGGTCACGGTCGTACGCATGCGTGCACTTTAGCATCACCACCCTGCATCAAGATGCAACGGATGGGTGCGCCGCGCACTCGAGCGCCCGCCTACCAGAGGCTGAGTCGCTCCACTTCGTCGCTGTCGGCGTCCAGGTCGCGCGTCCAGATGTCCTCCGAGAGGTACTTCCAGCCACCATCCGCGAGCAACACCACGATGGTGCCGTGGTCCATGGAGGCCGCGACCCGCTGGGCAGCCACGATCGCCCCGCCCGACGATACGCCCGCGAAGATGCCTTCCTTTGCCGTCAGCGCGCGTAGCGCATCGATCGATTCCGCGTTGCTGACGATGAACTTGCCGTCCAGCACGCTGGCATCGAAGATCTCCGGGATGAACCCCTCGTCCAGCGATCGCAGGCCCTGGACCGCATCCCCGGGGAGTGGCTCGGCGGCATAGATGCGGATGTCCGGCCGATACCGCTTCAGCCGGCGACCGACACCCATGAGCGTGCCACCGGTGCCCAGCCCCGCGACGAAGGCGTCGATCTCGGGGCAGTCGGCGATGATCTCCTCTGCAGTGCCGGTCTCGTGCGCACCCGGGTTGGCGGGATTGCCGTACTGGTAGGGCATCACGTAGCGCGGATCGGACGCCACCAGCTCCTTGGCCATGGCCACGGCCCCGTTGGAGCCGAGCGACCCGGGCGACTCGATGATGCGCGCGCCGAACAGCTCCAGCAGCTGCCGCCGCTCGTGGGTCACGTTGTCCGGCAGCACGACCACCACGCGGTAGCCCTTGCGACTCGCGATCATGGCCAGCGCGATACCGGTGTTGCCACTGGTCGGCTCCAGGATGATGGAGTCCGGGTGCAGCCGGCCGGACGCCTCAAGGTCCTCGATGAGCGCCCGGGCTACACGGTCCTTCACGGACCCCGTCGGGTTCAGGAACTCCAGCTTGGCGTAGATGGCCACGTCCGGGTTCGGCGACATGCGTGGGATGCCCACCAGTGGCGTGTGGCCGATGGCCTCCACGATGGACTCGTATCGACCGCTCTGCGGGCGCCGCAGGTCAGCGAGCACCATGTGTCAGTCCTCCTGCGGCGCGGCGTCAGCCGCCCGCCATTGCCGGCAGCAGCACCACGGTGTCCGCGGCACCGACCGCGGTCGCCAGCTCCTGCTCGTAGCGCACGTCACGGCCATTGACATAGACGTTGACGAATCGATTGAGCGTGCCCTCGGGCGTCAGCAGTTGCTCCCGCAGGGATGGGAACTGCTCCAGCAAGGAGTCCAGGACCTGGCCAACGGTCCCGCCCACCACCTCGACCTGCTTCTGGCCACCCACCTGCGCGCGGAGCACGGGCGGGATACGCACCGCGGTCACGCCGACACCCCAAGGGTGAACACGCCGGACGCTGCCGCCACAGTGGCGCCATCACCGCACGCCGGGCAGTGCGGGTCGCGGCGAAGCTGGAGCTCGTGGAACGAGCCGTCCAGGGCGTCATAGATCACCAGCCGACCGGCCAGCGAGTCCCCGATATCGAGCAGCACCTTGAGCGCCTCCGTTGCCTGGAGCAGACCCATCACACCGGGCACAACGCCCAGGACACCTGCCACGGAGCAGCCGGGAGCAAGCTCCGGGGGTGGCGGCGTGGGATACAGGCAGCGATAGCAGGGGCCGTCGAACGGCTTGAACACGCTCAACTGGCCCTCGAACCGGAAGACCGAGGCGTGCACCACGGGGATACGCGCACGGACCGCCGCGTCGTTGAGGGTGTAGCGCGTCTCGAACGTGTCCGTGCCGTCGAGGATGACGTCGTAGCCCGCGATGAGCCGGTCGACATTCGACTCCGTGAGCATCTCATCGTGGGGGATGACGGTCACGTCCGGGTTCAGGGCACGGATGGTCTGTGCTGCCGACTCGGTCTTCTTCTGGCCGACCCGGTCGGTGGTGTGGATGACCTGGCGCTGGAGGTTGGAGACATCGACGATGTCGAAGTCGACGACGCCGATGGTGCCAACGCCGGCCGCCGCCAGGTACAGCAGGCCCGGTGCGCCCAGTCCGCCGGCGCCGATGAACAGCGCCTTGGAGCCCAGCAGCTTCGCCTGGCCCTCGACACCGACCTCCGGGATGAGTAGGTGCCGGCTGTAACGCTGCTGCTGCTCGCGGGTCAGGACGATGGGAGTGGTCCACGGGCGGCCACCCGACTTCCAGCCCTGGAAGCCGCCGCTCATCGAGCTGACATTGGTGTAGCCCATCTCCTGGAGGGTCTGGGCCGCGAACAGTGATCGAGTGCCACCCGCGCAGTAGAGCACGACGGGTACGGCGTGATCGGGGGCCGCGCCCTCGATCTGCTGCTCCAGGTAGCTGCGTGAGATATGCGTGGCACCCGCGATGTGGCCCTCGTCCCACTCGGAACGTTCACGGACATCGATGAGCCGGGCGCCCGCCGACACCAGCTGTTCCGTATCAGCAGGACCGACCTCGGGCACGTTCGCACGCGCCACGCGCAACAGGTCGGACAGGGATCTGGTCATGGGCCGGAGCTCCAGTGGTCGGGGCACGGACGATCGTGGGTCTCGCGCCCGGGGTCGAGGACGAGTCGGGTCGGGAAGCCGGTCAGGCCGGCCGCGTACAGTCGAACGTGCGGCTCATACGCTCACCGCCGATGCGCTCGGCTCCCGGACAGCGCTGCTCGACCGCTCCGCGAGTGCTCGCTGCAACGTATCCAGCGACAGCAGCGCGCACTTGAGGCGTGCCGGGCTGATATCGATACCCAACAGCTCCAGCACATCGTCCTTGGCCAGCTGGTTCAGCTCCGCGGTCGTGCGGCCCCGCAAGGTGTCCGTGAGCAGCGACGCGGATGCCTGGCTGATGGCACAGCCACGACCGGTAAAGGCGACATCGGTCACGGTGCCGGACTCGTCCAGGTCGAGCATCAGGGTCATCCGGTCGCCGCACAGCGGGTTGGCACCCTCATACGAGACATCCGGGTGCGCCAAGGTGCCGAAGTTATGCGGGCGACGGTAGTGCTCCAGGATCTCGTCGCGATACAGGTCATCCATGGGATGTCACAGGGTAGCGGTCCGGTGCGTCATACGCGACCGGGGATGCCGAGCCGGTCTCATCACCAAAGACCCGCTGCACCGACCGCAGCCCGGCGGCCAGTCGATCGATGTCGTCGATCGTCGTGTAGACACTGAAGCTGGCCCGGGCCGTCGCCGACTCGCCGAGGCGTTCGTGGAGCGGCTGGGTGCAGTGATGGCCGGCCCGGATCGCGATGGCTTCGCGGTCCAGGAGGGTCGCAACGTCGTGGGCGTGGATGCCCGGCAGGGTGAAGGTCACGATGCCCGCACGCTCGTCCAGCGAGGCGGGCCCGATGATGCGGATCCCCGGCACCTCCCGGGGCAACAGCTCCAGGGCGTAGGCCGTGAGCGCTCGTTCATGGGCACGCACCCGGTCCATGCCCAGCACTGTGAGGTACTCCAGCGCGGCCCCAAGACCGATCGCGGCGGCGATGTCCGGTGTGCCTGCCTCGAACTTCCAGGGCACGTCGTTGAACGTCGTGTGCCGGAGATGCACCTCGCGGATCATCTCGCCGCCACCCATGAATGGCGGCATGGCGTCCAGCAGCTCGCGGCGACCCCAGAGCACGCCGGAACCTGTCGGGCCGAGGGTCTTGTGGCCCGAGAACACATAGAAGTCGGCACCGATGTCCTGGACATCCACGGGGCTGTGGGGCGCGGCCTGGGCACCGTCGATGAGCACCAGCGCGCCGGCAGCATGCGCCTTGGCCGTCATCTCACGCACCGGGTTGATGGTCCCCAGCGCATTCGAGATGTGGTTGAACGCGACCAGCTTGGGGCGTGTCCGCAGCAGCACCTCGAAGGACTGCTGGTCCAGGCGCCCCTGCTCGTCGATGGCCACGAACTCAAGGTCCGCGTCCTGCTCCTGCACCAGCAGCTGCCAGGGCACCAGGTTGGAGTGGTGCTCCAGCTCCGTGAGCACGACCGTGTCCGCCCGCCGGATGTGCTTGCGGCCCCAGGAGTAGGCCACCAGGTTGATGGCCTCTGTGGCGTTGCGCACGAACACGATCTCGCTGACCGACGGCGCGTTGAGGAAGCGCGCGGCGGTCGCCCGGGCGGCCTCGTACGCGGCGGTGGCCTCCTCCGCGGTGGTATAGATGCCCCGGTGGATGTTGGCCGTGAACCGCGTGTTGTACCCCGCGAGGGCGTCCAGCACCGGCTGCGGCTTGAGTGACGTGGAGGCACTGTCCAGATAGGCCAGGGACCTGCCGCCGAAATCGCGCTGGAACAGCGGGAAGTCGGCGCGGATCGCGGCGCCGTCCAACGGTTCGAAGCTCATGATCGTGTCGCCTACCTCTCGTCGGGCTCGACGGCGGGGGTGGCGTCCTCCGCGATGTCGTGGTAGCCGGCCGCGCGCAGGATGGGCGCGTAACCCTCTTGCTCCAGTTGGAGCGCCAGCTCGCTGCCACCGGTCTTGACGATCCGGCCGCGGGCCAGGACGTGGACCACGTCCGGCTTGATGTAGTCCAGCAACCGCTGGTAATGGGTGATGAGCAGCACGCCAAGCTCTGGGCTCAGCTGCGCGTTGACACCTTCCGCCACGATCCGCAGGGCATCGATGTCGAGGCCCGAATCGGTCTCGTCCAGGATCGCGAACTCCGGCTGGAGGATGGCCATCTGGAGCATCTCCAGGCGCTTCTTCTCGCCGCCCGAGAAGCCCTCGTTGACATAGCGCGCGGCAAAGCTGTCATCCAGCTTGAGCAGCGCCATCTTCTGGCGCACCAGGTCGCGGAAGTCGCGCATCCCGATGCCACCCTTGGTGGGGTCCGAGGGATCCCACTGGCTGTCCACCACATCCAGTCCGCGGCGGCGTGCGTTGAGCGCGGTCCGCAGGAAGCTGGCGACCGACAGACCAGGGATCGCCGTGGGGTACTGGAAGGCGAGGAACAGGCCCAGCCGCGCCCGCTTGTCGGGTGACAGCGCGAGCACATTCCGGCCCTTCCAGATGACCGTGCCGCCCGTGACGAGGTATCCCGGATGGCCCATCAGGGCGTACGCCAGGGTCGTCTTGCCCGAACCGTTGGGACCCATGATGGCGTGCACCTCACCCTTGCGGATCGTTAGGTCGACGCCCTTGAGGATCTCCCGGCTCGGGTCCGCGATGGGCACCACGTGCAGGTCGCTGATGACCAGCTCGCGATCATCGACGAGCGGTTCGGAAGAGTCGGTCTGGGGAGCGATATCGACGACGTTCATGCGTGGGGGATGGGCTCCGTGCTGGCTGGTCGCGACGCGACCGGCAGGGTCGAGGGATGGATGGGCAGCGAATGGAACGGATGGGCCGGCTGCGGGCCGGCGAGGTCGGCGAGGGTCATGGAGTCGAGGGCGCCGATGACCGCTTCCCGGACCTTGATCCACAGCGACTGGACGTTGCAGAAGGAGGTGCGGTCGCAGGCCTGGGGATGTGGTTCAGGGCTGCCGCCGTGGTCCGTGGCACAGACCATGGGCGAGATAGGTCCTTCCAGGGCTTCGACCACCTGGCCCATGGTGATGTCCTGCGGGGCGCGGGCGAGCTCATACCCCCCGCGGGCACCGCGAGTGCTGGTGACCAGGCCCGCCTCTCGCAGGCTGATGACCAGCTGCTCCAGGTAGGGTCGCGGCAGGTCCTCGTGGGCCGAGATGTCCGCGAGGCTGACGGGCCCCGTGCCGCGATGGCGAGCCAGCTCAACCATCAGGCGCACGCCGTATTCCCCACGCGTGGAGAAGTGGAGGGCGCCGGAGAGCTGGGGGATAGTTCGCACGGGTCGAGAGCTCCTGTCGCTGGCGGTCCCGGTGTGAGCGGAGCCGCCACGGGCGCTCGGTATATCCGAGTCACCGCGTCAGGATTGAGTGTAGGCGTATGGCGCCGGAGCGTCAACGACGCGGCAGGCGGTACGCTGCTCGCTCGCTGCAGGGAGGCTGATATGCACGGCATCAAGGTACGCGGCGTCGGTCGCGTCGGACGGACACCCGATTCGGCCACGGTCGTGCTGGGCGTCGAGACCCAGGCAGCGACCGCGGGCGAAGCTCAGGGCCTGGCGAGCACGCGCATGCGCGGCGCCATCCAGGCGCTCATCGCGGACGGCATCGCGGCACATGACATCAGCACCCGCCAGGTGAGTCTCTCGCAGGTGTTCGACTACTCCGGGGACACGCCCCGACCGGCGGGCTACCAAGCGAGCCAGTCACTGGGCGTCCGGGTCCGCGACCTGGCCAGGCTCGGGCCGGTCATCGATGCCGCCGTCGGCGCGGGCGCTAACCAGGTGTCCGAGGTGACCCTGGAGCTGGCCGATCCAGCGAGCGCCCGGTCAGAGGCCCGTGACCTGGCCATGGCCGATGCGCGCCGCACAGCGGCGGCGCTGGCCCAGGCGGGCGGTGTCCGACTGGGCCTGCCCATCAGCATCCGTGAAGGCGGGCGCGACACGTCGCCGCCACAGCACATGTTCCGGGCAAAGGCCGAGATGGCGATGTCCGCCGAGACGCCTATCGCGGCGGGCGAGACCGACGTCGAGGTGAGCGTCGAGGTCACCTGGGGCATCCTGGGCTGACGCACGGACCAGCTGGCCTCGACGGACGTCAGGCTTCGGGCTCAGGCTCCGGGGTTCAGCTGTCGGGATCGACAGCCCGGTCCCGGGACTCGTAGTCGATCTCAAGGTCCGTCATCTCGCCATCCAGGACTGTCACATTCCGGGCCTCGGCGCGCGGGAACGGGTCGCCGCCAGCCGCCGGCTGGATGACATAGTCGCCGGGCGGCAGCGCCAGGCGGAACGTGCCGTCGCCGCCGGACGTGACCTCGCCCACCTCCTGGCCGTCCGTGTCGAACACGACCAGGAGCGCGGCGTATGCCTCCAGGCACGGTGACGCCGCGGTGGGCACGGCACACATCGGCCCCAGGAGCACCACGCCCTGGATCCCCGACAGCAGCGGCGTGGGTGTGGGGGAGGACGCCGGTGCGAAGGTGTCGCAGCCGGCCAGCGATGCGGCGAGTGCCAGGAACAGCAGCAGCGGGCGACGCATCGGACGGGTCAGGCCCTGACTAGAGTCCCGACCACTCACGCACGGCACGCGCCAGCGCCGAGTTGTCGTCGTCGCCATGACCCTTGGCCACGAGCCCCGCTTCGATCTGGGAGGCCAGGGCCGCGACCGGCAGCGCGGCACCCACCGCGCGGGCCAACTCCAGGGCGATGGTCAGGTCCTTGAGGTGGAGCGCGATACGGAAGCCCAGGGGATAGTCGTCCGCGATCATCCGGCCGCTGCGGTTCTCGAGGACCCAGGACCGAGCCGCACCGCCCGACAGCGCCGCGACCACCTTCTCGGGATCCAGGCCCGACTTGATGGCAAGCACCATGCCCTCCGCGACCCCCAGGTAGTTGCCCGCCAGGATCACCTGGTTGACAGCCTTGGTCGACTGACCGGCGCCGATGGGCCCCATGTGGGTGATGGACGTGCCCATGGCTGCGAGGACCGGCCGGGCGCGCTCGACGTCGGCCTCCTCGCCGCCGACCATGATGGTCAGCGTCCCTTTCTGGGCACCCTCGGAGCCGCCAGAGACGGGAGCGTCGACCATCGGCACACCCTGGGCCGCCAGACGCTCGGCGAAGCCGCGGGTGGCAGCTGGCGAGATGGTGGAGCAATCGATGACCAGGCTGCCGGCGACGAGTCCGGACGCAGCGCCGTCCGCGCCGAACAGCACGGCCTCGACATCCGGGGTATCGGAGACGCAGATGACGACCACGTCACAGGCGGCGGCCAGCTCCCGGGGTGTGGCTGCGGTCGTGGCACCCAGGGACACGGGCAGCTCATCCTTGCCCGGCGTCCGGTTCCAGATGACCAGGGGGAAGCCGGCACGCGCCAGGTTGGCGGCCATCGCCGCGCCCATCGTGCCCATGCCACAGAATCCGACCCGCGCCATCACGTGCGCCTCCCGACGACCATCCAGCTATGCCGGACGGACGCCGGCTGCGTGCCGACATGGTAGGCGGCACACAACGACCGGCGCGCGATGCGGCCGGTCGTGGTCAGGGCACGGGCGGCGGATGAGACCGGGATATCAGCCCGGCACGATGTCCGCAGCACCGGTCAGCGATTGCTGCCGAAGATCCGGAGCATGAACAGGAACAGGTTGATGAAGTCGAGGTACAACGCGAGGGCGCCCATGACCGAGGCGGAGTCCTTGTTGAGGCCCGCGATCTTGCCGTCCTTCATGCGCTGGACGTCAAAGGCGGTCAGGCCCGTGAAGATGACGACGCCGACCACGCCGATGGCCAGGTTCATGAGGCCGTTGCCCGGGAAGAGGAAGACCTGGGCGAGCATGACCACGAGCAGGCCGATGACGCCCATGAACAGGATGCCGCCGAGGCTGGTCAGGTCACGCTTGGTGACGCCGCCGTAGACCGCCGCGCCAGCGAAGATCGCGGATGCGCCCAGGAACGCGGTCACGACGCCGGACGGCCCGGCCGGTCCCGCTGCGTAGAACGAGACCAGGACACCGAGGGTCAGGCCGTTGACCAGGGCGTAGATGAAGAACAGGGCAAGCGCGACCAGCGGGTTGATGCGCCGGATGAGCATCGTGATGCCGAACACGAGCCCCAGGTTGCCGATGAGCAGCAGGAACCAGTTGTCGATGACCTGGGTCATGGCCGCGGCGTTGTTCATCACGAACGCAGCGGAGCCTGCGCTCACCAGCAGGGCCACGAACATCCACACGAATGCGGCCGTCAGGAAGCCTTCCCGGACCGCGGACGCGCCCGCGACCTGAACACCGCCAGACAGCGTGTTGGGCGTCGGACCAACGGGCTGACCGGTGTTGACCGGTTGGGGCTGGCCGTACTGGTTCGGCCGGTTGGGGTCGTTGTTGAACACCGTGGGGATCCCTTTCGAGCGGCCGCCCACCAGGGCGGTCATGCACACAGTCTAACGAGGCATTACAAGCCACTCCCCGGGACCGAGGGAGCAGCGCGTGCTGCGGATCGTCCACCGGCGATAGCCGGCACGGCCGTGGCGTCCTCGGCGGCTTCCGCAGCGCGTGCCAGCACCCACAGCAAGTCCGCCACACGATTGAGCCAGGGCACCAGCCACTCGCCGGTCGCGCGACCAGTGCGCTGGAGCGCGATGACCCGTCGCTCGGCACGTCGGGTCGTAGCGCGGGCGACCTCGAGTGCGGCCGATGCCCGGGTCTCGCCCGGCACGATGAACTCCCGGGGCATCAGGATGCGCGACTCCCAGGTCGCGAGGTCGGCCTCTGCGCGGACGAGCATGGCTTCCGAGACGCGGGTGACGCCGTCCTGCAGTCGGTCGGCCGCCTGCGGGTTGGCGGCCAGCTCGGCGCCAGCCACGAACAGCTCCCGCTGGATGCGCAGGATGAGCGCTGCGAGCTCGCTCAGGGTTTCGTTGGTGGGCCGCTCGCGGAGGTCTGCACGGGCGATGCCAAGGGCCGCGACCGTCTCGTCGACGGTGCCGTACGCCTCGACCGCCAGGTCGTCCTTGGCCACCCGACCGCCATACAGCAGGCCGGTGGTGCCGTCATCGCCGCGACCTGTGGCCACGACGCTGTCCGCGATGCCCGGCCGATCCACCCGACCCGGCGCGCTCATCGGCTCACCACATCAGGCCGGCGTCGCGCGGATCCCAGCGCTCTGCCAGCAGCGTCACCTTGACGTCGTGCTCCTCGACCTCCTCCGCAGCTTCCTTGACCTGCTGCATGATCGAGCCCGCGTAGGGGCAGAACGGCGTGGTCATGACCATGCGCACCTCTGTCAGCTCGTCACCCAGGACGACCTGACGGATGAGCGCCAGCTCCACCACGTTCATGCCGATCTCCGGATCAACGACGGATCGGAGCGCGTCCAGGATGGCCAGCTCGCGTGCTCGTGCCTGCGGATCCACTGGGGAGACTGACGCCTGCTGGTCGATGGTCGGCCCGATGGCGTCGGTGGTCATGGTCTGTTCGGTCATGGCAAGAGCCTCGTGCGGGAGCGTTGCGGACAGCCTAGCACCGGCGCGTGGGGAGGCCGCGCGGGGTGCTGCGTGCCAGGGCGTGTCATCAGACCGGCAGCACGACCGCGGTGACACCCACCAACAGACCGATGGTGGCGGCCTGGGCGACCAGGCGGAGGGCCGCCACACGGCCCGCGTCCGGGTCCGCCACCGATGGCGAGGATGGCACCCGCGTGACCCGCACGTCGGCGACGGCCGATCTCGGCGGGTCCGATGTTGCAGACGCCAGCCTGGT
>Ga0105048_10006322_pt1 | contig 19108 bp, 14 predicted proteins | sample MAT05_FD_78382 | JGI IMG/M metagenome (GOLD analysis project Ga0105048, IMG submission 78382) | Freshwater microbial communities from Lake Fryxell liftoff mats and glacier meltwater in Antarctica - MAT-05 | ecosystem: Environmental > Aquatic > Freshwater > Ice > Liftoff microbial mat | place... | reverse complement strand
GCCGTCCCCGGAGGCCGCAGAGACGTTCCTTTACGAGTCCGGCACGATCCCGGTGCAGACGGGCGCGCGGATCAAGCCGTTCGACACGGTGGCCCTGGTGTCGCTGCAGATCATCAACGAACGCCAGCAGTTCAAGGCCCCGGACGGTAAAACCGAACCTGCAATTGCATTTCTGCTGAAGTCAATCGGCAGCGCGCAGGACGGACTTGCCGGCCCCGGTTCTGAATTGAAGATCTTCAAGTTCGATCATGACCGCATCGTCGACTTTTTCAAGCTCGAACGCCGCAAGGACCATCTCTACTCGATGAAAGAGCTTGAGTCGAGCCGGTACGCGTTCAGAGCCGCCGACGGTACGTTGAAGTTCATGAACCTGGATGGAGCCCGTGCTTTGGTAGAGGAAAATCCGAAGATTGGCGACAAAGATATTGAGGATCGGCTTGAGGTTGAATTCAACCGCATCGAAGCGATTCCCGAGAAAAAGCGGGATGCCTACGACAATCGCATGATTCACCTGAAGCGGCAGATCAGTTTGTACCGCGAAATCGCTTCGGAACGCGGTCCCTATGTTGTTCCGCCAGCTCCCGGCACTGGCGAACGATGGCTGTCGCTTCGGGAGATCGACGACGAAATGTCACGTCAGGCACGCGCGCAGATCCAGATGGCCCTGGACAGCGGCAAGTTTGACGCCGACAAACTCAGCGACAAAGAACTCGGAAACCTCGCAAGGGCATTGCAGCGACGCCTGTTGAAGGAGCGATTTCCGGGAGCAGCGCGGTTCCATGACATTCTCGAGAACTACAGGCTGAACAACGCGAGCGAGTTCAACGAGGCTGTTCGCGGTTACAAGGCCGAGTCACTGAAAGACGTGCCGCCCGACGTCCTCTTCAAGGTGGATGTGGAGGCGTACGTCAACCACGTTTCGCCGTTCTTCACCTGCATGATGCTGTATCTTTCGATCATCATCATCGGTTGTTTTTCTTGGATGTTCTGGCACGAACCGCTGCGTCGCTCGGCCCTGTTCCTCGGCTTTCTGACGTTCGCCTTCCATTCGCTGGCACTGCTGTCGCGCATGTATATTCAGGGCCGGCCGCCGGTGACGAACCTCTACTCGTCGGCCGTGTTCATTGCCTGGGGCTGCGTGCTGTTCTGCCTGGTGCTGGAGTGCATCTACAAGAATGGGGTCGGCAACCTGGTGGGAGCGACGCTGGGTGCCTCGACGATGTACATTGCCCACAAGCTCTCCGAGAGTGGCGATACTCTCGAGATGCTGCAGGCCGTGCTCGATACCAACATCTGGCTGGCGACGCATGTCGTCTGTGTGTCACTGGGCTACGTCGCCACGTACGTTGCCGGGTTCATCGGCATCATCTACGTCCTTCGCGGAGTGTTCACCAAGTCGCTCGATTCGCAAACTTCGAAGGTGATGGGGCAGATGATGTACGGCGTCGTCTGCTTTGCCATGCTGTTGAGCTTCGTGGGCACCGTCCTGGGCGGCATCTGGGGCGATCAGTCGTGGGGCCGATTCTGGGGATGGGACCCGAAGGAAAACGGGGCGGTTCTCGTCGTCATCATGAACGCCCTGATCCTGCATGCCCGCTGGTGTGGCATGGTGAAAGTGCGCGGCATCGCACTGCTGACGATTGTCGGCAACATGATCACGACCTGGTCGTGGTTCGGCACCAATCAGTTGGGCGTCGGCCTGCATGCGTACGGCTTCAGCAAGGAACTCGCCGCGGGCTGCAAATGGTTCTGGATCGGCTCGCTGGCCCTCATCGGCATCGGCCTGCTGCCGACCCGCTACTGGCGCAGCTTCAGCCCGGAGACGGTAGCTGAACGGGCGTCGATTGCAATGCGTGCGGCGGAGTCGAAGGGACGCGGGCGATTCTAGAACTTCGAAAGCCGGAGAGCGTTTCCATGCGCACGATCACCGTCACGCTGGCGGATGAACAGCATTCGTTCGTTCAACGGCTGGTGTCGTCCGGGAAATTTCATTCGGCCGACGAGTGCGTTCGTTCATTGGTGACAGAGGCGCAGGCCCGATCGGAGCGGGAAAAACTTGAAGAACTGCTTATCGAGGGACTTGACTCCACCGATGAGTTTGAAGACACATTGGAAACACAGGCCGAGCGATACGTGAAGCTGAAGCAGATGCTGGCGGGCCCGAAGGAGTAACCATGGCCCGTCGCCGCATCGTTCGGAATCTTGCTGAAATCGATTCCCTGCAGAAGGCAGCTTATCTGTCAAAAGACGACATGGCCTTGGGCATTCGCTTTCTCGACTCACTTCACCGGACATACGAATTCATTACGGAGACGCCGGGAATTGGCAGCCCATTTGTATCTGTTCGGAAACGACTTGGGCAGCTTCGCATTCAACCGATCTTCGGCTTCCCGCATCATCTGATCTTTTTCCTCGAACGCGATGATGAAGTCGTCTTCGTCCGAGTATTACATTCATCGCAGAATCTCGATGTCGAGTTGCGCGAAGCAGATGTTCGATCGTGACGTCAATCTCCCTCATTGAGGTACTCGCATGCCGCAGCAGAAGGTTCGCATCGCACTCGTCGGCCTCGGGTTCGGGGCGGAGTTCATACCGATCTACCAGGCGCATCCGCAGGCGGAAATTGTCGCGATCTGCCGCAGAAACAAGGGCGAGCTCGACAAGTGCGGCGAGCGGTTCGGCATCAGCAGGCGCTATACGCGCTTTGAAGACGTGCTGGCCGACAAGGAAATCGACGCGGTCCATATCAACAGCCCGATTCCCGATCACGCGCCGCAGAGTCTGGCCGCGCTGAAGGCCGGCAAGCATGTCGCGTGCACGGTGCCGATGGCCACGACAATCGATGAACTGCATGCCCTGTGTGCCGCGCAGAAGTCCAGCGGCAAAACCTACATGATGATGGAAACGGTCGTCTACGCGCGCGAGTACCTGTTCGTCAAGGAACTGTATGACAAGGGCGAACTCGGCCGACTGCAGTTTCTTCGCGGCAGCCATCAGCAGGACATGGACGGCTGGCCCGACTACTGGCCCGGCCTGCCGCCGATGCACTATGCAACGCACTGCGTCAGCCCCTGCCTCGCGCTTGTGGGCAAGCCGGGTTCACCCGGCATGGCCGATGCGGTGACATGCCATGGTTCGGGCCGAATCCGCGAAGAACTGATCGCCAAATACAACAGCCCGTTCGCGCTGCAGTCGGCCACGTTCACGATCAAAGGCAGTGATGTTGTGGCCGAGGTCACGCGCAGCCTGTTCGATACGGCCCGCCAGTATCGCGAAAGCTTCGACGCGACCGGCAGTAAGAAGTCGTTCGAATGGCAGCAGGTCGAAGGCGAAGACCCGGTGATTCACACCAAGAGTTCCGCCGAGAAACCGATCCCCGAGCCGGAGATTGCCAAGCGCGTCAAGGTACCCGATTACGCGCACCTGCTGCCCGAACCGATCCGCCGGTTCACTCAGCCGGCGGCCATTCAGGATGCCGACCACCTGTCGTTCCTGCAGGGCGGCGGCCACGGCGGCAGCCACCCGCACCTGGTCCACAACTTCATCATGGCCGTCCTCGGCGACCGCCCCGCCATGCCCGATGCCCCCACCAGCGCCAACTGGACCGCCGTGGGCATCTGCGCTCATCAGAGCGCGATGAACGGCGGCGAGAAGGTGAAGATTCCGGAGTTTGGATAAGCCTTCCCAGGCAATCCGGGCGGATGGTAGAATCGGCCATACGAGGGCTCGAACAATGATGACAGAAACCTTGCCGCGCGCGACCATCGACGACCTTTACGCGGTGGAAGGCAAAGCGGAACTGATCGGCGGAAGGATTGTCAAATATATGGCGTCCGGACTGTTGCCCAACGAGGTGGCGGGGAATGTCTACGTTAGCCTGAAGTCATATGCGAAGTCGAGCCGTCGAGGCGTTGCCGGCACGGACGGGCTGGGATACACGGTTGCCGAACTGCCATCGGGGCGAGAGTCATTTTCACCCGATGCGTCCTATTACGGTGGCCCGTTGCCACTCAACCGGATGCGATTCATCGAAGGGTCGCCCTCGTTCGCCGTTGAAGTCCGAAGTGAACACGACTACGGACGGTCGGCCGAAGTCGAAATGGCAGCCAAGCGGGCCGATTACTTTCAGGCAGGCACGCTTGTCGTGTGGGATGTTGATCCCGAAGCCGAATCTGTCGCCGTCTATCGGCACGATGCCCCGACAACGCCCGTCGTGCTCCACCGCGGCGACATCGCCGATGCCGAGCCGGCCGTGCCGGGTTGGCGGATCAATGTCGAAGAGGTCTTCGAAGAACAGTAGGCCCACGGCCTGAACTCTCCGATACTGCCGTCACGCCTTCGACAGTTCATGGACGGCCACATCCGTCTTCAGCGACTTCGCCATCTCCACCACATGCTGATGATGCGTGAATAGGATCACTTGCGTCTTCTCGGCAAATTCGAACAGGCAAGCCAGCGTGGCTTTCGTGCGGCGGTCATCGAAGTTCACCAGACAATCATCAATGATGAGCGGCATCGGCTCGCGCTCACGCAGGTGCTCTTCGATGCCCGCCAGGCGCAGGGCGAGGAACAGCTGGTCGCGAGTGCCGTCGGAAAGGCCGGAGACGGGAACCAGCGCGTCCGGCCCGGCGGCGGAACGCACCGCCCGCAGTACGTCGGTGCCGTCGTCGTTGTCGATGTCGATTCCCGCGAACGCGCCGTCGGTCAGCTTGCCGAAGAACGCTCCCGCGCGCGAAAGCAGTGTGTCCTGGTGCTCGGCCCGGTATTTCTCTTTCGCCTTTTCGAGTGCCTTTCGCGCCAAGTGCAAAGCGGCGTACTCGATCATCAGTTCCTTCAACCGCTCGGCCTGGTTGGCCGCCTGCTGCCGGGCCTCGGCGGCGGCGTCGGAGATTGACTGATACCCGGCCAGCACGCGGGCAGCGTCGAGGGCTTGCTGCTCGGCAGCGGAGATCTCCGGGTCAAGCTGTGCGGCCCGGAATTCAAGTTCATCGATCTGCTGCTTCAGGTCGGCCCGATGGACCAGCGCATTCTCGATAAACCGTTCCAATTGTTCGCCAAGGGCATGAGTTGCCAGTATCTCCTCGCACTGACGAACTTCTTTCTCCGCGGCAGTGCGATCGGCGGCCCGTTGAATCGCAACGGGGATCCCGTCGATCGCCACGCCAGCCTCAATGGCCAGCGCCTGCAATGCCGACTCGGCCTGCGTCAGCGACTCGCGGGTCTTGCCAAGTTTCTTGCTGATCTCGCGATGCTGCCTCGTCAGTTCCTCACGGCGGGTGCGCAGCCGGTCAGCTTCTCGCCAATGCAGCTCTAACTCGCGGAACTCGCTCTCCAGCGTTGCGGCCGTCGTCGGCCGACATGCTTTGTCGAGCCGTGACCGCACGGCATTGATCCGTAACAGCAGTTGATCGCGGTCGTCACCGAGCTTGCGGATCGTCGCTTCCTTGATGCGTCTCTGCGACAGATGTTCCTGCATCTGCCGGATGCGTTCCAGGTACGTCTGCACCGCTTCAACCGAAGCGGCCTTGCCCCGCAACGGCAGAACGGCGATTGCTTCGGCCCAGTCCCGTTCCCAGTCGCCATGCTCTTTCGCCGCCAGTGACGCTGCTTCGTCCGCCTTGCGGGTGTCAGCGCGAAGCCGACGGACTTCTTCTTCAATCTGGTCGATATGCAATCGGTTGGCGGTCTCACGCGCGATGGCCGAGCGGGCCAGCGTCAGAGCCCCGGCCAGCGTGTCCGCCTCGCGGGAAGGGGGGCAGTCGTGGTGCAGCCTGCCCCGCAGGGTGTCGACCAGTTTGCGCAGCAACAATATGTTCGTGCGGACATCTTCCAACCGGCCCGCGCGTTCCACGAAGCTTTCCCATTTGGCCAGCCAGGCCTGCATTGTCGCAGGAGATTCCGGAGTAATACCTGCCGGCAGCCACGCGGTTACCCAGCGAGCGTTGATTGCATTAATTGCCGCCTTGGCTGCTGATTGTTCGCCGGTCAGTTCCTGCAGCCTCGTCTCGGCATCGGCAATGTGCCGGACGGACTGTTGATGCTTCAGAACGCGATCGGCCTCATGCCGCAGACGGTCGGCGATTGTATCACAGTGGCCGACTGACTTTTCGACGGCATCGATCAACTGCCTTCCGACTGCGTGTCGGCGGATGAACTCTTCTTCCAATTCATCAACGGTCACGCCGTTCAACTGACCGCGAACCAGTTGCAGGCCCTGATCGCGGTCGGCCCGGGCTTCATGCAGTGATTCGGGCGTCGGTACCGCTTCGCCCATTCCGGCATCCACAAGTCCCTTGCGCAAGCCTTTGAGTTCCTTCCCCAACTCGCGCAACTGGGTCGCAATCTCCTTTTCGCGTTGCCCGGCGTTGTCGAGTTCGACACGAAACTGTTCCACATGTGCCGCCAACGGAAGCGCCAACTCGGCAGCTTGCTGCCACTCCCCAACCGGGCGAGGCAGCAGCTTGTCGTACTCCTTTGCCAATCGCTTCTCGTCGCTTGCCAGCGTGTCGTTTGTCTTCTGCAACTGTTCTTCCAACGGCCCGGCGGCGATCACGTCTTCCACAACGGCGGAACAGTGCCGTACCTCCGCTGCCGGCGGACACGCCTCACGCCGGGCTATTGCCTCTTCAAGGTCGGCCTTCAACTGTTCCACGGCCTCACGCCGTGAAGCCATTCGCTCCACGACGGCCGCGTGCCGGTTCGCCAGTGAAACGATTGCACTGATCTGGCCGGTAGTCGGCTTCAGCTTCTCCATCTCGTCCCATGCAGTCGAGTTGGTCAGGTCGCGGTAGATGTCCCGAGCGCTGTCGCGTTCCTTGATAATGATGCCACGCAATTGGCCTTCGTCATCGGCGGCCTTCTGGTCGGCACCGACCAGTTTTTTCAGTTCGCCAATCTCTTCTTCCTCAACGAGGATCGGCGATGCGGGTGGAAACGCCGCCAGGTCCTCCGCGACCGATCGCTCGGCCGTTTCAAGAACGGCGGCCTCGCTTCGTGCCCCTGTCAATTCTTCGCCGGCACGGCGGAAGCGGTCTTTGAAATCAGTCTCCAAGGGGACCGCATCGGCGACCGCTTTCAGGTTTGCCCGCGCCGTCTGCCACAGTGTGATCGTCGGCAGCGAGGCTCGGTATCGGCTCAGTTGATCCAACTGCCGGCGGATCTCCACACGCTGAGTCCGCAGCGAAGCAGCATGCTCTTCCCTTGTCCGTGTGTTCTCCGCGGCGTTTGCGTACTCCTCCGGGGCGAGTGTCGCGTCGTTCATCGCGTCGGTCAAGTCGCGAAGTCGAGCGTGCGCGGCGGGGATCTCCTGGGCGCGTCCGCTGACCTTGAACAAGTCCGCCTGTCGCTTCACCAACTTCTGTTCGAGCGCCCTCAGGTCGCGCATGCCGGCACCGGCCTCGAACAAGGCCTCGCCGACTTCCCCTTCGCCGTCTGCAATCGACTGGCCGCCCACTTGCAATCGGACGGTATCGAGGCCGAACAGTTGTTCGAATTGCTCGGCCGTCAGGCCGCCCATGAATTCCGTGAGTAACTTGTCGGGAACGATCGCCTTATCGCAGTTCTTGCGCAGCGTGTCCTTGTTCCCCTTGCGGCGGATGCATTCGAGCGTCTGCGCGGCCTTGTTCTCGACCAGCGCCTGCACGCGAAACAGCTTGTAGTCGAAGCGGAAGTTGTCGTCGTTCTGCCCGGGGAACCCGAACAGGAACGCCCGCAGCCCGCGCAGGGCGGAACTCTTGCCCGCTTCGTTCGGACCGAAGATGATCTGCACGCCATCGGTCGGGGCGAAGTCGAGGACGGTGTCCTCGAACGGGCCGAAGTTGCGGAAGGCGATACGGCGGAACTTCACGGCGAACCCTCCGTCCGGCTGCCGGCCCCCAACAGGAGGGCGGCACGCTCGCGGATTTCCTGGAACAGTTCTTCGAACTGCTTTTGCATGTCCTCATCTGATTTCATCGTGAACGGCCCCCTTAACTCGGCGGGCAGCGTTCCGATCATCTTCCCGCAATCGCCGTCGAAGTGGGCGCGGTCGGCGGTGATACCGTCGAGCACGGCCTGCACGACGGTGCCGGCATCGCCGAGATCCTGCACGGCGTCGGGCGCGGCAGTCGGCCTCAGCTTGACCTTTTCCAGCCAGACCTCGTCGGGCAGTTGCGCCGTCAGTTCGGCCCGCAGCTTGTCCAGATCGTCAGCCAGCTTCGCGCAAAGGGTCGCCGGGCAGGTGATGTTCAGCCGCACGGCCAGTGCCCGGCGACCGGCATTCGCCTTGGCTTCGAGAATCGCCGATCCTGCCTCGGCAAGAACGTCATCCAGTGTTTCCGCGTCTGCCGCGCTGATCGCGAGATCGGCCCAGCGGAAGACATCCAGCGCCCGAAACTCCGGCATTGCGTTCAGCTTCGCATCGACTTCGACGAGCAGACAGCCCTTCGCCCCGGTCTCGCGGATATGCCGACCCTGAACGTTGCCAGGGAACTCGATGCGTAGTTTACCGTCGCCGTTGACCGATTCGCGCTGATGGATGTGCCCCAGCGCCCAGTACTGGTATCCGTGAGTCATCAATTCCGCTTTGCTGCACGGGGCATAAGTCGCGTGTCCTTCACGACCATCAAGGCTGGTGTGCAGCATGCCGATGTTGAAGTGGCCGGGCACTGCCGGGGGATAAACGAGAGCGATATTGCGATCTTCCGCCTGATGAGCGAAGCCCTGGCCGTGGATGGCGACGGGCAGTTTGCCGAGTTTCAACGTCTGCGGCGAGTCGACGTTCAGGACTTGCGTGTTGTCCGGCAGTGTCAGTTGTTTCGTGATCCGGCTCTGTGCATCGTGATTGCCGTACAGAAGCACGACAGGGATGTTTTTTGCCTTCAACTTCTTGAGTTGCTCAATGAAGAACAATCCAGTCGTGTAGTCGGGCCAATCTCCATCGTAGATGTCCCCCGCGAGGAGGATGAAGTCGACCTTCTCGGCAATTGCCAACTGGATAAGGTTCTCGAACGCACGCCGGGCCGCGCCGCGGATTGTCTCGGCGGGGCAGCCATCGTACTGGTCTAGCCCCCGAAGGGGAGAGTCGAGATGGATATCGGCGGCGTGGATGAATTTGAGCATGGGGGGGCGGTCACTCGGGAAAGTATTTGAAGCCGCCCGACGCATCGGCGGCTCTAACGAAACGATAAGCTGACGGGACAACCTTTCGTTCAACAAACCTGGTTGAATTGTGACGGTCAGAACTACGTTGGAGACGATTAAATTCTATGGATGCGGCGTGATCGCGATGATCGTGATCTGCCCTTTCTCGGGACCACAGCACCAGAACACTCGATACGTACCGGGCGTGTTATTCTGCGCATACGCTGTCCAGACTTTCTCGGTGGGATCAAACGGATTCTTTATTGAGTCGAACTCATGCGTATGCAGGCTGTTGTGCCGTGGATTTTCGAGAAGCAACGTGATCGTTTTGTGCACCTGTTTGAACAAGCCTTCCTGCTTACCCTTCTTCTTTGCTTTCTTTCTCTCACGGTTCGCTTTTGCCGCTTCGGCCGCCAATTTGAGTTCGTTGTAAGTGGTGGTTGCGTCTGGAAGCCATTTTGGGGAGAACATTCAGAACACCCGTAAAGCAAACAGACCTGCAGGATTCCGATGCGGAGCGTCCGGTTTCGATTCCTGTACTGTCAATCTTCGCAAGAATCGGCAAACGCAGCATCGGCCGCCAAGTCAGGCTGTGTTTCGCTGAAGTTCCTCTTGGCAGCATCCGCCAAGCCTTTGCGAACGGCCGCTAATGCCTCCGGGTTGCGGTAAAGCCACGCTTCGCTCTCCGGAATGACAACGCCAGGGGTGATCGTGGTCACATCGGAGTCGGTGTTGACAATAACCACTCTGCCGGCAAATTCACTGCCCAGAGACACACGACCTTTGCTGTCAGCAACTTTGACTACCACGGCCTTCCCCTTGAACTCAGCGATCGAGTGAAAAACAGAGCGGCAATTCAAACTATCGTCGACATGGTGAAGAACCGCTCTCGCTTGACGACTCGACATCATCAATTCTTCCCGGGCCCCACCAGCTTCGCATCCCCCTGAATAAGCGGCGCAATCGCGTCCAGGTTGTCCACTTTCTCGCCGCCCTTGTACGTGCTCAGTGCTTTCAGCACAGTGTCGCTTGTTGTGTCGCTCAGGAAGCGGATCGAGCCGTCGGCCATCAGGATGTGGGTACCTTTTTTGCCGCCGGGGACGGGGGTGATGAATGGCTTGATGCTCTCGGTTTCCGGTATGCCTTGAACCGTGGAGCCGCCGCCGCGGATCCAGGCGCGCTGAAGGTTGGGCGGAACCTGGATCATAAAGATGGTGTTGCTCAAGCCGTCGCTGACGTCAGCGAACTTCGTCTGGCGGTTGTAGCCGAGCATGCCGAGTTTCGAGGCGTACTCGGGGGTATCGGGAAAGTTCGCCGCGTCGAGGCCGATGCCGGACATGCCGACGAAGTGCGTTGCCCCCAGTTCACGCCCCTTCAGGCTGGGGACCAGTGCCCGCCAACTGGAAGGCGGGTTCTCTCTGCTCAGGAACTCCGGAATCCAGGCGGAACCGGCCTGCAGGTTGTCCTGGCTGTTCCAGGCTTCTTCCTTGCGGACATTTCGAGCGACGAAGTCGTACCCCAGTGATGGCAGCAAATCAACCATCCAACTGACGCGCTGGTCAGGCGGGTACGGGACGCCGAAGCGGGCCTGATCCGCGGGTCGCGGGAATGCGGCCGGGGGGGTGGTGCCGGTCTTCTCCATGGCGGTGATCGGCATGCTCAGTGTGTGCCACAGTGCCTTGCCGGTGATCATCAGTGCCTCGCCGCGCATCATGTCCATCCGACCGCGGATGCCGGGCGAGATATAGTCGTGGTAGACCGGGTTCCAGTCGACTTGCAGTCGAATCAACAGGTACTTGTCCGCCGTCGTGACCGACAGTGTTGATGTCGGCGGCACATTGGGGACGTTCGGGTCGGGCATCCCCGGCGAGCCTTCGCCCTTCGGCTGCGTGCCGATTCCACCCCGGCCCTCCTGATGGGCGTTGAGGACACGTGGCTTTTCGGCGGGCAGGCCGAACAGCGCCCGAGCGATCGGCGACATGGACGAGTCGTTCGCATCGACCATCTTCGGCATCGGCATTGTCGAATCCGCGCCGCCGCCGCCGACCGGTACCTTGAACATTTCTGTCAATACGCCCGCGAACAGGCCGAGCATCGGCTGCACGCTCTGCGCGGCGCGCAATGAGTCTTCGGGCCGGTCGAACTCGACACCGGCGACGACATCGAGTTTGCCATCGTCCATTCGCCGTACCGCGATGCCGACAATCGGCGACTTTGGCAACACGACGCCTGTCGGCTTGAGGCCGGCCGTCGCGTTGCGGATGGTTGTGTCGAAGTCCGGCACACGTGTCGCCATGCTGACGACCGACGGCTTGCCCTCATCCACCTGGAACATCATCACCTTCAGTGCGGGGGCCACCGAGAGAAACGAGGGGTTTGAAGTCGACGACGGCTTCGTTTCCTTCTTGGGTGCCTCACCTCCGCCCTTGGGCATCGGATCGGTTTTGGTTTCCGTCGGCTCTTTGGCATCTTTAGTCGGCGGAACGAGGACCTGCGGCGGCACGTAGGTTGTCTGGAACTTCCGTTTCAGGTCGGCCTTCAGGAACGATTCAATCGCGGGCTGATCGGCAATGACCAGCGTCTTCGGGTCGAGCAGCGCCAGTGCCATCGGCTGCGCGTCGGCCGGTTGCGGCATTTTCACGCCGGTCTGCTTGACCTTCACCAGCAGATAGTCGTTCAGCAACCGGAACAGTTCATTCGATTTGATCGAGTGGTAATAGCGTTTGCCGGCTGGTCGTGCCGTGGGGTCGATCTGCATGGCCAGTTGCAGGTCTTCCAGTTTCAGGTCTTTCTTCAGGCGGATGATGCCGAAGAAGCTGGTCTTCTGGTTGCCCGCGCAGGCGACCCGTTCGATGTCGGAACCCGCGAAGCCCATCCAGCGTTTGAACGCCCGTGCGGGGTCGCCGCCATCATCGAAGAGTACCGAGCCAATGGGGGTTTTGACGAACTGTGATCCGTCGATCGTCATCACCCATTCGCTGTCCTCAGGCAGCAGGTTGGTGATGTCCGCAGCCACCGGGTCGATCTTCACCCTGGGCGGTTCGATCTTCGGAGTGTTCGGGTCGACTTTGCCGACGTCAGGATCGTTGGGATCCTTTCCGTCGGGGTTGGTTCCGTCTTTCTTGTGAGTGACCTTGGCCTGGCCGCCACCTTTGGGGGCGGGGGTGCTGGTTTCTTCGCCATCGAACATACCGGTGAAGAAGGCCACGGCCAGGATGCCGATCGCCAGGACGCCCAGGCCGGCCCCGATGATCAGGGTCATGTTCGACTTGGCTTTTTTCTGCTTCTTGAGCTTCTTCTTGACTTCGCCGTCGGCTTCGTCCTCGCGCTTCGGCAGCGGCTTGTTCTTCGATGATTTGGCGGCGGCGGGCTTCAGTTTAGGCTTCGGCACGGGAACTGCGGGCTTCTCGTCCGAGCCTTCGGGCTCGGGCGGTTTCTCGGCAGGTGCCTCGACGACGAAGCGGAATTTGCACTTGGGGCACTCGACCTTTTTGCCGGCCAGGCTGGCATCCTTGATCGTGACGCCCGCTTCACAGCTTGGGCACTTCATCTTGAACGCACTGCCGGGTACGGCCATTCGTAAAACTCCGCGGGCAAGCCGATTTCGGGGCACGACATGAGATACGCCCCAGTCCCGCCATCTTATCGAATCGGGGCAGTGCGGGGGAAGAAGATTCACGCGGGAAAACCAGTGTTAACCGCGACGCGATGTTTGATCGCGGCAGCGACCCCCGTAGTGTACATGTCCACGTGTGCGCGAACTCGCGTCACGCAGAATTGCACACGGAAGAAGAAGAGACATCCGCACTATTCATCCTCCGCAACCTGTTTCCGAGGCCGTCCGCGTGGGTTCAGGCTCGCTTCCAAGCCCAACTTCGTGGCGGTATAAGTTTGCCAGGCTTCGCTGCCGAAGGGGCGGCCGCGGACGATGCATTCGCGAAGGCGTGATACTTCAGCTTCCGTCTGGGGCTTGTTGACGGATTCGATCCAGCGTGGACCTCTCCTCAGAGGCCCCGCCGTGAGGGTTGGATGGCCGTCGCGGTCGGCGCTGACGCTCGACCATCGCCAGTTTTCCGCGCGGCGTACCAGTTTCGCCCGCAGGGGATTGCGCTCGGCATAGCGGACCACGGTACCCACGTGGCCGTCGTCCTGAATGGGAAACGCCTTGAACCGACCCTGCCAGACGTGCCCGCTCGACTGATACTGAATGTGATAACGACGAACGTGCGTCGTCAGCAGCCGGCGCACGTACGCACTCAGATCGCCGTCTTGCCGCGGCCACAGCACCAGATGAAAGTGGTTTGGCATCAGGCAGTAACCCAGCAACCGCATCCCGATCGCGTCCTGAGTCTGGCGCAGCGTTGCCAGAAAAGCGACATAGTCGCCCGCCTTGTGGAAGACCGTCATGAGCGCATTGCCCCGGTTGAGCACATGGTAGATATACCCACCCCGGGAAGCGCGAGCAGTTCGTGGCATGCGGGAATTGTCGTTTCGTCACGACGGATCGGCAAGGGGAAATGTTGAATGTCCCCCTTTCGATGACCAACTGAACAATATCTTGCTCAAACCCTTGGCGATTGGGGCTGGGAGTTAACGGCGGTCAAACAAAGAGGCACCATCACCATTCGAACAACGGTGACGATGCCTCTCTCGACTGGTGAAGTCGCCGCATCAATTGTCGGTCGGCTTCTTCTTATCCTTGAACTGCTTGAGCTTCTCGGGGTCGAACTTGCCCTTGCCGCCAAAGCCGCCACCGCCGAAGCCGCCTGACATGCCCTTTTTGTATTCTTCCTCGGTCAGCTTGCCATTTTTATCGGCATCAAGGCGGTCAAACATGCGGTCTGCGAGCTCGCCACGGCCTTCGGGGGCCTTGCCTTCGGGCCGGCCCTTGCCGAAGCCGCTTCCGAAGCCCTTCTTGAACTCTTCCTTGGTCACCGTGCCGTCGCCGTCGGCATCCATCTTCTTGAAGGCGGTGCCGGGGTCGCGGCCGCCGAAGCTCTTCTTTTCTTCCTTCTTCTCTTCTTTCGGTTCCTCGGCCGCGGTCACGGCAAACGTGCCGATCGACAGGGCCAGGATCGCCATCATCAAATGTTTCGCCGTTGGATTTTCCTCATCTGGAATCGCGAGACCTACGTCCGGAGTATAACCCCGCTCACGGGACGCGATTACCCTGATTCGGCAAGGACTCATCGCTCTCTCACGAACACCGGCGGAAAAGACTACCGCTTCGCCCGCAACCCCTCCATAATGATGCAAGGTGATCCACCACGACCGATCAAGGAACCCCGTATGACCCGGACAGTCGCGTCAATTTCCGGCAGGTTGCTGCTGCCGGCCTGCCTTCTGATCTTTACTCCGATTCTGCCTGCCGCCGAGAACAACGCCGCCACCATCGACCGGATGAAGAAGCACCTGACGTTCCTTGCCAGCGAGGAATGCGAAGGCCGCGGCGTCGAGACCGCCGGCATCAACAAGGCGGCCGACCACATTGCCGCCGAGTTCAAGAAGCTCGGCCTGAAGCCCGCGATGAGCGATGGCAGCTTCTTTCAGCCGTTCTCCATCAGCGGGGCCTCGAAGCTCAGCACGCCGAACAACTTCACGCTGACCGGCCCGAACGGGCAGACCATCACGCCGACGATCGGCAAGCAGTTCACCATCAGCGGTCTGACGTCGAAGGCCAAGGGCACCGGCGCCCTGGTGTTTGCCGGGTACGGTATCACCGTACCGAAGGGCTACGACGACTTCGCGGGGATCGACGTGAAGGGTAAGATCGTCGTGCTGCTGCGGCAGACCCCGCGGCCCGGCAGCAAAGAGACACCTTTCCCCGATTCGAACACATACGCCCCGTTGAACGCGAAGTTGGCCTCGGCCGAGAAGGCCGGGGCCGCGGGCGTTATCTTCGTGAACAACAAGACCGCCGCCGGGGCGGACGATCCGCTGATGCCGTTCGAGTATGCGCAGGGCGGCGGCACTTCGCCGTTTCCGGTGATTCACGTTCGGCGCGCGTTGATCGACCAGATTCTCGCGGGGATGACGACCAGCCTTGGCGATCTGGAAACAGACATCGACACCGACCTGAAGCCACGCAGCTTCCCGATCAAGGGCTGGTCGGCCGACATGCAGACGACGGTTGAACGCATCCAGTTCCCAACGAAGAACGTCATCGGCGTGCTGGAAGGCAAGGGGCCGCTGGCGAATGAGACCGTCGTGATCGGTGCCCATTACGATCATCTCGGCCGCGGCGAACGCGGCAGCCGTTCCAAGGGCAGCAAGGACATCCATTATGGTGCGGACGACAACGGCTCGGGCACGACCGCGGTACTGGAACTGGCCCGACGCTTCGCCGAACAGAAAGATCGCCAGGGCCGGCGCATCGTCTTCATGCTCTTCAGCGGAGAGGAGCGCGGTCTGCTCGGGTCGGCACATTATGCCAAGAACCCGTTGTTCCCGCTGGCCGACACCGTGGCGATGATCAATCTCGATATGGTCGGTCGGCTGCGCGACGACCCGAAGACGAAGAAGGGCAGCCTTGAGATCGGCGGCGTCGGTTCCGCGAAGAACTTCGAAGGCATGATCGACGAGTTGAACAAGAAGTTCGACTTCACCATCAAGAAGACGCGCAGCGGCACCGGGCCCAGCGATCACACGTCGTTCTACCTGAAGGGCGTACCGGTGTTCTTCTTCTTCACCGGTCTGCACCCCGAGTACCACATGCCGTCCGACAAGGCCGATACGATCAACTTCGAGGGGATGAGCAAGATTGTGGACATGGTGCAGGAATTGGCCACGATGCTGAGCACCGATAAGAAGCCCGAGTACGTGGCCGTGAAGCCGGGCAAGGACGACCCGCCGGTGGGCACGCCGCGAGGCATCCCGTCAATCCGTTTCATTCCGGGCGACTACGACGACGACCAGAGCAATGGCGTACTGGTCGGCGGTGTCACACCGGAAGGCCCGGCCGCCAAGGGCGGGTTGAAGGAAGGCGACTGGATTGTCGAGATCGCCGGAACGCCGGTCAAGAACATGGCCGGGTACATGAAGGTGATGGGCGGCCAGAAGGGCGGCGAACCGCTGGAGTTCACGATCAAACGGGGCACGGAAAAGTTGCCGTTGAAGATCACCCCGCTGCCGCTGGCTCCGCCGAAGGATTGATGCAAACGAACAGATGGTGACGCCGTGACGCGCAGTGGAGCGTTCGCCGTGACCGCTTCGCGGCTTCACTTCATGGAAACACCCCGATGGATCAACTCTGGGCCCCGTGGCGGTTGGCGTATGTGGCGAAAGACGCGCCGCCCGCGGGGGACGACTGCTTTATCTGCCGCGGCCTGATCGAAGCGGATGATCGCCGCAATCTGATCGTTCAGCGGCGGCAGCATTGCGTCGTGCTGCTCAACAAGTTCCCCTACAACAACGGCCACTTGCTGGTTGCTCCGCTGCGGCACGTTGGCCGGCTGGATGAACTGTCGGGAGAGGAACTGCTCGACATCAACATCGCGCTGGGCGACTACGTGAAGTTGATCGAACGCAAGATGAAGGCGGAAGGATTCAACGTCGGCATCAACCTGGGCCGGGTCGCGGGGGCGGGGCTGCCAGGGCATATCCACTGGCACATCGTGCCGCGCTGGAACGGCGACACCAACTTCATGCCGGTGCTGGGCGATGTCAAAGTCATCGTCCAGTCGCTGGATGCCCTGTACGACCTGCTGCATGAACCGAACTGAGGCGCGATGGACTGGCTTGTTCACGAAGATGCCTGGCTGGCTCCCTACGCGATGCACAGCCGTGCCAGTCGTGGCCGGCAGCATGCGGAACCCGATCATCCGTTCCGTTCCGTCTTCCAGCGTGACCGCGAACGGATCGTTCATTGCACGGCGTTCCGTCGGATGCTGGGCAAGACGCAGGTTCTCGTCGGGCAGATCAACGACCATCACCGCACGCGGCTGACACACACGCTTGAGGTTGCACAGATCAGCCGGACGATTGCCCGCCGACTGCGGCTGAATGAGGACCTGGTTGAGGCGATCGCCCTGTCGCATGACATCGGCCATCCGCCGTTCGGGCACGAAGGCGAGCGCGCGTTGAATGCCTGTCTGCGCGATCATGGCGGGTTCGACCACAACACCTATGGGCTGCGCCGGGTCGATCTGCTGGAAGACCGTTACCCGGAGTTTCCCGGGTTGAACCTGTCGTGGGAACTGCGCGAAGCATTCGTGCAGCACAGCCGCCGGCATGATCTGCCGGCGTTCGCGGAGTTCTTTGCCGTCGGAGCCCCGCTGCTGGAAGCACAGGTCGTCGACGCGGCGGACAGCCTGGCCTACGACACGCACGACACGGAGGACGCACTCGGCATCGGCCTCATCACGCTCGATGAACTCGAAGACGTGCCGATGTGGCGGCAGCAGGCCGACCGTGTTCGTGCCATGCACGGATCGCTTGACGTCGAGTTGTTCCTGCGCTCGGTGATCCGCGAGTTGATCGCCTGGCAAGTGTCGGACCTGATTGAGGAGACATGTCGGCGGCTGACGGCCGACCGCGTGGACAGCGTTGCCGCGGTGCGTGGCCATCCGGAGCCGATCGTCGAATTCGGGCCAGAACTTCGTTCGCTGAAAGGCGAGCTTGAAGTGTTGCTGCGTGAGCGGGTCTATCGCCATTCGCGGGTGCTGCGCATGGCTGCCAAGGGCAGGCGCATCGTCACAGGGCTGTTCGAAGATCTGGTCGCCAACCCGGAGTTGCTGCCGGTCGGCCATCTGCGCCGCTGGGAACGCGCCCCGTCACGCTTGTTCCGGGGCAAGCGCGGAGCCCGGCTGCCGAAAGTACGCGAACCGGAGGTGGAACGCGTCGTGGGCGATTACATCGCCGGCATGACTGATCGCTTTGCGCGGCAGGAGTACCTGAGGCTGTTCCACCCTGACGGCGATTGATATGATGACGGATTGTTCATTGACTGCCGGGCCCGTTCGCGCGGCTGGACCTTTCCCATTCCCCATTGGAAGGGGGTACACTGGTGCGCATCTCAATCGTCCGCGGAGCATTCATCGCACTGGTGCTGGGCCTGGCCCTGTACGGGTTCCTCTACTTTCTCGCCAATGATACGGCCCCGGACTGGCTGACGGCGATCAAGGCGGCCGCGACAGTCATTGCGATGGGGGCCACCGCCCTTTACGTCGATATACGCAGCAGACATAAACAGATGACGACGATCTCCGCAATCAGCTTCGGCATGGTCGGCGGATTGCTCATCGGCTACCTGCTCTGGGCCATTCTCGACCCGTTTCTGGTTGTCTGGTTTGACTCGGCTTCACCGATGAGGCAGATTCTGCGGCTGTTGATTTCACTCATCTGCTGCTACATCTCCATTTCGTTCCTGCTGCAGACGAAGGACGAGTTTCGCTTCATTATCCCCTATGTCGAATTTTCCAGGCAGGTCAAGGGGGGGAAACCGCTGGTTCTGGATACAAGTGTCATCATCGACGGCCGAATTGCCGATATTTGCGATACGCCGATCATCGACGCGACGCTGGTCGTGCCGCGCTTCGTCCTGCTCGAACTTCAGGGTATTGCCGACAGTTCGGACAAGATCAAGCGGAACCGCGGCCGGCGCGGGTTGGACGTGCTGAAGCAGATGCAGTCGAACAACCGACTGGAACTGAAGATGCACGACGGCGACCTGCCCGAACTGCGCGGTGTCGACCCGAAGATGCGTGTCGATGAGAAGCTCGTGCTGTTCGCCAAGGCCGTGGGCGGCAAAGTCGTCACGAACGACTTCAACTTGAACAAGATCGCCCAGCTTCAGGGGGTTGAGGTGATCAACCTCAACGAGTTGTCGAACGCGCTGAAGACGGTAGCGTTGCCCGGCGAGTACATGACGATCCGCATCGTTAAGGCCGGCGACCAGATAGGGCAGGGGGTCGGCTACCTCGAAGACGGCACGATGGTCGTCATCGAACAGGGCCGTCAGCAGATCGGCAATGAGGTCAGCATCACGGTC
>Ga0105048_10006321_pt1 | contig 19108 bp, 14 predicted proteins | sample MAT05_FD_78382 | JGI IMG/M metagenome (GOLD analysis project Ga0105048, IMG submission 78382) | Freshwater microbial communities from Lake Fryxell liftoff mats and glacier meltwater in Antarctica - MAT-05 | ecosystem: Environmental > Aquatic > Freshwater > Ice > Liftoff microbial mat | place... | reverse complement strand
ATTTAGTGTTCAAATACAAGTTGTTTAAAAGTTTTAAAAGAAATTCTCTTTAGAGGCCTGCTTCCAAACCTTACCTATTTATCCCTGCCCCCTGACCATTGTATTTTTAAACCCTACACCCTATTTATCCATCGTCAGTTGCCTGAAAATATCTTCAAGGCTGCCGCCCCCCTCCTGCATGGAAATGATATTGAGATTTTTGTCAAGGGTTAACTGCATCACCTGTTTACGGATGGCGGCTACGTCGTTTCCGGCCAATTGCCATTGAGTCGCTGCTATTTTGTTTATGGAGTCTATGCCCCTTAAGCCCTGGAAAAGTTCCGGTTGCAGACTTTCAGCAAAGTTTACTATCAGTGCATTTGTTTTGCCCTGCTGTAATTTGGCAAGGCTTTCATCGGCTACTATTGTGCCTTTATTAATAATAATCACCCTGTCGCAAATGGCCTGTACTTCCTGCATTATGTGGCTGCTAAACAGCACCGTTTTTTCCTTGCCCAACTCTTTTATCACCTCTCTTATTTCCACAATTTGGTTGGGGTCAAGCCCACTGGTGGGTTCATCAAGTATCAGCACTTCGGGGTTGTGTAATAGTGCGGCGGCGAGGCCTACCCGCTGCTTATAGCCTTTGCTCAATTGCCCTATTTTTTTATTGGCTTCGGGTGTAAGCCCCACTTTGGCAATACAGTTTTCAATCCTGTTTTTCAAGTCGGCTACATGGTACACACCGCCGACAAAATCCAGGTATTCCCGCACGTACATATCGTAGTACAAAGCATTGCTTTCGGGCAAATAACCAATTTTAATTTTGGCTTCCAAAGCTTGGGTGACCGTATCTAAACCGCATACGGCAGCCGTTCCGCCATCGGCTGCCAGATAACCTGTTATCATCTTCATAGTGGTGCTTTTGCCTGCACCGTTAGGCCCAAGAAAACCAGCTATTTCCCCTCTATTTATAGTAAAAGAAATATCGTTAACCGCTTTTTGAGTGCCGTAAATTTTTGTGAGATGCTTCACTTCTATTGACATGGTGGCAATTTAGTGATTAGTTATTAGTGATTGGGTTGCAACAGACTGAAACAGATTGTTAGCAATTTGAATTGTCTGTAAGAAATGCCTAAACGGGCAGCAGGTCTGGGGTATATTGAAAGAATGGATTTACGTTGATCTAACAATGCCAGAAAGTGAATAGTCACTCTTTCCAATTACACAACCATGTTTTCAAAAATAGAAATAGATTTGGCCAACCCTTATGACACCAACTACAGCAAACATTTCAGCTACCTCCGGCACCAAAGCCTGGCGGCGGCTGCGCAAAAACAAAGGTGCCATGTTTGGCCTGGTGCTGATTGCATTGGCTAGTCTGGTAGCCATATTTGCCTATTTTATTGCACCGGACGGCTCGCCTTATGCAAACAGGCAAATAGTGGAAATAGGCCGTAAAAAGCCTGGAGGTTCGCAACAATTTTTATTGGTGCCAAAAGAAAAAGAAGTGGAGCGTACCGGTTGGCTAACTCAATTGATGAATGGTAAAGAAGATGGCGCAAGATACCTCCCCATTTCAGGCTATTCGATAGTGGGCGACTCAATTATTGTAGAAAAATTTATAGATGAAGGTGTAAGTGAAAAGCAGGCTTATCATGGCGGATTTTTGGCAAATAAATTCGATCCAGAAAAGAACATCATTACCAAAACCTATCTCCTCGGCACCGATAATTTTGGCCGTGATATTCTCAGCCGCATCATCATAGGTACCAGGGTAAGCCTTAGCGTAGGGCTTATAGCCGTAATTATTTCGCTGAGTATTGGTGTTTTTTTAGGTGCCATGGCAGGCTACTTCCGTGGCCGAACCGACGATATTATTATGTGGCTGGTAAATGTATTGTGGAGCATCCCTACCCTATTACTTGTATTTGCCATTACGCTGTTATTGGGCAAGGGTTTTTTCCAGGTGTTTATTGCCGTGGGCTTAACCATGTGGGTAAATGTGGCCCGCCTTGTACGTGGGCAGGTACTAGCCGTTCGGGAACTGGAATATGTGGAAGCTGCCCGGGCATTGGGTTACAAAAACGGTCGCATTATTTTCCGGCACATTCTACCCAATATAGCCGGGCCGGTGCTGGTGATAGCCGCCAGTAATTTTGCATCGGCCATTGTTATTGAAGCCGGGCTTAGTTTTCTCGGTGTGGGTGTGCAGCTTCCACAACCCAGTTGGGGGCTTATGATAAAAGAGAACTACAATTTCATTATCACCAATAACCCCGTATTGGCCTTGGCTCCCGGCATAGCAATTATGCTGCTTGTGCTGGCTTTTAATTTGTTGGGTAATGGGCTTAGAGATGCGTTGGATGTGAAGGCGTAATCTTTTGTGTTCATTGGGTAGAAGATTATTGTCATTTTGCCACTGCATCCCTGCCATGTTCGTTTCGGACGAACCAAGATTATTCATTTAAACGTCTTGGGTCAACATCACAGAAATGCGGGGTTCAACATACACCGAACTACATCCCAACCAATATCCTGGTAATGTTTTGCATTGTCAAGCATGCATACCGTCAGTAACTAAATTTTACATACCCAACTGGTAAAGCTTTACCTTGTAAATACCGGGGCATTCCACCTGCTGTTGTTGTAAGCTACCTTCTAAATTCGTATGTAGAACCGGAATTGGCGCTAATACTTGTTTAAAAAGCAATTTACCTTTTTCACTCACAGCGGAATAGCTTCGTCCCCTTGCAAAAAGATAGGAATTGTGCCAGGTCTCATCACCATTCAAATAGCGATATGGCAACCATACATCTTTTTTAAATCCCCCTTCCTGCACCTCCCCGATCAACGGTTTTTTAGTAGCGTTTATTGGTAAGAAGCTAACCTTCATATTGATGCCTGCAATCAAATAGTCATCTTCGCCAGTTTGTATGATGATACCATAAGCATTTTTACCTTTTTCTATAAATTCAACAAAACACCTGTTTTGACCAACATTTACACTTACAGTATCCTCATTCCCTTCCCGTAAAATTCCTGTCATTTTTCCAGTGCCCTGGTATAATGAGATAATTGGCAATAACTCCTCTTTTAGAAGCTTAAAACTCAAAGCATATGAAACATCTGCTATTAACGATTCAATACCAAAGGGTCCAAAGCCAAGTGCATCATGTGTTGCCAAAGCGTAATAGGCTTTGCCGGGATTGCTTCTCTCACATTCAGGGATAAACAGTGGATTTTTCTTTGAATGCCTGGAATACATACTGCACACTTCTTTGAAATTAGGCAGGTAAATATCGGGAGCTAAAAAATCAATGAATGGTGCCGCAGCTCTGTAGATATCCATCACTTTTGACACAGGGCCACCATTAGGATATTTACCAGGCAACTCTTCCGGAAATTGCACAAGCCACGCATTTACATACATAGGTAGTGGAAGTATCACTTTTCCCTGTTTACACAATTCATTCATAAAGCTGGCGTATTGCCATGTCAAAAAATAATTTTGTGCAGTGTAATTTTTTTCGCCAAATAATTCACCCCAGCTTCCCTTCTGTTTTTGCCCGTTTTCTTGCCAAACCGTTTTCACTTCAGGTTCCAGGGTGTTTTGATTAGCAAAAAGATAACTAACCAACGCTTGCGGCACTTGCTCCTTATACTTTTTTAAGGCTACTTCATTATAATCCATTTCTGAAAAAGCACCCACCTCATTTTCCGGTTGCACCATGATGATGCTATGATTAAGGTCTTTAATTTTAATATACTGCATCAAATTCGAAAATGCCTTTGCATCAGCCATCATTGCTGCTTCGCAGAAAGGAGAAATTGCTGTCATGCTTTCGCCGGCTTTGTTCTTAATGCGAAAAAACCGCTGAGTATCTTTCTTAACCCAAAGAGGCACATACGACGACTCCCCATTCTTCCAGATACCAAACCAGATTAAAACAATTTTCAGTTGCTTTTCATTTGCATTCTTTAGGATAAAATCAATCAGCGAAAAATCAAATTTCCCCTCCTTCGGTTCAAACTGTTCCCAGGCAACAGAAGCAATGACGGTATTTACATTCATTTCCTTTGCGTTTTGCATGGCCTGGCTAAAATATTCAGGTGCAGAAGAAGTAGAATTATGTAATTCACCAGCCACCATCAAAAAAGGCTTACCATCCACGATTAATTGTGTATGATTTTCTAAGGTTCGTAAATACGGTATTTGCGTGGGAGCGTTTTTCTTTGAAATTACTTGCCCATTTGCAGTAAAAATATTGATGCAGAGTATACATCCAAAAGCTATCACACTACTCAATAAAACTTTCATACGGTTTTCGATTTAGTATTTAATTCATATTTAGTTTTTGGAAACTACAACCTAACAAGGTTCATGTTGGTATGTATCAGCCATGTGGCTGTAATCAGGCCTTCTCTCCATAATCAAACACATAATAAATATCAATAGGCTCAGGTGCAAAATCTGATCTGCTCCCAAATGAATCTACGCACCAATAATTTTCTGTTATAAATAAGGCGCAGTAAACCCCAATTTTAGCATGCCTGCTTTTACTTCCGGACAGGAAACAAATAAATCCCAAATAAGTCCGGACCTGTAATTTTCAATGGCAATCATAATAGGTAATTGGCTATATACTAGTTCCTGAGGGCCAATCCAAACAGGGTTGGTGTTTAGGTTGAATGCATCAACAAATCCATAGTCCTTCCAAACCAAATTTCCCAACTTGTAATAAAAATATTTCAGGGTTTTCATTGATTCATTGGGTGTAAAGGCAAAAGAAGATAATGCGGCTGTGGGAGCAATCACCCCAATATCGTTTGATGGAGAACTATTAGTATAGCCAACATTCGCAGAACTTGCTGTAAGTCCCCAACATGAGTCGGAGTACCCTAAATAGTTCTTAGGGTTTTCAATGCAATAAGCCCGGTTGATTAGTGTATGATTTTTCGTTTGCAATTCGTAATTGGCATACCCATCACTCAATCCGGTTGGCTTAATACACAAAAAAGAGTATTGTGATAAAAACAATGGCCCGCCAAATGCGCTTCCCAGCGGCAGGTCTATTCCATAATATTGTTGCCCATTTTTAAACCCGCCATTATTAGCAAAACCATTATCATAAACTATCTTAGTTATTGCGTGTGTGCTAGAAGCTGCAGCCAACAGGTAGGTAATTAGCGTTTCATTCCAGCCACGAATCATAAAAGAATTATCCCAATTATAAGTTGGGCTCCACAACCAGTATAATGCATTTTGGTTGCCTTTATTAAACCATGCCCAATCTACATTATTGAATAAGGTATTAATGTCACTACGAAGCGTATTTTCACTGATATCTGTACTATTAAAATACTGTCTTGCCGTTAATAGTCCCATCATTAAAAAAGATGTTTCAACAAGGTCTGCCCCGTCATCTTTTGGTTGCCACACAATTACATCCCCTGAAACACCATTGATACGATGCGGAAATGCACCGTGAAAAGTTTTTGCCTTCAACTTCAAAAAGCTAACAATTCTCTTCATCCTTGCTAAGCCCGCAGCTCTTGTTATAAAATTTCTGTTTGCAGCTATCGGGATACAAAGGATGCCAAAACCGGTGCCACCAATGGAACAATCATCCAATTCGCTGGTATTGGTTTTGTCTCTGGCTAATCCAGAAAGAGGATGGCCATAGTCCCAAAAATATTTAAACGTTCTTCGTTGAACCGTATCAAGCAACGCATTGTCAGCTATAAGGGGAAACTTATCAGCTGTATCAATTCCTGTTCTGATAGCAAGTGAAAATGGAGACGTCAAAGCTGCTCCATCAACTGATTTTAATGTGTTGGATATTGTAATACGATAAAGCGTTAAAAAAGCCAATGGAGACTCAGGTCTAATGATGAGGACAGAATCACCATTGGCAAAATCAATACTTACAGGTACGTTTGACGATGAACTTAGAACATTCCATGTTACAGCATTGGCAACAGCGTTTCGGTCTATTTTCGCTGTGAAACTTATCTGTAAAACTGCAGCGTTTGCCTGTAATTGAACAGATGCGTTAGTAACTACGTTATCGTTTAGCACTTTTAAAACTATGTTCATGCCAGTTGAGACTGATGGTGTGGGTGTGGGTGCTGGTTGCCTTTTCAGGCATCCAGCACACGACGTAAACAGTATAGCTACGATCAGTATTACATTTTCAATTTTCTTCACATTCTGCTCCATTCGATTTCTTAATGCAAATATTTATAGCCTGCCTTTTGCTTGTAATCCCATCATAGCCTGGATTTGTGTAGACGTCAGTCCTGTGTTATAAATTCGTACTTCATCCAGTTTGCCATCGAAACCTTTAATTGATTTACCCCATTGTTGGTCAGATGTTACTCCAGTATCTGTATTACCTCCAAAAATGATTTTAGTTGGCGGGGCATTGAACCGGAGGTTAGAAAAACCATTTTTAACTTGTGGGAAGGTATTGCTGCCGCCCGGATCTACCCATCCATCGCTTTTCCATTGAGCACCATTTTTATAAATATTAAAGGTTTTTGTAGATGAATTGTAGGTAAATGTCCAGTTTACCCAATTATTGTACACCGATGCAGTCCATAAATTATTAAACCATTCTTCAGGACCGTCCCACCAATTTCCTGTCCCGGATACATTTCTGATATGATACCCAAATTGAGAAGTTCCTGCATTGGTACGATCGGATCCCGGATATTTTAAGAAATTAAAATTGCCGCAAAATGGCGCATTCCAACTTTGATATTGGGAAGGATTCGTGATGGTAATAATGTTCGTCCAATTATCATCGGTAGTGGTCGTATTAGGATAATACATCCAAAAACTAATCGTGAAACTTCCATTAACCTTTGCTATTTGACTTGAAATATCTGCAACAGCGTAACCGGTTGTGGTACCTTGTAATGCGCTTCCAACATATCCCGTCCCAAAACTTGTATTGGCTCCGGTAGCCGCTGTATTAGAAAGACTATCTTTTAAATTACCATCAAAGTTCCAATAGGCAACCAGGTTGGCAGGGGCAATTTCACTTACATAAGAATAGCCGCTAATAACAAACATCGGCGCATACTCATCAGCATTATATTTTTTATAGCATGATGACAGCAGCATAGTCATAGCTACAACTAAAGGTGTAAATTTTAAAGAGAAGAAACATTTCTTTTTCATGATTTGATTATTTTTTGATTAATGATTATTTAAAGCGTCCCACTAATTATATCCCTGGTTTTGGGTTAATTTACCTCCACTCAAAAGGATTTCGTTATTGGGTATTGGCCAGACTTCATTTTTATTGGCAGTCCAGCCTTTCATGCCAAATAATAAAACAGCCCTTCCTTGCCTGATCACATCGAAGTAGCGGTCGTTTTCCATTGCCAGTTCCAATCTTCTTTCAGCCCATATTGCGGTTCGCAAACCCGCCCGATTTGTAGCTGTAGTTACTGGCAAACCGGCCCTGGCTCTTACCTGATTCAACGCTGTAGTAGCAGTGGGCACAGTACCAAGTTCGTTGTTGGCTTCTGCATTCATAAGTAAAACGTCAGCATAACGAATAGCAAGCACATTCTTTTGACAGCCCCGTGGATACCCTGAAACATAAACACTTGATGGAACATATATCTTTTAATTATAGCGGGCATTATTGTTACCACTCTGAACGATATTGTCACCACCGACAGTTTCGGGGATCATAATAATAGTAGCATTCATGCGGATATTATCACTTGCCGAAAAAAAGGCGCTCACCAAATCCTGGCTGGGAATGTTCCAGCCCCAACCAAATTGATTCTCCGGCGATTGACATTCTGAATTTTGTGACCAAGGGAAGGATGCTCCATTTTCCGCCCCGATAATCAAATCACATTGGACTTCAAAAACCGACTCAGAACATAATTTATTGGAGAATGAAAAAAGGTTACTGTAATTATTAAACAGCGTGTAGGCCCCGGAATTAATTACTTTATCAGTATAAGACTTAACATCGGTCCATTTTTTTGATACATCGCAACTTTTGCACGAAGCGCCTGTACAGCCCCCTTTGTGCCCCTACCAAGATCAGTAGCAGTGCTGTACGTAACCGGAAGAACTGCTTCGGCATCCGTTAAATCTTTTTCAATGGCAGACCATATTTCTGAAGCAGCGGATCTTTCCCTATTAAATTCAGCAGGCGTTTTCGGCACCTTTAGATGGAGTGGCACCCCGCCATAAGCTCTAACCAACCGGAAATAACAATAGGCTCTTATAAATTTAGCTTCCGCCAAATATCTTGCTTTCAGGCTGCTATTAACAGTTGACATGGTATCAACGTTATCCAGCACCTGATTACACAAATTGATTTCTGTGTATAATCCAGCCCAAAAGAACCAATAAACTGATTCGAAGACGTTACGCTGAAATTATCGAACTGGTACATTTCAGGAATATCACTTTGCTTTGCACCTGGGTCAGCATCATCCGAACCAAGACTTTCAATAGCTACTGATGCAATACCAACCTGCCCGGCACTTCTAAGATTTCCATATACTGCATTCACAGCAGCAATAGCATCATCATTAGTTTTCCAAAAATTTTTAACGCTTATCTGGCCTTGTGGTTCTACATCCAGAAAAGACTTTTTACAAGCACTTATCATGGACAATGATACCATTATAAGAATCCCATAATGTTTGTTTAAATGATTATATTTCATATAGCATTTTTGTTAAAGGGTTAGAGTAAAACCGAAATTGTAATAAGCTGATAAAGGATAAACCCCAGCATCAATTCCTGCATTGATTGGGCTGTTACCTGCCGCCGTTACTTCTGGTGAAAAGCCTTTATATTTAAAAAAGTTAAAAGGATTCTGCAGAGCTGTAAAAACCCTTAGATTATTAATCTTCCATCCTTTTAATGACCGAATATTATATCCGGCATTGATGTTTCGTATTCTAATGTAACTGCCATCTTCTACCCAGAAAGTGTTTGGATGTGTGTTCATCCCATGTAGAATGTTCGCCGATGGGTGCGTATTAGATGTACCTGGACCACGCCAATGGTTGGCATAAAATTCCTCCGTAAAGTTTTCCACCCCAAACCTTCTACCCATATTGGCATTATAAACTTTCACGCCAGCTACCCCTTGTATATCAACTGACACGTCAAAAGCATCATAACTAAATCCAAGATTTAAGCCAAACAAATGCTTAGGGTTGGGGTTTCCCATGTAAATCTTATCATTATCACCAATGTTGCCATCCTTATTTTGATCCTTGAACCTAAGATCCCCTACCATAGCAGATTTGTTTTGTGAAGAGTTTTGTACTTCACCAATCGTTTGAAACACGCCCACTGCTTCGTATCCATAAAACATACCAATCGGCTGGCCTGCCACCGTTCTTGTAAGCGGTATTTGCGATGGATTACTGTAGAACCCACCAAACAAAGCATTTGCCCCCGAGTTTACTGAACTTACCATGTTTTCATTGAAAGCATAATTGCCCGCAATAGAATAATTGATATGGCGTCCAATTTTATCCCTCCATGCTATACTTGCTTCAACACCCTTGTTTTGAATAGTAGCCTGGTTGGCATTAATGCCACCTCCTAAGCCACTCGACGCTAATATTGGCACCGTAAAAATGGCATCCCTTGTATCCCTGCTGTAGATGTCAAACTCAAGTGTTAATCTCGATCGTAATAAAGAAGCTTCTAAACCAATGTCTGTACTTACTCCCTTCTCCCAATACAGGTAAGGCGGTACCACAGAAATAATGCTTGTTGATGTATAGGCAGCTCCATTCCAAACTGCATATCCGAGCGGTGAAGCAGTTAAGGTTGTAATATTAGCAGGTACGTTTACATTTCCGTTAATACCCCAACTGCCCCTTAATTTCAATACATTAAACAGGGTCTGCTGCCTCATAAACTTTTCTCTACTGATGACCCACGCTGCACCTACAGAGGGAAAATACCCCCACCTATAATCACCACTATAGTTTGAGGAACCGTCTGCCCATAAGTGAAGTTTACGAGATACTTGCTATCGTAGGCATAATTAAGCCTGCCAAAATAGGATGCGCCCGTTACCAAAGAACCGCCGTCGGATACAGAATTTGGAAACGCAGATGAATTAGCCCCTAAACGAAGATATAATTGCCCATCGTAATCATAAGGTACATTTCTTGCAGTACCAGCAATCGAATACGTCCTATCACTTCTGGCAGACTGGGCAGCCATAATTTTCAAATAGTGCTTTTCTTTGAATGTATTTTCGTAAAAAAGCGTATTCTCCAATTGCCAGTTCTTTGTTTCAGACCTGGTAACCGACAAGGACGATACATCATTTTGCTGATTGGTGGTAGCTTTATATACTGGCGTATAATTACGCTGATTGCCATTATTATATTCAAAAGTGAAAGCACTCCTGAAATTGAAATGGAATGGAAGCTTAATGTCAGCATAAGTATTACCAACCAGCAAATAACGTTGCGAATGTTGATTATTGAAATCAAGGGCAATCTGCGGATTCGCAATTGAATTCAATGAATAATCTAAAGGGTCTCCGTAAAACCCGTCTCTGTATTTCACGGGTAAAATTGGAGGGGCTGCGTACGCCTGTCTGAAAATATCTCCGTTTATATCTTTAGATTTATTGAGCGTTCCAAATAAATTATACCCTACTTTCAAAAACGAAGCTGCTTTAAATTCATTTTGCAGTTTAGCAGTAAACCGTTTATAATTTTGTGTTTCTACTATCCCGTCCTGGTCCAGATAAGAGAGCGAATAATTATAAGTTACCTGATCGGTACCTCCCCTGAAAGAAAGTTGATGATTGGTAATATAGGCTTGCCTGAATAGCTGGTGAAACCAATCAGTTCCAGTCTTGTCGCTTACACCAGCGTTATACAAGGAATTGGGGCCGTATAGTTCAGTTCCGCCATTCAGCATACTCACTTCATTTGCCATAGTAGCATACTGGAAAGCATTTGCCATTTTCACTTCGCTCGTAATTTTTTGCCATCCCGCCGAACCAGTATAGTTAATTGTCGGGGTACCGGCCTTTCCTTTTATTGTAGTTATGACTAATACACCATTTGCAGAACGATTTCCATAAAGGGCACCTGCAGAAGCATCTTTTAAAATACTGATACTTTCGATGTCTGCAGTATTTAAAAAACTAATATCGGAGGTCCAAACACCATCAACGACAAACAGGGGGTTTAGGCCGCCATTAATAGAACCAACTCCCCTGATACGAATTTGAGGGGCAGCGCCTGGAGAGCCGTCATTAGTAATTTGTACACCGGCCACTTTGCCTTGCAATCCACTGATTGCATTGACAGACGGCTGTTTGGAAATTTCTGAACCTTTAATAACTGCTACAGGCGCGGTCACATCAACTTTTCTCTGCGTTCCATAGGTTACAACAGTTACCTCTTCAGCTATTAAAAGTTGTAACGTAATTGCAATAAACTCTTTTCCTGATGTGTTTATTTCCTTTGTTTCTCTTCCGATGAAGGAAATAGCGATTATTTTCGAAGATGATTCACCGATTTCAATTTCGAATGCTCCGTTTGAGTCGGTGTTAACGCCTATAGTCGTTCCTTTTATAACTATTGAAGCACCTTGTAACCCAATACCATTTTCATCTGTAACTTTTCCTTTTATTTTCGGGACATCCTTTTTATAGGCTGCAGGCACTATTTTAATTTCTTTATTATCCTTAATAATAACGGTGGTGTTGACAATAGAGTATGTGAGTGTTGTACCATTTAAGCAAACAGCCAGCGTATTTTCAATGGTAGCATTTTTAACGTCGATGCTGATATTACCAGCCTTACTTAATAGTTCGGTGGTATAAAGAAAATTATACCCGGTTTGTTTTTTTATCTCTTCAAAGACTTTTTGAAGGGGTGCTTGTTTAAGAGCTAATGTGACATTTTGTGAATAAGCTTGAGCATTTACCTGTACACAGGCAAACAATAGCAGAATCGTTATAAGTTTCATAAGGAGCAACGCCAGCCTAACCGGCAGGCAGGTTTTGGCAAGTTTTGGTTTTGGCGTAAACAAAGAGCACTAAATTGCCTAACTTTGTTCCGCTTGGGTGAAATAATAAACAGTCTTGAACCGATTGATTTGTCAGTAGCTCAAATTTGCCGGAGGTGTTGCAACCACTTCCGGTTTTTTGTTAGCTTTATTTTTCTTTTTTTTTACATCTATTACGTTTTATGGTAAAACAATAATTTTTTTCCCGTCCATACGAAACCTGACTTCACCAGTTTGCTGTAACATATTCAGAACCTGAGATAAATTGACATTTCGGGAAATAGTTCCACCAAAATGTTTGCTCACATTCCCCGAATACTCGACATCCATATCGTACCACCGTGCAAGTTGTCTCATGACGGAATGGATATCGCCGTCCTCAAATTGAAAGTTACCATCCTTCCATGCCATTACCTGATCGATATTGGCGCTCTTGTTTAAATAGATTTGCCCATTGGGCTTTAACTGCGCCTGTTGACCAGGTGTAATAAGCAACCTATCAAGGATTTCAAGCCCTGTAACACGTACGCTACCTTCTAATAGTGTTGTATTGATAGCAGGCTCACCTGCATAAGAATTAATATTGAAATGCGTGCCTAATACCTCTACCGCTGCTTTTCCTTTCACATTTACTTTAAAAGGCATGGAGACATTTTTCACCACTTCAAAATATGCTTCGCCGCTTAACTCAATGCTCCTTTCCTTACCATTAAAACTTGTTGGATAACGCATGGTAGTCTCCGAATTTAACCAAACTTTAGTTCCATCTGGTAATAGCAACTGGTATTGTCCGCCACGGGGTATACTCAGTGTATTGTGAAGTACCTTCTTCGATTCCTGAGGTAATACGTTATAAGCAAGTTGTCCATCGCCACTTTTCAATACCGTTGCTCCACCTTGCTGCGCAACGATACCGTTGGATGTACTGTCCAAAACGATCGTACTGCCGTCATCAAGTGTAAGCAAGGCTTTGTTTCCCCCTGGTAAAATATCAATCGCATTAGAAGGTTTCTTTTCTGTTTTTACTATATCAGCAGATGGGGCACGGTTAAACCATAACCAGCCACCAACAGATAAAAGCAAAGCGATTGATGCAGCAACAGCAACACGCTGCCACACGCTGAATATTTTCCTGCCAGTATCATTTATTGTAATTACAGGTGACTTACCTGTTTGTAGAATTGTCTGCAATACTGCTTCAGCAGGATCATGTGGCATGGCATACCGCACATCTCGTTCCGCAATTAATTTGTAAATATATTGTTGAACATCTTCATCATTATCAGGATGTTGAAGCAATTGCATCAGTTGTGCCCTTTCTTCATCTGTGCAAGTCTTATCCGCATAGCGTTGTATCAAATATTCGATAGAGGCAAGCATCATTTAACAATCGGTTTTTAATATCCTGCCGACAGCAGGCAGACGATGATATAATAAGAGACGATTCTGAAATAAGTTTTGGGTGAGTACAACCGGAAAAATATTTTTCTGGATGTAAAAAGACAGTTACAGGATCATTGGCAATTCTGCCGCATCCAATAAACGCAGCATGAAAAGTAAAAGCAATGGCGTGTCAACATGGGCAAGGCAATAAGCACGTATCGTTCGCATAGCCTGTGCAAGATGTGTTTTTACGGTTTCTGCCGACAGCTGAAGTTCAGCAGCTACCTCATTTCGTGTATCTCCTTTTTCCTTAACCAAAATATACACCTGTTTTTGTTTTGCAGGCAATGAATCCACGGCTCGTTTTAATAAAACTTCATACTGCTTTTCTAAAAGCTTGTTTTCCGTATCCGAATAATAAAACAGGTTATCCTGTACTGCCTCCATTTCGAGTTCCTGCCTTCGGGCAATACGTTTCAGTGCAGAAAAAACATAATTGCGGGTCATCGTAAAAAGATACGCCTTGAAATTTGTTACGTCACCTAAAGTCTCTCTTCGCAGCCAAACCTTTAAAAAGGTGTCCTGTACAATTTCCTCAGCAATCACTGTTGACTCTGTCAATTCATAAGCAATTGAATAAATCTTATTCCGATAATTATTAAACAAAGTCGCAAATGCAGCTCCATCACTCTTCGCTATAAGTCGTAACAATTCTTCCTCACTATATGGTGGAGTAACAGGCAAAGCAATCAGTATTTGGATGATAAAACTAATGAAACTGCCAGATAAACCATTGATTTTAAAGGCTGCATTCCAAATCGTCGCATGTATTATTGTTGAAATGCCCCAGCTTGCGCCGTACTGGTTTCGGTGTAGGGGTTATATGTTGGCATTTTGTAATCGCTCCTGCAAATCCACTGCGTGCCGTTTGTCTAGTACTGGTTTCCCGGTAAGTACGCCACCTTTGAGGGTTACCACTACTTTGGTAAATTATCAAACGGTAACTATTTCTACAAACAGGTAGTGGCTACGGCTCATATCCACCATGCCAATTTGGATGCACCCAATTTAATATGTCTTAGCCCCCCTTTGAACCAGCGTAAGGAACGAAAACCATTTGCTTCGCCACCGGTTTCGCTGCCGGTCAATGCAATACCCTGGGAGGCTAACCAACACATTATTATAAGTGATTATGCTTTTTCTATGTTGTCTTTTTTTAGATTCGGATAATAACCGTTATTGTGTGTTTTTACAAACAACTACCACACACTAAAAACCTTTATGCCATTTGGGTACAAGCGATAAATAACAAAACGCTGACATTCTTTCCATTCATACAGAGGGTGGTTAATAATTGGCACAAATTTGCTGTTAGAGAAAACTCCAACAGCGGCTGAAATCACTATCGAAAGCCAATCATGAATGCCCCTTGACCATATAACCCCAACAAAAAAATGGCTACCCGAAACCGGATAGCCATTGTCTATTGTTATGAAAACTGATTGTTACTGTGTAATCGTCCAGGTTTGTGTGTTTTCATTAAGAATAATTGTGCAATCTAGTACGCCAATAAAACTGGCAGGCACCTTCATGTTTCCGCCACCGTCCCACTTCACTTTTCCAGCGCCGGCATCTTCATAATCAAACGCACCCCAGGCATTACCTGCAAGGAATTTAAACTCGTTGCCAGGTATCATCTTTCTTACTATCTGCCACCTGCCATTACCGAGATAAGTCATAGCTGGTGATACACCCGGTGTCCAGTCCGCTACTCCCTGTATTGCATTACCAACAATACGCATTTCGGTGGCCGGGCTTCTGAAATGTTTTACATTATCCACGTCCCGTCCATCCCATATAACACGGTAACGGCCTGCGGTGGCAAAGTCATTAAAGTTTGCGCCGTTTGTTTCCAGAGAACCACCGTCACCGGCTGCGGTTCCGTAGCTTCTTGTTTCATCTACTGCCCTGCTGCCATTATCCCAGGCATTATTATCTATCAATTTCCAACCACCACTGGTAAAGTCTGTAAGCCCTACAAAAAGATTGGTTCCGGCATTACCTAAAGCATTATTGGGAAACACACCGGGAGGGTTCCACCCGGCAGGTGTAGCGCCGCCGACAAAGCCCATGCGGCCTTCCATAATATTGTACCTAAGAGTAGAGCGGTTAATAGTAACACGGTAATAGCCAGCAGTGGTTACTTTAAAATTGGCACCGCCCGGTGCCAGGTTGCCACCAGTTCCACCAAAATCTGTAGTCCATGCACGGCCTTGTGTTACTTTAAACTCTGCGTTAGCTGGTAAAAAAATGTAGATAAAGTACATGCTGTTATTTACCCCCGTTCTTTGATCCCGGATCAGTTCAGGGGCGTTACCGGGTGTCCAGTCGGTACCGTTGCCAGTACTGCTTTGGTAGCTGCCTGGCATATAAAATCTTAATAAAGGAAAATAACTTTTTATAGTCACCGATACCGTGTTGGAAAAAACGGTGGCACCTTGGGCGGTAACCGCTCTGAGGCGGTAATCAACTCTGCCTGTATTACCACCTGGGATGTTGCTGGCCAAAGCCGTTTCATTCATTTGAAACTGCGTAAGCCCCCTCGTAAATATAGACGGGCCTACAGCTATTTCTTTGACTGCTGCATAATTTTTACCCGCCGAATCGTATTGCAGTGTATAGGTTACTGCACCTTCATAGCCTATAAAAGCTGGCGACCAACTAAAGGTATTAGAGAGTAGATCAGGTGTGTTAATGTCGGCAATTACCGATACAGAAGATGTTTTTAAAACTGCTGAATCCCTGTACGCCGTTACAGTAACTTTTACCGGTGTGGACATATACCGCTCATTGTTATTGCCATAAGAAGAAATTACCCTGGTATCCAACCCTACTGGCGTACCTAATGCAAAACCATTGTTGAGTATAATGCTGTTCAGTTCACGGGCAGTGTACGATACGTTGAACTTACCAATAACCGTTTTGCTCACTGGCTTTGTAAAGTTGCGGCCGGCAGAATCTATTTCAAGTATATACTTGGTGGTGCTGCTATCATTTGCATACCTGGGATCGCTCCACGAAAAACTTAGCACTGTTCTATTGCTATCAGCCGCTGGTGCTGCTATTGTAGTGGAAGAAGCTGTAAGTACAGGACCTACACCGTTACTATACAACGGCAAGTCGGCCACTTTTTTACAAGCCGTTATAAGCGTGGTGGCGAGTATTGCGGTAGCGGCTATTTTTAAATACCATTTCATAATAGAAGTATTAATAAGTTATGAGTTATTGTTTGGTGGCAGTAAACGTACCGGCCTGAAAATCGAACCGCAGTTTATAAGTACCTGCTACTGCCGGTGCCGGAAAGGCGGGGTCTGCATCCCTTTTCTCAAAGGTTCCTGCCAGTGCATCTCCAGCTACAAACTTGTACTGGGTACTCCAGTCGCCCTGTGTTTGGATTAGTTTATAAGCACCGCCGGGTATCATTGGTATTACCAGTTCGTAAAGTGTGTTTGTAACACGGGTAAACTTTTGCGATACATCGAAAGGGTTGGGCAAAGGGTTGCTCCAGCTTGAAGCAAAGGCACTGCCAGTAACCCATAAGTTATTAGCCGAAGGCGTTGCCACTTTTGGTGGCGGTGCAAAAGGCGTGGCTGTAAAGCGCCATGTATTAGAGGCTAAAGGCAAAGAACTATTGGTCAATGTAGAAACCACCCTGGCCTCAACGTTATAAGTACGACCGAGTGGCAATTTCATGTTGTTGCCCAAAATACTGTTCAGTTCCAGTTGGGTAAATGCTCTGGTTAAGTCTTTTGCTACTGTTACCACATTCTTATTGGCACTCTTAAAATTTGCACCAAGTGTATCGAACTCAAGGGCATAATTTACATCCTGACTGCTGATGCCGGTAGTGAAATAGTAGTTGGGGTTAGTCCAGCTAAACCTAATGGTTTCCAGCGCTTCTTCGCCAGGTACCAGCCGGGCAGCACTGTTGTTAGATGTAATTACCGGTGGCGTACCAGCGGTACTAAATATTTTGTTTTCGTCTTTTTCGCAGCTGGTAAACAAACCTGCCATTGCAAGTAGTGCCACAAAACTCAATCGTATATTTTTCATACAATTACTTGTTTAAAAGTGTAATTAATAATTAGGGTTCTGTTTAATGTTGGGGTTGCTGCCCAGCTCGGCGGCAGGTATTGGGTAAAGTCTGCGAAAGCTTTCTACCCCGGTGCCGTTTTTAATACCACCTTTAAAAGGCCATAGGTAGGTAGCATCGGTAAAGCGGCCAAAGCGTACCAGGTCAGTTCGGCGCAGCCCTTCCCAATAGAGTTCCCGGCTGCGTTCGTCTATAATATAATCGAGGGTAAGGTTTATAGCACCTATGTTACCCGTGTTATTACCATAAGCCCTGGTGCGGATGGCATTTGCATAAGCTAGTGCAGTAGCATTATCGCCACCGCTGCCGCCACGCAATACAGCCTCTATATAATTAAGGTGCTGCTCGGCCAGGCGAAAAACAGGAAAATCAATATCGGCCCATGTACGGCTGGGATCGTTACCAAAACCACCCGCTTTTGTACGGTTACGATATTTGGTCACCGCATGACCGTCTTTAAATTCTGCAATGTTGTTTATCTCCAGCGACTGCTGAAAAAATTGGCTGCGCTTATCTGCTGCACCTGTAAAATCGGGGAACAATAAAGGGAGGTTTTTGGTGGCTCTTAAGCCGCCCCAGCCAGTCAGTCCACTTACGGCTCTATCCATATCGCCACCAACTGAAGCATTTACCAAAAAGGTGGTGCCACCCCAGTTTTGAGATTTCAACCCATCGTAGTTAAGCGTCCAGATGGCTTCGGTATTGCCTACATTGTTATCGGCCAGCATCAGTTGGCGATAGTCGGCTAAAAGTGTATATCCACCATCAATTACTCTTTTACTATAAGTAATGGATTCAGTAAATTTTGCAGTTCCGGTATATACCTGTGCATTCAAATAAATTCTTGAAAGCAATGCCCATACACCAGCTTTGTCCACCCGCCCATATTCGTTTGCCCTTGGTGCGGGTAAATCTGCTTCAATCGCTTTTAGTTCGCTTTCTATGTAGTTAAATAATGCTGGGCGCAGTATCTGTGCAGGGCGAATTCCGGCACCTATTGGTGTATTCTCATCCACAAAGCCGGGGTTGCCATATACATCCATCAACACTGAATAAGCAAAGGCACGTACATACCTGGCCTCTGCACCCATCTGTTTAATACCCGCTGCATTAGCTATACCACGGCTGGCAACTTTGTCTGGTGCACTTTCTCTTATAAACTCGTTGCTAATGGTGATAGCATAAAAACAGCGGCTATACAAACCATCCAAAATAGGGTTGCTGCTGCCCCAGTTCATGTTGTGCAAATCCTGAATGCCGGGGTCGTTCCACGCCACAACAGCCTCATCGGTACTTAATTCCTGCAGGCAAAACAGCAGGCGGATAAAATCGCTGGTGCCTTCATCAATCCGGGCTACATCGCCGGCACCGGCAGGGCCGCTATTACCCGTAAGTGCCAGGCTTGCATATACTTTGCCCAGCACTTGTTTGTAGCCGGCTTCGGTAGTATAGAGGTTAGCCGCCGTAATATCATTTATGGGAAAACGGTCGAGCTGTTTGCTGCAACTGGTCGCCAGCAATGTTGTTGCCAGCAGGCCTCCCATTATTTT
>Ga0105048_10006319_pt1 | contig 19111 bp, 17 predicted proteins | sample MAT05_FD_78382 | JGI IMG/M metagenome (GOLD analysis project Ga0105048, IMG submission 78382) | Freshwater microbial communities from Lake Fryxell liftoff mats and glacier meltwater in Antarctica - MAT-05 | ecosystem: Environmental > Aquatic > Freshwater > Ice > Liftoff microbial mat | place... | reverse complement strand
ACGCATGACAGAAGAAATTGCCGACCTGGTGATGCACGAACTGCAGGCACGCGGTGTCGGTGTCATCCTGGAAGCATCGCATACCTGCATGACGATTCGCGGCGTACGCAAGCCGGGCACGGTGTGCATCACCAGTGCGATGCGCGGCAGCTTCCGCACCAATGCCGCCACGCGGGCTGAGTTGATGGCACTCGTCACCGGCAACCGCGCCACCTGTTGAAGACCAGCGAAATCCGATCTTCATAGAATGCACCCATCGCCCGTTCGGCATGGGATACGATCGTGGATGCGATTAGTCGGCGGCTGCGCGATGACTGTCGGGGGCACTTCCGGGGGGAACTGCACCTTGATGCATTGTCGCGCCACCTTTACTCGACCGACGCAAGCATGTTTCAGATCGAGCCATTGGCGGTGGCCGTGCCCCGCGACGTGGGCGACGTCCAGTTTCTGGTTCGTTACGCGGCCGATCGGCATCTGTCGATAGTGCCGCGCGGCGGCGGTACCGGTGTGGCCGGGGAGTCGCTCGGGGCAGGCATCGTCGTCGATATGTCGGTTCACTTTCGCGACATCGTCGAAATCAATCTCGATACGGTTCGCGTGCAGCCGGGCGTCACGTTGCGGAGCTTGAACCAGGAACTCGCCCGCCAGGGCCGGCGCTTCGCTCCCGACTCCGCAAGTGCCGCCAGTTGCACCATCGGCGGCATGCTGGCCACCAATGCCTCGGGAAGCAACGTCATCGTCCACGGCTACACGCGCGACCACGTGCAGGCGCTTGCCACGGTATGGGACGCCGGCGATACGGCGCTGGTGCAACAACCTTCCGCGATAGAAATTCCCGATGATTCGCGTCTGGCCGCGTTGACGCGGTCGCTGACTTCTTTACTGCGTGAGAATGCCGGGCTCATCGAGGCTCATCGCCCCAGGACGCCGTTCAACCGCTGCGGCTACCTGCTCGACGGTGTTCTCACCCCACTGGGGCCCGATCTCACGAAGTTGCTCGTCGGCTCGGAGGGGACGCTGGCCCTGTTCACCGAAGCAACGCTGCGGACGATTCCGCTGCCGGGCGGTCGCTCGGCTGTACTGCTCGGCTTCGACCGCTTCGAGGATGCCTTGAAGGCGTCCGAGCAGATTCGAAACATGCGGCCGAGCGCCTGCGAACTGCTCGATCGCCGTTTGCTGACGCTGACGCGCAGCCAGTCGCCCGAGGCGGGCCGATTGATCCCGGCCGCGGCGGAAGCGATTCTGCTGGTGGAATTCGAACGCGAATCGCCCGACGACGCCCGCCAGGCGGGATTGGAATTGATCGATGCGGTGCAAAGCACCCGCAAGCTGGCAACGCATGCGCTGCCTGCATTCGATGAGGCAGCCATCGCCCGGCTGTGGCAGGTACGCGAAGCCGCGTTGCCCGCTCTGTACTCCCTGGGTAAGGGCTCGCGGCCGTTGGCGTTCATCGAAGATATCGGCGTGCCGGTGGAACTGCTCAGCGAGTTCATCAGTCGGCTTCAGGGCATCCTGCACCATTTTGAGACGACCGCTTCGTTCATGATCCATGCGGCCACGGGGCAGATTCACGCCCGGCCGTTCCTCGATCCCGCACTGCCGGGCGATGCCGAGAAACTCTGGGCGATTGCCGAGCAAACGTACGCGCTGGTGCTCGACATGGGCGGCACCATCAGCACGCAGCACGGTACCGGCATCGCGCGGACGCCGTGGGTTGAGAAGCAGTACGGGCCGCTGTTTTCGGTGTTCCGCGAGATCAAGGCACTCTTCGATCCGCGAGGTCTGTTCAATCCCGGCAAGATCGTCAGCCTCGACCCCAGTCGGCCCGCCTGGCCTCTGCGGGTCAATTCCGCCGCGCCGGTGAAGCAGGTGCAACTGCTCTGGGATAAAGACGAACTGACATCGCAGACGACGGCGTGCAACGGCTGCGGTTCGTGCCGAACAGAAGACACGCGCCAGCGCATGTGCCCGACGTTCCGCGTGACGCACGATGAAGCGGCCTCGCCGCGCGCGAAGGCGAACTTGTTGCGGAACCTGCTGGCGGGCGGGCAGTCGCTCGGTGCGTCGGATGTACGGCAGGTGGCCGATCTATGCATCAACTGCAAGATGTGCGCCCACGAATGCCCCGCCCACGTCAATATTCCCAAGCTGATGATCGAAACCAAGGCTGCCCACCTGGCCGAGCATGGGCTCGACCGCTCGGATTGGCTGCTGGCCCGCATCGAATCGGTGGCGGCTCTGGGCAGCAACTTCGCGCTGGTCAGCAACACGCTCGTTGGCAGCCGGCCGTTCCGCTGGCTGGCCGAGAAGATCTTCGGCATCTCGCGCCAGCGGCGGATGCCGACTTTTGCCGCCCGCTCCTTCCTGAAGCGGGCCAAGCGCCGCGGCCTGACGCAGAAGGCGCGCAGTAAGCGCTCGGCCATGCGCGTCGCTTATTTCGTCGATCTGTATCCCAACGTGTTCGATCCGCTGATTGCCGAGGCCGTCGTCGCGGTTCTGAAGCATCACGACATCGACGTGTATATCCCGCCGAACCAGAAGGCGTGCGGCATGGCCCCGCTGGCGATGGGGGACATCGAGACCGCGCGCGACATCGTCCGCCACAACCTGCGCCTGCTCGCCGAACTGGCGCGCGAGGGTTACACCATCGTCTGCTCCGAGCCCACTGCCGCGGTGATGTTGCGACAGGATGCGGTCGATCTCCTCGACGACCCGGAAGCGAAAATCGTGGCCCAGCACGTCGAGGAACTCACGAGCTTCCTGTGGCGAATGCACGAGCACGGCCGGTTGCGGACCGATTTTCAGCCGCTCGACATCTCGCTGGGGCATCACGTTCCCTGCCACGTCAAGGCACTCGGGGCGGGCGTTCATGGACCCGACCTGCTCGGATTGATTCCGCAGGTGCGCGTCCATACGATCGATGCGAGTTGTTCAGGCATGGCGGGAACCTACGGGCTCAAGGCGAAAAACTTCAACGCCTCGCTGCAGGCGGGTCGGCCGATGCTCGATGAACTGAAGCGGCCGCGCGTGCTTTACGGTTCTACTGAATGCGGCACCTGCCGAATGCAGATGGAACAGGGCAGCAACAAGCGGACGCTGCACCCGGTACAATACCTGGCCCTCGCCTATGGACTGATGCCGCAAATCGGCCGGAAGCTGCGCGAGCCGTTGCGCGATCTGGTAAACTGATGGTTGAATCTATCGCGGGAGTTGAACCGACATGGGGAAGGTACTGGTCGCAGCTCGCATCGAGAACATCGTCGATGCCTACGCCGCCCGGCAGGGATCGATGCTCGAGGAGCAGGTGCGCGCGGTGGAAATCGACGATGCCCTGATCGATACCGGTGCGACAGGGCTATCGATGCCCGCGTCGCTGCTTCAGAAACTCGGTTTAAATTTCCTTCGCTCGAAGAAAGCACGCACCAGTGCCGGCGTCATCGACGTTCGCGTCTTCGGCACGGCGCGTCTGACGATACAGGGTCGCGATTGCCCCTGCGACGTCACCGAACTCGCCGACGAGTGCCCGGTTCTGATTGGCCAGATTCCGCTGGAATCGCTCGATTTTGTCGTCGATCCGGTCGGTCAGCGTTTGATTGGCAACCCCGCTCATGGCGGGGAGCACATCATCGAGTTGTACTAGTGCCTCAACATTCTTGATTTGGCAGGTGGCGACAGGTCTCTGTCCTGTCGGAATCGATCGACAGACCAGAGGTCTGTCGCCACGTGGAATGCGTCAATCGATCGCTGTTCGTGTACCAGGCGTTGCCATGCACCCCATTCGCGTCCTCGTCTTCGCCCGACTTCGGGAACTTGTCGGGAGGGATGTCGTTTCTCTGGAGTTGCCTTTGCCGTGTACTGTCGGCGATGTGCGAACGACGATGATCGAAGAGTTTCCGGAGATCGAGCCATTGCTGAGCCGATCGCGCGTGGCCATCAACGACGAGTTTGCCCCCGACGCCGCTGCTGTTACCGCCGACGATGAAATTGCCATCATTCCGCCCGTCAGCGGAGGATGAACGCCCGTGTGGAATTCGATAATCCCGTCGGGATGCTCGCTAACGACAACAATGAACCGATGATCCTTCTGACCCGAATGCCGATTGACGATGCCACGCTGACACAACAGGTCCGCCGGCCCGGCTGCGGCGCAGTAGTGACCTTTCTGGGTACCGTGCGCGACATCACGGGCGAAAGGGTCACGGTGGCGCTGGACTACGACGCCTATGCCGGCATGGCGGAATCGAAGCTGGCCGAGATCGAAGCCGACGTGCGGGCCCGCTGGCCGGTGGGCGATGTGGCGATGGTACATCGCCTGGGCAGGCTGGAAGTGGGCGACATCAGCGTGGCCGTGGCCGTCAGTGCTCCGCATCGCGTCGATGCGTTTGACGCGTGTCGGCATGCCATCGACAGGCTCAAGGAACTGGTACCGATCTGGAAGAAAGAGAACTGGGCGGACGGCACCTCCGAGTGGGTGCATCCCGCCAAGGCCGAATGACGGGACTACCTCTCATCGACGGATTCGGGCGGATTCACAACAATCTGCGCATCTCCGTCACCGATCGCTGCAACCTCCGCTGCACTTACTGCATGCCGGAGGACGTGACGTTCCGCGACAAGTCGGAACTGCTGTCGTTCGAAGAGATCGCGCACTTCGTGAACGTCGCCGCCCCATTGGGGATCGACAAGATCCGCCTGACGGGCGGCGAACCGCTGATGCGCCGCGACTTGCCGACGCTGGTTCGGCTCATTGCCGCGATACCGGGCATCCGCGACATCGGCCTGACGACCAACGGGCTGATGCTGAAAGACCAGGCCCGGCCGCTCTTCGACGCCGGGCTGCATCGGCTCAACGTGAGCCTCGATACGCTCGATGCCGGCCGGTTCCGGCAGATCGCCCGCCGCGACGGGCTCGATCTGGTGCTGGCCGGGCTGGAAGAAGCGAAGCGCGTCGGCTTCGGGCCGATCAAGATCAACGCGGTCTGCATGCGTGGCATCAACGATATCGATGCCGTGCCGCTGGCCCGCTTCGCCCGGAAGGGCGGGCACGAACTGCGGTTTATCGAGTACATGCCGATCGGCGCGGAGGCCTGGGAGCGCGATAAGGTCTTCCTGGCCCGCGACCTGCTCGAAGTATTGGAAGGTGCGTTCGGCCCGCTGAGCCCCGCCCCGGACTACGACCCCCGTTCCCCGGCCATGGACTTCGTCTATGCCGATGGCGGCGGCCGGGTCGGCATCATCGCATCAATATCGCGGCCGTTCTGCCGCAGTTGCAATCGCGTAAGGCTGACGGCCGAGGGCAAGCTCCGCAACTGTCTGTTCGCTCTGGATGAAGTCGATGTGCGGCCGCTGCTGCGCGATCGCCACGACGACGAAGAGTTGGCTGCAATCATCCGCCGCAACGTGGCCGACAAGTGGGAAGGCCATGAAATCAACTCAGGCCACTTCGTGAAGCCGCAACGAACGATGCACGCCATCGGCGGCTGAGGCGCAAGTAAACGTTAGCGTGCATGCCGAAAGGATGCCGGTAAAACGTGCATGGAACCCACATCGACCGTGAAGATCTGATTGAAGTTTTCGACTGTTCGCACATACGCAATCCGCGAGCCATCGGGTGAGAAGACGCAAGCCTCAGGACGGGGCGACGTCGCATCGGGGGTTCGTTCCGTCAGCCGTTTGCTTTCTCCCGTCACCACGTCGGTGCTGAAAACACTGTGATCCATGATATGCGCGATCGAGCGGCCGTCGGGGCTCCACGAAAAGGCGGAGGCGATGTCCCACGGGTTGTGCGTGACTTGTCGCGGTTCACCGCCTGCGGGGGAGACAATCCAGATCTGCACGATTCCCGCGTCGTCTTTCATCAGGAACGCGATCTGGCTGCCATCGGGATGAGAGCGAGGCCAATGGCGCGGGCCCTGGATGCCGGCAAACCGACGCGACTCGGTATAGGTAAGCCGGCGTTGAACGCAACCTCGCGGCGGGCACGGCGCTCGCGTGGCTGTGCCTTCGAGCGGTTCGTCGCCGGGGTGGGTGACATCGCCGGGCAGATCGACAATAAACAGTTCGCTGATGCCCGAGGCGACGATTCCCTGAAACGCAATGGCCCGCCGCTGCCGGGTGCCGTTGGCCCGAAGGTAGCCCCCACGGCCGACCCACGCCTCTTCGAACGCCTTACTGATTTCATCCGAACCGTGTTGGGGGTGCGCCGTGGTGCGCGTCACCAGCACGCTGAAGTGCGAACCGTTGTGGTTGCGGGGATGCGTCCCCGGCACGGCAACCGGAAGACCGGGCACGCTGATGCCGACGTTGCGCTGATTGAGGATCGGATCGAGTTGAGCGAGAACGTGATCTTCGTAGGTAAACGCGATCCACTCGCCCCGGCCGTCGAAGGTGTGCACGTGCGAACCGCCGCGGAGGGCCCCCGGCGTGAACGGCGGCACGATGTCGCGGGCATCGAGATTCTCGACTCGCCCCGCACCGGCAATCAGTCCCTGGCGATGACAGGCACCGTAATACCAATCGGCCGTCGGCCGTTCCGGACCGTGAATGAAGACCACCCGATCGTCGACCGGGCTGCATGTGACGACGCCGACGCATGCACCATCGCGAGATTCATAGAGCGTCTCGATTGTGCCATCCACGACGTTTACCCGCTCGATCCGCGTGCCGTCAAACCGGCTGCCCGCGGCATCGGAGCGCACGTCGTAGACGATCCACCAGCCATCCGGCGACCAGACGGCGGCGTTGGTCAGCAGATGGTTCCGCAAGGGAAGAGTTCGCGGACGCTCGCCTGGAAATCGCAATGGAACAATCAACGATAAATCCATCGGCCTTTGGGCAGTCGCAAAATTCAGCCGCCTGACATGATCTTGGCTTTAGTTTCCCGTTCATGTCGTCGGGAGCGTGCTCCGTAAACGAAGACGCCAACAAGAGCAGCTAAAGTGCCTCCGGCAAAAATGCTACCTTCGACTATCTTGCCGTAAAAGATCAGAACCGCGCCCGCGGCAAGACCGACCTACGCGACAACCAAACCGCTCGCCATACCAAAATAGCTTCGGTTGATCTCAGCCTTTACGACCCGGTTTTCCAATTCGTGACGATGCGATTCCTGCTTTTCAGCCATCTTTACAATTCGATCTGCCAAACCAGGCAATATTGCATCGTACTGACCCAGCAGGTCAGGTGGAGGGAGGGGCCCGGAAAACGATTGCTGGATTGCGAGCTTTCTCACAATCGGGTTCTCGTTCTTAATGGGCGTGGCTGCCGGCTTATTGCCGTCAGTTTGCCTGTTCTTGTTCCGACTCACGTTCTGATTCCGGGAGTTGTTCGTGCACCGCCTGTATTGCTTTCCAAATATCAGATCCAACAGCCCGCCAGTCCGACTGGAGAGCCAGGTAATCGGCCTGTTCAGACGTCAGGCTTTCATTGAAAACAGTCAGCACGCCCGCAGCGTCAATGCTCCTGCCCATTCCTTCGAGGAAGGAAGGCGAGGCAAAAAGCAGATTGCTGAAACCCATGAAAAACCTCGTGTCGATCGTCGAATGACTTCACATCATCTTACATTGCCCGACACTGATTCGTCAAATCGTCACCGAAGAGAAGCCGCCATCGACGACGATGTTCTGGCCGGTGACGAACGACGCGGCTCGCGGCGACGCCAACCAGACGACGGCACCGGCGAGTTCCCGGGCCTCGCCGAAGCGGGCCATCGGGGTGTGGCCGATGATCGCCTGGCCGCGTTCGGTGTAGGTGCCGTCTTCCTTCAACAGCATGCGGCGGTTCTGCTCGGCGGGGAAGAAGCCAGGACTGATGGCGTTCACGCGAACGCCCCTGGTCGCCCATTCGCGGGCCAGAAACAGGGTGAGATTCAGTACCGCCGCCTTCGAGGCGGAGTAGGCGACCACGCGCGAAAGCGGCAGCATGGCGGACATCGACGCGATGTTGATGATGCTGCCTTTCTTCGCGGCCACCATCGTTTCGCCGAACACCTGACACGGCAGCAATGCCCCGCCGATGAGGTTCAAATCGAAGACGTCCTCCCAGCCTTGCAGCGACAACTTGCAGAAGTCGCCGCCGGGCGAGACGGTGCCTTCCGGCTTATTGCCGCCCGCGCCGTTGATGAGCACCGTGACGCTGCCGAACGCCTCGATGACCGCATCGCGGGCCTTGGCCAGCGAGTCGCGGTCGAGGGCGTCGGCGGCAACGAAGATTGCCTGACCGCCGGCCTTCTCGATTGCGCGCACGCGCTCCAGGCCGCGCTCTTCGCTGCGGCCGAGGATGGCGACCTTCGCCCCGGCCTGGGCCAGCGCCTCGGCCATGCCGCCGCCGAGGACGCCAGTGCCGCCGAGCACGGCCGCGGTTTCACCCTTAAGACTGAACAGGTCCGACGTCATCTCAGCGATCTCCCAGGAACAGCGGCTGCATGTGCCGGTGAAAAAGGTTGTGGGTCACGTTGCGGGCGATGTTGCTTTCGCAAGTCTTCAGCATATTCAGATAGCGGTCGCCCATCAGGGCGGCAATCTTGAAGCCGACGTGGATCAACTGGCGGATGTTCGGGTTGAATCCGGCATGGCCCGGTTCGTGCCGCAACGCGGTCACGAACTGCCTGGCCGACCAGCCATTGACGGTGGCCGCGGGCGGCAGCGCGGCCGGGTCGATGTCAATCACCGTCGCGTACGGAGCGCACAGGGCTTCGCGTTTATCGAGTGCTTGAGCGTAGATCTCTTTTGCCAAAGCCAGTCCCTCGCCGTCGGCCTCGGCCAGGCCGATCACTTCTTCCAGCCAGGTCGTGCCGGCCGTCTTTAAGTGCAGGCCGGCGCGGAAGTCGGCCAGCGCACGCCGGATGGGGGCATAGATCGAAAACTTGTCGCTGCCCGAATGCACGCTGAGCTTCAGGTTCGTCGGCAGACCGAACTCAGCCACCGAATAGGCGATGACCGCGAGATCCTGCCGGAATTCCTTCTCGAACTGCGTCAGGTCGCCGACGTAATCGACGCCCTTGTTGAAGCGGCCGGTGAACTTCGGGGCGATGGTCTGCACCGGAACGCCTTCGTCGGCGAGGGCGGCCAGGATCAGCAGCAGTTCGGGCGGCGACTGCGGCAGGTCGGTCTCGTCCATCGAGACTTCCACAATGAAATTGCCGACCCCCTTCGCGCCGGCAATCTTGCGGTAGATCGCCCCGGCATCCTGCACCGCTTTGAGGTACTTGGCCGCCACGGCGGTGAGGTCGCCCTCGGTAATCACCAGCGGGTCCGACAAGCCGGGCACGCGCACCCAGCCGACGAGCTTTCGCCGGCGATCAACGAATCTCGCAATGGCCGGCCGGTCCGCGGTTTGGCCGATCGAGTCGGCCACGTCGATGGTGAAAAAGTCGCAGGCGGGCAGGAAGCGATCGACCGTATCGAGGCGGATATGGTCGGCATCGACGTGGTAGGGCTTGGTCCAGCCGAGTTCGCGCACGGCGGTTTCGGCCGCGGCCCGCGCGCTTGCCGGCTCGGACCCGATGATCGTGTGCTCGCGGTTCGACTTGTTCCAGACGGGAATCACATCGACACCGCGCGATGCGGCAAAGCGAAACGCTTCGAGCTGCGCCTTCGCCTGATGGGCGAAGCGGTCGCCCACGCCGATGGAGTATTTCGAAAGGGTCAGCATGGGTTCTCGTTCTTGAATGGTAGCGGGCGTTCGCAATCAGTCTTTGGCCATCACGGGCAATACATCGGCGAGTTTGAAGTTCAACCCGGGCAGGCAGGGGCTGCCTTCGATGACTTCGTCGGCACTGTAGCCGCGAACCCGATGGCGGGAATCGTAGACGTACACGTCGCCAAAGCGGGGATGGATGACCCAGACTTGTTTGACGCCCGCATCGAAATATTCGATCAGTTTTTCGTGGTCGTCATCGTGAATGTCGGAGGGGCTGATAACTTCGACGCACAGGTCGGGCACGACGTCCCGCGCGTTGCGGGAAGTAATCGGCCGATTCGCGGGCCAGCGCTCGTAGGAAACGAAGCAGACGTCGGGACGACGATTGCGGTCGATCGGTGCCGGCATCCTGAAGAGAAATTCCATGTGCGCTTCACCCAGCTTGTGCTTCACCGCATGAGTGCCGATCGCAAGCAACAGCCGGCTGCTGACCGTGTTCGATAGGTCGCTCATGGGCGGAATCTCCACGATATTGCCATCGATGATCTCGTAGCGGTCTGGAAGAATTTCGGGCACGATCTCCCGACTTGCTTCCATTTCGAGGACGGCACTCATGGGTCACTCCCTGTGGGCATCCCTTCGGCATGCCCGCTAACGGTGCATCAATTCAACTGCCGGTCGCGGCAATGCGCCCTTCCATCGGGCTGCTGGCGGTCGCATACAGTTTACGCGGGATACGGCCGGCGAGATAGGCGAGCCGGCCTGCTTCGCAGGCGCTTTTCATCGCCACCGCCATACGCAACGGATCCTGGGCCGAGGCGATGGCGGTGTTGAGCAACACACCATCGCAACCGAGTTCCATGGCCAGGGCTACGTCGCTGGCGGTGCCGACCCCGGCATCGACGATCACGGGATAGTCGGGGTCGCCCTCTTTCAGGTATTCCAGAATGATGCGGATATTATTGGGGTTCAGGATCCCCTGGCCGCTGCCGATGGGGCTGCCGGCCGGCATCACGCTGGTGGCCCCCGCTTCCTTCAATCGCTTGGCCTGCATCACGTCGTCGCTGGTGTAAACCATGACCTGAAAGCCTTCTTTCACCAGTATCTCAGTCGCTTTCAGCGTATCGACCGGGTCGGGCAGCAGGGTCTTCTTGTCGCCCAGGCATTCGAGCTTAACCCAGTCGGCCCCCGCGTTGCCGAGATTGGTCAGCAGTTCGCGAGCCAGGCGGGCATGGCGGATCGCATCGTCGGCACTGAAGCAGCCGGCCGTGTTCGGCAGGATCGTGTATTGCTTCAAGTCGAGGTAATCGAGCAGGTTTCGGCCTTCGTGATCGACCAGCCGTTCCCGGCGGACGGCGACCGTCGTCACCTCGCAGCCGCTGGCGGCCAGGCAGGACTTCATCAGGTCGTAGCTGGTGTACTTGCCGGTGCCGGTGAACAGCCTGCTGGCAAACTGAAACGTCCCGACTTTCAGCGGAGAATCGAGCCCGCTGCCGCCGCCGACCAGGGCGACAATCTCGATGCGGTCGCCCTCTTTCACAATCCGGGCCGGCTGATCGTCGCGGCGAACGATTTCCCCGGTGATTTCGACGGCGATCCGGGCCGGGTCGCGGGCCAGCCGTTTCAGCAGTTCCGCCACGGAAAGCGGTTGGTCGAATTCGCGAGGTTCGTCGTTGATGGTAAGGTGAATCATGCCGTCATCATACAAGACTGACCCCACGTCATATACAACATGAATTCGAACTTACCTCATCCGGAATGGCTATGTCGCATTACGTTCCCAACACGCGCATCCCGACCCTGGTTTTTGCCACGAGTGACGAAGCTTCGCGCCATGCCTCGCTGATCGTCGAGCGCGTCATCCGCGAGCATAACTCCGCGGGCCGGCAGACGGTGCTCGGCCTGGCGACCGGCTCGACGCCCGTGGGCCTGTATCGCGAACTGATCCGCCTGCATCGCGATGCAGGCCTCGATCTGTCGAAAGTCGTCACGTACAACCTCGACGAATACTTTCCGATGGCCGGGGACGATCCACATTCTTATCGACGTTGGATGAACGAGACATTTTTTAACCACGTGAACATCAAAAAGGAAAATATCCACGTCCCCGATGGATCGATCTCGATCGACGTGGCCGACGATTATTGTGCCGACTACGAATTGGCGATCCAGAAGGCCGGCGGCATCGACATTCAAGTGCTGGGCATCGGCCGGACCGGGCACATCGGCTTCAACGAGCCGGGTTCGCGCAAGAGCAGCCGGACCCGAATGATTACGCTCGATTCGGTGACCCGCCGAGACGCGGCCGGGGGATTTTTCGGCGAGGAGAACGTGCCGCATCGGGCCTTGACGATGGGCGTCGGCACGATTCTGGAAGCCCGCAAGATCATCATCATGGCCTTCGGCGAGCACAAGGCACCAGTGGTGCAGAAGTCGCTCGAAAACGAGCCGTCCGAGGCGGTGACAGCCAGCTTCCTGCAAGCGCACCGGGACACGGTCTTTCTGCTCGATCAGGCGGCGGCGGGTGAATTGACGGTCTTCCGTCGGCCTTGGGAGGTCAGCGTCGTCCACTGGACGCCCGAGCGGATCAGTCAAGCGGTGATTTGGTTGAGCTTGAAGGTAGGCAAGGCGCTGTTGAAGCTGTCCGAAGAGGATTTCCGCGAGCACCACCTGTACGACTTGCTCCGCGAGCACGGCCCGGCCGAGGCCCTGGGTGAACGTATTTTCCATGACCGCTCCGCCACGGTGCAACCGTACCCGGCCGGGAAATCGCCGCAATCGATCCTGGTATTCAGCCCGCACCCGGACGACGACGTCATCAGCATGGGCGGCACGCTGATCCGGCTGGTCGAACAGGGGCACCGCGTCTACGTGGCCTACATGACGAGCGGCAACATCGCGGTATTCGACCACGATGCCTGGCGATACACCGACTTCGTGGAAACCTTCAACCGCCTCTTCCAGATTGGCGAAGAGCACACCGTGGCGGTCAAGAAGCGGGTGCAGGACTTTTTGGCGACAAAAGCCCCGGGCCAATCCGACTCGGAAGACGTATTGAAGATTAAGGCATTGATTCGCGAGACGGAGGCCCGAGCGGCCGCGCTGGCGTGCGGGATTCCGCCCGAGCAGCTAGTGTTCATGAATCTGCGGTTCTACCGGACGGGGACGATCGAGAAAAACCCGATCCACCCGCACGACATCGCCGACATTGCCGGTCTGTTCGAGAAATTGGGCCCGGCACAGATATACGTCGCGGGGGAACTGTCCGACCCGCACGGGACGCACCGGACGTGTGCCGAGGCGATTTATGCCGCGGTACGACAAGTTCGGGCGCACGGGCGGAATTTTGAAGTATGGTTGTACCGGGGAGCCTGGGAAGAATGGGAACCCCATGAAGTGGAAATGGCCGTGCCGATCAGCCCGGAGATGCTGGAGCGGAAGAAACAGGCGATTTTCCGGCATCAGTCGCAGAAGGATCGGGCGATGTTTCCCGGCGGCAGCGACAAGCGCGAGTTCTGGCAGCGCTCCGAAGAGAGGAACCTGGGGACGGCCAAAGTCTACGACCTGCTCGGTCTGCCCGAATTCTTCGCTTTGGAAGCATTTGTGAAGTGGAAAGAGTAGCCGCAGGTCAAGCCCGGTTTGACGGGCGGGAGAAACTTGGCCTAATCATCTGTTGACGTGAACCCTTGAATTAGGGAAACCATCTAAAGTAGCGTCAGGCAGAGATGATTCGGGAGCCGATAGTAGAGATCAGTGCCAACACTTGATCCGTCCCGTAAGATAGTAGTAAGGGGAACGAGAAACAGCCGATCCGAAAGGGGGACAGCGAGAATGAGCAATTCACCCAAACGAGCGTTCGGATCTTCCGCCAAGTCGAAGCGGAAGGAAGTCAATTTAGACCTTAACACGGCGCGGCAGATGCTTCCGCTCGTACGCAGCATCGTCGGAGACATCGTTGCGAAAGAAGCGGAGCTACTGAAACTGCACCCGGAGCAGGATACTCTGGAACGTCATCGCCGCGATCTGGCATGGATCGAACGCGATCGCCGTTACCGCATTCAGGAAGAAATTACCGCGACCGAAAAGGCGTTGAAAGCAGCGGTCAACGAACTTGGCGAATTGGGCATCGCCCTCGTCGATCGCGATGAAGGCCGGGTCGCTTTTCCGACCCGCATTAACGGTCGGCCGGCCATGTTTTCCTGGCAGGTCGGCGAAGAGAACGTCAATTATTGGAATTACGAAGAGGAAGAAGTCCGTCGGCCTATCCCGTCGGACTGGACCCCGGGCACGCCGCTCAGGTTGAAGGGCAAGCCGTAAGGTTCTCGCTTTCTCTCTCGGATCGACAACAAAAAGGCACCCCGCAAGGGGTGCCTTTTGCGTTGGTGAGATTGAACTGTTTGTACGAAAGCACACTTTTTTTACGCTGGGCGGTCGCGTGCCGGTGTGTTAATGTTATTTCACTTCACGATCGGCACCCTCCACGGGCATCCCTCCATGATCCTTTGCAGATTCGCTTTCGTTCTGGCTGCCGTATCCTCGGTTAGCCAAATTTATGCCGCCGATGCCAAGACCGGCTTCATCGACAAAGTCTTTAAGGACGCCGACGGCGAACATCCCTACGTCGTCTACATTCCTGCAAAACACTCGGCCGGCAATCAGTCGCCCATCATCCTTTTTCTGCACGGTGCGGGCGAAACCAAGGGTGGCAGCAAGCAGCCGGTGGAAGTCGGCGTGGGCCCGGCAATCAAGACGCGCGAGAAGTCATTCCCCTTCATCGTCGTCATTCCGCAGTCCGAAAAGCGCACCTGGAAGGCCGACAGCGACGATGGTAAGCGGGCGCTGGCAATGCTCGACGTGGCGGCGAAAGAATACAACGCCGATGCCAAGCGAACCTACCTGACGGGCCTGTCGATGGGCGGTTTCGGCACCTGGAGCATCGCGGCCGCATACCCCGACAAGTGGGCGGCCGTCGCCCCGATCTGCGGCGGCGGCGACCCGGCCACGGCCGAGAAACTCAAGAATCTGCCGATCTGGTGCTTCCACGGCGATGCCGACACCATCGTGAATGTCGACAAATCCCGCGTCATGGTGAAGGCCGTCGAGGCCGCCGGCGGCAAACCGAAGTACACCGAATACCCCGGCGTCATGCACAACAGCTGGGACAAAGCGTACGGCAACGATGAACTCTATACCTGGTTTCTAGCGAATAAGAAGAAGTAACTCATCGCCGCTTGCGGAGTCGCCATCCAGAGCGACACCGCAAGCGGCTCTATCAAGGAGCATTTGCAAATGTCCGAAACTCAATCCTCTCCCCATCGCCGGTCGTTCCTGGCAACGTCGGCAGTGGCCGGGGCCGCGATGGCGCTGCCGGCGGCCAGTTATGCGCGCGTGCTGCATGCCAACGAGAATCTGCGCGTCGGCTTCCTGGGTGTGGGCGGTCGCTGCCAGCAGCACATCGATGTCGTGCTGCAAATGCAGCAGGAGAAAAAGGGCGTGGTCCCCGTCGCCGTCTGCGACGTGTGGGACGGCGACCCGGAACTCGGCAACAAAAGAGGCCGGGGATTGTACCCGTCGGCTAAGCGCTGCGGGCTGGATGTGGCCGACAAGAAGCACGTCAGCAAGAACTACGAAGTGATCCTGCAGCAGCCCGACGTCGATATCGTGGTGATTGCGACGCCGGATCACTGGCACGCCCGCATGGCCATCGACGCGATGCAGGCCGGCAAAGACGTGTACATGGAAAAACCGATGACGCGCACGATCGAAGAAGCGATCGCCGTCGTCGATACAGCCGCCAAGCTCAACCGCGTGGTGACCGTCGGCGTGCAGTCGATGGCCGACCCCACCTGGCAGGCGGCCAACGACTACATCAAGGCCGGCAAGATCGGCAAAGTGATGCAGGGCCAGACCAGCTACTTCCGCAACTCGAGCGTGGGCCAGTGGCGTTACTATCCGCTCACGAAGGACATGACACCGAAGACGATCGACTGGGACATGTGGCTGGGCCACTCATACAAGGGCGTCAATGGTGAGCCCCTGGGGCCGACGCCGAAGGAAACGCCGTTCGACCGGGCCATCTGGGCGCAGTGGCGCTGCTATTGGCCGTTCGGCGGCGGCATGTTCACCGACCTGTTCGTGCACCAGACTACCCACCTCATCAAGGCGATGGGCGTGCGCTTCCCGGCCCGCGTCGTCGGCGCGGGCGGGTTGTACATGGAGTACGACGGCCGCGACGTGCCCGATGTCGCCACTGTGGTCGCCGACTACGATGAAGGCTGCCAGGTCATCATCTCGGCAACGATGTGCAACGACACGCAGCTGGGCGAATTGATCCGCGGCCACCTGGCCACGATCAAGTTCACCGGCGGCGGCGACTTCATGAAGGGCTTCGAAGTTTACGGCCAGAAAATCGCCGGTGGCCCCGTGAAGCCGACCGAAGATGCTGCCAAACCGGTCCACGTCTACGAAAACCCGATGGCGAAGATGAAGGGCGGCAACGCGACTTACGACCTGTGGGAAGACTTCCTCAGTTGCGTACGCGAGAAGAAGCGCGAAACGCTCAGTACCCCGGAACTGGGAGCGGCCGCGTTCAGTACCGTGAACATGGGCGCACTCAGCTATCGGCAGGGCAAAGTCTTCTTCTGGGACAAGGCCAAGCGTTTGCCCGTGGATGCCGACGGCACCTGGGCCAGCAAGCTGGAAGCCCGCAGCAAGAAGCGTGACAAGCCGAGCCAGATTCAGGGCTGGCACGCCGGCGACACCGGCAGCCTGCTGGAACCGCCCGCCTACCAGAAGCTGGAAGGCCCGTGGATCGACGGCAAAGACCCGGCCGGGGCTTAGGGATTTGTCGATTGCTCTCCGTAGGGCGGGTCGAAGCTCTGCGAGACCCGCCGTTATGAAGTGCGGCGGGTCTCGCAGCGCTTCGACCCGCCTTTCACGCCCGCTGTGCAGGTCGCTGCGGATCGCTGAGCAAACCCAGCCCTCCCACGAACTTTTGCCGACTTTGCTACAATCTCCCCATGATTCTCGGCATCGATCCGAAGATTGATTATGCGTTCAAGCTGCTTTTGGGCCGCGACGAAACCCGGCCGCTACTGATCGAAGTGCTCAACGGGGTGCTGCAACGTCCCGAAGGCGAGCGGGTCGAGAGCGTTGAACTTTTAAATCCGTTCAACCCCAAAGCGGACTTCGACGACAAATTATCCATCGTCGACATCCGCGCCCGCGATCAAAGCGGCCGACTGTTCAATGTCGAAATGCAAATGCTCGGCGCGGCATCTTTCGCAAGCCGGATCGTGTATTATGCCGCCCGGACTTTTCAGCAGCAACTGCACGAAGGCGATGGCTACGAACAGTTGCGACCGACGATCTCCATTTGTTTTCTGAATCACGTCCTGTTTCCGAACGTGGCCGACTATCATCTGTGCTTTCGGCTACTGGAATCGAAGCATCAGTTCCCCCTGACGGATGACCTGGAGTTTCACTTTTTCGAGTTGCCCAAGTTTCGCAAGGTGCCGGACGAATTGGATGAAGGTATCGATAGTTGGCTTTACTTTCTGCGGCACGCGGAGATGATGGATACAGAGGCCGTGCCCATCGCTTTGCAGAGGCCCATGATCCTGAAGGCGTTCAAGGAGCTGGAGATGGTGACGCAAGACGAGATCGCGCGCATCCGTTACGAAGACAGCGTGGAGTCGGAGCGGGCGTACAACTTCAACATGCGCATCAGCGAGAAGAAAGGCCGGCAGGAAGGCCGGCAGGAAGGCCGGCAGGAGGGGAAGATCGGGGCGATCCGCGTCTTGGAGAGATTGCTCGGCAAACAGGAAACGCCGGCCGAACAGTTCAACGGCCTTTCGCTGGATGAACTCGACCGAAAAATTGCCGAACTCGAAAGTCAGTTTCAGGCAGGTCGAGGATAACGTTGATGGAAAAAGCAACTTTGACGTTACCATGCCCGTAGCTTGCATGAATTCATTCGGCGAGGGAGGAACTGGCATGGCTTCACACTGGGCGATGATCACGAAGTTGTTGCGGCACGTTGGTAGCGGGTTGTCACTTGTCGGGTCGGGTTTGGGTTGGGTCATCGTGAGTAGGGGCGTCTCGTGAAGAGCCGTGCCTTGCTGTCGGTTCAAGCTGAACCCCGCCCTCTGATTTTGGTTGAGCACCTCGCCCCTGGAGGACTGGTCTCACTCGCCGTCGCGCATCTGCGTCAGCCGTTTGACGATCATCGTGGCATAACAGCCGCGAGGCAGGTCGAACGACAGGATCAGCCGCTGCTTGCCGGGGTTCAGATCGTCTTTGCTGCTCTCGGCCGTCAGGCTGGTCGGCATCACCGCGGCAGCGCGATCGCCCTTCGAGAAGAACGGCTTGCGGAACTCCTTCAATTTCATGTCTTCGAGCGGCAGGCCTTCGTCTTCCATCACTTGCTTCACCAGCGGTGCCCATTCGGCCTCGGGGTCGATCTTCAGTCGCGACGAGGGCAGCGGGAGTTCGAGTTCCCGCCATTTCACCAGTCGTTCCGGCTTCATCGAACGAGGTACCGGCAGGTCGCCCAGTCGGGAACGCATCACCAGCATCTGATGCACGGAGACATTCGCCCGGATCCACCCGGCCAGGATGCGATTCCACAGGTGGCTCTGATAGGCGTTCAGGTACATGCCTTTCAGTTCCGGCTTCAGGCGTTCGAGGGCACCGCGAAAATCTTCCGGATGTTGGGTCAGGTAGCCGATCAACGTCCGGGCCGGTCCGTGCTCGAGTTCCCCGCGCAGCTTCTTCCAGTCGCCCCACAACGACCTGAGCGTGGCCTTTTCCTTCTTCATGGGAGCCCGGTCGTGCTCGTAGGCGGCCGTCAAGGCGGTCTTCAGGGCCTGTTCGTAACGGCCGACGATCATCTCCCGGGCGACGAAGCGGCCATCGCCGCCTACTGAGCCGAAACGCTGGTCGTCGAAGTAATTGGGCACGCCGACGCGCTCGAGTTCGGGCACGGCCGCCTGAGCGGCCGCGACGGCCTTCGGCGACATCGAACGCAACGTCAGGGTGAAGCGGTTCGCATCGATGTCCGTCGATGTATACGGCTCGGGCCGTTGGCCGAGGTAGATGGCATCCACGCCCGGATGCGTGAAATTCCGCTGCGCACCGTGGAAGATGGTGAGGTACTGCGTGGTGCGGGCATGCCGATCTTTGAGCCCGCCATACGAAACGCTGTTGAGCGGAAAGCGCCAGCGCTTGCGGATCAGGTTCAAGGCATCGGGTGTGGTCCAGTTGATTTTTTCGAGCCGATAGAACGCGAAGGAGCCTTCGGTCGGCGCAATCGACGTCACTTCCTCGACCCGGAAATCATTCGGGATTTGCTTGAGCTTCATGGGTTAGAAATGCGGATTAATCGAAGAAATGACAAGAGGGCGAACAAAAAGGACCGGAAGAACGGAATCCGAAACCGTCGCCCACTCAGTATCGAACCCACACTTCTTCCGGT
>Ga0105048_10006318_pt1 | contig 19112 bp, 20 predicted proteins | sample MAT05_FD_78382 | JGI IMG/M metagenome (GOLD analysis project Ga0105048, IMG submission 78382) | Freshwater microbial communities from Lake Fryxell liftoff mats and glacier meltwater in Antarctica - MAT-05 | ecosystem: Environmental > Aquatic > Freshwater > Ice > Liftoff microbial mat | place... | reverse complement strand
GTTCACTGTTCGTTGTTCACTGTTTACTATCATGATTTCCATTCTCTTCGTCTGTCTTGGAAATATTTGCCGGTCTCCGGTGGCGGAGGGCATTTTTCGGCAGATGGTTGCCGAACGAGGGCTGGAGAAGGAAATTGAGTGTGATTCAGCCGGAACATCGTCGTATCATCTGGGCGATTTACCCGACCGCCGAACGCGCCAGAATGCCCAGGAACACAACCTGACTCTGACTCACCGCGCCCGCCGAATGACAGGCGAAGATCTGGCCAAATTCACCTACTTTGTGGCAATGGACGAGGCAAATTTCGACGCAGTGCTGAAACTGAGTCAACGCAGTGTCGGCGTAGTGAGCGACGACAATATATTTTTGCTTCGTGAGTTCGACCCCGTCGTGAGCGACGACCCTAACGTGCCGGACCCCTACTACGAAGGGCCAGAAGTTTTCGAAGAAGTATATCAAATCACTTATCGCTGCTGCGGGGGGTTGCTCACGTATCTGAATGAGCAATCTTATTGAGTGATTGAACGAATGAGTAATTGAGTGAACGAAGGCAACTTCCCCGGTTTCGCTCAATCACTCATTCGCTCATTCGCTCATTCACTCAATCACTCAATAAAAATGGACAAGAACGTCATTCTCATTATTCTCGACGGCTGGGGCATTGCGACCCGGCCTGAGCGGTCGGCATTGGCGGCTGCCAAAACGCCATTTATCAGTTCGCTCTTTGCCCGTTACTCCAATAGCCATTTAGAGGCTTCTGGCTTAGCAGTAGGGCTTCCGGCGGGGCAAATGGGTAACTCCGAAGTGGGTCACATGAATCTTGGTGCAGGCCGGGTTGTGTATCAGGACCTGGTGAAAGTAAACAAGGCCGTTGAAGAACACACCCTCGATAATGAGCCAGTGCTTATAGATGCCCTGCATTACGCCCAGCAGAACGGTGAGAAAGTCCATTTTATTGGTCTGGTCTCCGATGGTGGCGTTCACTCGCACATTGATCACCTGAAGGGCCTTCTTTCCATTGCCCATGACAAAGGCTTGAGCAATGTGTTTGTGCATGCCTTTACCGATGGACGCGATACTGACCCCAAAAGCGGGCTGGGTTTCCTTACAGAACTTCAGCAACACATGGCTGCAACAACGGGTAAAATAGCCAGCGTAACGGGCCGATTCTATGCCATGGATCGCGACAACCGCTGGGAGCGCGTTCGGCAGGCGTATGATGTGATGGTACACGGATCGGGGAAACCAGTTCCGAGTGATGGTGTTCTGGGCGCGATTCAGGCTTCGTACGACGATAATCTGAGCGACGAGTTTATCAAACCCATTGTTGTTACGCAAGAAGATGGCTCCCCCGTGGCAGTGATCGAGGAAGGCGACGTGGTGCTGTGTTTCAACTTCCGCACCGACCGGGGTCGTGAGATCACCGTTGCCCTGACCCAACGCGACATACCGGAACAGGAGATGCACAAGCTGAACCTGTACTACCTGACAATGACGAACTACGACAGTGACTTTACCAACGTTCATGTCATCTATAACAAAGACAACCTCAACAAAACGCTCGGTGAAGTTATGTCAGCGGCTGGCCGAACGCAGATCAGGATTGCCGAAACGGAAAAATATCCTCACGTAACCTTCTTCTTTTCGGGTGGTCGCGAGGAGCCATTTGCCGGCGAGAAGCGGCTTTTATGCCAATCGCCGAAGGAAATGACGGTGGTTGACGGGCAGGGAAAGATTATGGTTATTCCCGTAAAAACCTACGACCAGAAACCCGAAATGGCTGCCTACGACATTCGGGACGCTATTGTGCCGGAGTTGCAGAATAAGACGGCTAATTTCATTTGTCTGAATTTTGCCAATACCGACATGGTGGGCCATACGGGTGTTTTTGAGGCTGTTGTGAAGGCTGCCGAAACGGTTGATGCTTGTACGAAGGCTGTTGTCGAAGCTGCCTTAGCCAGTAATTATACCGCAATTATCATTGCCGACCACGGCAATGCTGATTACATGATTAACGATGACGGAACCCCCAACACCGCCCACACAACCAATCTGGTTCCCTGCATTTTAGTGGATAATGAGCTGAAGCCAAAACTGAAGGATGGTAAATTGGCCGACATCGCCCCCACAATTCTGGACTTAATGGGAATTCAGCAACCGGCTGAAATGAGTGGAGTTAGTTTGATCGAACACTCCTGAACGGAATGGCGGCAAAAGATTTATATCACAACATTGTTATTGAGGCACTCCAAAAGGACGGATGGATCATTACAGACGATCCGTTCACAATCACCTTTGGCAGCCGCGACGTTTTTGTAGACATTGGAGCGGAGAAAACCACGATTGGCGCTTCCAAAGCAGGTCACCAACTGGCAATTGAGATAAAAAGCTTTATAAATCAATCAGCCATAACCGATCTGCACCGTGCAATTGGACAGTTTGTTATGTATGAGGTCTTGTTAGATGAACTCAAAATTACTCGTGAAGTCTATGTTGCTGTTCCAAAAAATAGCTACGATGGAATCTTCTCCGAAGAAATCGGTCAGCTTATGATACGGCGACAAAAGATAAAACTTCTTATTTTTGATGTAGAAACAGCCAGTATTGTCCAATGGATACACTAACACACTATCGTCAGATCATTCGAGACCTGCTTTTTGAGTATGGCAGTTACAAACCTTCTTACGGAGAAATAGAAACGGAGGTTCTCATTGACCAGACCGAAAATCATTTTCAATTGGTTCGAGTTGGTTGGCTAAATGGTTCGCGTGTGCATGGAGTGATTTTGCACTTTGACCTTATTAATAATAAGATTTGGATACAGCGAAACGGCACAGATCGACAAATTGCTGACGAATTGATGGAGGCAGGCGTTCCCAAGGAAGATATTGTGCTTGCTTTCCAGCCTGAAAAGCTCCGCCAATATTCTGGCTTTGCCATTTCCTGAACGTCTTACCCCAAAATCACGTTTACGAATACATAAACAGACCCTCTGCTTTACCAGCGGAGGGTCCTTTTTTGCCACTGTATGAAGCCTTCTATTTTACTAATTCTGTGCCTTTTTGTGTTTTCCTGCGATAACTCTAGTCCGCAAACAACTTCTAAACCTGTTTATTTCGACGTAGCGGGTTATGTAAAAGGCCAAATTCAGACGTTGTCGACCCAGAAGCCGACCGTAACCAAAAACGCGTTCATTAATCAGCAAGCGAATAACCAAACAACTAAGAAAATTGACTGGGAAAAAGAACTGGAGTTGTTTGTACAGGCTGACATCAATAAACCCGCTTTTCGCAACAGTTATACCATTGTCCGGCCCGATTCGCTGACGTACCAGTACACGCTCAGGCCAACGGAAGAGAAGCTTATCGTGCGGTCGTTGATGGTGAAGCTTGATTCGACAACGCACCAACCCGCTCAAATCACGGCAGTTTTAAAGTCGGAAAACCCATTATACCAATCAGAAAGGCGATTAGTATTGGAAAGTGGTGCAACTGAAGCCAAAGGCTGGGGAGTTCGAAAATACCGGGTCGAGGGATTTCAGCAACTGACTTACTTTGACCGTAATGAGTTTCGGGTTCGGGGAAAAGTGAATCAATAATCGCCCCCAGCACCGCCCCCACCGAAGCTACCGCCACCAAAGCCGCCGAAGTCGCTGCCACCACCTCCGCCACCACCCCAACTGCCAGATGAACTACCCCAGCCCGTGAATGTTGTGTAGGGAATGAACCAGCCGCCCATGCCCCCTCCCCGCGAGCGATTACCACCTCCGCCCCCGCGTCGGCTCAGCCAGATAAAGACAAAGACAATAATAACAATGAGGATAATAAAGCCCACACTACCACCACTGCCATCACCATCTGATTTGTCGTCTTTATATTCACCCTGGGCGCGTTTAATAATCTCGGTGGTAGCGGCATCCAGACCTTCGTAGTATTGTTGCTGCTTGAATGCGGGGACAATTATGTTGTCGATGATGCGGTTGGCCACGGCATCAGGAATGGCACCTTCGAGCCCGTAGCCGGTAGCAATATAAATTTTCCGGTCGCTGGTAGCCCAGGCCAGTACAAGACCGTTATTCTTTCCTTTTTGACCCACGCCCCACTTTCGGCCCACCTGAAAGGCCCAATCGCCAATAGGATACGGCTCTGTAGTTTTAACGATTACAATAGTAATCTGGGTCGAGGTCGAGTCGGCGTATCGACGTAATTTTTCTTCGAGCGTTTCCCGGGCACTGGCTTGCAGAATACCCACAAAATCATTGACTAACCGGGGCGGATTAGGCTTGTCGGGAATCACATCGTTGGGATTACCCGATTGCGCCCGCACGGTCATAGACATGAATGCAAGCAGCACAAATAGCCAACGAAAGCAATAAAGGGCGTTACGGTTGCGGGAGATTAGAGCGTTCACGTGAGATCAGCTATACGAAATATCGTCGGAGAGTTCATTGGCATCATCGCTTAAGCGCGGGAAATAGGCCTGAAGTTGTTCGCCTGCCTTTGCAATACCAAGCGATAAACCCTCGGCATACTGACCAAGGGCAAACTGTTGCCGGAGCATATCTTTGATGGCATCCCAAAAGCCCGCTGGAACCCGCTGGTCAATGCCTTTATCGCCAATCACGGCAAATTTCCGGTCGTCGACAGCAACGTAGAACAACACGCCGTTTTGCTCATGGGTCTTATGCATTCCCAGATGCTCGAACACGGCCACAGCACGCGCCACCGGGTCACCCTTTGGGCATGGCCCTTCTATGTGAACCCGAATTTCGCCCGACGTGGCTAACTCGGCGTTTTTGATGGCGTCGATAATCTGTTGTTGCTGTTCGGCTGGGAGCTTTTGCATAATAAAGGGGTTTCAGGTTTAAATGGCTAACGCCGTTTCAGGTTTCAGGGCTGATAAACATAGCCTGAAACCTGAAACGCGAAGCTATGAAACGTGAAACTATTTAAAATCTACCGTCGGCGCCGACTGAGCTGCCTGGCTAGCCTCGAAGAAGCCTTTCACGGCAAAACCGAATATACCGGCGAAAATATTATTTGGAAACGAGCGAACCGACTGGTTATAGCCTTTCACGGTACCGTTGAAATCGTTACGAGCTACGCCAATGCGGTTTTCTGTGCCTTCTAGCTGGGCTTGCAAATCCGAAAAGTTCTGGGTGGCACGTAGCTGCGGGTAGGCCTCCGCCACCGCCAACAGACGCGACAATGAACCGGATAGTTGATCCTGAGCAGCCTGAAACTTCTTGATATTTTCGGGCGTCAACTGGTCGGCATTCAAGTTAATTCCGGTAGCGCTGGCGCGGGCCTGAATTACGGCCTGAAGCGTACTTTTTTCGAAATTGGCGGCTCCTTGTACGGTGCGCACGAGGTTCGGAATCAAATCGGCCCGGCGTTGGTACTGGGTTTGGACTTGCGCCCATTTTTCCTGCACTTCAGTATCTTTCGTAACTAAGCCGTTGTAGGAGCTACAGCCATACATGCCGAAAAGGGCGAGTACAACAATGACGATAATTAGGGTTCTTGACATGGTCTTTTGTTTGATAAACGGGTTGATCGGTAATCTGTCTCAAAGCTATGAAAAAACCGATCAGTTCTGTACTGACTATTTTTTCAACCACTTGTTTGGGTTGATGAGCGGCTTAGGGTAAGTATCACCGAGCGTAACGCCATATTCTTTCTGCTCCTGATGGCTTAGGTTCGAGACCATATGAACCATCGGTGCGGGTACATCCGCCAGTTCGGGAAGCCAGTGTTTCACGTATCGGCCTTGCTGGTCGTAACGGGTTGCCTGACTGTAAATGTTAAAGTATCTATTCTCACGAGGATCATTGCCTACGCCCGCCACATAGTTCCAGTTGCCCCAGTTACTACACGGGTCATAATCGACTAACTTACTCTCGAACCAGGCAGCGCCCCAGGTCCAGTCGATACCGAGATCTTTCACCAGGAAGCTACCAACATTCTGCCGTCCCCGGTTCGACATAAATCCCGTCATAGCCAATTCGCGCATGTTGGCATCGATAAACGGAATTCCCGTTTCACCTTTAGTCCACTTGGCAAACAGGTTCTGATCGTGAAGCCACCGCTTGCTCAAGTCATGGCGGATGCCACTTTGCCTAAAAATCCGGTCGCCAAACCGAAGGGCTACAAACCGGAAATAATCTCGCCAAAGCAACTCGAAGATAAGCCAGTAAGTCGACTCGTTTTTGACTCGTTCGGCCTCGTAGCGCATCACTTCTTCATAAATCAGCCGGGGCGACAAACAGCCGTAAGCCAGCCAAGCCGAGAACTTGCTTGAATAATCCTCGCCCAAAAGCTCGTTACGAGTTTCTTTGTATGTTTTGATGAGTCCGCGCTCCCATAGATAGCGCTGGAGCCGTTCGAGGGCGGTGGTTTCGCCCCCTTTAAACGGAACCGCCCGCCGGTCGTCCGTTTTAAGTTCGGGCGGGAAACCAAACGTGGCTATACTGGGCATATCGCCAGGGTCGATTTCTGGCACTAGTTTAACCCGTACAGGGTCTTCGGTGGTGGCCCGAATTTTTGTCTGACGCTCCACCAAGCTTCTGAACTGGGAAAATACATCAGGTAAACGGGAAATATCGAACGGCAGATCACGCACATGATAGAGTGTTGACTGCCAGAATAATTCGAGATCAATATTGTAGGGTTTGAGCATTCTGCTCAGGCTCGACTCTGAATCGGTTTCTTCATGTGTAACCTCTTTGCTGGCATACACTGCATAAGCTCCAATTTCGCCAGCTAGTTCGGCCAGTATTTTGGCGGGATCACCCACCCGAACAACAAGGTGAGCACCCCGATTGCGCAATGAACGCCTAAGATCAGTTACGCTCTCAATCAGAAAATTAGCGCTGAAAACGTCTGTTTTCCGGAATCCTAACTTAGGGAGTTCAGTAAACCGGCTGGGGTCAAAAACAAAAACAGGCAACACTTCATCAGCCTGTTGCACAGCCCGACTAAACCCCTCATTATCATGCAATCGTAAATCGTTACGGAACCAGTATAGGATTCGCTTCATCAATGAACAGTTATCAGTGAACAACTATCAATGAACAGCTCTAAACAGCTTTTGTTTACTGATAACTGCTCGCTGATAACTGTTCACTGGGCTTATTTCTGCTCGTTTAGGTTCCAGTTGTAATCCAGAAACGAGATTTTGGTTTCCTTATTTATTTTAGTTTTCGAGTACTTATTGACCCACTCCTCAACCGACTTACCATTTTTGTTCCAGTCGCCTTTGTACCAATCGAAATATTTGGAAAGGCTGGTTTTGTCTTTCGAGATAGCGTTTTTGGCCGGGTTGTTCAGGAAATCGCTGCCCTGATCGTCCAACTGAGCATCTAACTTATTAGCCATGTACGCTTCATTACGCAGGCGGGGACACGAAATCGACGCGCATACAAGGGCAAAGTGAATGCGCGGATCGTTGTATTTCTTGCGGAGTGTACCGTGTTCGATGTTGTCGAGACTCATAGTCTCGTTGCCAATCTTGAAAAACTTCTTAGCCCAGGGCGTAGTTACAAACGGGATCTTGATTTTGCTACCAATGTCCTTAATGCTTTGCACGGGATAGTGGTCCAGAATGAGCCGGATTGTGTAGGCGTTGTACGCGTTGATCCAGTACGCCATCTGGTCGTTTTTGCTCCATTTATCGGTCGGAGCGTTTTTGCTCAGCATCTCCAGATACCCGTTAAATTCTTTTTCGTCGTTCTTGAAGCCTTTGTAGTTAACCTGCCCTTTCTCATTCACGTATTTCTTCAGCAACCGGTCGAACGCGCTGTGGTCAACGTCTTTTGGCGCCGTTGCAAAGCTCAGTATTGATGTTAGCAGCGTCAGAACCACTGCTAGTATTGTGCGTTTCCTGTTCATGGTGAATGTTATAATGCCTTACTTTTGTTTGTAAAGATATACGCACGGCAAGCTCGAATAGTTTTTAACTCCTACTTAAAGGGTAATCGGGGTAAGTTGGTAATTGAGTTAATTGGGCAAAAGACCGCTTAACCATTACCAACTTACCCCGATTACCTTAATCTCCAATTATCAATGAATCTTGATTTAACCGGAAAAACCGCCCTTGTTTGCGGCAGTACGCAAGGTATAGGCCGCGCGTCGGCTATCGAACTAGCCCTGTTGGGCGCCAACGTCGTGCTAATGGCACGCAATGAAACGGCTCTCCAAAAAACCCTGGCCGATCTCGACACTAGTCGGGGCCAACACCATCAATATGCCGTGGCCGACTTTGGCCAGTCGGGCAGTGTGGCTGATGCACTAGCACTGTTATTAGCAAAAACACCTGTTATTCACATCCTTATCAACAATACAGGTGGTCCAGCGGGTGGCCCGTTGATCGAAGCTCAGGCAGATGCCTTTGTGCAGGCGTTTCATAACCACTTGCTCAACAACCAGACATTGGTACAGGCACTGGCACCGGGTATGCGTGAGGCTGGTTACGGGCGCATTGTCAACATTATTAGCACGTCGGTGAAACAGCCAATTGTGGGCCTTGGTGTCTCTAACACGATTCGCGGAGCGGTGGCACAATGGGCCAAAACCCTCTCGCTGGAACTTGGCCGCTGGGGCATTACGGTGAACAACGTACTGCCCGGTTCCACGCAAACAGCCCGTATCGAATCGCTCATTACAACGCGGGCTCAAGCTGCCAACAAAAGCCGCGAAGAAATTCGGCAGCAAATGGAAAGCGAAATTCCCATCGGACGTTTTGCCACTGCCGAAGAGGTAGCCGCTGCCGTTGCGTTTTTATGCACACCCGCAGCGGCCAGTATTTCGGGAATCAACGTACCTGTTGATGGCGGGAAAACAGGTGGGCTTTAACGCAACGCCTTTACCGTTTCCCGAACAGCTTCAGCATTGGTAGTTGGGGTGTAATTGAAGCGGGTCCTGAATTTGGCAGAGTCGAAATAGTAGGGACGATCGTACTGGTACCTCATTTCGTACATTTCTTTCAGTATTGGCACAAACAGGCCCAACACCCACATACCCCAACCTGGCAGGGTCTGACAGCCGTCTTTCGCATTCATTTCCTGCGCAAACAATTTTATCCATTCTTCGCCGGTAGGGGCCTGGTTATCGACGGGCAGGTTCCAAATGGCATTAAACGCATCAGGTGTGTTGCCTAAGATTGCCGTGCCTTTACCCAAATCAGGCGTGTAGCCTGTGGTGTGTGGCACCTTGGCATTACAAAACCACTGAGCCGTTTTACCCTTAATGAGGTTATCATAAATCAGGTTCATGGTTAGGCTATTACCCTTAACTGGCCCGAAAAAATCGGGCGATCGGGCAATGATCGCGCTGATTAAACCTTTTTCAACAGCTTCCAGAATATGCCGGTCAACCAGAGCCCGAACGTCCCCTTTTTTGCTGCTTGGGCTGATGGGCGATGACTCGGTGATGTGCTGCACGTTATCGCCCCCAATAGCATAAACATTATCAAAAAACACCAGTTTGGCCTTGTGTTTCGCACAGGCAGCTACTACGTTACGAATCAATTTGGGCCAGCGTTCCTGCCAGAGTTTGGTGTTGTAGTCGAAGCCAACAGTCAGATAACAGACCTCACTACCCGCAACTGCCCGGTCGATCTGCGCCGAATCGTTGAGATCAGCGGGGAAGAGCTGATCCGTTGGATTGATTGCTTTAGGGTTGCGGCAAACTAACCGAATGTCGGTCGTATAGGCCGTAAGTGCTTTCGCTAAATCGATGCCAATGGCACCGCCCGCGCCTAAAATCGTTTGCATAAGTAGTTAATGGTTGGTTTACGCTGCTGTTCCGTCCTTCAATCGCTCGGCATTTTCGGCAATGCGAAGTTGCTCGATAAAGTCGCCGATGTCACCATCCATCACCGCATTAAGGTTATAAACCGTCAGGCCAATACGGTGATCGGTCACACGACTTTGAGGATAATTATAGGTTCTGATTTTGTCGGAACGGTCGCCACTACCCACCATTGTTTTTCGTTGCGAGGCAATGGCATCGTTGTGTTTCTGCAACTCCATTTCATACAGGCGCGACCGCAATACAGTCAGGGCTTTTTCGGAGTTTTTAAGTTGCGAACGCTCGTCCTGGCACTGCACCACCAAACCCGTGGGAATGTGGGTAAGCCGCACGGCAGAGTACGTGGTATTTACCGACTGACCACCGGCTCCTGACGAACAGAACGTATCTTTTCGGATGTCGTTCATGTTGATTTCCACGTCCACCTCTTCGGCTTCGGGCAACACCGCCACGCTGGCTGCCGAGGTATGAATTCGGCCCTGAGTTTCGGTCGCCGGCACGCGCTGCACCCGGTGTACCCCCGACTCGAATTTCATTTTTCCGTAGACATCTTCGCCCTCAACCTCGGTAATAATTTCCTTGTAGCCGCCGGAGCTTCCTTCCGTAAAATCCACAATTGACATGCGCCAGCCCTGTTTTTCGCAAAAACGCTGGTACATCCGGAAAATGTCACCCGCGAAAATAGCCGCTTCGTCTCCTCCAGTGCCTCCCCGAATTTCGAGGATAATGTTTTTGCTGTCGTTGGGATCTTTCGGGATTAGCATCTCCTTCAACAACTCTTCCAGTGGCTCACGTCGGGGCACGAGTTCGTCGAGTTCGGCTTTGGCCATGTCGCGGAAATCTTCGTCTTTTTCGGTCGCGATGATTTCTTTGGTATTGTCGATTTCAGCCAGCAGTTGCGTATAGGCCTGGTACTGATTAACGATCTTCTCTAAATCTTTATATTCTTTGCTCAGCTTCACGTACCGTTTCTGGTCCGACACGATCTCGGGCTGCACAATTTGTTGGGCAACCTCATTGAAACGCTCACGAATGGCTTCTAACTGTTCAAGCATGGTATTGGTAATTAGCCCGCAAAATTACGGAAAAAGTAGCGGCTGACACGTATCTTTACCATACTACCAGACCAATACGATTATGGAAGCCGTTGCTCTTGCCCCGAAACTGCCCGAAACGCTCGACGAACTAAAAGATGGCGAAATCCTACGGATACCGGCCACTTGGGAAGAGTACCTCGACTTGTTGGAAACAACGCCGTATAACATTCAATTTTTAGAAGACGAGATTATTATAATGGGTCAGGCTACCGATACGCATGAACTGTTAGTTGCCCGCTTAATCAAACTTTTTGCTATTTACTTTGATGATCTTGATTCTGGACATCGTGTTCTTGGAAGCAATGTCAGAATTGTAATTCCCGACCAGAAAGGCGATTTCAACGCTGATTTATCGGTTGTTCGGGGAAAGTCTGAATATGGCCCAACGAAAAAGGGACGTGACTCATCGGTGCGTATCAAAAACCCTGAAATCGTGGTAGAAGTCCTCTCGAAAGGAACCCGCCAATTCGACCTCGGCGGTAAACTATTGGCGTATCAGGATATTCCCTCGCTTCGGCACATTCTGTTAGTAGATCAGCAAACTGTCACGGCTCACATCTGTTCCCGCACCGACCGCCCTAACCAGTGGCTCACAACTAGTTACAATGACCTAGCCGACGTTATTCCCCTCGGCAATTTTGCCTTGTCGCTAGTCGATGTATATCGGAAGATTGAATTGGGGGCTTAATTTTCAATTATCTGTGCCAAAATTTCTGGAATTATGTGGGTGGCGGTTTTTCGCCGTTATGTTCGATTTGTTAAACGAACCTTTTCATATCCATGTTACTGACAAGGGGAAGAAGGAATGTAAATAGTGGGTGTCACAAACAGGCGTAATGCTGCTGGCATTCCATCGCGGCTATTCACAGCGCGACCTTCGTAAAATAGAAAAAGCGATAACAGACCATCAATCAACCATCATTGAGCAATATAAAAGACGTTGTGATGAGAACGGCATTAAACCCAATTACAAGAACCTCAGCTAAAGCTAAACAGACTAATCCGGGTTTGCAGATCAAGCCTGAATTTCTGCCCGATTTAGTATCAGTTACGGTTTCGGAAACCACTATTGCCTGTGCGTTTGATGATGGTCGTTCAGTAACTTTTCCAATAAGTTGGTCTGACAAGTTGGCGGTAGCCACACTTGAACAACGACAAGTGTTTAAGTTCAATGCGCATTTTATATTCTGGGACGAACTTGACGAAATTATCGGCGTTCGAAATATACTGTTTGGTAAAAAACTACGGTGGCAATAATATCCGCCCCAACTCACAATGACTCTTAAATCGCCCTTTCACTGGATCGCCAGCCCATTCTTTCGCTCTTTCGCTCTTTCACTCTTTCTTTTTTCCTGCAACCCCGATCGGATTAAACAAACCGATCAGCTGAAGCAGGAGATGGACGACAAAAAAATCAAGCGAATTACCAACATCGAACTGACCGAAACCGTCGATGACTGGGGAGAGCAAATTGTGACGGTCGCTCAGAACGAGTTGGCCAATAAACTAAAAGCGGGTGGCTCGGCTGCGGCTTTATGTCAGCTGGAGCAATTACCCAAAACGGCAGCTCTAGCCAAACGATATGCCCTCACCATTGATCTGCTTGGGGCGCAGGATGTGCAGAACACCAGCCTTGCTCCCAAAGAGCGCGAAGTGCTGGATGCCTATCTCTACAACGCCGAGAAGAAACTGCCTCAGCAGTCTAATATTCAACGAATTGCCGATACGCTCTACGTGTATAACGCAGCTGTCCCAACGGAGAGCCTGATCTGTAAAACCTGCTTTGGTGATCAGGAACAGCCTTTGGCAGTCTGGCGGTTAGCCTTTAGCAAGCGGGAGGTAATCAGGCGAATGAATGGAAAGAAGAAATAAAAGCCGCTTCGTTAACTTTACTGTCAATCAAACACTGCTCAAAATGGAAGCTGTTGCCCTAAAACTCCCGATAACGTTTGCCGAGCGTGAGGATGCACCCGAAATCCTGCGCGTTGAGGCTACCTGGGAGGAGTACCTCGAACTGGCCGAAATCCTACCGTACCACATTGACTACCTAAACGGAGAAATAATTTCAATGAGTCAGGCCACCGACATTCACGAACAGTTGATTATACAGTTAGGCGCACTATTGGTTCAACTTTACGACGATCTGCCTGATTACCAGACCCATCGGGTGTTGGGTAGCAGCGTAAAAATATGCGTAAAAGAAGCCGAAGCCGAGTTTAATGCCGATCTGTCAGTGGTAAAAGGGCCGTCGGACTACGTCACGCTGCCAAGCGGCCGGGTGTCGAAAGTACGGATCACCAACCCGGTAATTATTGTCGAAGTTCTCTCCAAAAGCACCAAAGCTTACGACCAATCGGATAAGCTGGACCAATACCGGCTGTTGCCGTCGTTGCAGCATATTTTGTTCGTGAGTCAGGAGGACGTGTTTGCCCGCGTGTATTCGCGAACGACCCAGCCTAATCAGTGGGTCGATGTTGATTACCGGTCTATTGATGATTCCATTGTGTTGAATGGACTGGAATTACCCTTGCGGACTATTTACCGCAGAACCCCACTAACTACCTGACTATTAGCCCAGGCAACCAACTTTAGGGCAGTTTGGGCCGGTTCATCAGCCCCAATCTCAATTTTGTTGACCAACGATTGGTCACGTTGCGAGAGTCCGTGCAGGTAAGCTTTGTCGTAGTAATCTAAAGTAAGGTCGGCAACGGTGGCATAATCGTTTTGAGCGAGGGCGTTGAGGGCGTCCTGCGTTACTTTACCGCCTAACCGCTTTCTGATTCGTTCAGTGGCTTCTACCAGTAATTTGTGATCAATTCCGGTGTATTCGCGTACCAGGCGCTCCACCCGAACCGGTTTCGGCACATCGACAAAGGCCACAGGAGCAGCCCGCATTTGCAGCCAAAGCGGCATCGGTACATAGCAGGAACCCACGTTACGGCTTTCGTCTTCGAGCCAGATACGTTTAGTACTATCGAGTTTTCGCCAGGCACCGAAAAGCACATTTTCGAACTGCTCGGTCGATGGTTGGGGCAGTTGCCCAATGGCTCCATACGTCGAGCCTTTGTGATGGGCTAGTGCCTCCAGGTCAATAATTTGTTCGCCCTGCTCTGCCAGCTGTTTCAGAATATCGGTTTTGCCCGAGCCGGTTTTGCCTCCCAGAATAAATAAGTTGCAAGGCTCAGCAAAGGCATCCAGCACCGTGTTGCGGTAGGCTTTGTAGCCGCCCACCAGGGTAGTAGCTTTGATACCAGCCGTGTTCAGCAACCACGCAAACGATCCGCTTCGCATACCGCCCCGCCAGCAATGCACCAGCACTTCTTTACCCGTTGAGTTGAGCTTGCGCGACTGCCGCACAAAACCCGACATTTTGGTACCGATCAGGTCTAGTCCCAATAATACGGCGGCATCTTTCCCTGCCTGTTTGTATTTGGTACCAACCAAAGCCCGTTCTTCGTTATCGAACAACGGAATATTAACCGCTCCCGGCAAATGCGCGTGGGCAAACTCTCCCGGCGACCGAACGTCGATCACGGGCAGGGACTCAGCTTGGCGGAGGAAATCGTCGACAGTAAGGGGCATGGGCTGTTAATGGTTCAGGCAGCGTCTATACAACTGAATCGTATTCTCCAGGCCCAGATACAGTGCGTCGCAAATGAGCGCGTGGCCAATGGAAACTTCGAGTAAACCCGGCACCTGTTCGGCAAAATAGCGAAGATTATCGAAGCTCAGGTCGTGACCAGCATTCAAACCTAAGCCTAATTCCTGGGCTTTCTGAGCCGCCCGCATAAATGGAGCGACGGCTTGAGCACGGTTCTCAAAATAATGACTTGCATAGGGTTCGGTGTAAAGTTCGATGCGGTCGGTGCCAACGGCTTTGGCACCCTCAACCATACGCTCGTCGGCATCCACGAAAATCGACACCCGGATTCCATCGGCTTTGAAGGTGTCGATGAGGGCACGGAGATGGTCGGCATGGCGGATCGTGTCCCAACCCGCGTTGGATGTAATCGCATCGGGCGCATCGGGGACGAGCGTGACTTGCGCCGGTTTTACACGCTTCACGAGGTCAATAAACCGTTCGTCGGGGTTCCCTTCAATATTAAACTCAGTCGTAACAACCTCGTGCAGGTTCAGCACATCCTGATAGCGAATGTGACGTTCGTCGGGCCGGGGATGAACCGTGATGCCCTGAGCCCCGAAACGTTCGCAATCGAGGGCAACCTTAACCAAATCGGGGTTGTTGCCACCCCGTGCATTACGGATAGTGGCTATTTTATTGATATTAACGGATAGTCGAGTCATACCGGTTTCAGGTTTCATTGGCTGCGCCGTTTTAAGCTGCGCGTTTCAGGTTTCATTGGCCTGAAGGACTTACTTTGGTAACTTTTGTGAACGAAACTTGGTTCAGCTTTTTAAGCTCAGATTAACCGGTACACATGAATCTCCAAACAACCAAAACCCTCAACAACGGGGTCGAAATGCCCATGCTGGGCCTGGGTGTGTATGCTCCCAGTCACAATAACGAAGTACAACAGGCCGTGGAATGGGCACTTGAAGCCGGGTGCCGCCTGATTGACACGGCCAGTATTTATGGCAACGAGCGCGAAGTAGGCGACGCTATAGCTGCCAGTGGCTTGCCCCGCCGGGAGGTGTTTATAACCACCAAAGTCTGGAACGCCGACCAGGGTTTCGAGGCTACATTTCGCGCCTTCGACCAAAGTCTCGAAAGGCTGGGCACCGACTATGTAGACTTGTACCTGATTCACTGGCCCGTCCGCGAAAAGCGGCTCGACACCTGGCGGGCGTTGGAAAAACTCTATGCCGATGAGCGCGTGCGGGCCATTGGTGTTTCCAATTATTATGTGCCGCACCTCGAAGAACTATTCACGATAGCCAACATCACGCCCGCTGTGAACCAGTTTGAGTTAAGCCCCTATTGTCACCCCGCCGAAACGGTGGCGTATTGCCACCAGAAAGGCATTCAGCCCGAAGGCTACGCACCCTTGATTCGAGGCCAGAAAAACGACGATCCGCGGCTACAGGCTATTGCCCAAAAACACGGCAAAAGCACGTTTCAGGTACTGGTGCGGTGGTCGCTGCAACACGGGGTCGTCACGATTCCCAAATCGGTGAAGCGCGACCGGATTCGGGAGAATTTCGATGTGTTCGATTTTGAATTGACCGCCGACGAAATGGCCCAAATGGACACCTGGCACGACAATACCCGCGTCGCCGACGATCCAATGGAATTTTTGTAGGGTTTTTCGTAAATTGACCAAAAAACCAGCACACGCATGGAAGCAGTTGCCCTCCAACAGTTGACGTATCGGGAGTTTCGGGAAATGGAGTTCGACGACAATGACCCTTTCCAGTATGAACTCTTAGACGGTGAACTTGTGAAAAAAAATGCTCCGACTCCCTGGCATCAGCGATTATCCCGGTTGCTACTTCGCCAAATTGATACACATGTCACTGAAAAGCAGCTTGGTGAGGTGTTTTATTCCCCCATCGACGTTTTCCTGAATGATTACAATGCTCCCCAGCCAGACCTTGTGTTTGTATCGGAAGCAAAAAAAAATCTGGTTACCAATGATGGCATCATGGGCGTACCCGACCTCGTCGTAGAGATTATTTCGCCCTCGTCCATCCGGCGCGACCGTTTCGACAAGCGCGGCATTTACGAACGCTTTGCCATTCCCGAATACTGGATTGCTGACCCTCAGAATCAGGAGATCGAAGTCTATACTCTTAATTCCACCGGGCATTATGAGGCATTGTGTGTTGCCAGCGCACAGGACCTTTCTCGGGGCGAAGGTTTTTTATTGATCTCTAAAGCCCTGCCAGAGTTACAGATTGATGTTCGGACACTGTTTTAAGACTACACATTGTATATTCGTGGATTCCAGAAATTCTCACTGAAACTCCATGAACAAGCTACTTCTTTCGCTGGCTGCTCTATCGCTCACCGTAGGAGCCTACGCTCAGAAGAAATCCCGTAAAGCAACGGCTTTACCTACCGAAACTGCCACCATCACGGCCACTCCTGCCACCGACCGGCTGGCAACCCGTAACACAACGTCACTCATTCAGAATCTGCCGTTTAAGTCGGTTGGGCCAACGGTTATGAGCGGGCGGGTGGTCGATCTGGCCGTAAACCCTAACAATCCCAACGAGTTCTACGTAGCTTACGCCAGCGGAGGCCTTTGGCACACCATCAACAATGGGGTGTCGTTTGAGCCGATGTTCCAGAACGAGGTTGTGATGACAATCGGGGCAGTTGCCGTCGACTGGAAGTCGGCCCAACCAACTGTCTGGCTTGGAACAGGCGAGTCGAATTCGAGCCGGTCGTCGTATGCGGGGGTGGGTTGTTTTAAAAGTACTAATGGCGGCAAAACGTGGCAGTACCTGCCGGGTTTGGAAGAATCACACCACATTGGCAAGATTGTTCTGCACCCTACCGACCCAAATGTGGCCTGGGTAGCAGCCGTGGGGCATCTGTACACCCCAAACAAAGAGCGGGGCCTCTATAAAACCACCGATGGCGGCAGGACATGGAAACAAACGCTCTATATCGACGACCTGACCGGGGCTATCGACGTAGACATCGACCCCGTCAATCCGCAACTACTTTACGCGGCCATGTGGCACAAGGAACGCCGGGCGTGGAATTTTGTGGAGGGCGGAAAAACATCGGGCCTGTATAAAAGCACCGACGGGGGCGAGACCTGGAAGCTGATCACGGGCGCGTCATCGGGATTACCCCAGAACGAAAACACCGGCCGGATTGGGTTGAGCATCTTCCCGAAAAATTCGCAAACGGTGTACGTTATCCTTGATAATCAATCGGCCCGGCCTCCCAAAGAAAAGAAGACAGCCGATGCTAAAAAACTAACCAAAGACCAGCTTCGGGTAATCTCGAAAGATGAATTCTTAAAGGCTGAAGATTCATTTATTGCTGACTACCTGGAAGAGCAAAACTTTCCGGAGCGGTACACGGCCAAGTCGCTGAAAGAGATGGTTCGGGCGGATAAGATCAAGCCCATCGCCATTCTGGAATACACCGACGATGCCAATTCCCGGCTCATTAATGCCGACGTAATTGGGGCCGAGGTATACCGTTCCGACGATGGCGGCCAACGCTGGCGCAAAGTCAACGCCGATTTTCTGGATGGACTGTACAATACCTATGGCTATTACTTTGGCAACCTCTGGATTGCGCCCGACAATGCCGACAAGATCGTGATTGCGGGTGTTCCGGTGATTCGCTCAGAAGATGGGGGCAAAACGTATCGGAGTATGGATCAGGGTAATGTTCACTCTGATCACCACGCACTCTGGATAAACCCCACCAACAATAACCACATGATTTTGGGTAACGACGGGGGCATAAACATCACCTACGACAACGGCAAAACGTGGTTCAAAGCCAACACACCCGCCGTGGGCCAGTTCTATTCTGTGGCTATTGATATGGCCAAACCATACAATGTTTACGGTGGCTTGCAGGACAATGGCGTGTGGGCCGGCCCCAGCACCTATAAAGCTGACTACGACTGGTATGACGGTGGTCAGTATCCGTATAAGCGACTGATGGGGGGCGACGGGATGCAGGTACAGGTTGACTGGCGCGACAACAGCACGGTGTACACTGGTTTCCAGTTCGGCAATTATTTCCGCGTTAACAAGACATCCGGCGAAATGAAGCGGCTTGTGATACCAACCGAGGTGGGCGAAGCCCGGCTGCGCTGGAACTGGGAAGCCCCCATCCTGATTTCACGGCACAATCAGGACGTTATTTACTTCGGTTCCAACCGCTTTCACCGGAGTTTGAACCGGGGCGACGAATTTAAAACGCTCTCTGGCGACCTCACAAAGGGCGCTGTAACAGGCGACGTAGGCTTCGGGACACTCACAACTATTGAGGAGTCTCCTATGAGATTTGGCCTGCTCTACACCGGTAGCGACGACGGACTGGTACACGTCTCGAAAGACGGTGGCTACAATTGGACTAATATCTCGGTGGGTTTACCCGCCAATTTATGGGTAAGCCAGGTGTCGGCCTCCGCACATGACGAAGGAACCGTATACGTGTCGCTTAATGGCTACCGCGACGATCATTTTAAACCGTACGTTTTTGTTTCGAAAGATTACGGACAAACCTGGCAGTCGCTGGCGGGTTCGTTACCCAATGAGCCGGTAAAT
>Ga0105048_10006317_pt1 | contig 19112 bp, 23 predicted proteins | sample MAT05_FD_78382 | JGI IMG/M metagenome (GOLD analysis project Ga0105048, IMG submission 78382) | Freshwater microbial communities from Lake Fryxell liftoff mats and glacier meltwater in Antarctica - MAT-05 | ecosystem: Environmental > Aquatic > Freshwater > Ice > Liftoff microbial mat | place... | reverse complement strand
GGATCGCCCCGATGGCGGCGATAGTGGCGAGTGTGAGGATTCGTTTCATGTGAGGTGTTCATCAAAAGGTTGCCCGGCTTGCGCGAGCGGGCCGGGCTGGCCGCTTAATGAGCCCTCGCGCGGGCCTTCCAGATGATTTACACGGAGAGACCAAAGACCTCTCTGGCCTCGACAAACACAGATGCGGCCAATTCTTCGGGAAACTTTGCTTCCAGGTGATCGTTCAAAAGGTTGGCTAATGAGCCAAGTGTTTCACTCGCTACAAACTGGATCCCGACTTCCCGGGCTGCGTTCTCTTCAATCGCAGTTAGTTGATCGATCCTCTCCTTGACGATCCTCGCGCCGCGGCGCTTCATGGAGTCCAGGATTGGGAGCGCTTCCGCAGACACCTCGCGCATCGCGCGCTTGATCGCCATCCGCATGGCCGCGTTGGTCTCCTGCGCTTGGGCCCTATTTTCTCTGGCTTTAAGCAAAACGAGGTTGGCTTCGGAAGGCGCGGCGTTGTAAGCAGCCTGCGCTGCCTTCAAATTTTTAGCCGGCATATCGATCCCGACCTCGGCAAACTGAGATCGGATATTTGCAACCCGCAGGGCTATCTCCCGGAATTGGTCCAGCTCCGATTTGCTGCATAGGTCTCTGAGATGCTTTGCGAAAACCTTCGGGCCTTTCGCAATATGGCTAGAGCGGGATATACGTATCATCATAGAAGTGCGTCGAGTGCGGTTGCGTTGAGGGCCCTAAAAATTCCGGCCGCCGAAGGATCGGTCTGTAAAAGACGCGTGTATTCTATATATGTAGCATCACGGCAAATTTGCTTGTCGTGTTCGGTCGCAGTCGCATTTGCAATGTCTTCTAGCGAAGCTCCGGAGGCGTGGAGGGATTGCTCATTGGCCTCCCAAAATCTGCGAGCAGATCGAGTTAGCCCAGTAATGCACAGACGCTGAAACTCGCAGAGGTTTGCCGCGTCGGTACCCATCGCCGCTTTCGCTGCTGGCTCTGGCAGGATGACCGCGGCGGCGGCCTTGTTCCGGGTCGTTTCCGAAGAATCAATATAACCCCTCAGCTCTTTGTGGAATTGCCCCAAAGAGCTAGTGTTCTTTGGTACCGGAGCTGGGGATTTTCCGGCTCCCTGTAACATGCTGTGAAGCTCCACGGCGCGGTCTCGGAGAGCCATGATTTCTGTTACAGGCGGGAGCATTGGCGGGAGCGGGGATTGGATTTCATCTTTACCTTTGCGGAGGTTGGAACATTCGGGCGCTCCGTACAGAGGCGGCGCTTGGAACATTCCTTCCCCTGCATCGCGCGGACTTCGGCGCGGACTTCGGCGACGGATCGATTCAGCAGCGTGTGATTGATGCCGATGAGGCGGGCCAGTTCGCGGAGCGATTTCCCGCGCACGGTATGGAAGCCGGAGACAACTCCGAGTGCCAGCGCCCGAGCAGCGAGCTTCTTCCCCGAGATGGTAGAGTCTAGCAGCCTAGAAAGTACCGCATCGAACACCAGGCGTCCGTATGCCCGGCCGCCGGCGTCGTCGTCGGCACCGGTGGGCTCAACTGCAGCCCAGTCGAATTCTGTGGCGGGTTCACGAGGTGTTTTCATCGGCGGCGTGTGCGGTGGTTTCGTGATCCTCTGGCGGCAAATCGGATTTTTTTTGAGCAGGCAAGGCGAGCCGTCCGATCTTGCGCAGTGTTTGGATGACCATCGCGCGGAGGGATGCCCTCCACGGCCCGGCTTCAACGCCAGCGGGCACCGGCTGCGCGGGGATGATGGTATCGAGTGCGCTCGGATTGAGGTACTCGCAGCGGTAGAGCCCGTGTAACAGCGCGTCGCATTGCGCCTGCAAAATCTCGGCGACGGCGTGGAAGTCGTTGAGCCCGCGAACGCGGCGGGCTGATTGGATCATGAGATTTTTGATCCCCTCGTGGATGGCGACGAGCAACAAGCCGAGCGCCGTCTCAAGTTCGGCGGTGATCGTGAGTTCGCGAGCCTCGGCGCGGGTTTTCTGTTCGACGCGCGCGCACGAAAGTTCGTCATACTTGGTTCTCCACACCCGGAGCAAATCCTTGGATTCGCACGGGCGCGCATCGGGCGTTGGCAAAGGACTCTCTGACTCGCCGTATCGCCTCTGCGCGGAAAATGGACCAAGCAAGTTGTCCCGCAGAAACTCCCTCCAATCGCGGACGTTCAGATCCCGTGGGTGCGTGGATGGGAATCCCTTGCGCCATCTGCGAAGGGATTTCCGGTCGGTTTTGAGCAGGTGGGCCAGTGCAACGTCTGATTTCGCAATGGCCGGTTGGCCTGGTTTTTTCATGTGGGGCTAGGGCAGTTGAAAAATGGATCCTTGTGAAAACACAGTGAGAGTCGCCTAGACCCCTCGGGGAGGGGGTGGCTTAGGAGACTCCTTATCAGGGGGGTGGCAGAGCGCGCCCGGCCGGATCGGCCCGCCGCGTCGCGGGCGTTCGCTTCGGCCGATCTCGGCGCGCACGGCGTGCCGTGGATTTGTTCCCCACCCGGCGTAAGTTTAAGGGGTAAAAGGGGTGGTAAGGGGGGCTTACAACCCCTTATACCCCTTTTACCTTCCATCGGTGCGCGTGTCAGTTGGCGTGCCATAGCTCGCGCGGGCGGCCTCCGGTTGAAGTGTCGCGACGGCTGGCAACCTGTCCGATGCGGACCAACTCCGCGAGCGCGTTGCCCAGCCTTTCGCCAAAGAGTTGCTTCCCGGTGTGGTCGGTGATCTCAACGGTGGATAGCTCGCCCGGTTTCACGTCGGCGAGGGCTGCCATGACGTTGCGCGCGTCGCGGCTGAGTCCGCCGAAGATCGTGATAACGCTGGCCTCTGCGAAGCGCCAGAACGCGAGAGCGGCGGCGAGGTGATCCGGCTCGACGTTGCGCGAGCGGTCGAGCAGGGCGTAAATCATCGCGAGCCGTAGCACTTGCGCTTCGCTGCGATCTGTCAGGCACGCCACGGTGCCAGTGTGCGCGGTTGCGGCAAGGTCCGCGTAAATGTCGCGCCAGCGGTGCGCGGCGGATGGCGAGCGTTGCAGCTCGCCCGCGCCCTGGGCAAATGTCGCGGCAGCGGCAAGGCGCGTCATCAGCGGCCCAAGCTCGCGCCAAGGCAGTTCGCCTGCCTCCGGGAGCAAGTGCGGGCGGGTGACGAGTAACCAAAGGAAACGATTGCCGAGCCCGTTCCAAAGTTCCGTCTCGTCGAGTCGTTTTCGCAATTCTTCGGCGGTCACGGCGGCAATCAGTGCAATGTGCGGTGCGTTGCATTGCAGCGCCTCGCGCTTCGTGAGTGTGCGCAGCGGTGAGCCATCCCACGCCTCGCGCAGCACGGGCGATAGCGAATTGCCCTCGCGCTTCATCGCAGACAAGGCGCGGGCCAATTCGGATTCAATGACGAGCAATCGCTTGTCCGCAATGCCTCCGTCGCGCTCCGCTCCATCCTCGCCTTCGGTTTCGCTCGCGGGGTCTCGGATTGCGTGAATCAACCCCTCGCCAGTCGAGAGCCCGCTTGCAGTCGGCGGCAGAATTCCAGCACGCCCGAAAAGCTCCCGCACATTGTTAGCCGCGGTGCTCTTGCGGGCGCGGGACGATGCCCCCACGATGCACCCGAATAGGTTTGGATGATGACGGCAGCCGCTCGCCGTCATCCAGGACCCGCGCCCCACGGCAGCGCCAAAGGCCACGAGCAGCGAGCCGAGCAATGCGCCCGTCGCGGCCTCCGTGTGCGGTGCCATCGTTTGCACAATCTCGCCCGGCAATCCGTAAAGGGCGGCATCGTCCAAGGCGGGCGTGCAAGGCGGGATGGGGAAATGTCCGTTGCTGCCGTTCGCCGATTGCGCGGCTTGTGCGGGTGCCTGTGCCTGTGCCGGATCTTCGTCGAGTACGACGCCAGCGGCCCGCAATGCTTCTGTTGGATCGGGTGAAGTCGGCGACTTGCTCGCGCGCCCGGTGTGTGCTCTTATCTTGGTTGTCATTAGTAAACTTCGCGCCCTCGCCGGGTCACTCACTCGGCGGGGGCGTGTCGCGTAAAGAGATGGCGATCTCGGCGTCGCGGAGGGTGCGGTTCATCTTAGCCAACAGCAGCGCGTCGAACACCCCGCGTGTTAGCGTGCCGTCCCGCCATGCGTCGTTCACGTCGCGGCGCTTGCCATCGCTCCCGGTGCCAAAATGCGCGGAGACAACCCGCGAGCATCGTTCGCGCAGCACGTCGAGAAATCCGCCCGGCTCTTTCCATCGGTCCCCGGCCTTGTCGGCGTCGCGCAGAACGATGGCCGCCACATTGCGCGGCCAAAACGGTCGGTACGCGTCGAGAAACACGCGCTGGCCTCCGCCTGCCCCGACAATCCCGACAATCCCGACGCCGGGCGGAATGCGCAGCAATCGGAGTGTCGGATCAAACCAGCCGAGCGCGAGCGGAAGCGTTGCGGCGTCAAATTCGCCCTCGCAAATCACGATCAGCTTCTTGTCCCAAAGTTGCCCGAAGACGCCAGCCCTCGCCAGCACGAGCGGCGTCGGTCGCACGCCAGGGTGCGCGCGGTTTCCATCTTCACGCGGGACGAATCGCCAGCCTCGCTTTTCGCCGTTGCTATCTTTCAGTCGCGCGTGCCAGCCTACGAACCGCGCCCGATCACAGTGCGCGTTCTCCGGGCTCTCGCCTTCGCCAGTAGGAAATGTGACGGGCTCGCAGGTGGGGAAAGCGACCCGCGTGCGTTCGTGAAAATACTTCGGAGCCGCGATCACCCCCGCGCCCGCCAGCGTCGCCACATACTCGACGGGCCATCCTCGCCACTCCGCAATTTCCCGGCGTGCCGCGGCATTGCCAGAAAGATATTCGCGCCCCTCGGTCCAAGCGTCGGCAGCATCGCGCGGCATATCGGGGATCGGCGCGGGCGGCCTTGCCAGTCGCGGGCGCGGCGGCGCCAGTCGCGGTGCAGGTGCATCGGTGCTCAGTCCCGCCCAAGCGGCAGACGCTCGCAACGCCTCGCCGTTGTCGCAATCGCGCTCGCGTTGCCATAGCTCGATTGCGTCCCCTCCGGTTCCGGCTTCGTGATCGAAGAACACGAGCTTGCCGTCGCGCACGCTAATTGCACGCGAGCCACGCGCGCCAACCCACCATTGGCCAGCCCCGGCGGGGCGCACACGTTCGCCGAAAAGCTCCGCAACGAATTCGTCTGCGCACTCGGCAATCCTTCGGTGAAGCTCTGCGGTGTCAATCATCGCGGGTTCGTTCGTAGGATTCGATCCGCCAGGTGCGCGGCGGCGGTGCGCTCGTTGTCCTCGATGTCGCGAAGCTCCGTGCGGCGATCAAGCGCCCGGTCGAGTCGCGCGAGGTCTGCCGCCGTCATCGGCCCTTCGAGCGCGCTTCGCAGCAAGCACCGGCTCTTGAGGATGATTCCGGCAGTCGGCGTGCCGTGTGGATTCCCGGCGTTCATCGGGACGCATTCCGTTTTCTGCGCGGACTGCGGTCTGTAGGCGGCGTGCTCTCGCGGGAAAACTCGCCAGCGATTGCCCGGCGCTCGAACTCTGCGACGCCCTCGCGGGTGACGTAGAGCCGGCCGAATATATTGACGGTTTCAATCAGCCCAAGCTTGCGCCAGCGAAAGCCGGTCACTCGGGTTTTGTTCAGTCCGTTCAACCAATGGTCATAGCTGATGAGATTGCTTGGCGTTTCTTGGTGCATGGGGATTGCTCGCCCCCCTGTGAGAACCACTCAAAGTGATAGATGGTCGATCCGACCAACTATCTTTTACAGAATGCTCACCCCAGACTTGCGAACTTTCTTGATTCGCTCCTCTGCGCGTACGGCCGCATTCCGAAACGGCGTTGCTTCCGCGTAGGGTCGAACGAATCCACGGAACCCGAGTTTCGACGTGGTGCGAATTCCGGCGGCTTGCAGCAAGGCATTGTAATCGTCGTGCGTGAGCCCGGCGCGTCGCGCTCTCCACGCAGAGAGTTGCGCAAGCGCGTCCTCGATTAGCAATCGGCTTCCGCGTCTTCTCTGGGTCTTTTGTGCAACTTCAGGCGCGGAGATGGCGGCAAACCATTTCAGCAACTCGCGCTTTGCTCGCGGCCTTCCCGCGCCCCATTCAATCTCAAGCCGGTGATAGGTCTGACTCCGCATTGGGAATTTCAGATGGTTCGCGAAAGCGCCCTCGTCCATCTCGGCGATTATCGGTCCCGATTCACTCGAACAGCGTCCGCCTTCCATTGCCAGGATCGTAAGAAACGGCAGAGGAAATATTCCGTAAAGGGCCATCGGGAAAACTGGGCGGCGACCAAGGGGCCACTTCTTCCTAAACGCCGCCGTGGCTTTCGGGCTCTTGATTCTGCTGGCCTCTGCAAGGTCCGCGCACATCTCTTGCGCGGCCTCGCATTCGCGCGCCAGTTCGTATGCGAGAGCACGGCGGACGGTCGCCTCATTCTCTTGGGCGAGCGCAGAAAAATTCCATTCGGCTTCGGTGAGCGTCTTTGGGGTCAGCTCGCGAAAACCGTCACTGAGAAATGTGCTTCGCGCTGCCGCAACGTCAGCGAGCAATTCTGTTCTGAACTTCAGAGCCTTCGGCGTGCGCTTCATTTCGTGCCCTCCAAGATCGCGAGCGATCCGTGTTTCACTTTTGCCGGCCGCTCCGTGCGCCCCGGAGTGTATTTGTGATCCGGCGGCTGAATCATCAACCCTTCCCATCCGGCGGCGAGCGCGCTCTTGAGCAGGCTGCGAAGGTCCGCACGCCCGCTGACAGTGAAGACCGCAACGGGCCGCGCGAACAGGCAGCCGCGTGCAGCGTCCCATGCTGCCGATGCACGCTCCGCAAGCCCGGCAGCGGCTCCCGGTGCATCGAACACGCGGAGAGTGGCGGCGCGCCACGCCCCGGCGTTCTTCGTGCTCCGCAATCCACTGGAGAAACACGCGCCCTCCTGACTGCCGACAAGCTCACACGCGAGCGGCTTGCAACCCAACACGGCAACGAACCACTCCGGCGCGTTCATCCGGTGCCCGTTGCGCGAGAGCAATGCCGATCCGGTCCAAAGTGCGAAGATGCCGTCCCATTTGCGCTGTGCCACCCATCCAGCACAATTCCGCCCGGCGTAGTCTGTGCCGTGCATGAGCCGGAACGCCTGTTCCCCGGGTGTGCCTTTCATTGCGCGGCCTCCGTGAAGAATTGGAGTTTCTGCGCGGCGGCTTTCTTGTGCGTGTCGGCAAGGTGCCCATAGACTTTGCCAACCAAAATTCCGCCGTCACTGTGCCCCAGCCATGCGGCGATGGTCATGAAGTCGAGTCCGGTCATCACGCAACGGCTGGCGAACAAATGCCGCAAGTCGTGAAACCCAAACCACGGCAAGCCCGCTGCCGCGCGCACGGCGTTCAGACTCTCGCGCAGTCGCATTGCGTGGATGTCCTTCCCGCCCCTCTGCGGGGACGGGAAAAGCCAAGTCGAATCGGGCGGCCTGCCCTCGTGCATTTCGGCGAGCAACGCCGCAAGCTCAGGCGAGCAATCCACGTCGCGGGCGCGGTGATTCTTTGCCCCGCCGTCCGCTCCGATGGTCACAATCTCACGGGTGAAATCCACGTCCTGCCAGCGCACGCGCAGCGCCTCCTTTTCCCGCGAGCCGGTGAGCGCGAGGAAACGCAGGTAGAGCCGGAAAAGCGCGGCGTTCTTCGTCACGTCTGGACGGCACGCGGCGAGCAAGGCGGCGAATTGTTCGCCGGTCAACAGCGGACGGCGTTGCGCGGGTTTCTGGCGTAGCTGCTTGGTTTCCGGCAGTCGTTCAATGTGCCCGCACGCGACGGCGAGCTTGAGCACGTTGCGGACGGCAACCGTGTCGAGGTTCACGGTGCGCGCCATGCGGCCAAGAGCGAGCCGTTGCTCGCGGTAGCTGTGAATCATGGGCGCGGTGATCTTGTCGAGCCGGATGCCGCCAAGGTGCGCAATCCAGCGGTTGAGCGCCTGCCGTTCAATCGCCTGCGTGCTCAACTTCTTTTGAGCAAAGGTCGCGCTGGCAAAATACTCGGCGGCGAAGTCGTCAAACTTCGGGCGGTGCCCGCGCACCGGGAGCTTGTCGTCATTGCGGGCGGTGCGGGTCCGTTCGAGCGCGGCTTTGGCGGTGTCGAGGTTGTCGGCGTCGAGTGCGATGCGGCGGGGGGCGGTGCGCCCGTTGCCAAGGTCAACGCGCAACTGCGCGTAGTATCGCTCGCCCCGCCGCCACAAGCCGGGGATTTTGCGCTTGCGTGAGTCCAGGACAGCTTGGAAGCTCGGCGCGTGAATTCCTGCTTTTTCCTGTGTGCTCTGCGTAACGGTGCGTTTCATGCCGTAGCAGTAGCACAAAGCGTAGCACAAGTGCAACGCGGAAAAGACAGCGTTTCACTAAGCTGCTGTGATTCAGTGTCTTATGAATAGGCCGACGTGGCGGAATTGGCAGACGCGCTAGACTCAAAATCTGGTATCCGCAAGGATGTGTGGGTTCGAGCCCCTCCGTCGGTACTTTCAAAATAGGAATCTCTGCAATGCGGGTGAAGACTGGGTTTTCAGATCGGGCAGATGGATTTTTGCTCCGAGCTCATGCCCGGCGACCCTCAGAAATGAATCCATTCTGTCTGCCCTTGCACCTCCCCACCGTCACCCTGCAGATCGACGGCCTCCAGCGACCAGAAATGAATCCGTCCTTTCTGCCCTTGCACCCCGTTCCCGGCACGACTCTCGGCTCGACACCATTCAACAATGGAAGCTACCTTCCCGGCATGCTTCGCCATGCCTGCCTTTTTGCCGTCCTTGCGGTGAGTGGCTTGGCGGACGACGGAGGAACCCAGGGGCTCCCCGCCCCACTGAGCCAGGAGCAGATCGAAGCGGCGGTCTTGATTGAGAACGTATCCATCCCGAGTGCGGGCGAGTTGTTCGCGGCATTCAACAAGACCGGGAAGCACGACTGGAGCGCGCTGTTTCGCAAGCCGCCGGTCGCACCGTTGCTCAGCCGTCCGCAGATTGCGCTGAGCATCGGCATCCTGATCGCCGAGGGCTGCCTGGCGGCCGAGGCTCAGGATCGGCAGCAGGTGAAGAATGTCTCGCGGGAGATCAAACTCCTCGCGAAGAGCCTCGGCCTGGAGCAGGAATTCGTGGGCAGGAAGAACAGCATCGCAGACCTCGCGGACAGCAAGCAGTGGGACGCGCTCGATGAGGAACTCGACGCGGTGCAGAATGAACTCGCAGCCTCCATGACTGCGCATCGCGACGACGAACTCGTCACACTCATGGCACTTGGCTGCTGGTTGCGGTCACTGGAGATCATCAGTTCCCACCTCGCGACAAATTACACGGGCGACGCGGCGAGGATCCTCCGGCAGCCAGCCGTCGTCGGCTACTTCACCGGGCGGCTTGATGCGCTGCCGGCGAAGCTCAAGGCAGCGCCCATCATTGCCGAACTCCAAGGCGCGCTGCCTTCAGTCGCCACCGCACTTTCCTCTCCGGCGGACAGTCCCGCCTCCGTGGAGACCGTGGCGGCAATCCGAAAGCTCACCACGGATCTCCTCGATCACATCGGTCAGACGGCGAAATGAAATCATTTCCTCTACTCTCCTCTCTCGCAGTGTTCATTGCGGCATTGAGCGCGACCGCCGCCGATGACCCGGCGGTGACATGCCGCCGTGAGGCGTTCGATCTGGCAGGTGCGTGGTCCAACGACGGCTTCCGGCTCCGCGATGGCTGCTGGACCGGTGTCTTCACGCCTGGGAAATCATCGGTCGTCCGCGTCAATCTTCTCGCTGGAAACCGCTACTGGTTCACCGTGGCGGCAGGTGCGACTGCAGGGGAGCTTGCCGTGGCTGTTTACACCGAGGACGGCAGGCCTGTCGCGATCCAGAGCCATCGCGATGGCACCCGCGCAGCCGCGCAGTTCCAGCCCACTTCCAGCGGTTCATTCCTCGTCCGGGTCGAACAATCCCGGAACTCCGCCGCGCCCTTTTGCCTCATCTATTCCTACAAATAGCCCATGCCATCCCAACCTCCGCCAGGAACCTCCACAAAGACAGCAACACGTGCCTCGCGCGAACGCGTGACTCAGTTCAGCGTCTTTCTTCGGAACAAAGTCGGGGCCTTCCTCGACGTCGTGAGGCTGCTCCGGGAACACCACGTTCACGTCCTCGGCACCACTGTGGAACCCAGCGCCGACACGGCGATCGTCCGGATCGTCGTCAGCGATCCCGAGGCGGTCGAGGGCATCTTCCACCTGCACGCAGTCCCCTACTCCACATGGCCGCTCGTGGTGGTGGAATTGAAAGAGGCCACGCACTTCAGCGAAGTACTCACCGCGCTGCTGGCTGCCGAGGTGAACATCTTCGGTGCCTACGCGTTGCTCACCCGTCCCCATGGTCACGCCACGCTCGCCCTTCACGTCGAGGACAATGAATGCGCCACCTCCGTGCTCACCGGCAGCGGCTTCATCATCCTGAATCAGGACGACCTGTCGCGGTAACCGGCTTTCGCGATCTGGGATTTCCCCGCGCGCACGGTCGCAACAGCCAGCCACAGAACGCCGCCCACTTCGGGGCTCAGGCTGTCTCGAACGATCAGTTCTTATCCACGCTGTACTTCCCCGGCCCGATGAACATCAGCGAGAAAAAGACGATGCCGAGTTCCCATGCGTGCGACGCGTTCTGCAGGGCTTCGGAGAGATTCTTGTGCGGATGCCACGCATGAAGGCCAGCCACCGCCATCGTCATCGCGACGAACAGGCACGCAGGCCGGAATGCGAGCCCGATCATGATCAGCACGATGCCGACGGTTTCCGCCATCGTCGCGAGAAAACCCCAGAAGGTCGGCCAGAAAGTGATGCCGAGATGTTTCATCGCGCCCCCGAGTCCCTGCCATGTTTCAGTCCCGCCCGCGAGTTTGGACCATCCGTGCGCCCACAGAAAAAATGCGCCGAGCGTCAGGCGCAGCATGAGAAGACCGGCGTCGCGATTACGGGAGAGAAATGCCCACATGACGGGAGCTTCTAGCGTGCGAAGATTCAATCCGGCGAGCCGAATGTGCGCGAGCGTGCAGGTTATGCTGACCGCCGCCCCGTTGCCTCCCCTTCAGACACCGGGCACGGCTGTGGTGTCGATGATGCCAGACTCTGCCGCCTGCTATTTCCCCGCCGGTCCGAATCCGCTGGCCGGAGTGCCGTCGTCGTTCAGTTTCCCGCACACCCACAGCAGGCCGCGGCTGACCAGGCCGAGGTACTCGGGCGCCGCCATCGTGGTGTTCGCGTGGCCGAGAGTCGTCGTGAAGACGCGCGTGTTCGCATAAGTGTTCACCCAGATGACCACGTGGTCCTGCTTCGTGTCTTCGCCGTATGCCTTCGCGAGAGGGACGCAGTCCGGCCACACGAATTCATTCTTGTAGAGCTCATCCTTCGGGTCGAGCCAGGTCGCGGGGAACCCCTTCATCACCGGGTGCCCGGCCTTGATGGTCTTCACGTTCAAGTCCCGGTTCTTCTCATGACTGCGGGAGGTGATGCCGACGCACTTGCGCCATTCGTCCGTCGTGCCGGCACGATAGCTGTGCGACGAACAGTGCAGGAAAACGGCGGGCACCCCGGCCTTGTGCGCCGCGGTGATGCCCTCGATGAACGCATTGTCGGCGATGTATCCGAAGCATTCGTTATGGACGATCACATCGTAGCCTTTCCACCACTCCGGTTTCTCGTAAATGCTCACCCGATGGCTGCGCTCGTCCTGCCCTTTCGGCGCGTCCTCCTGGACGATGGTGAATTCCACATTCGCCCGCGCACCGATTCCCTCGGACAGAATCTTCTTCTGGTTCGCGTAATCGTGGCAGCAGCCGCCGCACACCATCAGCGCGCGGAGAGGTTGCGCCTTCGCCTCGGCGGCAACGGATGGCGGGGCTCCGGTGAGGCTGAGCAGGCAGGCGAGCAGGGAGAGGAGGGATTTCATGGAAGCGGCTTGTACCCTCCGGCCACGGGCTTGCAATGCAGGAACGGCAGACTCCGCCTTCGCCGCCGCCGGGGCATCACAACTGCTAAATGCGATCCGATGCTAAAGAAGATCGCCATCAGATTGACTGCGGTTCTGCTGCTCGCCGGGGCGGGCTGGCTCGTCATTTCCAGCCGTCCTATCAAGCACCCGCCGGGAGTCCTCGTCGCGGCGGCTCCGATGCAACAGGCCATGCCCGCGAAAGCCATCGGCCAGGTCGAAGGCTGGAATCTGATCGCCCTCGCCAAATACCATTTGCGTGGGCGGGTGCTTGGAACCAAGCGCTACCACAACGGACCCCAATCGGTCCTGGTGCCCATGGATGTCGCCGTCGGCTGGAACCGGATGAGCGATCAGGCGGTGCTCGACCAGTTCAGCATCACGATGGGGAACCGGTTTTTCTTTTACGAGTGGGAGAGCGCCCCTGCGATTCCGCCGGATGAAATCAAATGTTCAGCCGCGAACAATCACGTCATCGCCGCAAACGACAAGGTGGCGAGTGTCATCCGCGGACTGCGCGTCGGACAAATCGTGACGCTGGAGGGCTACCTCGTGAACGCAACCAACCCCGAGGGCAGGTGGTGGAATTCCTCGCTGACGCGCGACGACAGCGGAAACGGCGCTTGCGAACTCATCTTCGTGAAAGAGGCGAACGCGGTGAACTCGGCCGCCGAGGATAAGTAGGCCTCTCAGCCGGCGCGGGAATCTCCGTCTCCACCGGCGCGACTTCCGCGACGTAGATCACATGTGCATGCCGCTTGGCGCGTTCGTGTGCTTTCGCCGGATATGCCTGCGCGATGAAGCCCGCCCGCTCCAGCGTGGCGATGAACCCCGGCTCGGGAGTCGCGGACCAAAAGGCCACCTGCCCACCCGGTCGCAGCGCGCGTGCGATGAGACCAAAGCCACGGCAGCCGTAAATGCGGGCATTGTTCCGCTGCACGAACGACGTCGGGCCATTGTCCACATCGAGCAGGATGGCATCGTAGCTGGGCTTCGGTGCCTGGCGCAGCACCTCGAAGACATCGCGCACGAGGACTTTCACGCGCGGGTCATCCAGCAGCGCACCATTCACTCCGCGGAGGAATTCACGATTCCACGCCGGCACCTCGGGGAGCAGTTCCGCCACCTGCACCGTCGCGCCTGCTCCTACGAGTTCCAGCACACGCCGCAGGCTGTAGCCCAGGCCGAGTCCGCCGATCAGCACCGCGGGCGCGGCCTGCCCGCCGAGCCGGCTGCACGGCAAGTCCGCAAGCATCAGCTCCGAGGCAGTGGACGTCGTGCTCATGAGCTGACGCCCATTGATCTTCATGAAGAACTCGCCGTCGTGCTCGTGCAGAGTGAAGCGTGAACCGTCCGGGGTGCGGGTTTCAGCGAGAGTACGGAAGGGTTTCACGGATGATTAGAGAATGGAACGCAAGACAGGCGACAATGCCGTGGCGGAAGCCAGAACGCGAGCCCGCCGATCGTGAATCCGGCTTCCCGTCGAACTGGGAGCGAGCCACAGCCGATTCGAAACCGTAAGCCGCCGTCGTCTCCGAATCTCACGGCGCCTTGGTGTGGAAGGTCAGTTCGACCTGCCACTTCTGTTTGAACGTCTCCACCTCGCCACCAGTGGAAAGCTTGCCCATCACTTCGCCTCCCGCATTCTTGTAGTCGCTCATCCTGACCTTGCCGGTCGAACTGAACGGGCTCTTCTTGTGCGCAGTGTGCGCGACTTCGCACCCGACGATCTCGCCGTCCGAATCCACGGTCACGATGAGCGCGCTGCCGAACTCCCCGAAGCCGGCCTTGATTTCCGCCTGCGCATCCTTCGAGTGATCCTTCTCGGTGAAGACGAGGACGGTCGTGGCCTTGCCCGCCGTCGGTTCGCCCTTGCGCGAAGTGCAGTGGGCCAGCTTCGCTTCCTTGCCGTCGCCCTTGAAAGTGCCGGACACCGCAGGCTCCGCGCGGAGTTCCGGTGCCATGACGAACATGAGGCCGAGCACTGCGGGGAAAAGGAAAAGGGACAGGGGTCTCATCGCGTGGAGTGTGCTGAGGATTGGGCGGGCATTGGGTTTCGGTCTGTCGGGTGAGAGTGAGTCTGGCAGCGGGAAAGGCAAGCGCAGGACACAACCAGCCATCTCACACACACTCGGAGGCCCGGTGCAACGCACCCAGAACCACTCAGCGCAGACCATCGGTTTCACCCCCTGTCGCACCCGCACCTTCGATGTCGCCCGACATCCCTCACCCCCCGCTTGCGGCGTTGCAAAAGCTGAAGTCCTCAATACTCCACCGCTCCCTCGCGCGGCCCGTTCCCCCAGATCGAAGAGCGCGCCTCTCCCGGCATTCCCTCGCCTGGGCGTGATTTAATTCGAGTCAAAAGCGCCGTTGTGCAGGTCGCGGCAGCCGCAAGGAGGGGCGCTTTGATAGCGCCCTCTGGCAGCGGTCGCTCCGCGCCGCTGACAGCCATGACCGTGGCAATACGAAAGGATCCTCGAACTCCGCAGATCCCCAGTGCTGCCCACGCCTCTGGCTCGATCCGGTGCGGAGCGACCGCATCGAGAGGGCGCTATCAAAGCGCCCCTCCTTGATCGCGCGCCACGCTTTCTTGGACCTGCAAATGAATCACACCCCCCTCGCCTTCCGGTCCGCGAATAAGCTGTCCGCGAATAAGCTTGGCGCAGGCGCAGGACCCGGTACGAATCGGATGGGCGACATGAGCACGGAAATCTCTCTGCGGCGCAAGACCACCCCCGGCACTTCACCGGAGGGAACCCCGCGTTGCCCGACTCCCATTCGCACTCTGGCCGTTCCCGGCGACCCCCGGGCGAATGCAATCTCCCAGCAAACCAACACAACAAAACCCCAAACCAAAACAAACCTATGACTAACAAGAAAGCCCTCTTCGTGGGCATCAATAAGTTCGCATCCTACCCCCAGTTCACCCTCAACGGCTGCGTCAATGACGCCAAGGACATGGCCGCTCTCTACAAGGATCTGCTCGGCTTCAAGACCAGCGAGACGGCCATCCTCACCGACGCCCAGGCCACCAAGGCCGCCATCATGGCCAATCTGAAGTCGATGGTCGCCGACGCGAAGGCCGGCAAGCTGAACTACATCGCATTCAGCCTCTCCTCCCACGGCACGCAGATGAATGACAGCAGTGGCGACGAGCCCGACGGCAAGGACGAGGCCTTTGTTCCATACGACATCGCCGAGAAAAGCGGCGCTTGGGATCCCGCCCGCATCATCAGCGACGACGAACTCAACGCCCTGTTCAAGCAATTGCCCGCCAGTGTCCTGCTCGAGGTCTATCTCGACACCTGTCACAGCGGCACCGGCCTGCGCGGCGCGGAGTTCGGCCTGCACGCCCCGAAGGCGCGCTACGTGGCGCCCCCGGAACATGAATTCACCAAGGGGACCGCGAAGATGCGCGGATTCACGCTGAACCGCCCGCCATCCGCCAAGGGCAAGAAGCTCGGCGCCGAGGCAGCCAAGGCTGTCGCCGGGCAACACCACATCCTGTGGACGGGCTGCAAGGCAAACGAAACCAGCGCCGATGCCTACTTCAGCGGGCGCTACAATGGAGCCTTCACCTATTACCTCGTGAAGGTGATGCGCGACACCAAGAACAAGCTTGCGCGCAAGGACGTCGTCGCCAAGATGCGCACGCTGTTGAAAGGCCAGTTCGCCCAGAATCCGCAACTCGAAGGCAACGCCACCAACCGGTCACAGGCGGTCATCTACTAGTGCTGCGTCAGCGTTGAAATGATGGCAGCGAGGAAAGCCGTGTGGGGCGTGGCGCGATCCTTTGGACTGCGGCACTCATGCGCCGCCCGGCTTTGGCCGGCAACCGGCCTTTGGACTCACCTTGAATCACACCCGGGGGAGTTTTCGCACGTAATCGACGGTTTGAGGAGGCGGGCTGTTTTTCTTTCCGCATTCGGAACTGCACGTTCGGGCGTGCCCGCCACCTTGCGTCGGCGGCTGCACCGGCGCTTGCCTTGCGGGCTATACCGCCACGGCACTCCAAAATCCAAAGTGCCGCAGCGCCTCGACGACTCCCGCACTCGCCTCGCCTTCCGCCAGGTACCCGCCGGCGGTGCGCACGGTGAGCTTCACTTCCTCGCACGAATTTCCGGGGCACGCGACCCAGCGGGCGAACCCGCCGTCGAGCATCGGGATGTCATTGTGATGATCGCCGGCGGCGAAGATGGCGTCGTGCGGGATGCCAAGCATGCGCGCGAGTTCACCGAGCGCGGTGCCCTTGCTGTACGCCTCGTGGCAGAAGCGGACGTAGATCGTATTGCGCTGGTAGCTGAATACCGGGAGGCGCGCGCGCATCTTGTCGAGGAATCCGCACAGGCGATCCATGTCCGCGTCATTCGCCGTGATTGCGCCGATGAAACGCCCGCGGTCGTGAATCGCGGTCGCACCCTGAAAGCGCTCAAGAAAGGCGAGCACTTCCGCGAGCAGCGGCCCGGCCATGCGGAAAAGTTCCGCGTGGTCCGTCTCAGCGCGCGAGTTCCAGTCGCCGAAAGGCTCCCATTTTCCGCCGTCACCGCGCCGGTAGATGTCGCGCTCCTCGACGACCGCAAAGTCCGGCCCGACGGGAAAACCAAACTCGGTCGTGAGCCCTTGCTCGAGGTGGCCGAGCGTGCGGCCCGTGTTGACGGCCCAGTGAACGCCGCGCTCGCGCAACTCGCGCAGGGCGATGAACAAATCCGGCACGACGGCAGGCCGTCTGTCGTGGTTGACGAGCGTGCCATCGAAGTCTGTGCTGATAAGGCGAATCACGGGCCGCGGACGATAGGAACTTGCGTTGCGAAAGCAACGGGCAATCATCCCGATATGAAAAGCGCCTACGAACTCGCCATGGAACGCCTGGAAAAGCAGTCCCCCACCGCCAAGCTGACCGAAGCGCAGAAGGGGGAAGTCAACGAACTGGAGACGCTCTACAAGGCGAAGAAGGCGGAAAAGGAACTGTTCCTCCGCGGTGAAATCACGAAGGCGGAGGCGAAGGGCGACTACGAGGCCATCGAGCAGCTCAACCAGCAATTGAACCGCGAACTGCGTCGTCTCGACGAGGATTTGGATGAGAAGAAAGAAAAGGTGCGGAAGAGGAAGTAGTGCTCGGCGCGCCGGGTTCATCACCCAAGCCGTGATTCAATGTGAGTCCAAAGGCTGGTTGCCAGCCAAAGCCGAGCGGCGCATGAGTGCCGCGAGGCTTTGGACTGCGGGGGGCTTGAACCCGCTTTGGCTTTGCGGGGTAGCGATGGGCGAAATCGCGGAACGCGCCGCGCGCAGGCAAGGCGCTGCGTTCCGTTGCGGGGCAACGGTGACTTTGCGCGCCGGCCCCGGGGCGAAGGGAAAAGCGGCGTCAAGCCGCGCGCAGTCCAAAGGCTGGCGCCACGCCCGGCACCGCCATTTTTTTCATCCACTGGACTCACTTTCAATCACACTCCATCACTCAGGTTGAGCGCACTCCCCCTTGACTCCCACCATCCCGTCCGCTGCCATCACGGGACATGAAAACCCTCCGCCTCCTCGCCTGCCTTTCCGCGCTCGCCGCATCCGCCTTCGCCGCTGACCAATCCTGGATCACCTACGAGGGCAAGGAAGGGCCCGGCAAGGGGAAGCACGTCGTCCTTCTCGCAGGTGACGAGGAATACCGCTCGGAAGAGGCGCTGCCCATGCTCGGCAAGATCCTCAGCCAGCACCACGGCTTCACCTGCACGGTGCTCTTCGCCATCAACAAGGAGAGCGGCGACATCGACCCGAACACCTCCGACAACCTCCCCGGCGCCGAGGCGCTCGACAAAGCCGACCTCGTCATCACCTCGCTGCGCTTCCGCCGGTGGGCGGATGGGCAGTTCAAGCATTTCGCCGACTACGTGAAGGCGGGCAAGCCGCTCATCGGCCTGCGCACGAGCACGCACGCCTTTTCCGGCCTCAAGGGCGAATTCGCGCCGTTCAACGCCTTCGGGAAAAAAGTGTACGGCGAGGGCTGGGTGAATCACTGGGGTGGACACAAGCGCGAGGCCACGCGCGGCGTGATCGAGAGCGGGGCAAAGGACGACGTCCTCCTCCGAGGGGTGAGTGACATCTTTGGCGACACCGACGTGTATGAAGCCTACCCGTCCGCAGATTCGAAGATCCTCGCCCGCGGTATCGTCCTCAAGGGCATGAAGCCCGAAGACGAACCCGCCGATTACAAAAAGAAGCGCGCCACCGACAAGCAGGAGCAGGGCGTGAATGACCCCGCCATGCCAGTCATCTGGACGCGGGTGAACGACGACGGCTTCGGCAAAGGCAACAAGATCCTATGCACCACGATGGGTTCCGCCACCGACCTCCAGAACGAGGGCCTGCGCCGACTCCTCGTGAACGCCGCCTACTCCTTCACCGGCCTCGAAGTCCCCGCCAAGGCGGACGTCGCCTACGTGGATCCCTACAAGCCGCTCTTCTACGGCTTCAACGGTTACCGCAAAGGCCTGAAAGTTTCCGACCTCACCCTCGGCAAGGCGCTCCCAGAACTCCCGCTCGCCAACGAGAAGAAATAGGGCGCGAAGAACAGACTTCTCCCCGCGGCGACCGACTGACCGGGAAATGAAACTGATCCACGCTCCGGTTTCCCCCGGGCTGCGGTTCGGGCACGCCAGCGAGGCGCTGCGCGAAACCCCGGCGGAGATCCAGCGGGCGCAGGAAAACCGCGGCCGGATCATCGAGTCGGCACTCGCGCTCGAAAAGCGACTGGGCACGCTGCTCGCCTCGTACTTCTTTCCGACAGCGACAGATCGGCGGGAGATTTTCACCTCCCTCGTGCTGAACTCCGACTGGTGTTCGTTCGCCTCGAAACGGAAGCTTCTCAAGAATCTCGTCAACCAGCACGACTGGCTGACCGGGGAGGACAAGAATGACTTCGACTGCCTGCTGCGCGACATCATGTCCTACCGGAACGCCTTCACCCACGGGACACTCGCCTGTGCCGAAGGGCGCGTCCTGCTCAGCTTCTTCGAAGGCGGGCCGCAGGAGCGGGAGTTGAACGACGCATTCCTTGAAGAGATCGAGCGCAAACTCTGCGCGGCCCACGATGGCATCTTCGCTCTCTCCGCGAAGGCAAACGCCCACACCGTCCCCTGACCGGACGCCTGCCGCCGCG
>Ga0105048_10006316_pt1 | contig 19112 bp, 15 predicted proteins | sample MAT05_FD_78382 | JGI IMG/M metagenome (GOLD analysis project Ga0105048, IMG submission 78382) | Freshwater microbial communities from Lake Fryxell liftoff mats and glacier meltwater in Antarctica - MAT-05 | ecosystem: Environmental > Aquatic > Freshwater > Ice > Liftoff microbial mat | place... | reverse complement strand
TGTTCATGATCGTCAGCTCGATCGGGGTCGGGCTCTTGCTGAAGGCGGCGTTCACGATCCCCCAGGTGTTCCTGATCGTGGGCCTGCTGAATGCCGTCGTGGCCTTCTACATCTTCCTGCTGGTGCCCGAATACCTGCTGCGCTTTCTGGCCTGGGTGCTGACGCGCCTGGTCTATCGCTTCAAGGTGCAGGGCGACGAACACATTCCCACCCCCGGCGCGGCCATCCTCGTCTGCAACCACGTCAGCTTCGTCGATGCGGTGCTGCTGATGGCCGCGAGCCCGCGGCCCATCCGCTTCATCATGGACCACCGCATCTTCGCCACGCCCGTGCTGGGCACGCTCTTCCGCCTGAGCAAGGCGATCCCCATCGCGTCGCAGAAAGAAGACCCGGCCGCCTACGAACGGGCCTTTGCCGAGGCGCGCAAGGTGCTGGACGAAGGCGACCTGCTGTGCATCTTTCCGGAAGGCGGGCTGACCCAGGACGGCGCGCTGGGCGAATTCAAGGGCGGCGTCATGAAGGTGCTGCAGACGAACCCGGTGCCCGTCGTGCCAATGGCACTGAGCAACCTCTGGGGTTCGTTCTTCTCGCGCGTGGAAAAGGGCACGGCGATGGTCAAACCCTTCCGCCGCGGCTTCTACAGCCCCGTGGGGCTGGACGTGGGAGCGGCGCTGCCGGCTGCAGAGGTCACACCCGCCGGCTTGCGCCAGCGGGTGCAGGGCTTGCTGGCGTTGGCTGCCGTCAAGGAATGAAGTTCGTGCCCTCGGGCAACGCGCCCACCAGCGGTGTTTCGAAGTACGGCCCGGCACCGTCGGGGTCGATCACCAGCGTGCCGTGGCTGGCAAAGAAGGCCGCGATCTGCGCTTGTGCTGCCAAGGCGTAACCCGCGCCCGCCGCGCTGCTGATGTTGGTGAGGAAGGTGTGCGGGTTCTTGCCCACGGCCGGGTTGTTGGCATACGCCAGGTCGTTGCGGAAGTAGGTCGTGCGGTCCGCCAGGCCACCGGCGCGGACGATGGCGCTGCTGGTCGGGTTGGGCACCGTCACGTCGCCCTTCGCAAACTGGATGATCACCGGCTTGGCCGCATGGCCCCGCAGCGGCTGTTTGCGGATCAGCGCGGCATAACTCACCGGGTTGCCGGCCTGTGTGACCCACTGTGAACGGTCAATGAACTCAGCAATGGCCATGGCGCCCGGCACCGTGTTCAGCACCGTGGGCAGGTCGCGCAGCGGCATGTTTTCATTGAAGTTCAGGTTGAACGGGAAGGGCACGCCCGGCGTCGGCGGCAGGTTGATGAGCGACGGCGCGCGGCCCACGAGCGCAATGGCAGTCAGCACGCGGAACGACGGGCTGTAGCGCGCAATTTCAGTGATGGACCCGCCCGGCACGTTGGGCACGCCGGCCTTCAGTGAAGGTTCAGTGCCCAGGAAGATGGTGCCGTAGATGCCGCCGAAGGACTGGCCGGCGTAGTAGATGCGCCGGGCGTCCAGGTCCACCGAACCGTCACCGTCGATGTCGATTCCGGCTTCGACCTGCCGCACCAGTTGCATCAGGTCCACCACTGTCTGGCGCAGGCCGTCGCGGCTGGCGATGATGGCGCGCGGTGGGGCCGCACTGCTGCCTTCGGTGGAGTCAATGGCGCCGTTGCCGTCCTGGTCAATGCCGCGGCCGCCTGCGTTCAGCGCCACCGGGCCGGTGGCCCGCAGCACGGCCAGCGAGTTGAGCGCACCACCGCCATGGCCGACGACGTTGATCGACACCGTGGCAATGCCGCGCGAGGCCAGTGTGGCGGCCACCGTCCAGGGTGCGCCGTACATGCTGTCGCCAAAGCCGTGTCCGAAGATGGCCACCGGCCAGCCGCCGGCCGGCTTGACGCCGGCGGGCACGAACATCTGCACCAGCAGGTCATTGCTGCCCTGTGGCACCGGTGTGCCCGTCAGAGTGCCAGTGGCGGGGATGTAATTGCCGGCCGTTTCATAGTCGGGTGACCGGTAGCGGCCATATGCCACCGCCGCCACCGCGCCCGGCACCACGCCCAGCGCAGGGGTGGGCACGAAGCCGCTGGTGAAGCTGGGCGCGGCGCCAGTCTGGCGGTTGAACTGGATGCCCTGCACCGAAGCCAGCGGGAACACCGTGCGCACGGCGGCGCCGCCGGCTGTGCCGATCATGAAGTTCACCGGCGCGGGACTGGACCCCTTGATCGCCCGATTGATCTTGGCCAGGTCGGCGCTGGTGCTCTGCGTGCTGAAGAGGCTGGCCGCCACGATCTTGTTGCGGTGGCCGCGCAGGCTGCGCATGCCGTCGCGCAGGTCATTGCCGTATCCGCTGCGGTCGTGGTCGCGGTGGCCGCCGTGATCATCATCGTCGTCGCCGTCGCCGCGCTTGATCTTGCGGCCCTGTGTGTCGCGCACGCCGTCGGTGATGACGAGCAGGTAACGCGAGTGCTGTTCCAGCAGCTCATCGCTCTGGAACACCAGTGTGTGGGTGGCTGCGTCCCATACGATCTGGTTGATGCCGACACGGTCACCATAGCCGCGCAGCGTCAGCGTGTCTCCCAGGTTAACCAGATACACCGTGCTGCTGTTGACGGTGGCCGGATTGATGGCGCCAGTGAAGGGCACGGTGATGCGCGGCTGCGTCGAAGAGCCGTCGAGCGTGTTGATGACGTCGATGTCCAGGCAGTCGCTGACGCGCACCGCGCAGTCGGGCTTGGGCAGGTTGACGCGCCGCAGCGTGTTCTGCGTGCCGTCAAAGACGGTGTAGCGGTTGCTGGGGAAGGGTGCGCCGGCGGGGTTGCTGCGGTCGTCCTTGACGCGCACGCCGTCGGCCAGGGCCAGCGGTTTTCACGTCGCCTTCCTGGGCACGCACCTGCCCGGTGTCGTGGCCTCCTGCGGGCTGCCGGTGCAGTACGGCGCCTGGGCGCTGGCGATGCTGGGCCTGTTCAATATCGTGGGCAGTGTGGCCATGGGCTGGGCGGTGGGGCGCTGGCGCATGAAGTCGCTGCTGTCGCTGGTGTATGCGGTGCGCGCCGTGGCCGTGGTGCTGTTCATGATGGCGCCCAAGACCGGCCTCGTGGTGCTCGTCTTCGCCGCCGTGATGGGGCTGACCTTCCTGTCCACCGTGCCGCCCACGGCGGGCCTGGTGGCCAAGTTCTTTGGCACGGCCCACATGGCGACGCTCTTCGGCATCGTGATGCTCACGCACCAGGTCGGTGGCTTCCTGGGTGCCTGGCTGGGCGGCAAGGTGTTCGAGGCCACCGGCAGCTACGACTGGATCTGGTACGTGGACATCGTGCTGGCCGTCGGCGCGGCATTGATCCACCTGCCGATTCAGGAGGCAAAGATCGTGCGCGCCAAGCTCGCGGCTGTGGCATGACGGCCGCACCGGCGCCCGTGCCCGTGCTTGACCCGCGCACGCGGCTGTTGCTGGGGGGCCCCATCGCGAACCTTGCTGCGCCTGGGTGCACCCAATGTTCTGGTGATGCTGGTGATCCTGGTGATGCTGGCGATGCTGGCGCGGGCGGCCGTCGGCCTGATCGAGACCTACTTCGCCGGCAAGCTCGGCACCGACGCGCTGGCCGGCATGGTGCTGGTGTTTCCGCTCGTGATGCTGTTCTTTGGCTTGTGCGGCTTCTTTGGCCTCGGCCTGGTGCTGTATTTTGCGTCGCAAGGGGCAGGGCGTCTGCTGTGGCCGGTTGCTGGGAACCATCGTGCGCCCGGTGGCGGCGGTGGCCGGCGGATGGCTCGCGCTGCGGTGGGGCGGCGGTTTGACGCAGGTCTTCATCGCACAGGCGGTGGCGCTGGCTTTTTACGGGCTGGTCAACGCGGCGGCGGTGGCGGGCGGTGCCTGGTTTGGGCCCGTGGGCTGGCCGCGCACGCCTGCATTGCTGGTGAGGAGGGGCTTGCCGTCCTGATCGGCTGAAAGCGAGCATCATCAGCCCCCGTCCCACCCGGTGACGTCCGCCCGGAGGCCCCCATGGCACTTGCACACGCACAACCGCTTGACGTCATCGACCTGCGGCCGCTCGGCCCGGCGCTGCGCGACGTGGTCACCACGAGTCTGCTGAAGACGCCGGCACTGCAGTTGATGCGCCTGGTGCTGGCCGCAGGACAAGGCCTGCCGGAACACAGCGTGGCCGGTGCGATCACCGTGCACTGTCTTGAGGGTGAGGCCGATGTCATCACGCCCACACGCCGCTGCCACCTGTTGGCGGGCCAACTCGTGATGCTGGACGGCAAAGAACGCCACGCCGTGACCGCAGTCACCGACGCGTCGTTGCTGGTCACCGTCTTGTTGCTGGCGCATTGAACATCCCGAGCCCCGAACCTTGAAACCTGCCATGACCCTGTCCACCTTTGATGACCTGCTGCAAGCGGCGCGCAGCCAGCCGCAGCGCCAGCGCCTGCTGTTCGTGTTTGCGGCCGCCGGTGTGGACGACGACGCCACGCCGGCGCAGCGCGCACGCTTTCAGGCCGGGGAGGGCGGCACGCTGACACCGCAGATGTCGGTGGACAAGGCGCCCGAAGAGCTGGTGTCGTTCAAGGCCCTGCAACACGAGTCGCGGGCTCTGAACGGGGGCACGGAAGAACACGCACCGTGGCACATGGTCTTCGTGGCCGCCCTGTCGGGCACGGCCGATGCCGGCCCCACGGCCACGCAGTGCGACGCCGCGCTGCAGCGCATGGTGGCGGCGATCAAGGCCGGCAACATCGGCGACTTCATCGCCTTTGACGCCGACGGCCTGACGGTCCGGTTCAGCTGACGTCGCGCGGCGCGCCGTCCACGCGGCCGCTGAAAACCGGCGCCGGGTCGAAGGGACCGTTTCCGCTGTGCTCGGATATCGACGCCGGCACGAAGCAGCCGCTGCGCACGTCGAAGACATGCACCTCGCCGTCTTCGATCACGCAGTGCCAGCCGTGCAGCGTCAGCTCGCCGGCCTCGACGCGGCGGCGCACCATGGGGTAGCCCATCAGCCGTTCCAGTTGCAGCACCACCGAACGCTGCTCGGTGCGGCGCAGCGCCTCGGCGGTCACCTGGACGGGCAGCGCCGCCTCACGGCCCAGTTCCAGCCAGGCCTGCAGGTTGCTGGCCTCCGGCGTGGCTTCTTCGTACAGGGCGCGGATGCCACCGCAATGGCTGTGGCCACAGACGATGATGCGTTTGACCTGCAGCTTGAGGACTGCAAACACGATGGCGGCCGAGGTGCCGTGATAGCCGCTGGAGCCGTCGTGCGGAGGCACGAAAGCGCCGACGTTGCGCACCATGAAGACCTCGCCCGGGCCGGTGCCGGTCAACAAGTAAGGCAGGAGCCGTGAATCAGAGCAGCCGATGAAGAGGATGCTCGGATGCTGGCCTTCCTGCGCCAAGGTCTGGAACTGACCCTGGACGGTGGGAAAGTAGTCGTCGTGGTAGCGCCGAAGGCGCTGCAAGAGGTCGTCGGGCATGGCTCTGGGCGCGCCGCTACTGCACCAGCGGTGTGTCGGCCGCTGCCAGGTCCACGCCCAACACCGCGGCCTGTCCTGCCAGCACCTGCAGGCACTGGCGCAACGCCGTCACCCAGGCTTGTTGGCGCAAGGCCATCGTCACCGCGCCGCGCACCGACTCAAAGCTCTGCGGCACGCCGCCTTCACGCGCCAGCACTTCCACCACGTGCAGGCCAAAGCGGCTGTGCACCAGGCGCGGCAGCACGCCCACTTCCACGTGGCCGAAGAGTTCGCGTGCAAATTCGGGTGCGCAGTCTTCGGGCTCCAGCCAGCCCAGTTCACCGCCGACTTCGCCGGTGGGGCAGTTGGACAGTTCGCGTGCGGCGCGGTTGAAGCGGCTGTCTTCACGGTGGCTGCTGCTATTGCTGCTGCTATTGCTGCTGCTGCTGCCCGGTGCGGCCTTGCCGTCGTGGCAGCGCACGTCCAGCAGGCAGGTTTCGGCGCGGTTGCGCAGGGCCACGACGTCCATGCCTGGCGTGACCGCAAAGAGGACGTGGCGCACCTGCACCTTTTCACCCGTGCGGTAGCGCGCGGCATGGGCGGCATGGTGGCGCCGGCAGGCTTCTTCGGTGGGTTCGGGCAGTTGCAGTTCACGTTCCAGCCAGGCGTCGATGGCGCGGGTGGCTGCTTCGCTGACCACGCCGTCGGCCGGCGCTGCATCGTCTTCATCCAGCAGACCGCCCTGCTGCGCCGCCTGGCGCAGGAGTTCGGTGCAGGCGCGCTGGCGCAGGTCTTCGACGGACAGCGTTTCATCTTCACGGTTCAAGGCCACGCCGTTGATGCGGGCCACGCGCACGGCGTCCAGGGTGGGCTGGCTGAAGTCCACAGATTCAAGGCTCATGGTCTTCAGCCTTCACGCGGGTGGTTGTGGCCGGCCGGCACGTTCAGGCGCCGGCTGCGCACGATCTGGTGCGGGCGGAAGAGGAAGCTCACGGTGGCAAAACCGCTCCATACGTGCACCAGCCGGCTGAACGGGAAGAGCAGGAAGATGGTCATGCCGAAAACGATGTGGAACAGGTAGGGCCATGGCAGTGTGGCCAGCACGCTGGCATCCACCGGCCGCAGCGTGACGATGCGCTGCGCCCAGTCGGCCAGGATCACCATCACACTGCCGTCAGCGTGCTGCCAGGAAAACGGCAAGGTGATCAGGCCCACCACCAGTTGCACCCACAGCACCAGCAGCACGGCGATGTCGGTGGCATGGCTGGTCAGGCGGATGCGCGGGTCGAAGACGCGCCGGTACAGCAGCATCGACAGGCCGATGAAGCAGAAAGTGCCTGCGATGCCACCCGCGACCACGGCCAGCATCTGCTTGTTGCCTGCCGTCATGAAGATGCCGTACACGGCGTGCGGCGTGAACAGGCCGACCATGTGGCCGAAAAACAGGAACAGGATGCCGACGTGGAAGAGGTTGCTGCCCCAGCGCAGCAGGCCTGAGCGCAGCAACTGCGAGGAGTCGCTCTTCCAGGTGTACTGGTCGCGGTCGAAGCGCAGCAGGCTGCCCAACAGGAAGACCGTGAAACACACGTACGGATAGACCTGGAACAGGAAACCATAGATGCCGCTCATGGTGAGACTCCTTGGCGCTGACCTTGACCTTGACCTTGACCTTGCCCATTCGACATGCCGGCCTTGCGCACGATGTGCATGGGCTGCGGCTGGCCGGGCTTGGCCTGGCCTTTGGATGAGCAGCCGTCAAACACCACCGGTTCAGCCCAGCTGTCGTCCAGCGGCGCTTCAGCGGGTGGTGCCACGGCTTGCGCCTTCTCGCCGGCCAGTTCGATCAGCGCGCCCAGCACGCTGGCGTAGGCGCTGCCCTGGTGCTTCAACGCGCCGAAGATGGCGTTGAAGATGTGGCTCATTTCAGAGAGAAAGGCCTTGGCCTCGCGCGGCGGTTGGGTGGAGACAAATTCCAGCACCGCGGGCAGGTAGTCGGGCAATTCGCCTTCGGCCAGGATCAAGCCGGCCTTTTCGTAGGTCTGGCCGAGGTCGATCATTGCCGGGCCGCGCTCGCGCGAATCGCCGTGCACGTGTTCAAAGAGGTGCAGCGATGTGGCACGGCCGCGGTCGAAGAGTTCGACGTAGTCGGCTTCACTTTGCAGCGGGTCGGCCTTGGCCAGTTGATTCATCAGCGCATCGATCTCGCCGCGGCGCGCCGGCGACAGCGCAGCTTCTGCGTGCAGCAGGGTGTGCATCTCGGCCAGGTGGCCGCGCAGTGCTGCATCGGGGTAGCCCAGCAAGGCGGCCAGCACACGCAGGCTGTGGCCCATGCCGCGTGGTGAGTTCAGTGCAAACATGGTCAGACCTCCGCCTTGATGGGAATGGTGCGTTTTTTGTCGCTGCCAAAGAGGCTCGTCTCGCTCGTGCCTTCAGAGCACCCGTTGCCGAATGTGAAGCCGCAGCCACCGCGCACGTTGAAGGTGTTCTCGGCGTATTCGCGGTGAGTGGACGGGATCACAAAACGGTCTTCGTAGTTGGCGATGGCCATCACGTGGTACATGTCCTCGACCTCGGCCTGGCTGATGCCCACCTGCTGCAACACGGCCTGGTTGATGCGGCCGTCCACGTGCTTTTCGCGCTGGTAGGCGCGCATCGCGAGCATGCGTTCCAGAGAGCGCACCACGGGCACCGTGTCACCCGCCGTCAGCAGATTGGCCAGGTAGTTGACGGGGATGCGCAGCTGCCGCACGTCGGGGATCTCGCCATTGGCGCCCACGTGCCCGGCGTTGGCTGCCGCGCTGATGGGCGACAGCGGTGGCACGTACCACACCATCGGCAGCGTGCGGTATTCAGGGTGCAAGGGCAGCGCCACCTTCCACTGCACGGCCATCTTGTAAACCGGGCTGCGGCGTGCGGCATGCATCCAGGCGTCGGGGATGCCGTCCAACTGCGCCTGCGCGATGACGGCCGGGTCGGAAGGGTCGAGGAAGATGTTGATCTGTGCCTGGTACAGGTCACGGTCGTGTTCGACGCTGGCCGCTTCCTGGATGCGGTCGGCGTCGTACAGCAGCACGCCCAGGTAGCGGATGCGGCCGACGCAGGTTTCACTGCACACCGTGGGCTCGCCGGCTTCAATCCGCGGGTAGCAGAAGGTGCACTTCTCGGCCTTGCCGCTCTTCCAGTTGTAGTAGATCTTCTTGTAGGGGCAGCCACTGACGCACATACGCCAGCCTCGGCACTTGTCCTGGTCGATCAGCACGATGCCGTCTTCTTCGCGCTTGTAGATCGAACCCGAAGGACAGCTGGCCACACAGGCCGGGTTCAGGCAGTGTTCACACAGGCGCGGCAAGTACATCATGAAGGTGTTCTCGAACTGGCCGAGCATGTCCTTCTGCGCCTGCTCGAAGCCGCTCAGGTTCTGGTCCTTGCTGCGTTTGGCAAATTCGCCGCCGAGAATTTCTTCCCAGTTCGGGCCCCAGACAATCTTGTCCATCTGCTTGCCCGTGATCAGGCTGCGCGGCCGCGCCGTGGGCGTGGCGCGCATCTCGGGCGCCGACTGCAGGTGCTGGTAGTCGAAGGTGAAGGGCTCGTAGTAGTCGTCGATCTCGGGCAGGTTCGGGTTGGCGAAGATGCGCATCAAGATCTTCCACTTCGCACCTTGGCGCAACTCGATCTGGCCACTGGCCCTGCGCTGCCAGCCGCCGTTCCACTTGGACTGGTTTTCCCATTCCTTGGGGTAGCCGATGCCGGGTTTGGTTTCGACGTTGTTGAACCAGGCGTATTCCATGCCGGGCCGGCTGGTCCACACGTTCTTGCAGGTGACGCTGCAGGTGTGGCAACCGATGCACTTGTCGAGGTTCAGCACCATGCCGATCTGGGCGCGGATCTTCATGCAACTTCCCCTTCAGCTTGCACCTTTGGAATGAGTTCATCGGCGACGGGTGTGTCGAGCCAATCCACCTTGTTCATCTTGCGCACGACCACAAATTCGTCGCGGTTGGTGCCGATGGTTCCGTAGTAGTTGAAGCCGTAGCTGAACTGCGCGTAGCCGCCGATCATGTGGGTGGGTTTGAGCACGATGCGCGTCACCGAGTTGTGGATGCCGCCGCGCGCGCCGGTGATCTCGGACCCCGGTGTGTTCACGATCTTTTCCTGCGCGTGGTACATCATCACCATGCCGGGTTTGACACGCTGGCTCACCACCGCACGCGCTGCAATGGCGCCGTTCAGGTTGAAGAGTTCGATCCAGTCGTTGTCTTCGATGCCCACGCTCTTGGCATCGTCTTCGCTCAGCCACACACAAGGCCCGCCGCGGCTGAGTGTCAGCATCAGCAAGTTGTCGGTGTAGGTGCTGTGAATGCCCCACTTCTGGTGCGGCGTGATGAAGTTCAGCGCGATTTCGGGGTTGCCATTGGGCTTCACACCATGGATGCCGGCGGTGGTCTTCAAGTCCACCGGCGGGCGGTAGCTGGTGAAGCCTTCGCCGAACGCAATCATCCACGGGTGGTCCATGTAGAACTGCTGGCGCCCGGTGAGCGTGCGCCAGGGGATCATCTCGTGCACGTTGGTGTAGCCGGCGTTGTAAGAGACGGTCTCGCTTTCGATGCCGCTCCACGTCGGGCTGCTGATGATCTTGCGCGGCTGCGCCTGGATGTCGCGAAAGCGGATCTTCTCGTCTTCGCGGTGCACGGCCAGGTGCGTGTGGTCGATGCCGGTCTGCTTGCCCAGCGCCTGCCAGGCCTTCACCGCCACGTGGCCGTTGGTCTCTGGCGCCAGCTGCAGGATGACCTCGCAGGCGTCGATGTCGGTCTCGATCTTCGGCATGCCGCAGGTCACGCCTTCGGCGGTGACGAGGCCGCTGAGTTCACCCAGTTGCTTGACTTCGGTCTGGGTGTTCCAGCTGATGCCTTTGCCCCCATTGCCGACCTTGTTCATCAGCGGCCCGAGCGCGGTGAAGCGCTTGTACACGTTGGGGTAGTCGCGCTCCACCACCTGCATGTTGGGCGCCGTCTTGCCCGGGATGAGGTCGCATTCACCGCGCTGCCAGTCCTGCACACCGAAGGGCTGCGCCAGTTCCGACGGGCTGTCGTGCATCAGCGGCGTCAGCACCAGTTCGCGTTCCACGCCCAGGTGGCCGACGCAGAGTTCGCTGAAGGCCTTGGCGAAGCCCTTATAGATTTCCCAGTCGCTGCGGCTCTGCCAGGCCGGGTCCACTGCCGTGGACAGCGGGTGGATGAAGGGGTGCATGTCGCTGGTGTTGAGGTCGTTCTTCTCATACCAGGTGGTGGTGGGCAGCACGATGTCGCTGTACAGGCAGGTCGTGCTCATGCGGAAGTCCAGCGTGACCAGCAAGTCGAGCTTGCCTTCGGGCGCCTTGTCGTGCCAGACCACTTCAGTCGGTTTCGCCTCTTCGGCGCCCAGGTCCTTGCCTTGCACGCCGTTGCTCGTGCCCAGCAGGTGCTTCAGGAAGTATTCATGCCCCTTGCCACTGGAGCCCAGGATGTTGGAGCGCCAGACGAACATGTTCCGCGGCCAGTTGTCCGGGTGGTCGGGGTCGGTGCAACTGAGCTTGAGCGTGCCGTCCTTCAGGCCCTTGACGGCATAGTCCTTCGGCTCGAGCCCGGCGGCTGCGTCGTCGCGCACCACCTGCATGGGGTTGGTCTGCAACTGCGGGGCCGATGGCAACCAGCCCATGCGTTCGGCGCGCACGTTGTAGTCGATCATGCTGCCGGCATAGGTGGCCTTGTCGGCCAGTGGCGAGAGCACTTCTTCCATGCCGAGCTTCTCGTAGCGCCACTGGTCGGTGTGGGCGTAGAAGAAGCTGGTGCTGTTCATCTGCCGGGGGGGGCGTATCCAGTCCAGCGCAAAGCCCAGCGGCGTCCAGCCGGTTTGCGGGCGCAGCTTTTCCTGGCCCACGTAGTGCGCCCAGCCGCCACCGCTCTTGCCGATGCAGCCGCACAGCATCAGCATGTTGATGACACCGCGGTAGTTCATGTCGCAGTGGTACCAGTGGTTCATGGCCGCGCCGATGATCACCATCGACCGGCCTTGGGTCTTGTGTGCGTTGTCCGCAAACTGGCGCGCCACGGTGATGAGCTGCGCGCGCGGCGTGCCGGTGATGCGTTCCTGCCAGGCCGGCGTGTAGGGCGTGTCGTCGTCGAAGCTGGTGGCCGCCATCTCGCCCGGCAGGCCCCGTGCGATGCCGTAGTTGGCCACCTGCAGGTCAAAGACGGTGGCCACCAACGTCTCGCGTTTGTCGCCTGCCTTGCCGAGCGCGATGCGCCGCACCGGCACCGTGCGCACCAGCACATCGGTCTGCGTGTTGCCCGGGAAGTTCTTGCTGTCGATGCCGCCGAAATACGGAAAGCCGACGCGGGCCGTTTCGGTGCTCGCGTGTTCACCTTCCAGCGCGGACAGCTGCAGCTTCACGTCATGCCCGTGGCGCGCTTCCTTGGCCTGCAGGTTCCACTGACCCGCGTCGGCCCGGCCGTCGGGCCCCCAGCGGAAGCCGATGGCGCCGTGCGGCAGCACGACCTTGCCCATGGCATCGAAGGCCACCGTCTTCCACTCCGGGTTGTTGGCCTGGCCGAGCTTGCCGTTGAAGTCGGAGGCGCGCACGTATCGGTCGGGCACGGTGATGATCTCGCCGCTGGGCAGAACGTGTTCCTTCAGCATCACCAGCATCGGCATGTCGGTGTAGCGGCGCACGTAGTCGTCGAAGTAGGCGCTGCGCTGTCCCTGGTCGGGGAAGTAGAACTCCTTCAGGATCACGTGGCCCATGGCCATGGCCACGGCGGCGTCGGTGCCCTGCTTGGGGTTCATCCAGATGTCGGCCAGCTTTGCGACTTCGGAATAGTCAGGAGTCACCGCCACCGTCTTCGTGCCCTTGTAGCGCACCTCGGTGAAGAAGTGGGCGTCGGGCGTGCGCGTCTGCGGCACGTTGGAACCCCAGGCGATGATGAAGCTGCTGTTGAACCAGTCGGCCGATTCCGGCACGTCGGTCTGTTCGCCCCAGACCTGCGGGCTGCTGGGCGGCAGGTCGCAATACCAGTCGTAGAAGCTCATGCAGACGCCGCCGATCAGGCTCAGGTAGCGGCTGCCTGCCGCATAGCTGACCATGCTCATCGCGGGGATGGGGGAGAAGCCGATGATGCGGTCGGGCCCGTGTTTTTTGATCGTGTACACATTGGCGGCGGCGACGATCTGGTTGACCTCGTCCCAGGTCGAACGCACAAAGCCGCCCAGGCCACGGATCTGCTGGTAGTCGCGCCGCTTGGCGTCGTCTTCGACGATGCTGGCCCAGGCCGCCACGGGTTCGTGCAGCAGCCGCGCTTCGCGCCAGCTCTTCAGCAGGCGCCCACGCACCAGCGGGTACTTGACGCGGTTGGCGCTGTACAGATACCAGCTGTAGCTGGCGCCGCGCGAACAGCCGCGCGGTTCGTGGTTGGGCATGTCCCAGCGTGTGCGCGGGTAGTCGGTCTGCTGGGTTTCCCAGGTCACGATGCCGCCCTTGACATAGATCTTCCACGAGCACGAACCCGTGCAGTTGACGCCATGCGTGCTGCGCACGATCTTGTCGTGCGCCCAGCGGTTGCGGTAGGCGTCCTCCCAGGTGCGGTCTTCGCCGGTGGTGATGCCGAGGTCGCCGGAGAAGCTCTCACGCGGGCTGGAGAAGTAGGTCAGTCGATCGAGGAAGTGGCTCATCGAGCGCCTTTCGAGAGTGTGTTGTTCACGTGGGGTCCAGCGGGCTCAGGGGTTCGTCACGGGTTCTTGACGTAGGCGTTCTTGCGCAAATAGAACCACCAGTTCAGCACCAGGCACAAGGCATAGAAGACGGCGAACCCGTACATGGCGTGCGGCGGCGTGCCGGCCTTGATCTGGTCGCCGATGACGATGGGTGCGACGAAGGCACCGTAGGCCGCGACGGCTGAGGTCCAGCCGAGCACCGGGCCGGCCTGGGTGCGGTCGAAGATCACGCCAATGGTGCGGAAGGTCGATCCGTTGCCGATGCCGCTGGCAAAGAACAGCACGATGAACAGACCGAGGAAGGCCGGGAAGTGCTGCTCGGGCGTGGCCGAGCCGTAAGCCAGCATCATGACGTAGCCCACGGCGACCGAGGCCAGCACCATGACCGCCGAGATGATCTGCGTGACGATGGAGCCGCCTACCTTGTCGGAGATCCAGCCGCCGAGCGGCCGCACGGCGGCGCCGACGAAAGGGCCGATCCACGCGTACGCCAGCACGGTCGGCGCGTTCGGGTTGCTTAGCGTGTGCCGCATCACACCCGCGGCGTCGGGCACATGGCTGATGCCGAAAATGATCTTCATCGACAGCGGCAGCGCCATCGAAAAGCCGATGAACGAGCCGAAGGTGACGATGTACAGGGCGGTCAGCGACCAGGTGTGCTTGTCCCTGAAGATCGCAAACTGTTTGCTGACGTTTTCCTTCATCGGGCCGAAAGCGGCCAGCTTCATGATCAGCAGCGCGCTCACGATGTCGAGCGGAATCGCGACCCACATGCTGATGAGGCCCAGCCCGGTGGGCTTGGGCAGGTACAGGTACAGGCCCAGGATCGACGGGATGAAGGCCAGCGTGTACAGCCAGGTGATCTTGGCGAACGCCACGAGAGGGTGGCCGCTGTCGGGCGTGACCGTCTTCAGGTTGTTCATCCCGAACCAGCACAGGATGGCCAGGGGAACGAGCGACAGCACCCAGGCAAAGCCGGCGTTCTGGATCCAGGTCGGCGTGCCCGCGGCGATCTTGCCGAAGATCCATCCGCTGTCCTTGAGCAGGGTCTCGGGAGCACCGCCCCAGGTGCCGAAGATGCCGACGGTCATGACCAGCGGAATGACGATCTGCATCGTGGTCACGCCGAAGTTACCCAGGCCCGCGTTCAAGCCGAGGCCTGTGCCCTGCAGCCGCTTCGGGAAGAAGGTGCTGATGTTCGACATCGAACTGGCGAAGTTGCCGCCGCCCACACCGCACCACAGCGCCATCAGCTGGAAGGCCCACAGCGGCCAGTCCTTGTGCTGCAGCACGATGCCGGTGCCGATGGCCGGTGCCAGCAGCATCGCGGTGGTCAGGAAGATGGTGTTGCGCCCGCCCGCCAGGCGGATGAGGAACGACGCCGGGATGCGCATCGTCGCGCCGGCGATACCGGCGATGGCGGTCAGCGTGAACAACTCGGCCTGGGTGAAGGGGTAGCCCAGGTTGAGCATCTGCACCGTGATGATTCCCCACATGCCCCACACCGCGAAGCCGCAGAGCAGGGCAGGAATCGAGATCCAGAGGTTGCGGTAGGCGATCTTCTTGCCGGTGGTTTCCCAGAAGGTGTCGTCTTCGGGCCGCCAGTCGGAGATGTCGGCACCGCTTCTCACGGGTGGGTTCATGGCTGTCCTTGAGGTGTGGGTTGGGTTCGCCGCGGCTCAGCCCTGCAGGCTGAAGGCGGTCGCATTGCGGCCCATGACTGCGGTGCGGCGCACTTCGGTCCAGTACATCCAGATCAGCGACACCCAGACCACGCCGTACATCAGCATGAAAGCACTGGACCGGATGCCGGTGAGGTCCATCAGCACGCCAAAGAGGATCGGCAACACAAAGCCGCCCAGGCCACCGGCCAGGCCGACGATGCCGCTGACGGTGCCGATGTTCTGCGGGTAGTCGTCGCTGATGTACTTGAAAACGCTGGCCTTGCCGAAGGCGAAGGCAATGCCCAGCAGGAACATCAGGCCCGTGAAGGCATAGACATTCAAGCCGACATGAAAGGTGCGCGGTCCGTTGACCGTGAGCACCGTGAAGTCGGTTTGCGGGTACGACAGCAGGAAGAGGCAGATCCAGCTCACCCACATCACCCACCAGCTGACGCTGTGCGCACCGTACTTGTCGCTGAGCCAGCCGCCCAGTGCGCGCAGCACGCCGCCGGGCAGGGAGAAGCAGGCCGCCAGCAGCGCCGCGGCGCGGATGTCGAGGCCGAATTCGCCGATGTAGTACTGCACCATCCACAGGCTCAAGGCCACGTAGCCGCCGAAGACGATGCTGTAGTACTGGCAGTACTTCAGCACCTTGGGTTCCTTCAGCATCTTCAGCTGGTCGCTGAAGCGGGTGTTGGACGGCACCTGGTGCGTGGGGTCGGTGGCGCTGAACATCCAGAACAGCAGCACCGTGCCCAGCATGAGGGCGGCATAGACCATCGGCACCATCGTCCAGCCAAAGGCCACCAGCAGCACGGGGGCGACGAACTTGTTGACGGCAGCGCCGGAGTTGCCGGCGCCGTACACACCCATCGCAAAGCCCTGCCGGTGCTTTGGAAACCAGCGCGCGACGTAAGGCGTGCCGACTGAGAAGGAGCCACCGGCCAGGCCGACGAAAAGCCCGATGACCAGGAAGTGCCAGTAGGCGGTGGCGTAGCTCATGAGCCAGATGGCGGGCACGGTGGCGGCCATCAGGATCGTCATGACGATGCGGCCGCCGTACTTGTCGGTCCAGATGCCCAGCGGCACGCGGATCAGTGACCCCGTGAGCACCGGCGTGGCGGTGAGCAGGCCGAATTCAGTGGCGTTGAGACCCAGCGCCTTCTTGATCGGGATGCCGATCACGCCGAACATCATCCAGACCATGAAGCAGACCGTGAAGGCGAGGGTGCTGACGATGAGCACCGCCAGGGCCCGGCTGTCTTTGCTGCTTGTGTTGCTGTTCATCGTGCAGTCCACCTTATTGGCATGGGCAGACTGTAGGAATCAGCGCTTCATGGCGGCATCCGTCAGAAGGAGACGCGGTGCGCAGCAAAAGGACTACGCGGGCCGGCCGGGCCTCATCCTGAAGAACTAGCGTCGCAGCAGAATGGCGCGCGCTTGCGCTGCATCAAACCCGGTCAGGACAGGCCGTGTTCGCTGGCGATGACGGCGGCGTGCACACGAGAGCTCACGTCCAGTTTGCGCAGCACGTGCTGGACATGGATCTTCACGGTGGTCTCGGCGATGCCCAGCGTGCGCGCGATTTCCTTGTTGCCCTGGCCACGTGCAATGCAGCGCAGGATGTCGAGTTCGCGCTTGGACATCACGTCGAGCCGCGACACTGCCGGTGCGGGTGGTGCAGGTGGTGCAGCTTGCGCCGGTGCCATGGCATCGCGATAAGCGGCTACCAGCTTGCCCGTCATCTCTTCGGCCACCACGCTCTCGCCACGCATGGCGCGGCGAATGGCCAGGGACAGCGCGTCGCCTTCGATCGTCTTCAGCAGGTAGCCGCAGGCGCCGCCACGGAGTGCCGCAGCCAGGTCTTGTTCGTCTTCGCTGACGGTCTGCATCAACACCTTCACGCCCTGCGCCGCCCCGCGCAGCGCGGGCAGGGCGTCCACACCGCTCACGCCAGGCAGGTGGTTGTCGAGCAGGATCACGTCGGGCTGCAATTCCTGCGCGCGGCGCTGCGCAACGCCCGCGTCGCCCGCGTCGCCCACCACCTCGAACTGCGGGTCGCGTTGCAGCAGCGCCGTCAGGCCACGGCGGAACAGCGTGTGGTCGTCAACGACAAGGATGCGTATCTTGGCGGGGTCGGTGCTCATCGGTCTTCAGTCTCAGGCCCCTGCAGACCGCGGCGCCGCCGGCAGGGTCAGCACCACCGACGTGCCGCGCCCCGGCGCCGACACCACCTCGAACTGCGCGCCCAGGCGTTCCGCGCGTTCGCCCATGATGCGCAGGCCCAGATGCGTCTCGTCGATCTTGCCGTCCTTGCCGGCATCGGCGCCGGCAAAACCCAGGCCGTCGTCGCGCACCTCCAGCCGCCAGTGCGGCTGCTTGCGCACGTCCAGCCACACCTGTCCGGCGCGCGCGTGTTTGCGCACATTCGACAACGCTTCCTGCACGATGTGCAGCACCTGGATCTGCGTGTCCGGCGTCAGCGGCAGGGCTTCGCCCTCCATCTGCAACGTTGCCTTCAAGCCCGTCTGGTGTTCAAACTTGCGCAGCGTGGTCCGGAGCGCCGGTTCAATGTCTTCGCCGTTGGCGCGGGTGCGGAAGTGCATCAGCAGTTCGCGCACGTCGCCGTAACTCTCACGCACGCCGACGTCGATTTCTTCCAGCACATGCTGCACCTGCGGCGCGTCGCCCCTGGCGAGCGCTTCACGCATCAGCTGCACCTGGATTTTCAGGAAAGCGAGCGACTGCGCGATCGAGTCGTGCAGTTCGCGCGCCAGGAAGCTGCGCTCCTGCGACACGGCGGCCTCCAGGCCCAGCGCGTTCAGGCGCAGATTTTCCATCGCGCCGGCCAACTGCAGCGTCAGCGCTTCGAGCAGCGCGCGTTCGTCATCGGACAGTTCGACCTGGGCGTGGAAGAACAGGTCCACCTCGCCCATCAGCCGCTCGTGCAGGCGGATCGGCACCGACACCACGGTCTGGAAGCCGGCGCGCGCGCAGTGGTCCTTGCGCGCCGGCTGCATGGCGCGGATCGGGATCACGCGTGCGCCCGGCGTGGCCTGCGGCGACCCGCAGTGGCAGTCGCCCGCCACCAGGCAGTGTTCGGCGTCCAGCATGCTCTGCGGCAGGCCGTGCGATGCCAGCATCAGGTAGCTCTTGTTCGTTTCATCCGACCAGCGCAGCGCCACGCCGTCGGCGTGCGCGATGCGGGCCACGCTCTTCGTGAAGCCGCCGGCCAGTTCTTCCAGCGTGGCGGCCTTGGTGACACGTGTCGTCACTTCATACAGGCTCGTGAGCCTTTCGTGTTTTTCTTCCAGCTGGGCGGTCTTCTCTTGCACGCGGCTTTCAAGGCTGCGGTACATCGACTGCAGCTGGCCCGCCATGTCGTTGAAGCCGGCGGCGAGGGTGCCGAATTCGTCGTTCGTGGTGCTCGCCACACGCGCGGCCAGGTCGCCACCCTGGATGCGGTGGATCGCCTGCTTGAGATGGCCCACGGGTTCCAGCACAAAGAGATGGCCGGTGTAGAGCAGTGCCGCCGCACCCAGCACGGCCAGCGCCATCAGCGCGATCTGCGTCAGGTGCATCAGCGCGGTCCAGTGCGCCAGACGAACTTCGATGCTGGCCACGAACTCGTCGATGTGCGCTGCAAATCCGGCAGCATCCTGGACGTCGGCGGCAGCAGATGCTGCCACCGCGAGCCGATCCCGGAATGGCGCCCAGTCTTGCTCGACCGCCACAAAACGCTGGCGCACGCGGTCGTCCCAGGGCACGAAGAGCGGGCGCTCGGGGTCGCCCTGGCGCAGCAACTGCAGGCTGCTGTCGAACTCGGCCACCTGGCGCGTCAGGGCCTGGCCGATCGTCGTTTTGTCGGCCATTTTGTCGGCCGTCTTGTTGGCTGTTTGTGCCGACAGCACCATGCGGTAAGCCTGCATGCGCATGCGGCCGGCTTCGTTGACCGCGGCAGCACCGCCTTCGATCTGCAACGACATCCACAGCAGCACCGCAATGGCGCACAAGGCCAGCAGCAGGAAAGGTGCTGCCACCAAGGAGAGCTTGGCGCTCAGGGGCCAGGAACGGGGGCTGCGCATGCCGGAATTTACCGCGTCCAACTTCTGGCCCTCTTGCGGGCTGTGTCGCTGCCGAGCTTGCTTAATAAGCTGTATGAACGTACAGTATTCTGGTGCATCTTTCCCCTGCCCAATTTGCGGCCCAGTTTGCAGCCCAGTTTGCGACCCAGCTCGCCGCGCCCGCGTTGACGCCCCAGTCCGCGCCCACGCCCACGCC
>Ga0105048_10006315_pt1 | contig 19113 bp, 17 predicted proteins | sample MAT05_FD_78382 | JGI IMG/M metagenome (GOLD analysis project Ga0105048, IMG submission 78382) | Freshwater microbial communities from Lake Fryxell liftoff mats and glacier meltwater in Antarctica - MAT-05 | ecosystem: Environmental > Aquatic > Freshwater > Ice > Liftoff microbial mat | place... | reverse complement strand
TTTCAATAAGGAAAGTTGGTGTTGTAGGGACAGGCAATAAAAGTGGGACTAGATTGATTAAATGCCCTTACTGTTCTAAAGTGCAGAAACTCATTGATGATCCTCAGTCTTGTGTGGATTGCAAAAAAAATTTATCTCTATTCTGATAATTCGTAGTTTCGTTTAGCGATCATCAAAACAAGGATACTCGAATTATTTATTTCTCAGTCTTTTTTTCTGATGTGCACAGATTGCGAAACAGTGTACAACTGATAAGTAAAGAAATCGTGATAAGATTTTTTGTAGTGGAAAGTCATTTTATTGAGCTAAGATTTTTTTGATTCTTAACTAATCGATTCGATTCGATCAATAAAAACATTCACCAATTTATGAACCTTCACTTCCTCTTCAATTTGTAGCCAAATTTTATCAAGTATCTCATTCAATTTTTGAAGTTTTACATTTCCAAATCGAATATGAATTACTTTTGGAGGAGGTGTTTTGTACATTATCTTATTTGAAAAATCAGCGTCCTTTGTTATGATATCAGATTTTGTTTTTTCGCATATTCCCAAATTTCATTATCCGAATTTATTTCTGGTAAATCGTAAACATGAATAAATTCGTGACCCTTCCACAAATTGAAACGATAGGGTAAATTTTCGTCAATAAGATATTGTGGCATTATGCAACTGTCTTAATAGAATAGTTGCGATTCATCAAATCAGCTGCAAATTTGATACAAGCTGAAATATCATCCGGCTCTAGTGAAGGATATTGATTTAGTATGTCAGCGTTAGAGTCGCCAACTGAAAGAAAGTCAAGAATTGTTTGCACACTGATTCGTGTGCCGCGAACTGTTGGTTGGCCATTACAGATGTTATCATCTATCGTAATTCGGTCAAAAATATACTCCATCTTGTAACTGTTAATACGTAAAGATAGGCAAATCGGCCGTGTTTTCCAATTTCTATGCTTCTCACTTTATTTGTATGCTTACATCTATTAGCATTTGCCAGCCCAAGAATGATTACTTTGAACATTACAAATCTTTTTCAATATCATCCATAGCTTCATTAAAATCCAAACTTGATTTCGGATTTTTATTGTATTCAGCTAGTCTTTCTCTAACTTCATTCATTTGCTATTCAGAAATCTCATTTGTAGACTTGTCAATGTCTTTATATTTACTTTTTAGTTTTTCCCACTCTTTAATAGGAATAAAAACACCGCTGGTCTGACCATTGCTATATTTAATGTATTGAAGAGATAGGAATTTTGTTTGATGAGAACTTATTCAAAGATACAGAAAAAATTCTCCAAAATTACTATGGTTGGACAGTTCCAACAAATATCAATTCGAATCCAAAACTTTCCACCCAAATCCTTACATTTGTTTCAATCAAAAACCACCAAGAAAAAATGGCAAAAATAAAAGTAGCAAACCCCGTTGTTGAGTTAGACGGCGACGAAATGACCAGAATTATCTGGAAATACATTAAAGATAAATTGATTCTTCCTTATTTGGATGTGGATATTAAATATTTTGATTTGGGTGTTGAGCACCGCGATGCAACAGGCGATCAGGTTACTATTGATTCGGCTGAGGCGATAAAACTACATGGCGTTGGAATTAAGTGTGCGACTATCACACCGGATGAAGCACGTGTAAAAGAATTTAACTTAAAACAAATGTGGAAATCACCAAACGGAACCATCCGAAATATTTTGGACGGCACCGTTTTTCGTGAACCAATTGTTTGCAAAAATGTTCCGCGTTTAGTTACCAATTGGACATCACCAATCATTGTTGGTCGTCACGCATTTGGTGATCAATATAAAGCAACTGATTTTTTGGTTCCAGGAAAAGGAAAATTAACCATGAAGTTTGAAGGGGAAGATGGAAAAGTAATTGAACATGAAGTTTATACTTTTAAAAGTGCAGGTGTTGCAATGGGAATGTATAATATCGACGAGAGTATTAAAGGTTTTGCTTCATCTTGTTTCAACGTTGCGTTAGCCAAAAAATGGCCACTTTATCTTTCTACAAAAAATACAATTCTTAAAAAATACGACGGAAGATTTAAAGATATTTTTCAAGAAATTTATGATAGAGATTTCAAAGAAAAATTTGCTGCCGCAGGAATTGTTTACGAGCATAGATTAATTGATGACATGGTTGCATCGGCTTTAAAATGGAGCGGTTCGTTTGTTTGGGCGTGTAAAAATTATGATGGTGATGTTCAGTCAGATTCTGTTGCGCAAGGTTTTGGTTCACTTGGTTTGATGACTTCTGTGTTGATTACACCAGATGGAAAAATTATGGAAGCCGAAGCTGCACACGGAACAGTTACGCGTCACTACCGTGATCACATGGCCGGAAAAAAAACGTCTACAAACCCTATTGCGTCTATCTTTGCATGGACAAGAGGTTTAGGGCATCGTGCTAAATTGGATAACAATGCCGAGCTCGCAAAATTCTGTACAACACTAGAAAAAGTTTGTGTTGATGTAGTAGAAACCGGAATCATGACAAAAGATTTAGCAGTTTGCGTTCACGGAAAAAATCTAAAAGATTCTGATTACGTTTACACAGAAGATTTCTTGGAGGCTTTGAATAAAGAGCTTCAGAAGAGAATGAACTAGAAAATAAATTCAAAATTCGAAAAAAACAAATTCCAAAAATCCTGATTGTCCGTCGGCTGACGGATAATCAGGATTTTTTTTCTCCGTGTAACTCTGTGGTTTTATACCATTACTTAGATCAAATTAGTCCAAAGGACAATTTGGACTTAGTAATGTAAATGCCGATACCTGCCTGACTGCCCGTCAGGCAGACCGGTATCGGTATTACTCTTTGAACCTCTGTTTTAAAAAAAAATAGATCAACCACAAAACATCTTCAACCAAAACATCTACCAAAGTTGATATCGATCAACCGATTCTCCAGAATTAGAAATGAAAATAGAATTTCCAATCATAATCGCATCCTTAGCATTCTTGTTCACGAAAGGACCAAAATCTTGGAGTGGTAAAATTTTAAAACCTTTTCCTTTTTGATTTAGAAAGACCAATCCAGGGTTGGCGTCGTAGCGAGGTGTTTCAATTTCGGCTTCGTATTTATTTCCAAATGCAATAAAATCGATGTAGTTATCACCATTCATTTCAACAGGAATAAATTTATTAATGCAACCAATTTGTCCAAAATTTTCGAATGGTTGAAATTGGTATTTTCCGTTTACTAAAATTAAAATTCCGTTAGCGAAGTTTGTTACTTTTTCTGATTTGATATCCTGATTAAAAATTTCTTGAAAAGGTGTTTTCGCAAAATCACCATAAGTTTTATATCGTTCAGAAATTTCCGGAATTTGTTCCGATAAACATTCGCGTCCACGAACAGGATGTTGAATACCTGCAAAATATTTACTGAGAATTAAATCTAAAGTTCCACTGCTGTCAAAATCTGCAAGCTGAGCGCTCATAGGGTATTCGGTACTTGGATGAAATTTATTATTCAAACCAATATTTCCTACTAAGAACTCTTTCACACCATCATTATTTACATCTACGGGTTCAATACAATTCCACCAACCGTGCATTGCATTTTCATTTTCTAGTTTAGAAATTTTTGTAAATTTTCCGTTTACATTTTCAAAAAAACTTGGTGCAAGCCATTCACCAACAACAATTAAATCCTCGTCTTCATCTTGGTCAAAATCAATGAACACGGCATCTGTAATCATACCTAAATACTGAAGTTCGGGAGCAATTTCAGAAATTTTATTCGTGAATTTTCCATTTTGATTGACCAACCAAATGGATTCTGGTTTTTCCAAATATCTTCCGGGCACTTGTCTTCCTGGCACAAGTAAATCTAAATCATCGTCATTGTCAAAATTATTTAACGCTACACATTGTCCACTTGAAATAATTTTAGGGAGTGCATCTTTTTTTCTGATAAAATTTCCATGTTGATCATTGATGTACATACGGTGCTGATAGTAGAGTGAAAAGCGGTCATACTCATTTCCACCACTCACAATAAATAGGTCATCATAACCATCATTGTTTGCATCAAAAAAAACGGAGCCAGCATCTTCGTAAGCTGAATCTTTCTCCAAATCAGTTTGAACAGAAAGACTGAATTCATTTTCAAATTCGGAAGAATAAATGCTAGTTTTTTCGCCTTTTCCTCCACCAATTAATAAGTCTGCATAGGGATCCCAAGACCCAGGTGTTAGGCCTTCTTCAGGACTACCATGAATAAATCCTTTTGATAAAAATGGTCCTAGTTGTGACATTTTTTGTGGCAATAAAACTTCTCTTCTATAATCATCAAATTCTACTTCCGTAATTTTTGCAAATTTTGTATCTGGATTTTCTACAAATGGGTAAATGGTAGTTGCAATGTCTTTTTTTACTGTTTCGTAATTTATTGTTAAGGTCTGATTTGGATTTGGAGAAGTTATTAGCGTTTGTTCTTTCGAATTCCACTGAACAATTATTTCTGTAAGTAATTGGTCAGCTCCTAATCCAAAATTCAAAATCAAGTCAGACGATGAAGCGTAACCGCGTGAAGGGTTTAATTCCATTACCTGTTGAGGTGATGATCCCATTTTAATTGTGACTTTAGCGCCATAAGCAAATGGATTTTCTTTAGGTCCAATTAATTTAATTTTCAAATAATCTTTTCCAGTTCTTGTATTTTCTAAAATGGTAGCTGGCTCATTCAAATTATTAATGACTAAATCAACATCACCATCATTGTCTAAATCGCCATAAGCTGCACCGTTAGAGTTGGTGCCTGTTGTTAGGCCCCAATCAGTACTTTTATCTTTGAAAGTTAAGTCGCCATTATTTCTAAAAACAAAATTAATTTCTTTTGATTGTGGAATGAGTGCTCCCATTTTTTGCACATCAAATTTTTCTGGTTTTGTTGCCATGTATTCTTTTACGGCGTTGGTAAAATCTTTGTCTCTTACATCTTTAAAATATCCATTTGTCGCGTAAATATCTTTTAAGCCATCTTGATCAAAATCAACAATGAGTGGAGCCCAACTCCAATCTGTGCTTGCCATTCCAGCCATGTGCGCAATTTCAGAAAAATACCCTGAACCTAAATTTAATTGTAAGGTGTTATACATGTATTGATAATTAAATCCTTTTGCAATATTGTCTAAAAATGTTCCAAGCGACATGCTTCCCATATTTGTTTTTGACTTCACATAATCTTTGTTAGACATGTCAAGCACACAGACATCCGCATTGCCATCGTTATTAAAATCTGCTATGTCGCTGCCCATTGAATAATGTGATGTGTGACGCAGCCGCGCTAGTGATTCATTTTTAAATGTCCCGTTTTGTTGATTGATAAAAAGAAAATCAGGATTTGAATAATCACTTGTAATATAAACATCAGGCCAACCATCGTTATTTACATCACCGATGGAAGTAGAAAGACAAAATCCAAAAGATAAAATTCCGGCCAATTTTGTTGTTTCTGTAAATGTGTTGTTGCCGTTGTTTGTGTATAATCTATTGGAGTGAAATTGTTCGAGATAAGTTGTGTGATAAAACTGATCCATGATACAAGTATTCTCTCTGTGATTTGTAACGATTAAATCTAAATCGCCATCTTGATCGTAATCAAAAAAATCTGCATCCATAGATCTTCCCGGATCATCAATTCCAAATTCTTTTCCGCGTTCGGTAAAAGTTTTGTTACCGTTATTTATGTACAGAAGATTTCGAAAATTAACTTGTGAACCTGCACCAATTCCATGCTTACACACATAAATATCAAGCCAACCATCTGCATTAACGTCCGCCATAGAAACAGCAGTATGCCAACCTAATTGATCTTGATTTTTAAATGCTTTTTTGGTGATATTTTTAAATTTCATTTCGCCCAAATTCAAATACAATTGATCGGCGTCTTGATTGCTGACGAAATATAAATCAGGCAAACCATCGTTATTGATATCACCCATTGAAACGCCGGCACCGTTGTATAAATTATCGTAATAGAAATAATTAAACGAATCGTTTTCTACTATTGTGTTTTGAAAATATACTTTCGTATTTTCTGGAGATAGTGATTTAAAAAGTGGCGTTTCTTTTTGAGCTGAACAAATTGATGTTGTTAACAAGAAAACTTGAAGAGAAGTATAATTTAAAAGGCCAAAACGCATTGTGTAATTTTGATAAGATTATTAGTTTAAAGGTAGGATTAATTATCCAAATTTAAATTGACTTTAATATGTTTCATCAAAATACTAGTTCTAAATAAATCAATGTCAAAATTAAATACCTTAAAAATTTTCCAATAAACATTGTAATGCAGAGCGGAATAATTTTCACTTTAAAAAATCCAAGAACAGCCACCATTGGGTCTCCAATAAAAGGAACCCACGAAATGAAACCAAGCCAAATTCCATATTTAGAAAAACGCTGTCTCCATTTTTCAATTTTTTCTTCGCTTAATTTGAATCGTTTAATTAATTTTTCATTGTTGCTTTTATAACCAATGTAATAATTAGTGAGTCCGCCTAAAAAGTTTCCGACGGTCGCAATTATGAGACATGCTATTACGTCTAAACCAATTTCATATCCTCCAATTAATAATCCTTCAGAAGGAAAAGGAATTAGAGTAGAAGCAAGGAAGGAACCAATAAATAAGCCTGCATAACCAAAACCTAGGAACCACATTTATTGGACAATTAATTTTTGAGAAAAAAATTCTGTTGATGTTTCTACTTGCAAAAGATAAATTCCCGCATAAAAATTTTCAAGGTTAATTTCGATCGAATTAATTTGATTGATTTCGGAATTCGAATAAATTAATTTTCCAGATAAATCGAAAATACGAATAGTTCGAAATTCTGTTGGGTTAATTGAATTAGAAATAATCGTAACCTCATTTTGTGCCGGATTTGGAAAGATTTTAAAATTTTTAACTGAAGTGTTTTCAGAAATTTCTGTTGGATTTATATTTTTCCAAGTTTCTTTTAATCGAGCATTTGATTGATTGATTCCGGTTGTATAGTATAGAATGGAGCCATAGTTAAAGCACATTCCGCCACGTCTTCCGGTTGAAGGAATTGAATTGAGTTGATCCCAAGTTGAACTTAAAATTTTGTATCGCCAAACATCGTTGTATGAATTGTTGAGACTATCTAAACCGGTTAGTAAAACGAGATCGCCTGATATATTTTTTAATGCTGAATATGTTCTTCCAAGTCCTGGAAAAGTTGAAATTTGATTCCACGAATCTAATAGCGAATTGTATTCATAAAGTTGTTCGCAAAAAATGTCGTCTGTGTCTTTACCAAAAATTAAATAGCCTTTATCGTTCATGCTGGTAGATGCTGCACGCCATCTTGTACCGAATGGTAGATTGTTTTTTTGTTGCCAAGTATCGTTCGTCATATCATACGCCCAAACTTCATCAATGGCATTATTTGCAGAAGTTTTACCACCAACAATATAAGCAGTGTCACCAATTACAAAACAAGAACTTCCACTTCTTCCAACATCCGGCAGCGCTGTTTTTTCTATCCACAAATTAGTTGTAGGGTTGTACATCCAAATATCATTTATAAAAGTACCAGAACTAAATCCACCAAAAATAAAACCAAAATTTGACCAAGAAAATCCACAGGCATATTGTCGTTCTTCACCAATTGGTAAAGATGAAATTGTGCTCCATGAATCTGTGTTCATGTCCAGCGCGTAAAAATCAATTGTTCCATTTCCCCAAGGTAAATTTCCTGTTCCGCAATAAGCTGTATCACCTATAACGAATGATGCTCCGTCGTCGCGTTCTGTGCCAGGGAAATCATTTATTTGATACCAATTTTGTGCGTAAGCAGGACTAATTGAAAGCAAAATTAATTGCAAGCAGATAAAAATTTTTGTCGTCTGAATTTTTATTTGTTTCATTGGCTCAATACTAACGGTTATTTTGTTAGATTGTTGTTGCAACTGCGCAAGATTTTCTCTGTGAATTCTCTGTGATCTCTGTCATCTCTGTCATCTCCGTGGTTAGATTGCTATTAATTACCACGGAGACACAGAGATCACCGAGGTACACGGAGATGATTTACTTCACCAAAATTTTTCCTGTCATTTCAATTGGTTTTTCAATTCCCATTAAATGTAAAATAGTTGGAGCAACATCTGCTAAAATCCCGTTCTCTACTTTTTTTACATTTTCATCCAAAACAATAATTGGCACAGGATTTAATGAATGAGCCGTGTTTGGAGAACCGTCTGGATTTATTGCAAAATCTGAATTTCCATGATCGGCAATTATCACAAACGAATAGCCAAGTGATTTTCCTTTTTCAATTAATTTTTTTACGCACGAATCCACTTCTTCTGTAGCTTTTAAAATTGCTGAATAAACACCTGTGTGACCAACCATATCTGTATTTGCAAAATTTAGGCAAATAAAATTAGGGCCATTTTTTTCCATGTCTTCAGAAATGGCCGCAGTGATTTCGCGCGCACTCATTTCTGGTTGCAAATCATAAGTTGCAACTTTTGCAGAAGGAATCATGATTCGTCTTTCGCCTGCAAATTCTTTTTCACGCCCACCTGAAAAGAAAAAACTAACGTGCGGATATTTTTCTGTTTCTGCAATTCTAACTTGCGTCAATCCTGATTTTGAGATAATTTCACCAATCGTATTATTCAGATTATCTTTTTCAAAAACTACGTTTACATTTCGAAATGTGCTGTCGTAATTTGTCATCGTGACGTAATGCAGATTTAATTTTTTCATACCAAATTCTGGCATGTCTTTTTGAGTTAATGCTGTTGTTATTTCTCGACAACGATCTGTTCTAAAATTAAAAGAGATGACAACATCTCCTTCTTCTATTTTACCAACTGGTTTATTATTTTCAACGACTACAAATGGTTTTATAAATTCATCCGTAATTTCTGCAGCGTATGATTTTTGAATGGCTTCAATCGGGTCTTGAATTTCTTCGCCCTTTCCATTTACCATTAAATCATGCGCTAATTGAATTCTTGGCCAGCGATTGTCGCGGTCCATTGCATAATATCGACCAATAACAGTTGCGATTTTTCCAACAGAATTTTTTAAATGAGTTTGTAAATTCTGAATGTGAGCCATTCCTGTAGTTGGATTGCAATCGCGCCCATCAGTGAATGCGTGAATAAAAACTTTTGTTAAACCTTGAGCTTTTGCTAAATCACATATTGCATAAATATGATTTAACGAAGAATGAACACCACCAGTAGAAACCAAACCAATTAAATGTACTTTTTTATTTTCTTTTTTAGCGTAGCGAAATGCGTCGAGTAAAATTTTATTTTTTTGAAATTCACCATCTTGAATTGCTTTGTTGATGCGTGTCAATTCTTGATAGACAATTCTGCCGGCGCCAATATTTAAATGGCCAACTTCTGAATTTCCCATTTGTCCGGATGGTAAACCAACATTTTCACCGTCAGTTAAAAGTTCGGCATTCGGATAATTTTTTTCAAGCGAATCTACGAAAGGTGTATTAGCATTGTAGATAGCATCGGATTTGGTTTTGTCGCCGTGTCCCCAGCCATCTAAAATTAATAAAGCTACTTTTTTACTCATGACTTTTAATTTTTGATTTCAGAACAAAGATTTCAGTTTTACGATTGTCGAAGTCTAGTAAAATCTGAAATCACAAATCCTTGCCTGATTTTACAAGCAATCAGGGTTAATCCTTGTTCGTAAATTTAGTTAGTTATTATTTTTTAAATTCAATTTCTACTTTCAATCCTTTTGGAGAATTATCTTTTAAAACAATTTTTCCATCGTGTTGTTCAATTAAATATTTTACAATGAATAAACCTAAACCTGTTCCTTTTGATTTACGAGTCATTTCATTTTCTACTCGGTAAAATCGATCAAAAACTTGATTTTTATTTTTGTTTTCGATGCCAATTCCTTGATCTGAAATTTCTAAAATTGCAGTTTGATTTTTTTGAAATATTTTAATTTCAATTGCACTATCAGGTGGAGAATATTTAACAGCATTTTGCAGAAGATTAACAAGGACGCTTGTTAGAGCGTCTTTGTCTCCGCTTATTTCTACATCCGCTAATGACAATTTTATTTTCCTGTTTTTGAGAATAGATGATTTTAATGTTTCAACCAAAGATTGAATCAATAAATTAAGTTGAAGATTTGTTTTGTTGAGAAAGTAATTTTTATTTTCAATACTTCGTGAAATCAAAAGATTAGAAACGAGACTTTCAAGCCGTTGAATTTCGGAAAGACTTTGAGCATAAATTTCTTCTCGTTTTGATTCGTCCAAATCTCTTTTTTGAAGTGTTTGAAGAAATAATTTAATAGAAGTAACTGGGGTTTGCAATTCGTGAGAAACAGAAAGCAGAAAATTTTCTTGAAGTTGATTTAAATCGTGTTCTTTTTTATAAGCCCGCTTAATCATAAAGACACCTCCAAATAAAATAATGACAAAGACTGTGCCTTCACCAACTAACATCAGTGTTTTTTTCTCTAGTATAATTGGGTCGGTATAAATTTCACTGTAAAGACTAGCAATAAGATAAAGCCACCAACTGAATTGCGCAACCACATAAATTACCAAGAGGTAAAAAAGAAAAAGTGGATTTTTAAGCCGGCGATTAACCATACCACAAATGTAATTGAAAATCTGTAGGTGATGGGCCTGCACTGTACCAATATTAAACAAAAAAACTCCCAATCAATTACGATTAGGAGTTTCTAATAATTTAAAAAATGTGACTAATGTTTAACAGCGATTTTTTTTGTGACTTGACCGTTATCATCGGTAATTTTTACAAAATAAGTTCCAGTTGGTAAATGACTGACAGCAATGGATTCTTGAGAGTCGTTGGTTTGAGTGATTGAGATTCGTTCACCCAGCATATTTAAAAGTTCTATTTTTGATTCACCCGTTAAACCTGAAACCACAAAATTTGTGTTAGCCGGATTTGGATAAATAGTTAATTGTTTTTCAACAGTTTCAATTCCTACATCATTTGTTGTAACCTGCATCATGGTTGAATCGACATGACATTCATTGTAGGCATATAACCAAACATCAAACGCACCGATTGAAGTATAAACATGAGTTGGATTATCTAAATCTGTTCCAGGACTTGCATCACCAAAATCCCACCAAACAGAATCTGAATTTGTAGAAGTATTTGTAAAATCAGCAGTAGATGAGGTTTGTAAAAAGCTAAACGATGGTAGTGGTAAATTTAGTACAACAACCGGTTTTGTTACGTTGGCAATACAATAAGGAGAATTGAAATCATGTCTAAACAAAGTGTCTTTTAAGTTGATATTAAAAGTACCCGGGTTAGCATAAGTATGACATGCATTCATAATGTCTGTATTTTGATAACCGTCGCCCCACAACCAAACTAAATGAGTTGCAGGACTGCTTGATTGTGCATTGTACATGTGATTGGAAAAATTTCCTTGTTGCGAATAGGTTACACATCCGGCACTCACAACTTCTTGACAAATTGTATCGTCGACTAAAATAAAAGAATTGTGTAAATCATATTTTACTAAAGGGTTCAGCAAATAATCATAATCAAATGGACCTATATCCCCTGCATTAGAATACCAACCATAATCAGTAGGATAATTTGGATTGTCATAAAGCGCAAAAGAAAGAAATTCTCCATTTCCATCATTCGCAAACGCATTATTGGCGATGATAAATAATTCTTCATTTTCAGTTGAATGAATTGCCACAACAAAATCTGACGACATAGAAACCGGAATATCAAAATAACTTTGTACGGAAATATTTGGAAGTAACAATGTAAATGCCGTTTGAGTAACATAAACGGTATCGCGACTAATTTCTGCACCTAACGAATCCGTTGCGCTTATATAACTGTGCAAAGACGTAATTACCATTACTGAATCTTGTGTTAATGATTCATGATAAGCGTAAAATTCAACACCACTTACTTCAACAGGTTGTGAAACTGTAAAACGTTGTGCACGTCCGCTAAAATGATAATCTTCTACAAAATCACCTATGCGCATTGCTTCGGTAGACACGCCAGTTGTTTTTTGAAGACCAACATAATTATTGAAATAAGTTCCGCACGAATCACCGAGGGCTTTTGTTTGATTGCCCCAAATTGGCATACCTATAATTGCTTCAGTTGTAAATGGTAATTTTTCTTGAGCAGATAAAATAGTTCCAACAAAAGTTAGTACTAAAAAAAGTAGCTTTTTTTTCATAAGATTAATTGAGTAACATTTGAAATGACGAGTTGAGGGATGTCTTGGTTGGATTTATTTTATGATAGTGACATTGCCTTCTTTAGAAATTTTATCTCCAAGAACGCTTTCGCCACTTAACAAATAAACAAAAGTTTGTGGTGCTAATTCAGAACCATTTAATTTTCCATCCCAATATTCTTTTTGCTCAGTAGATTCAAATACTACTTTTCCCCAACGATCATAAATTTGAATGTAATAATTAAAAAGTCGAGGTCCTTTAACTTCTAATAAATCATTCCAACCATCTCCGTTAGGTGAGAAAATATTTGGCACAAAAACTTCCATGTATCCATTAATATCTACAAACACACTGTCACTGTTAAAACATCCAATTGCATCTGTAACAATTACTACATATAGAGTAGCTTGATCGGGAACATCATACACTTCAGAACAATCGTCATTTAAGCATTCATCAACCTCCGGAATCCAAGAATAGATAACATCCGTTGGCGATTCAGCCCATAAAACAACTTCACCTCCAATACCAATTAATGTATCATTTCCTGCCTCAATGAGCGGACGATAATTAACAACGATACGAATACTATCTTCAGCAAAACCACAAAGAGGATTTGTGGCAGTTACAATATACATCGTGGTTGTATCCGGACCTAACCAAACGGTTTCTCCTATTTGAGTATCACTCCAGGTAATATCATAACCATTATTCAACGCTGTTACATTTACAGAATCACCTAAACAAATTTTTATTTCATTCGTTACACTTACTGCAGGCGCAGGTTGGACTTCGATAGTTATAGTTGTGTTTGAGCCAATGCATCCATTAAGAGATTCATAAATAAAAATGGTTGTCAATCCGTTCATTAATCCCGGAGTATAACTAACACCTGATGCAATATTAACGCCTAGAGAATTTTGCCAACTTATTGTTCCGCCAATTGTTGGTGTTGCAATTAAAGCTGTTGGTGTTTCACCTTCACAATAAAGTAAATCACCCGCAACAGCAGGTGCAAGTGGAGTTGGTTTAACTGTAATTGTAATTGGGGTTGAAGGACCTTGACATCCATTAGCTGTTTCGGTTAAATAAATTGTGAATGTGCCAACAACCAAAGTTGGATTATAAGATACGAGAGAAGACAATAGGACTGTTAATGGTGCATCAGCATACCATTTCATTGTTCCGCCCAAAGTTGGTGTGCCTGTTAATGGTGTTGGTAAATCACCTTCACAATAAGTTGTAATTCCAGTCCACGCTGGCGCAACAGGAATAGGATGCACAGTAATAGTAACATTGTCGGCGGGGCCAACACATCCCAAAATAGTTTCTGTAGTTGCAGCATAGTAAGTAACAGAACCTACACCTTGAATGGGAGTATAACTATTACCTGTACTAAGCGAGCCAACTAAACCAGGATTGTTGTACCAATTAACTGTTCCACCGCCTCCAGATAAAACAGTAAGCGGAGCAATAACATCTCCTAAACAATATTGAGCACTTGCAGCAATATCAACTGATGGAGGAGTAATCACAGTTACATTTGCTGTGCCTGAAAAAGTTCCAACACACCCACTTCCAGTAACAGAACCAATTGTATAAGCTCCGTTTTGACTTACACTTAAATTGTAAATCATGGTCATAATACCAGTATTTATATAAGGTCCACCAGGCCCGTTAACAGTAAGGCTGAAAGGAGGAGTGCCTGTAAAAGTTATTGCTAAGTTTGTACTAGCGCCAGCACAAATTGTTGGATTGCCGCTAATGGTTGCTGTAACAGGAGGTAAAGTAACAAGTTGAATTGAATCTGTAATTGTACATCCTGTAATCGGATCAGTTACATCCACATGAAACCAAGTTGTTGAAGGAATAGTAGCGATTGGATCTCCAATAGCTGGATTATTTAAAAAGCCACCGTTATTCCAACTGTAAGTGTAAGGTGGTGGTGGAACGCCACAGTTAACAGTAAAAGTTTGTGAAGCTAAATCAACCCAAGTTGCAAAACCTGGGGGAACATAAATAATTTGAGCACCAATGTCATCTAATACTTCATACGAACATTCCCCAGGATATTGTATTCCATGAATAATGAATTGAACAACATCACCATGGTCAAAACACAAAGTTACAGTTTCGTAATATGGTAGTCCTAAAGATGGTGCGCCGGGAAAATAATTTCCTGCAGTCACCCCATTTATAATTACCTCAACGTTATTTCCAGCCCAACCATCATCCCATAAATCCCCTAATATTAAATCAAAACAACACGTATTACCAACATACGGTTCTGCATTAGCATGCAAGCCCGTTGGTGCATTTGGACATATTGGATTTACATCTGCAGTTGGGTCAACCTCAAATCCAACACCAACTGGAATAACTGCAGAATTAGAGCAACCTGTATTATCGGTAATTGTTAGCGTTACATCATAAATGCCAGCTGTCATGAATGTAAATGATGGGTTTTGCAATGTTGATGTACCCAAGCCATCAAAGTCCCAACTCCAACCTACAATTGTGTTTTGAGAAAAAGAATTATCTGTAAAATTGATAAGTTGAACGGGACAATTTGTAGCAGAAATTGTAAAATCAGGCTCAAGCGCAAGACCAACAATTTGTTCATTGTCTATACCTACAATTGTATTTGTAGAGCCTGTCCATCCCCACAAAACGGTTGGGTTACCGGCAAAATCTAAATTAATAAAATTTCTAGTTACTGATAAAGAACTTGCCCCATCTACTTTAACGGTTATATTTTGACTGACTCCACTTATATAGTCCCAAATTATTTGTACAGAATGAAATTGACAATTTTCAACGTTTGCAACACCTGGTAAAATAAGAGTTGCGGCCCCGGATAAATTATTTAAATTGGTGATATTATGATTAATACTACCTGCCTTAAAAAGTCCAATATGATCACCACCAATATCCCAATTTGCTAAAGTTCCATTGTCATTGTAAGTATCAAACTCAACACCTAATGAATTTCCAGTCATTCCTTGATAGCCCATTCCAGCACCACCAGTACCTGTAGCCCATGGTCCTGTTTTCAAAACAAAAACCATTCCGTTACCACCTAAATTATCGCATCCAAAATTCACACTGAAATTTAAAGTGAAATCAGCAGACAAATCAACAGAAGCATTTTTATGAAAAGACCCAACTTGAGCTGTTAATTCAGGGGTTACTAGAAATTGACTACATGACAATTGAGATGTATTACCCGCAACAGTATATTGAGCGAATAAACCACTGGTAAAAACTAATCCTAAAAAAAATATTAATAAGTGCTTAAACATGTGTCTTACAAAGTAAACGAAAATAGGCGTAGATACGTTGGTTAATACGTGTAAAATATAATTAAAGTTGCCTAGTTTTGTTACAATTTATAGAGCTTATTCATTCTAATTTCTTTTTTATGCAAATGATACATCATAATTATTGTACTAAAAGCCTTTGCGCGCTTGATTTAGCAAAGAAAAACAAGATAGAATTTGAAATAATCGATTACATGAAGAATCCATTGTCAAAAATTGAATTGACAGAGCTACTTAAGAAATTGAAAATGAATGCTGTTGATTTAGTTCGAAAATCGGAATCTCTATTTGTCAAAAAATTTGAAGGGAAAATAATGACCGATGAAGAATGGTTGGATGCTATGGTTGAACACCCAATTTTAATTGAACGGCCTATTTTTATTAATGGCGATAAAGCAGTTATTGGTCGCCCAGCAAAGAGACTTTTTGAAATTCTGGATTAATTTAATCACATAAAAAAAGGAAACCCGAATTTATCAGATTTCCTTTTAAAGAAATTATTTTTTAGCCTATTACCTAGGATTATTTTTTTTCGTTTTCGTTAGTCTCAACTAAACGTTTAGGACGTAACATTTGCATAGCCCCTAAGGTAACCCAGTAAGGAATAATGAAACCCATTAAGAAAACTAAAATCCAGAAGGCCATTAAGCCAACTATAAGAAATAACGCTAATCCGAGTGATGCCATGATGAGATTTATTAATTTTGTTGTGGTAAAGTTATAATTAATTCTGAAATAAAACCCCGAAGTAGAAAATTTGAAATAATTTTTCACTTCAGAAAGTAAACTAAATATTATGGAATATAGAATTGAAAAAGATACAATTGGCGAAGTAAAAGTGCCTGCTGATAAATATTGGGGCGCACAAACAGAGCGTTCTAGAAATAATTTTAAAATTGGACCGGTTGCTTCTATGCCTATTGAAATTATTCGTGGGTTTGCTTATTTAAAAAAAGCAGCAGCATATACCAATACAGATTTAGGTGTTTTGCCAGCAGATAAACGTGATAAAATTGCAGCAGTATGTGATGAAATTCTAGCGGGAAAATTGGATGATCAATTTCCATTAGTGATTTGGCAAACAGGTTCTGGAACGCAATCCAACATGAATGTGAATGAAGTAATTGCTCATCGGGCACATGTTATTGCCGGCGGAAAAATGGGTGATGGAAAAACACTAGAAGCAAATGATGATGTGAATAAATCTCAATCATCAAACGATACTTTTCCAACCGGAATGCACATTGCTGTTTATAAAATGATTCACGACAAAACTATTCCCGGTGTTGAAGCTTTACAAAAAACATTAAAAGCAAAATCAAGTACGTTTAAAGATGTTGTAAAAATTGGACGTACGCATTTAATGGATGCAACGCCTTTAACATTAGGTCAAGAATTTTCCGGTTACGTTTCACAATTAGAACATGGATTGAGAGCATTGCGTAATACGCTTCCGCATTTAGCCGAATTGGCACTTGGTGGAACGGCAGTTGGCACAGGAATGAATACACCAAAAGGTTATGACGTTTTAGTTGCAAAATACATTGCTCAATTTACAGGTTTACCTTTTATTACGGCAGAAAATAAATTTGAAGCACTTGCTGCACACGATGCATTTGTTGGTACGCATGGTGCCTTAAAACAACTGGCTGTTTCTTTGAATAAAATTTCGAATGACATTCGAATGATGGCGTCTGGACCTCGTTCTGGAATTGGTGAAATATTAATTCCTGCTAACGAACCAGGATCATCTATTATGCCAGGCAAAGTAAACCCAACGCAATGCGAAGCTTTGACAATGGTGTGTGCACAAGTAATGGGGAACGACGTAGCTGTTTCTGTTGGTGGTGCGCAAGGTCATTATGAGTTAAATGTTTTTAAACCAATGATGGCAAAAAATCTTTTGCAATCGGCCGAATTATTAGGAGATGCTTGTGTATCATTTGACGAACATTGCGCGCAAGGCATAGAACCGAATTATAAACGAATAGAAGAATTATTAAATAATTCGTTGATGTTGGTTACGGCATTGAATCCAAAAATTGGTTATTACAAAGCAGCAGAAATTGCTAATACTGCTCACGCAAACGGAACAACGCTGAAAGAAGAAGCAATTCGTCTTGGCTATGTTCCTGCTGATAAATATGAAGAGTGGGTGGATCCAAAAAAGATGATTGGGTCGTTGGATTAGATTCCGGTGACTTCGGCTTCGCTCAGTCACCTGCCTAGCGGCTTCGCTGAAGTAGATTCAGTTTACGCTGTCTGAGCCTAGCCGAAGACACCGTAAACTGAGCGTACCTGAAGACAACGCAATAAATTTGTAAACTAAAAATAACAAACCAAATTTTTCTTTAAAAATAATAAATGGAAAACAGAACAGAATTAGAAAAATTAGGTGAATTTGGATTGATTGAAAAATTATCCATTGGTGTAAAAAAATATCATGATTCAACCGTAAAAGGAATTGGTGATGATGCAGCAGTTATTGACTGTGGAGACAAGTATATGTTGATTTCAACTGACACATTGGTTGAAAATATCCATTTTAATTTGATGTATTCACCATTGATGCATTTGGGTTATAAAGCAGTTATTGTGAACCTATCTGATATTTATGCGATGAATGGAGACGTTCGTCAAATTGTTGTTTCTATTGCAGTTTCAAATCGATTTTCTGTTGAGGCGATTGAAGAAATTTATGCAGGAATTAATAAGGCTTGCGAACTTTATCAAGTAGATTTAGTTGGTGGTGATACTACAACTTCTTTATCCGGATTAGTTATTACAATTACTGTTGTTGGTGAAGTTGCTAAAGATGAAATCGTGTATCGCAGCGGAGGAAAAGACAATGAACTACTTGTGGTAACTGGAAATTTAGGTGGCGCATTTATGGGATTGCAAGTGCTTGAACGAGAAAAAGAAATGTACAAAGAAAATCCAGAATTGCAACCTGTATTAGAAGGTGTAGATTATATTTTGGAACGACAATTAAAACCTGAAGCAAGAAAGGACGTTGTTCATTATTTAAAAAATCTTAGTGTAAAACCAACATCAATGATTGACATTTCAGACGGACTTGCTTCTGAATTATTACATCTCTGCAAAGCAGGAGATTTAGGTTGCGTTATTTACGATGAAAAAATTCCTATTGATCAAGAAACATTTAATGTTGCCCGAGAATTTAATTTGGACCCATCAACCTGTGCATTAAACGGAGGCGAAGATTATGAACTTCTGTTTTCTATTAAACAAACTGATTACGATAAAATAAAAGACAGTATTCACATGAAAGTGATTGGTCACTATGTTGATAAAGCGGCTGGTTGTTCTATTATTGCACGCGATAATTCTAGTTTGCCTTTGACGGCTCAGGGGTGGAATCATTTTAGTGAATAAGAATTTTTTTTCTTCGCGCAGATGGAACAGAAAAGTAATACCATTACTTAGTTCAAATTAGTCCAAAGGATAATTTGGGCTTAGTAATGTAAATGCCGATATAGTAGCTGTTTGAGTTCAATATCTATTTTGATATTGGACTAATACAGATA
>Ga0105048_10006314_pt1 | contig 19113 bp, 11 predicted proteins | sample MAT05_FD_78382 | JGI IMG/M metagenome (GOLD analysis project Ga0105048, IMG submission 78382) | Freshwater microbial communities from Lake Fryxell liftoff mats and glacier meltwater in Antarctica - MAT-05 | ecosystem: Environmental > Aquatic > Freshwater > Ice > Liftoff microbial mat | place... | reverse complement strand
TCATGCGTCTATGGATCACAGTAAAATGGATCATAGTCAGATGAAACCAGGCGAACATAACATGGCAGGACACGACCATGGCGCGATGATTGCTGATTTTCTGCACCGTTTCTGGATTTGCCTCGCCCTGTCGGTGCCGGTGGTGCTGTTCTCGCCCATGTTTCAGAATTTGGTCGGCTACCAGTTAGATTTTCCCTACCGCAATTGGCTGGTATTGGTGCTGGCAACGGTTATTTACGGCTACGGCGGCTGGCCGTTCCTGACCGGCATGGTGGGCGAACTGCGTAGTCGGCAACTCGGCATGATGACGCTTGTCGCGGTAGCCATCACCACTGCCTACGTGTACAGCGTCGTGGTGCTGGTGGGCTGGTTAGCAGGCATGGACTTCTTTTGGGAACTCGCCACGCTGATCGACATCATGCTGCTGGGGCATTACATCGAGATGAAGTCAGTGGCCGGGGCTTCGCACTCGCTCGAACTAATCGTGAAGATGCTGCCGTCGGATGCCCATAAAGTGGACGGAGACAAACTAAACGATGTGAAAGTGGATACGTTGACCATCGGCGACGTGGTGCTGGTGCGGCCCGGCGAACGGATTCCGACCGATGGGGAAGTGGTATCGGGCAGCAGCTCGGTCAACGAAAGTATGCTGACGGGCGAAAGCGTACCGGCTCAGAAGACAGTGAAGGATACGGTGATTGCCGGGGCGGTTAACGGCGAAGGCTCACTCAACATTCGGGTGACGCACAAGGGCGAAGATAGCTACCTTAACAAGGTGGTCAAGATGGTTGAGGAAGCCCAAAACGCCAAATCGCAGACCCAAAATCTGGCTGACAAGGCAGCGGGCTGGCTAACCATCATTTCCCTGTCGGTGGGGGTAATCACCCTGGTGGCCTGGCTGTGGGCAGGGAAAGATGTGGCTTTTGCCGTTGAACGGATGGTCACGGTCATGGTCACGTCCTGCCCCCACGCGCTGGGCGTAGCGATTCCATTGGTCGTGGCGATCTCAACCGCGATTTCGGCCCAGAAGGGTTTGCTGATCCGTAACCGGACGGCCTTTGAAGAAGCCCGCAAAATCACGGCGATGGTGTTCGACAAAACTGGTACGCTGACCGAAGGCGCATTTGGCTTAACGCGCATCAAGGTGCTGGCCGATCAATTGGACGAATCGGGGCTGCTTCGGATCGTGGCCGCGCTGGAACAACAGTCGCAACACCCGATTGCTCAGGGTATCGTTCGGGAAGCCACAAAACGCAAGCTGGACCTGCCCGCTATTCAAAACTTTCAGTCGATCACGGGTAAGGGCGTTTCGGCGACGGTGGACGGCAAATCGGTGGTGGTGGTAAGCCCCGGCTACTTGAAAGACAAAAATATTCCGTTGCCCCCGGATGCGCTGACCGGCACCGCCGAAACGGTGGTGTTTGTACTGATAAATGATGAACTGGCCGGGTATGTAGCGTTGGCCGATAAAATCAGGGACGACTCCAAAGAAGCCGTGCAGCAGTTACAGCAATCAGGCATCAAGGTCTATATGGCCACCGGCGACAACCAGAAAGTGGCCGATGCCGTAGCGAAAGAGCTTGGCCTCGATGGCGTTTTTGCGGAAGTGCTGCCCGACCAGAAAGTGAAGATTGTCAAAGACTTACAGGCGCAGGGCCAGTTCGTGGCCATGACCGGCGACGGGGTCAACGACGCCCCGGCGCTTGCCCAGGCCAACGTCGGCATCGCGGTTGGCTCCGGCACCGACGTTGCGGCCGAAACCGCCGATATCATCCTGGTCAACAGTAACCCGACGGACATCACCAACTTAGTTGACTTCGGCAAGGCGACCTATAACAAGATGATTCAGAACCTGTTCTGGGCGACGGGCTACAACGTCATCGCCATCCCGCTGGCAGCCGGGGTGCTGTATCCCCGCTTTGTCCTCAGCCCGGCGATGGGCGCGGTGCTGATGAGTGCCAGCACCGTAATTGTGGCCCTGAACGCCCAATTGTTAAAGCGGAGCTTGAACGGGAAACCGAGTGAATCTCAAACCCCCTCAAACTAAACCCCGAATCTGACTGATTTACCGGCCCCGAAAGGCCGTACCTGATTCGACAAAAAAGGCTCTTTCTGACTATGAGTTCCCTGATTGAAGCCGCCGTTTCAGTGAGTCAATACGTCTATTTAAGTAATTGACAAGTAGATAGTTGACCGCAGGATAGGTATAATGTGTAATGCTAACAACGTCATGGATATTTCGATTTCGGTACCCCACCTTTGTTGCGTCTTCCGGTCGGGGGTCAGTGCTATAAACTAATTTTTTATCCGTTATGGTAAGCCAACAAAACCAAACCTGCCTTGATGCCTGCCTTGCCTGCGCTACCGAGTGTGACCAGTGTCTCGATGCCTGTCTGAGCGAATCAGACCTGAAGATGATGATTGACTGCATTCGTTTAGACCGCGACTGCGCCAAAATTTGCTACACGGCGGCTTCATTTATAGCCAGTAACAGCCCCCATGCGGCAGATGTCTGTAAAGTTTGCGCCCACATTTGCGAAGCCTGCGCTGCCGAGTGTGAAAAACACAGTCACATGGAGCATTGCAAAAAATGCGCTGCCGCCTGCCGTGCCTGCGCGGAAGAATGTAAGAAAATGGCGGTTCACGCCAACGTCTAATGCCGATGGCCGGGACGGTCGGCCGCTGCCGCCGAGCTCAGTGGACGTTCCCGCGCCAAACCTGACCAGTACCCGGATAGCGACCCCTTGCACAAATGGTCGCTATCCGGGGCTGGTATTGTCATTCTCCGTTTCGTAGCAGAGGGAGCAGCTTACGACTCTACGCACCGGAAGTGAACGGCAGGTGGTGCATTACGAAGGCACGACGCCCGATGCCGACGTGGTAGCCGCCCGCAATAGCCCGACAAGCCCCATGAAAGACCCGGCGGGCGACAAACGGTATTATTTCTGGGGTCGACTCGATGCGGGCTACCCAACGAGCTATCTGGCCCTGAACTACTCGAACCAGCGCAACGCCTTCATCATCGGGGGCGACGTGAACCGGCGCGGACGGTTCGAGGTAGACGTTGATTATGAACGCTATCTGACGCAATACCTGCGCGTCTTCGGCGGCATCGACGCGGGAAACGAGCAGTTTCTGCGCCGGTTAAGGGCGGGTACGGACGTTTCCGGCGAGCAAAAGATTATCCGGGCCGTGGCCGGGGTGCGATACCTGTTGCCGTTTCTGATTGACTCAGAAGTAAAATTCGATGCGTTTGGGAACGTGCGGTTTCAACTGTCGGGTGAGCAGCAGCTTCTGTCCCGGTTGATCCTGAGTTATCAGGCGCAGTGGTTGGTGAGCAGCTACACCCGGCTACACGTTGATCTGGACTATTTGCTGACTAAAAACATAGCCTTATTCATCAACTACGATACCCGGTACAGCAGCGTCAGCGGAGGGTTGGCTTACCGTTTTTGAGTTGGTCGGTCACGTATAAAGCGTTGACAGTAAATTGGTTGACCATAGTTTACCTCTGTTCAGCCGCCCTTTTTATTTTTTCACGTTAAACAAAAATCGAGTATGAACCCAGTACACAAACCTCAGTTGCCGGTCCGTTGGCTGACTGTTTCCGTTGCGGCAATGGCCCTTTTCCTGCTAACGGGCTGCCCGGCCCAGAGCCAAACGATGCCCAAAGACAAGGCCCATCATGCTGCTATGCCGATGGCCGATAAGTCGATGATGATGAAAAACGGCAAAATGATGATGATGGACGGGGGTAAAATGAAGCCCATGACCATGAACATGACCATGAGCGACGGCACCGTGTGCATGACCGACGGCACCTGCAAACATAAAGATGGCACAACCATGAAGCTGACGGAAGGCGACCACTGCATGATGGAAAACGGGAAAATGGTCATTCATCCCGGTTCGATGAAGGATCACAAAAAGGCCGGTGCCAAAATGAGCAAAATGAAAATGAATGGCTAAACGGACCAGGTAGGTTAACGAAGCCATCATCGCCTGTCTGGACAACACAAACGATCATGAAAACGAATGAAACATTGCAGGCAGATGTGCAAAAAACGATTAAGTGGGAGCCGTTGCTGAACACAGCCGAAATTGGCGTTACGGCAAAAAACGGTGTCGTTACCCTGTCGGGGATGGTGGACAGTTACGCCAAAAAAGTGGAGGCCGAAAATGCGGCTAAACGGGTGAGCGGAGTGAAGGCTGTAGCCGAAGAAATTGAGGTCAGCTACGGTAATTCGTTCAAGAAAAACGACATCGAAATTGCCACCGAAATCCTGAACGCCTGGAAATGGAATTGGGAAATCCCCAGCGACCGGATTATGGTGAAAGTGGAAAACTGACGGGTCACGCTCGAAGGAAAATTGGAGTGGAATTACCAAAAAGAAGCGGCCAAAAAAGCCGTCAATCACCTGGTTGGGGTGAAAATGGTGATTAACTCAATCACGGTTCAGTCCAGGACGCAGGATGCCATCGAAAAAACGGCCATTGAACATTCGCCGGATCGCAGTTGGGCTGTGGATAGTGAAAATACCGTTGTGGACGTTAAGGGAAACGGCGTGAAATTAACCGGTACGGTCGATTCTTTGTACGAAAAAGACGAAGCCAGTCGCTTAGCCTGGAATTCGCCAGGGGTTTGGACGGTTGACAACGAGTTGTTTGTTGATTACGACAATTAATAGCAGCTATCGAAAATGAATAATAATCTTTCAAATACAGTTTAACTCAACGCATAAATTCGCTATGCAAACCATTGATAATCCTGAAAGTCTCGAGAAATGCCCATTTAGAGGTACCCGAATAGGCGGTGCACTGGGAACTGCTCCCCAAATTGATGACTGGTGGCCCAACCGTCTACAGGTCGAGTTGCTTCATCAGGAACAGCCGGCGACTAATCCCATAAGTGACGAGAATTACAAGGAAGCTTTTAACAAGATCGATTTCCAGCAGCTCAAGCAGGATATTAAGGCCTTACTCGTTGATTCTAAAGACTGGTGGCCGGCAGATTATGCTAATTATGGGCCGCAGATGATTCGTATGGCATGGCACTCAGCCGGCACGTACCGTATTGCCGATGGCCGAGGTGGTGCAGGGCAGGCGATGCAGCGTTTTGCACCGATCAATTCCTGGTGGGATAATGGTAATACAGACAAGTCTCGTCGGCTGCTCTGGCCTGTCAAGAAAAAATATGGTGCGTCTTTGTCCTGGGCTGACCTTATCGTTCTGACGGGCAACTGCGCGTTGGAAATCATGAATTTTCCCACATTCGGATTTGGTGGTGGCCGCCGTGATGCCTGGGAACCCGACCGCAGCACGTATTGGGGCCCAGAGTTTTGGGACGGCAAAGCCGTTGACGAAGTTCCCGCCACTGCAAACCATAAAGGCCACCCCGACGAAATGGTAAACCTGAATTTACGCTGGGTTGGTGGACCAAAAGACGCATACCACGATTTGGAAAATCCATTAGGGGCTACCCATCAGGCGTTGATTTACGTGAATCCCGAAGGTCCGGGTGGTAATGGTGACCCGCATGATTCGGCCCGTAACATTCGCGAATCGTTCAAGCGTATGGCGATGAACGATGAGGAGACGGTGGCCCTTATTGCCGGTGGACACGCCTTTGGTAAAAGTCACGGTATGGTACCGGCAGCAAAAATTGGGGCAGCACCCGAAGCGGCTCCCATCCACGCGCAAGGTTTTGGCTGGTACAACCCGGTAGGATCTGGTAACGGTGTCAATACAATGACCAATGGTATTGAAGGGTCCTGGACACAACATCCTACGCAGTGGGACAATTCATATCTCGAAAATCTATTCAGATTTGAGTGGAAACAGGTCAAAGGTCCTGTCGGTTCGATACAGTGGACGCCTGTTGATTCGAGTGCGCCAAAAACGCCGGATGCGCATATAGCCAGTCAGATGAACGACCTGATGATGATGACCACGGACATCGCCCTTAAAGTGGACCCGGCTTATCGTGAAGTCTGCGAGAAATTTCTGAATGACTTCGATTATTTCACGGATGCATTCTCGAAAGCCTGGTATAAGCTGACACACCGGGACATGGGACCAAAAGAGCGGTATCTGGGTCCTGAAGTTCCTGAGGAAGATATGATTTGGCAAGACCCAAGACCTGCCAGAGACTATGACTTGATAGACCCTGCTGATGTTGCCACATTGAAACAGCACATACTCGACAGTGGCCTTACCGTTTCGGCGCTGGTTTCGGCAGCCTGGTCTGCGGCTTCGATTTATCGCCATACGGATAAGCGCGGTGGCGCAAACGGGGCTCGTATTGGTTTAGAACCCCAGAACAATTGGGATATCAATCGGCCGGAAGAACTTAACCACGTACTGCAAACACTCAGGAGTATTCAGGGCGCGTTTGAGAACCAGCAGTTGGGAAACAAAAAAGTTTCTTTGGCCGACTTAGTGGTACTTGGCGGCTGTGTAGCGGTTGAAAAAGCGGCTTATGATGCTGGCGTTCCGGTTAGCGTTCCATTCACGCCGGGCCGGGTAGACACCACGCAGGCGTTGACCGACGTGGAAAGTTTTGATTGGCTTGAGCCGGTATCGGATGGTTTTAAAAACTACCACAACAACAGAGTCGGATACAAGGTGTCTGCGGAGCGAATCTTTCTTGACCGTGCTCAGCTATTAACCTTAACGGCTCCCGAATGGACCGTACTGGTGGGTGGACTTCGTGTTTTGGATCAGAATTATGATTACTCAAAGCACGGTGTATTTACGGATCGACCGGGACAGTTATCGAATGATTTCTTTCAGGTGTTGACTACTATGGATTACGAGTGGGTTCCTCAGGATCAAAATGAGACCCTGTTCAACATCAGGGACAGAAAAAGTGGTGCTACTAAATACACCGCTACCCGCTGCGATCTGATTTTTGGGTCTAACGCTCAGCTACGTAACATCGCTGAAGTGTACGGTGCCGATGACGCGCAACAACGCTTTGTTAGAGATTTCGTTGCAGCCTGGGATAAGGTTATGATGCTTGATCGCTACGACGTTAAAGACGAATAATATTCCTTGCAAGGGGCTTTTCACTCATGACAAATCAGCCCCAATTTATGACATCAATCATATCCATACCTGCGCCTTGTCATAGTTGGTTGGGAGTGTTGCCCGTAGGTTTGGGGTATTGAACAACAGTGTCCGGCAAAACCAACTCAAACGATTATGAAAAACGACGAAACGCTGCAGACCGATCTGCAAAATGCCATCAAGTGGGAGCCGTTACTGAGCGCAGCCAAAATTGGCATTACCAGGCACCCGATCAAACTGACCCGTCTGCTAATGGGCGGTATCGCCGTTATCACCTGCCTGACCACCGGCTCCGCGCTGGCTCAGAATCGCCCGAATCAGGCCCGGCCCGCCACGACCGCTACCGACAATGCAGGTACGCCGTCGGGTTCACAACTGGGCAGCTACCGCAACGAGCGGGCCGACGCTTGGATTCCGCTCGAAGCCGAAAAACGGCAGGCTATCAACACCGACCTCCAAGCCACCGTCGTCGAATTGCTCGAACTGTTTCACGATGCCAAACAGTCGCACTGGAACCTGCGCGGGCCGCTGTATTTTCCGCTCCACGAAAGTCTCCAGGAGTACGCCGATATGTACCGAAAATATGCTGACGTACTGGCCGAGCGGCAGTTACAGATCGGTAACCCCGCCGACGGACGGACCGAAACGATTGTAAACACGGCCAATCTGCCCAAATTTCCGGGTGGCTTTCTGTCGGACCGGCAGGTGCTGGAGATCATGACCGAGCGGATTTATACCATCGCCAAGCGGGTGCGGGCTCGGATCGAAAGCACTGGTAAAAACGGCGACGAGGTTACTTCCAACAAGTTTCAGGACCTGAGCTACGAATTGGACAGGCAGGTTTGGCAGTTTCGGTCGCATATGCTTTAGAAGGGTATTCATAATTCACGTTTCTTCAACATGAATTATGAATAATGCTCTGTTTTTGTGGGCCCGTAGGGGACTCATGTTTGTAGCCGACCAAATAACCCTAAAAAGCCCGCGTGCCGTAGGTACGCTACGGTAGCGTACCTACGGCACGACGCTGATAATCAACTAATTATTACTACAAACATTCGTCTCCTACGGGGCCAATTATCCATAACTCACTTTTTTTTACAAACTAATCAACGGATGAACAACGACTTACAAGGAAAAACGGCCATCGTAACGGGGGCGGCATCGGGCATTGGTGCGGCTGTGGCCCGGCTCTACGGCCAGTACGGAGCCAACGTGATGCTGTCAGATACGGACGAAAACCTGGGCCAACAAGTAACCGAAGCCATAAAAGCAACGGGCGCAAACGCCCGGTTTTTTAAGGCCGACGCGAGCGACCCCGACCAATGCCGGCAGTTGGTTCAGGAAACGGTTTCTGCCTTTGGGCGGCTCGATATGGCCTGCAACAATGCAGGTGTTCTGGGTGAGCAGAGCTTGACCGCCGATTATTCAGTAGCCGGGTGGCAGCGGGTTATCAACGTGAACCTCAACGGCGTGTTTTACTGCCTGAAATATGAGTTAGAAGCGATGCTGAAACAAGAGAGCGGTGGTTCTATTGTCAATATGGCGTCTATTCTGGGGCAGGTTGGTACAGCGCAGTTGGCCGCTTACGTGGCAGCTAAACACGGTGTAATTGGCCTGACCCAAACGGCAGCCATTGAGTATGCGACAGATCAAATCACACTGGAAAACCGACGACCGACTGGCATCAGAATCAACGCCGTTGGGCCTGCCTACATCGAGACACCGCTGTTGAATGTATTAGGCGACGGCGGCAAACAAGCCCTCGTGGCACTACATCCCATTGGGCGGTTAGGCCGGGCCGAAGAGGTGGCCGAACTCGTTATCTGGCTCTCGTCTGATAAGGCTTCTTTTGTGACGGGTGCTTACTACCCCGTTGATGGCGGATACCTGGCAAAGTAGCGAAAAAGATACGCTTGATGAACGTACTATGACTGCCGAAAACGAACGCGTTTTAACCATCAACGGAGGCTCGTCGAGCATTAAGTTCGCCATCTATACCATCGGCGAACCGCCTGAACGAGGACTGTCCGGCTACATCGACCGGATCGGCCTGTCGGACACAACGCTGACGTTTACGAACCCGGCTACCCGGCAGCCATCCACGTGTGCGGTCAAGGTCACTAATCAGTCTTCGGCCATACCATTTTTGGTTGATTGGCTTGAAAAACAACCTGACGTTGAGTCTGTTAAAGCCGTTGGGCATCGGATTGTTCACGGGATGGAACACACCGAACCCGAACGGATTACGCCAAAATTAGTGGCGGAACTGCGCCGGATCAGCCCGTATGACCCCGATCACCTGCCCGTCGAAATCGAGTTGATCGAAGCCCTGCGAAAGCGTCACCCAAAACTCCTTCAAATTGCGTGTTTCGATACCGCTTTTCACCGGACGATGCCGCGCGTGGCTCAGCTATTGCCTATTCCCCGGCGGTTCGATGCGAAGGGCATCCGGCGATACGGGTTTCATGGCCTTTCGTATGCCTATCTGCTCGAAGAACTTGGCCGCATCGCCGGTAGGGAAGTTGCTCAAGGGCGGGTTATTCTGGCGCACTTAGGCAGCGGGGCGAGTTTGGCGGCCGTCCGCGACGGGAAAAGTATCGACACAAGCATGGGCTTTACACCGACTGCTGGTTTGCCGATGGGAACCCGGTCGGGCGACCTTGATCCGGGAGTGGCCTGGTATCTGATGCAATCGGAGAGTTTATCACCCAAACAATTCAGTCACCTCATCAATCACGAATCGGGCTTGCTCGGCATATCCGAAACGAGTTCAGATATGCAGGATTTACTGGAGCGGCAGGCTACCGACGTGCGGGCGGCTGAAGCCGTCGAACTGTTTTGTTACCAGACCAGGAAATGGATCGGGGCTTTTTCAGCCGTACTGGGTGGGTTAGATACGCTGGTCTTTTCGGGGGGAATTGGGGAGAATGCCCCCGAAATCCGTGCCCGTGTTTGTCACGAGCTGGAGTTTCTGGGCATTGAATTCGATGCACCACGAAATACGGCCAACGCGAGCGTGATTTCGACCGATGCAAGCCGGGTTACCGTCCGCGTCATTCCCACCGACGAGGAAAAGATGATTGCACAAACAGTCTGCCGATTTTTAAAAACTGACCATTTATAGGAGATGGAAACCACAATCAATCAACAACCGAAAACGACGCACCAACCAACGAACCCTTTGTCGCCGGAGGAGGTGCGGCTGATTAACGGGTACTGGCGGGCGACCAATTACCTATCTGTTGGTCAGATGTATCTGCGTGCTAATCCGTTGCTGCATAAGCCGCTGGCATTGGAACACGTTAAACCGGTATTGCTGGGGCACTGGGGCACAACGCCGGGACAGAATTTCATCTACGCGCATCTGAACCGGGTCATCAAAAAGTATGACCTCAACATGATTTACATTGCCGGCCCCGGCCACGGCGGTCCGGCGGTGGTGGCCAACACGTACCTCGAAGGCAGCTACAGCGACATCTATCCGGCGGTAAGTCAGGATGAAGCCGGGCTGAAAAAACTATTCACCCAGTTCTCCTTCCCCGGCGGCATTTCGAGTCATGCGTCGCCCCAAATTCCCGGTTCGATTCATGAAGGGGGTGAACTGGGGTATTCGCTGAGTCACGCGTTCGGGGCCGTTTTCGATAACCCGGACCTGGTCGCTGCCTGTGTGATTGGCGATGGCGAAGCGGAGACCGGCCCGCTGGCGACAGCCTGGCATTCCAACAAATTTCTCAATCCGGCTACCGATGGTGTGGTACTGCCGATTCTGCACCTGAACGGCTACAAAATTTCCAGCCCGACGATACTGGCCCGCATTAGTCACGAGGAGTTGGATCAGTTACTACGGGGTTACGGCTGGACGCCTTATTTTGTGGAAGGCCACGAAGCCGAACCCATGCATCAGGTCATGGCCGCTGCGCTCGATGCTGCCATCACGCACATCACCCAGATTCGGCAGCAACACCGGGAGGGCGATATGACCCGCCCCCGCTGGCCGGTGATCGTTCTCCGATCTCCCAAAGGCTGGACCGGGCCGAAACAGGTAGATGGTCGGCCCAACGAAGGCACCTTCCGGGCGCACCAAGTTCCATTAGCCGTGTCGGCCACGACGCCCCCTGAGCATCTGGCGCAACTCGAAAACTGGCTGAATAGCTACAAACCCGACGAACTCTTCGACGCGCAGGGGCGGCTGCTACCGGAACTGGCCGAACTGGCCCCAACCGGCAACCGGCGTATGGGGGCTAATCCTCAGGCCAACGGTGGGCTGCTGCTGCGCGACTTGCACCTGCCGGATTTCGCTGATTATGCCATTGAGGTGCCCGCGCCGGGGGTCACGCTGGCCAGCGATACTAACGTGGTCGGGCAGTTTCTGCGCGACATCATCAAGCTGAATCAGAAGCCCCGTAATTTTCGCGTGTTTGGTCCCGACGAAACGCTTTCCAATCGCTTAGAAGCGGTTTTTGAGGTTACGAACCGGCAATGGGATGCCCAGACCGCCGAGAATGACGAATTCCTTTCGCCCACGGGCAGCGTGATGGAAATGCTCAGCGAACACCAGTGCGAAGGCTGGCTGGAAGGGTATCTGCTCACGGGGCGGCACGGCCTGTTCAATAGCTACGAAGCGTTCATTCACATTGTCGATTCGATGGTCAACCAACACGCCAAGTGGCTCAAGACGACACTGGAAATACCCTGGCGCCGGAATATTGCGTCTCTGAACTACCTGCTGACCTCAACCGTCTGGCGGCAGGACCATAATGGCTTTACCCATCAGGACCCCGGTTTTATGGATCACGTGGTCAACAAAAAAGCCGACATTGTGCGCGTTTATTTACCACCCGATGCCAACTGTTTGCTGTCGGTGATGGATCACTGTCTGCGCTCCCGGCACTACGTGAATGTGATGGTGGCGGGCAAACATCCGGCTCCCCAGTGGCTGACCATGGATGCGGCCCGAAAGCACTGTACGGAGGGTATCGGAATCTGGCCCTGGGCGAGCAACGATGAGGGCGTTGAACCGGACGCGGTGATGGCCTGCTGTGGCGACGTGCCGACGCTCGAAACGCTGGCAGCCGTTTCCATTCTGCGGGCGCATTTGCCAGACCTCAAAATCCGGGTGGTCAACATCGTTGATTTGCTGAAACTGCAACAACATACCGAACACCCCCATGGGCTGAGCGACGCGGATTATAATGCCCTGTTCACGAAAGACAAGCCGGTTATTTTTGCGTTTCACGGCTATCCGTGGTTAGTACATCGGCTAACCTACAACCGCGCCAATAATAACAACATGCACGTGCATGGTTACCGGGAGGAAGGCACCATCACAACGGCCTTCGACATGACCGTACTCAACAAACTGGACCGCTTCCATCTGGCCATGGATGTACTGGATCGCCTGCCTCAATTGGGTAATAAAGGGTCTTATCTGAAACAGTGGCTAACGGATAAACTCATCGAACACAACCTGTATATCACCCGAAACGGAGAGGATATGCCCGAAATTCGTAACTGGAAATGGAATGGTTAACCAGAAACGTGGGATGAAATGATTTAAACTAATGCGAAGTGGCAGGCAACCATTTCCTCAAACATAGCTCCAACTCCGCTACCGACACGTAAATGTCATCTTCCAGCCCTGTTGCCCAGTCACCCGTACCCGCCGGACCGTGATAATACGCCGAGTAACCAAGACCAAGCTCATGAGCCAGATACCGGAAAAAGCCGGGATAGTAGGTGGGTGCGAAGAGTTCAAACAGGTGCGTACCACGCTGACACCAGATGATATTGCTGAATGATGCCCCGTGCGGACCAATGATAAATTCGGCATTCTGATAAATCCGTACCTGTTCGATAACGGAACGGGGCTTATCTATAATAATCGTGAAACCGTAGGTTTGCAGAAGCGTGATCACCTCCGGTTCGTTAACAATACGGCGACGACCTGCCCGGCTGATATAAATCCGCTTGCGTGGCCCCTTGGCGGGCGGAACCAGAGCCAATACGTACTTGCGGAGGGCGAGTATGTCTGCTCTATTAGGATAAAACCAGTGACCAGCGTTAGCCAGTACGCACCGTTCAAAGGTTACGTTGGTGGTACGGCTATCTACCACCCGGCCTGCCGCAACGCCCAATAAGGCCAGAAAATCACGCTCGTAAGCGGTGCCAAACAACGGGTACGACACGAATGCCGTTTTAAACTCGGAGTCGGATAAGGCCTCTTTGATTCGGCATAGTTTGGCGGCTACCAAAAAGACAAAATCGTAATAGCCACCCCACATGAACCCGTCTAAGTAATGGCTCCACGGAGCAATCAGCGTTGGCGTAAACCAGGTCGTTCTTTTTATCGGGGGGAAAAGATTGCGGTGAAAATCGTCCGTATTTACATCCAGACACACGAGTTTCTTGCCAATTTGGATGCTGCCGTAGGGATACTGTTTAGCTCCTCCGTCTGAAGCTTCATAAAGCCAGACCGAAACAGGCAGATTAATGGCTTTTTCAGCCGGAAAGTACCGTTTGGTCGGCTGGCCTAAGTCCACCGTTTCGGGTAAGGTAAACGAGTCGGCAAGGTGCCTGCTTATCCGATGACCGTTGAGAAATGACTCGGTTTGGTGGCTGTCCAGAAACGCAACCCCCCTCAATCGATACTGCCAGCGGGCCAAAGCAGGCCAATACCGTCGAACCCGGCTCTTTAGGATACGAAATAGTCGTGTAATCATCGTCTGGTTGGGTTAGGAAGCCAGCTCGTCGGCGGTATTGAACTGACCCTGATTTTTGTTTTTAAAATACGTGTCTAAAGCCCGTTTGCCGAATTGATGAAACACGACCGGCGTGACAATAATATCCAGTAACGTACTCGATAGCAAGCCGCCCAGAATGACGGTAGCCACCGGATACAGAATCTCTTTGCCAGCCGCCGACGCGTCCAGCGTAAGCGGAATCAGGGCCAGCGCGGCTACCAACGCGGTCATCAGCACCGGAACGAGCCGTTCCAGCGATCCCCGGATAATCATCTGTTCCGAAAATGTTTCCCCCTCCTGCTCGATGAGGTGGATGTAGTGCGAAATCATCATGATACCGTTGCGCGAGGCAATGCCCGTCAGCGTAATAAAGCCCACCAGCGTGGCTACCGAAAAGGTGCCGCCCGTTAGCATCACCGCCACCACGCTGCCAATGAGGGCCAACGGCACGTTGAGCATAATCTGAAGCACAATTCGCGCCGATTTGAAGTGGCTGTAGAGCACCAGAAAAATCCCCAGAATGGAAAAGATACTGAGCAACCCAATCAGGCTGGTAGCCTCCTGCTGACTCTCGAACTGACCGCCGTACTGGACAAAATAACCCGTGGGCAGTTTCACCTCCTGCGCTACTTTGGTCTGTAATTCGTTGACCGTGCTGCCCAAATCGCGGCCCTGCACGTTGCACGAGATCACGATTCGGCGGAGCGTGTTTTCATGCGAAATCGAATTGATCGCCGTGGTATACCCAATATCGGCAACCTGCTCCAAAGGAATGGCGTTGCCCTGCGCGTCGCTGATCTCAGCCCGCTTGATCTTCTCAATATCAATTCGTTCATTGTTCTGTACCCGTAGCAGAATATCGAACGTTTTGGGGCCATCGAGTACCTGCCCCGTTACCTTACCATTGTAGAAGACCTCTAAGTTTTCGGCCACACGCCCCGCCTGAATCCCGTAGCGTTGCAGGGCATCGCGCTTGAGTTTGACCACCAATTGCGGCACCATCACCTGCTTCTCGATCTGCACATCCACCACGCCCGGCACCGTGCCGATAACCTGCCGAATGCGGTCGGCATTGGTGCGGAGTTCATTTAAATCATTGCCAAAGAGTTTGATGGCCACCTGCGCCCGAACGCCCGACAGCAAATGGTCCAGCCGGTGCGAAATGGGCTGTCCGATGTTTACCGTCACGCCTTTGAGCTGATCCATTTTCTGGCGGATGTCGGCCAAAATAGTCTCGCGGCTCCGGTCGGAGGGTTTCAGATCGACTTCAATTTCGGAGTTGGCGGGCGGTTCAGCGTGTTCGTCCAGTTCGGCCCGTCCCGTCCGGCGGCTCACGTATTGTACCTCCGGCACTTGCATGAGCAGCTTTTCGCCCACCACCCCAATCCGGTTCGATTCGGCCAGCGACGTACCGGCGGGGGCGGAGAAGTTGATCGTAAAGGAGCCTTCGTTGAAGGGCGGCAGAAACTCCGTTCCGAAAAAAGGCACCAAACTGGCAGCGGCCAGAATCAGGGCAACGGCCACGCCCATAACGAGCCGGGGCCTCCCCAGCCCCCAATGAAGCAGGCGTGTATCGTTGCGTTTCAGCCAGCGCACCAGCCCGCTTTCATGCTCCTCATCGTCGTCGGGGCGGTCCGACGGGTCGGTGGCCACCGGAACGCCGGACCGCCGTTTTTTCCAGAACTGCCACTTAATTGGGCGGCTGGGGTTGACCAACAGGTAACTGCACAGGGCGGGTGTGACCGTAAGCGACACTACCAGTGAGGCCACAATACTGGTGATGTAGGCGATGCCGAGCGGGGCAAAAATGCGGCCTTCGATGCCCTGCATATAAAACAGCGGAATAAAGACCAGTACCACAATTATCGTAGCATAGACGATTGAATTTCGCACTTCGGCACTCGCCCGGTAAATGACTTCGAGGGTCGGTTTGGGTTCCGGTAGTTGCCGGTTTTCGCGCAACCGACGGAACACGTTTTCCACGTCCACGATGGCATCGTCCACCAACTCGCCAATAGCAATAGCCAATCCACCGAGGGTCAGCGTATTAATCGAAATATCGAAGGCTTTGAAGATAATAGCCGATACCACCAGCGAGAGCGGAATGGCCGTTAAGGTGATAATGGTCGTGCGAAAATTCAGCAGAAACAAAAACAGGACGATCACCACGAGGATAAATCCATCCCGAAGCGCGTCTTCCACGTTTTGCAGCGAGGTTTCGATAAAATGCCGTTGCTGGAATAAGTTCGGATTGATCTTGACATCGCCGGGCAGCGTTTTCTGCAATTCGGCCAGGGCCACTTCCACCTTTTTAGTGAGTTCAACCGTGCTGGCTCCCGGCTGTTTCTCAACGGTCAGAATCACGGCGGGGTTACCATTCACACTGGCATCCCCCCGCTTGATGGCCCCGCCAAATTTAACGTCGGCAATCTGCGACAACAGCACGGGCAGGCCATTCCGGTTGGCCACCACCGTAGCCGACAAATCACTCAGCGACTGTACCCGGCCCACATTCCTAATCAGCACTTCCGAACCAAAGCGGTCGAAAAAACCACCCGTTGTGTTCTGGTTGGTAGCTTGCATGGCCTTATCCACATCGTCAATAGTTAGGCCATATTGTCGAAGTTTGGCCGTGCTGATGAGTACCTGATACTGCCGCCGTTCGCCCCCCATCGGAATCACCTGGGCCACCCCGCCAATGCTCATCAGCCGTCGCCGAATGGTAAAATCGGCCAAGGTGCGCAGGTCTGCCGCGCTGGTAGTGTCAGACGTGAGACCAACCAGCATGATCTGGCCCATCACGGAGCTGATTGGCCCCATCACGGGCGTAATGCCGATGGGCAGTTGCACTGTCTGGAGTTTCTCGGCGGTCAGTTGGCGGGCGCGGTAAATATCGGTATCCCAACTAAACTCCACAAAAACCAGCCCCAAACCCGGCGAGGCCACCGATCGCACCACTTCCACCCCCGGCGAGCCGTTGAGGGCCGTCTCGACGGGCAGAATAACCTGGGTTTCGAGTTCTTCGGGGGCTAATCCGTTGGCTTCCAGGAACACCGTCACGCGGGGCCTGTTTAGGTCGGGCAATACATCAACGGGCAGGTTGATAGCCGTATAAACCCCATAAACCAGTACCAAAGCGGCAAACGCCACCACGAACAGCCGGTTGGCCAACGAGAAATGAATGAGTCGGTTAAGCATAGCAGGGAAACACCCCTCCCCTGCTTTCAGGGGAGGGGCCTGGGGAGGGGTTTACTTCACAACAATCACGTAATCCGTCGTGCGGACTTTCCCATCGGCCTGAAACTGTACCCAACCCCGATATACGCCCGTTTTCTCAAACGTGGTGTGCAGATCGAATTTGCCGTCCTTCACTTCGGGGTGAACGTGCAGGTAGTTCTTATCGTTGATGCCCACCACCACCATGTGCGCTTTGGCGCCCAAATAGTTTTCCAGCATATTGGCATCCATTGCCTTACCACCTTTTTTCAGGACACCTTGAATATGCGCCAATTTACCCACCTCAAATGTTCCTCCTTCCGGAACCAGGTCGAGCGTGTAGCCATCGGCCGTACCACTGAGTTTGGGGGCTGAATACGTCACGGGCGTGTAGGGTGTGCCGCCCACCGCCAGTTCTATTTTCTCCAATTGAGCGTTGCCGCCAGTTGGCATATAGTCGGCAAACAGGATGTAGTCTCCGCCTTTGGGAAAGCGGGTTTCGTTTTTGCCAGGTCCTTCCGTGAAGGCTTTGCTGGTCGGTAATACGGTAATGTCGTAACCACCTGATACCTGGTAATCCGGGTGGATATGCTCGAAATAGGACAAGTCTTTGCTCACCACGATCAGGTGAATTTTCTTTTCGTGGTGCAACTCAAGAGGCACGAGTTCACTTTCGCTGTTTTTTACCCCCGGCGTAAACGACAACAGGGCCGCTTTACCCGCTTCAACCTTACCCGGATTGGCCTTAAAATTCATCACGTAGGTTTTGCCGTTACTCTTGCCTGCATTGTCGTTGTGTTCGAGTTTCATGCCGCACTTGGGGCACATATCCCCTTCCTTGCCCGTCACTTCGGGGTGCATGGGGCAGGCATAGGTATGTTCCCCGCTGTGTTCATCGGCATCGGTAGTACCAGCCGTGTTTACCGCAGTAGTTTCGGTGGTCGATTCGGTTTTGTCGGCCTGGTTGCAGGAACTGACAAACGCACTGGTACTTAGGGCCATTAAAGCAATGGCAATGGTTTTTAGCTTGGTATTCATAGACTTTGACTGGTTTTGATGAAAATCTTATTGGTTCAAATAAATCATTTTAGCCTGGTAGGTGCCGCTGACAATCACCCGCTCGTCGGCTTCTACACCGCTCAGAATCTGGGTAAACTGCCCATTGTCGGCTCCCGTTGTCACGTAGGCCAGGCTGACCACTTCGGGCGCATCCTTGATGAAAATAACGGGCTTGCCGTTCATTTCGCTGATAGCCGAGTTTGGCACTGAAAGCCCCCGCGCTCCCCGCGCCGACTGTACCCGGATGGTGACGAATTCGCCAATTTTAAAGGCCCCGCCGACGTTGTCCATCTCGAACAGCAACCGCTGCGACTGGTTGGAGGCATTGACGGTCTGAGCCTGTGACAGCAGGCGGGCCATTCCCCTTTTACCGGCATCGTTCACCCCCTCGACCGAAACGCCGGGGATGCGGCCTTCCGACCGCCCTAACGATTTGGCGGACCGCAGCACCGCCAAATCCTTATCGAACACCTGGGCTTCGATGTAAATGGTACCCAGATTGGTGATGGTAAACAGCGTTTCGCCCACGTTCACGGTGGCCCCGATAGCCGCCGTAAATGGCCCCACAATACCGCCTACGGGAGCTTTCAGACTGATAGACCGGGCATTACCCCGACCGCCTTGTGCGATGCTTGTGAATACTTTCAGGTTGGCCTGCGCCCGGTTCAGGCGGGCTTCGGCTTCGGTCAGGTCGCGTTTGGCCACGATGTCTTCAATGGTTTTGAGCCGGTCAAATTCTTTCCGGGCCACCTGGAGTTCGGCCTGTAGGGTATTGCGCTCGGCCTGAAGATTGATCTGGGTGGCGGCATCAATCGTTTGCTCCACAAGGGCCAGAGTTTGGCCTTTGCTCACCGATTGCCCCACGCGAACCAGCAGCGAAGTCAACCGGCCCACTTGCGGAGACTGTACAACGGCCTGTCCCGTTGATGACGGAATCACGGTGCCTGCCACGGTGGTGGTTTGGGCCTGCTCACCCAATACCAGTCGTTGGGTCAGGATGTTAAACAGAAATTGGGTTTCTTTCGGGATA